>Ga0207797_1002360_pt1 | contig 13109 bp, 6 predicted proteins | sample PRCRCaboRojoPR_6_FD_187275 | JGI IMG/M metagenome (GOLD analysis project Ga0207797, IMG submission 187275) | Marine sediment microbial community from Cabo Rojo, Puerto Rico - PR CR 10% Liquid 1 (SPAdes) | ecosystem: Environmental > Aquatic > Marine > Coastal > Sediment | place: Cabo Rojo, Puerto... | reverse complement strand
CGAGAGCAATATCCAGCTCTCTGCAGTTTTGAAAAGTGCCGGGTACACCCAACCGTGGGGATTATCCGGAAGATCGGTAATCAGGGTCTCCTGTTCGTAATGCTCCTCGTAACTCGGATTGGTCTTGTTCCACCCGGATTTCGGCTCGGCCAGTGGTTGAATCCACGCCCGGGTATCACGGGGAAACTTAAATGTGGTGTACTCCTGCAGAACGGTTTTTTCGTCAGCCGTTTCGCCCGGAAAACGATACCGGAATGCAACCCCGTCATTGGATACCTGAAATATAATATCCAGGGGAGTACCGGCATCATTCAGCAGATGAAAAATGCGCCGGTTGGCGCTGTACGTGATATCCTGCTGTTTCCCGGTGCGCATAGTGTATTGGTCTTCAATTGTGCCGACCGAAGATACCGATTTGATATGGAGTGCGGTAAACAGATCTGCGTCCGGACGTTCCACTCCCAGATGACCGCCGGTCAGAATATCCCTGCCCTTGTGAGCGACGGAATAATAGGCTAACTGATCCGCCTTGATTTCAAAGGTAACAGTAATATCTCCATCCGGACTGGCCACCCCGAAGGATTGTTGTTGTTCTTGGGCACACGCCAGGTTGCCAAGAACCAGAATGGTGATGAAGATGAGACTTCGATTGTTCATAACCGCTCTCCCGGAAAGAAAGCCCCGTCCCGGAACATGTCCGGGACGGGGCGTGTTGATTTTGACTGAATTTTACTCCGTGTTTTTCCAGTACTTCACTCCCCTGAACCTTTTGCCCTTTCCTTATCCAGAGAGAGGAAAAATGATGTACGTCTGTTCCGGGTGGCACACATTGGCCCCAACCCCTCTCCTGAATCCAGGAGAGGGGTTGGGGTAAGGTCAGTTACTCCATGCTGTCCACCCTCTGTCCTCTGTCAGATCTCCACCTTGAACAGTGTAATGCTCAGGGGGTCAACCGTTATCGTATCGGTCAGGTCAGTATCGGGCGCTTCCTGAATATCCACGTCCCGTTCTTCGCCGGGTACATTGTAGGCTCTCGGATCATCCCCGGTGATAATCCAGGTGGTGGCGTCACCGGCAGGATCGATTCCGTCGAAATTCAGCTCGACGCTTTCCCCGGTGGGATTAACCACACCGATTGTCATCATGCTCTTATCTTCCGTGAGCGCGGCACTGATATCCACCGGATCCATGTCATGGTCTACCTGCACCGGAATCTTGCCGAATTCCTTGCGATACAGCATTAACGGAAGTCCGGTTGCAGCAAATCCTGCTTCGGTTTTTGTGGTTTTGATAGCACCGATCACGTTGACTGTCTGAGCATAGTTCGCTCCCCAGTAGATATCGGTATTGCGGAAATACTCGTGCAGACCGGCAGCGATACCCAGGGCATCTTTCAGATGATAGCGCACGCCCAGCTCGCCATAGATATACGGCCCGTACCAGTAGTTCCACTCGTCCAGAACCACCTTGATATCCTTCTCGGCCACACCGAGCATTTCCTTCCGGAACTTCCGGTGATAGTCGGCAATCCGCTTGATCCGGCTGGTGGTCTGGGCCACATGGGCCGGGATATCACTGGTATCATTCCAGGCGTAAAAGTGTTCGCTCATATGATCCATGTGATCCGCGCTGTTTTCCAGCATCACGCGGGACCACTCACCGTCCTCGCCGATGTCCCCGACCCCGATGGTCACAATCGACGGATCAGCTTTCCGCATCTGTTCTTCAACCTGATTATGCTTCAGGACATAGTCATCCAGCTCCATATACCCCAGCTGCCATTCGCCGAACATTTCATTCCCCACGCACCAGTACTTCACGTCATAGGGCTCCGGATGGCCGTTCCGTGCGCGCCAGGCGCCATACTCGGTTAATGGGGATCCGTTGGCGTATTCGACCTGCGCAGCAGCGGAGTAGGCATCACCAAAGCCGGTATTTACCGCAATCATGGGCTCGGCATCCAGCAACCGACAGAGATGGATGAATTCATCAAGCCCCATATCGTTGGTTTCGATGCCTGTCCAGGCCGGATTGGTCCGGGTGGGGCGCTTATCTCTGGGACCGAGACCGTCACGCCAGTCGTAACCGCTGACAAAATTCCCGCCCGGCCAGCGATAGATCGGGGAATCCAGCTTCTGTAACAGTTCAAAAGTATCTCTGCGAAATCCATCAATATTATCCGCAGGCATAATCGAAGCTGTAGCGATCTTCAGGGTGCCCTGGCCGGTCGCGGTGATTTCAAGACGGGCATTGTCCGTATTCGCACCGGCCGTGAACATGAACGGAACCTTCACATACTCAGCATACACCTCTTCGATCACGTGGGTTTCACTGCCGCCATTCCATGCCAGAGAAACTTCCACCGGTCCGACATCATTATCACCGGACAGAATAACATAACCACTGTATTTCTTGCCTTCTTCGAGACCGAGCTCCTCCTGAAAAATCCCCACCGGATCATTGCCCGCCACTTTTAAATGCGGCGTATGCCGGCCAACGTAGGAATTTTTCTTCACCATCGTCACAGTACCCTCCGGTCCAATGACCTGCCAGGGTGATGCCGCCAACACCCGGGCCTCCCGGTCCGTGATACGCCAGATGGCATCCTCGCTCTCAGCCGGTACCGGAAAATAAAACTTCCGGTCTTCAAGCATTTCCGCCCAAATTCCACCATAGATACACCGACCCAGATGCTCAATAAACTGACCGTAGATATACTTATTGATCTCCTCCCGGGTTTCTGTGGCGTCGACTGTGACCGTGCCCTGTTGCGCCCATGCACCGGCCACAAACAGCAGACAGAAACCGAAAACTGCTAGCTTCTTCATCAGGGATAATCCCTTCATGTGTCCTCCCTTTCTTGCGATTAGAAATCAACTCACCCTCACGTGAATCCCAGGGATGCGGGAAGCAGCGCCCCGCCACCTGTTACTGCACCGGCACCCGCAGTATCGTCAGCGAGATAGGCCGGAAATCATATGTGAATTGCGCACTTTCAATTGATACTGTTGATTCCTCCGGATAGATCACTTGCTGGTTTTGCATGGTATTTTCATCATCCAGTGAGCCGGATGTCAGAAGGATAACTTTGGTTTCTTCACCAATCTCTCCGGCTCCGTTCAGGTCGATTGAGGTTGACTGTACCTGTGCGGTTGCGTTGACCACTTTCACAATGATTTCGCTCGACTCACGATCCAGCATCGCACTGGCATGCAGGCCCTGAGTTTCCGTATCGATTTGTGGAGCATCTTCAATCTCAGCCGTCAACTGGTGGGTTCCCGTATGCAGACTGAACAGTTTCTGGACGTAATAATTCGCACTGCCGAACACATCGAGGTTGTCGAAGTAAATCAGATCCGGTTTCCACTGCCAGGCATCCAGATGAGCAAAGAGCGGCGCGTAACAGCTCATCCGCACCAGATCCGCATTGCGCTCCATACCGATCATAAAGGCCGCTTCATACAACGCCGTTTCCCAGATATTGCGGTTATTGGGACTGGCCACCCCGACACTCTGGGCGCCATACTCTCCCACAAATAACTTCGGTCCGCCTCGCTCATAGTCGTCATACCAATCCACGTTTTGGAGGTAAAACTCCGGCTGACGATAGAAGTGCTCATCCACAATTTCGGGCTGGAGCTTCCGCCACTGCTTCCATAAAAATTCGATCTCCTCCTTGCCATTGGGAAAAATCGTGGCGTCGGAACCCGTGGCGGCGATGATCTGCATATCAGGATGCTTCTCTTTGACCGCATCCACGAACGGTTTATAGCGTTCGATGTACTGTTTTCCCCACTGTTCATTGCCTACCCCAAGCATCTCCATACCGAAGGGTTCAGGGTGCCCCATCTCCGCCCGGACACTTCCCCACTCGCTGTCCACCGGCCCGTTGGCGAACTCGATCAAATCCAGGGCATCCTGGATGTATGGCTCAAGCTCATCCAGTGGCACGACCTCGCCGGTGTTGAACTGACAGGCCATACCGCAATTCAGGATCGGCATCGGCTCTGCGCCCAGATCTTCCGCAAGCAGGAAATATTCATAGAATCCCAAACCGTAGGACTGGTAATAATCCGGGGTCCGCCGGTGATCAAATTCGAAATTCCAGCGGTTGATATTGACCACTCGTTCATCCAGGGGACCGATGGTGTTTTTCCACTGGTAGCGCTGGGAAAGATCGTAGCCCTCCACAATACAGCCACCCGGAAAACGGAGAAAACCCGGTTCCATCACTTCCAGCATCTTCACCAGGTCCTTGCGCAGGCCGTTCTCCCGGCCTTTGTAAGTGTCCTCAGGAAATAACGATACCATATCAATGTCCAGCTTGCCGGCACCTTCAGCCCAAATGCGGAAGACGGCTTTTTCCGCTGTCGCATATGCGGTCATTCTGGTTTCATGGGTATCCCATCCCCCGGTAAAACCACTCAGACTTCCCTCAGCCAGCGTCTCTCCATCGCTGTTCACGATCTCCCCGCGCAACTCGCTGATTTCCCCCGCTGCGCTGCGAGCCTGAATCCTGAACCGGTATTCAACACCCTCACGGATACCCATGCCCCGGAAGCCTTCATTCCTGAGAGCAAAACCTTCGCCGGCGTTATCCAGTCGGATTTGCGCGTAATTCGGATTCTTGGGATCGCTGTCATCCTGGTAGATCAGGACATCGCCCTCAGCTCCGGATTCCCGGATGACCTGCCATCCCATCATGGGATCCTCGAATTCGAAGGAGCGGTTCTTCACTTTTTCCGGATAGAGTCCACCGTCGGCGGCAAAGTTAATGTCCTCAATGAATACACCGTACATCAGGGGACTGATCTCCGCACCAGGTTGGTCTGCGTTGACAGTGATTCCCGGAGCAGCATCAAGGCTAGCTGTCAGGACAGCCATAAATACAATGACTGTCATGAACTCAAAAAAACGAGCGGTATGCATGTGGTTAACCTGCCTTTCTTTCGATTGGGTCATGCGTTAACTGTTGTTGTCTGTGTCATCTGTTCCAAGTTATCAGTCATCAGTCACATTCGATTTCAATACCGGGCCAGCCATCATCCCAGCTGATCTCCGAGATCCAAAGTTTTGGTCTCCCGTTGTCGGAAATGTCGTATCCATGGAATACAAGGTAATCCGTACCGTCGAAGGTATAGGCCGCCTGGTGACCCACAGCCGCCCATTTGTCACTCCCCTTCGCCACCAGCGTTCCACCGCCGTGCACCATCTTCTTGTTTGCCCGGTCAATATAAGGACCGGTGATATTTTTCGATCGGCCGACTTTGATTTTGTATGTGCTCTCCACTCCGCGACAGCACCGATCCATGGAAACGAACAGATAGTAATAACCGTGCTTCTTAAATATGAAAGGCGCCTCCACCGCGCCGTTTGCCATATTCCGGTTCATCTCCAGTATCGACTCAGGATAGAGCTCCTCATAATTGAGTTCCGGATTAGCGGCATCCCCGGCATCGCGTTCGTCCAGTTTCCAGTACCGGTGGCGTGCCGCGATAGTATGCCACTCTTCAGTGGTATCAGTAACCACCTCAATGAGATTATCTTTCAGCTTCACCAGTTTTAACCCCATCCAGAACGAACCGAAGCTGAGCCATGGTGTCGCGGCCTCATCAAATGCGAGGTTCGGATCAATGGCGTTGTACATATCGCGTCCCGGTACGGATTCCACCACCGGTCCGTGATCAACCCACCGGAAGTCCGGATCGTCCGGATGCAATGTGGTGTTGGTGGCCACACCAATGGCGGATCGGTTCCGGCCGAACGCAGAAACGGAATAATACAAATAGTACCTTCCGTCACGATATGCGATATCGGGTGCCCACATATGATTCCGGAAATCGGGAAGCATTTCAAGCACCCAGCCTGGTGTAGACTCAAAGACCTGCTCTTCCTCCTCCCAGTGAATCATATCGGTGGAAGACTTCACGGAAATTCCGCTGCCGGTGTGGAACAGATAATAGGTATTGTCCTGTTGAATCATCACCGGATCATGGACGCTCACATCCAGGGGACCGGCATCCGCTCCACCTCCCGGTAGAACACAAGCAATGAAAATCGCAGTAAAAAGTCGGATCACTCTGTGTTGGGCTGACATTATGGATATCCTTTACATCACTTTATGATGATTCTTGATTATCGATTCGCCGCGGGGAATTCATTAATGAATAGGATAAAAATCGGTATCTGCCATGGCAGAATTCACTTTTCACCTGTTACTTTTCGTTTTGACCATCTGTTCAATAACCATTGATCAATCATCGGTATTCATTCCCTTCATCCTTCAATCATCCAGCTCCACCTTCGGCCACCCCTCTTTATCCCATTCGATCTCAGTGAGAATGAGTTTTGACCGGCCTTCATCAGAGAGATCATATCCGTGCGCCACCAGATAATCGGTCCCGTCAAATGTATACGCCGAATTATGGCCGATCCCCGCCCAGTTTTCATCCCCCTTGATGACCAGAGTGCCGCCCCCGTGAATCATTTTCTTATTCGCCCGGTCCCGATAAGGACCGGTGATCTCCTTGCTACGTCCGACCACCACTTTGTATGTGCTCTCTTCACCAGCGCAGCACCGGTCCCAGGAGACGAACAGGTAATAGTACCCGTTCTTCCTGAAGATAAACGGTGCCTCCACATCGCCGTTTTCCGAGTTTCCGGCGGCCCGCTCATCCAGTTTCCAGTACCGGTGCCGGGCGGCAATGGTATGCCATTCCAGCGATGTATCTGTGACCACTTCAGTCAGATTATCCTCCAGCTTTACCAGCTTCATTCCGAGCCAGTACGATCCGAAGGTGAGCCAGGGCGTTCCTTCTGCGTCAAACGCGAGATTGGGATCAATGGCATTCCACATATCCCGTCCCGGTACGGACTCCACAACCTTTCCGTGATCCACCCATTGGTAATCCGGATCATCCCTGTGAAGGGTGGTATTTGTGGCAACTCCTATGGCTGAGGTGTTCCGGCCGAATGCAGAGACGGAATAATAGAGATAATACTTCCCGTTGTGATAAGAAATATCCGGGGCCCAGATATGTCCCTTGAATCGCTTTACCGTCTCCAGTGCCCACTTCGGTGGCTCTTCAAATACCCGGCCATCGTCCTGCCAGGTTTTCATATCCTGAGACCTTTTTATGGAAATCCCCCATCCGGTGTGAAAAATGTAGTAGGTACTGTCCTGTTTGATCATCACCGGATCATGCACCCGCACATCTTCCGTCTGTGCATTTGAATGAATGGGTGAACCGAGCAACAGGACCGCCAGGAGTGTTATCCACATGTTTAGTGGAACTCCACAAAAATACTCGTGAAACCTGTCACAGCTGGGTAAACAGCGGGCTGATACATTCCCGACCAGATTGATTTTGCGCATGAATCGCCTTTCTGTTCAATAGCACATTTAGCTTATGACCGGATTATTCCGCTTCTCAAATGAAACAAGTGTTATGTCCCCCATCTGCTGAGGAATCACCCGACTCATCCCCGCAATAGTGTTTACTTTTCCTGCTCTTCCGCCTGGGATAATGCATAGTTTAAGTTGTTCCGCGCACTGTATGAATCGGGATCGAGTTTCAAAGCCTTCCTGAAATGGCTGATGGCCAGGTCAGTTTTACCTGCACTAAGTAATTCCGCCCCAAGATTGTTATGAAGGCCTGGATTGTCGGGATTGATTCGAAGCGCTTCTCTCAGCTGATTTATCGCTTCCTCTCTCCGGCCTAGCTGGCTGAGGGCGCCGGCAAGATTGCTCCGTGCACCCAGGTAGTCTTCCTTCAGTTCAATGGCTTTCTGGAAGTGCGGAATTGCCTCCCCGAACCTCCCAACCTGACTGAGAGCGAGCCCCAGATTGTTTTGGACATCCGAAAGATCAGGCTCAATTCGCAGAGCTTGTTCATAATGACGAATGGCTCCCGGGTAATCACCCTGTTTAAACAACAGGGATGCCAGGTCAATGCGTCCCTCCACATGCTCAGGCCTGAATTCCACCAGTTCTGCAAGATAACGAATAGCCGAATCGGGTTTTCCAATCTCGATGTAGGTGTCCGCAATTTGCAGATGCGCTTCGGGGGACTCGGACCAGTGCCCGAGTGCTTCACGAAACCGCATGAGCGCCTCACCGGACTTTCCCTCCTTCACAAGATACTCACCGTATCTTATATAGATACCCGCCATTTCCCGGGCTGACAAATGGGCCTGACGGAAGTGAGCGATTGCTTGCGGATAGTCTTCCAAACGCGCCAGGGTATTCCCCAGATTATAGTGTGCCTGGGGGAAAGAAGGTTTAATGCGCAACGCTTCTCCAAAACGGCCGGCCGCATCATGCAGGTTATCCTGTTGTGCATATGCAAGACCCAGATTATTATGGGAACGGTAATCGTACGGGAATTTCTCCAGTATGAATCGAAACTGTTCGGCAGCCCCGGCAGGATCACCGAATGCCTCTAATAAAAAGAGACCGTAGTTATTCCTGAGCATCCAGTCCTGCCGATCCAAATTAATCGCCTCACGATACGCATTCCGGACTGCTGATAACGAGGCCTTTGATTGTAGTCTGTTCTCCAGACTGTCCAGATCAGTGTCCAGGTGCCTGATCATTGCAGCGTTATCAATCCGGTTTTTAAAGGCTGGTGATCTCTTGCGTCTGAGCATATCCCGGGTGATTCTGTATCTGTCCCAGAGAGTAAAGGCCAGACGATCCGCCACCTGTCGCAAAGAGAGCGTTCCCCTGGAGCTCTCTCCATTAATCATTGTTTCAACTTGTTCTTCCAGAAGATTGGCCAGCAGATAATTCCCGCGAAGATTCAGATGAACGTGATCGTAGAATAGACTATCACCCGGAAGGTCCCGGTCGTCCGTGTTTTGAAATGTGCTGCACGCATTTAGCAGTGACACTCCGTCCGGATTCCCCTCTTCAGCAACTTCCCTGATAATCCTGTTAATCCGGGTATCGGCGCGGAATCTTAATGCATCCAGATTCCGGGCATTCCGGAAATGCCTTCGGGCTGCTTCATATTGATTGAGGGCCAGGTAACTCTGCCCCAGCCGATACTGTAAATCCGCATATTCACTGTCGATTTCCGCTGCCTCCAGATAATGCGAAGCAGCGCTCTTGAAATTATCCACCGATTCTGCGGTAATGCCCGCCTTATACAAACTCTCCCACCGGTTCACCGTGGAATCGTCCAGTCCGGTACGATGCAACGACCCGAACGGAGCACAATCCCTGATATTCGTCGGTACTGTGGAGAGCAGTACCTCTGCGCCAGCCTTTCGTCCCACCTCACAGATATCTGCAAGATTCTCACGGAAGTGCCCGTACACATTCTCAATCCGGGGATCATCATGCCGGATGCGGTTTTCAACGAACATATCCACACCACCCCATCCCCGGAACTCTTCTTGATCAGTCTGTATCTGACGACTGATCCCATTTACCAGCTGTCCCAATTTGGTCGATTTCAGGTAGACATTTGCCCGGATTAACCCCAAACTGGATGAGAACGGAGCAAATACGGTTCCGGGACCATACGGTCCGATCACTTCATTATTCCCCAAATAGACGATGAACAGATCCGGTTGCATCTCCGCGCAATCCCTGGCAATTGGTAATACAACATGACTGTTAATTGCCGTAATTGCTGCATTGACGACTTCAATATTTTTCCCGGGAAACTTGTATCGTAGCATTTCCTCGAGCATCCGGCTAAAGGCGAATGCCGGACCCGGATCGCCCATGGCAGCAGAGCCACCCAGGACAAAGATGCGGAAACTCTCAGATGGTTTCTCTGCCGGCAGAGCAAAATGATTGGCCGGTCTGGCAAGTTCCGGCCGGAAAAACCGTCGGCTGAAGTCAATATTATCGGTATAGACGTTCTTACTCTGAATTTCCCGCTGGAGATAAAAACCGGAAGGGTAGCCGAATCCGCTGAGACGCAAACCAAGTTCAGATAATACAATTAGTCCGGCAGGAATCACAATGGTCAGAATAAAAATAAACAACCATTTTCTTCCCCTGGAGATGGACCGCTCAGCATTTTCTGTGGATTCATGCACCTGGACTAACTCCCGGGATATAAAAAAGTGGTTTTGAGATTTACCTGTTCCCTCGCTATCCCGTCAGAAAAACCAGGTAAAATTACAGATCAGCCAACCTCAAAACCACTTTATTACTTTTACTGCATCTAGTAACTATTCAACTGTGAGTAAGACAACCGATTTGGCCGGTAATGTTGTCGTCAGCATATTCTCTTTCAATGTCACATCGGTGAATTCTTCCGGTTGTAATGCATCAGGATTATCGAATGTATTGTGGGTGTTCATCGCCGGGGCAGTTAATATCCGGCCGGAAACCGTATTCGCTTCCATTCCCCGCAGATCACACTCCAGGTCTGCAGAGTTATTCGGATTCAAGTTGCACACCGTGATGTGCACAGTACCCTCGTCATCTCTTGAGGCTGATGCATTCAGGGTTGGGATGGAGTTCTGTCCGCCTCCCATACGCCCGAAAAAACCGCCCTGTTCTTCACCGGATTCTTCCTCCGGAGCATACCGGGAGGATTCCAGATGCGCCGGAAGCATGGTCGCCTCCTGATGCACCTTATACATTTCAAATACGTGATAGGTGGGCGTCAAGAGCATCTTTTCCTCATCCGTGAGTATCATCGATTGTAACACATTTACCGTCTGTGCTATATTGGCCATGGTGACACGATCGGCATGTTGATTGAATATATTCAGAGAGACACCGGCAACCAGCGCATCCCGCAGCGTGTTCTGCTGATAGAGAAACCCCGGGTTGGTCCCTGGTTCTACGCTATGCCATGTCCCCCACTCGCCAACGTACAACCCCACCCGTTTTTCCGGATCATACTGATCCATGATAGTACTGTGGCGCTGGATAATCTCCTCAATTCTCAGCGCCTGGCTGAGCGTGACGAACCATTCCCGCTCACCGAAATCCGTGGCGGAACGGCTTAATTCCGGACCGGACCGGTCAATAATGAAGATATTGTCCGATACCCGCCTGAATCCGCTGCGGGTTCTGGTGTAATAATGGAGATCCATGGCATCCATCAGTGGCCGCCATCCGCTGGTTGTCTCCTCCATCAGGACTTCGGTCCATTCGTAATCGGTGCTGTTCGGACCACTGCCGATTTTCACCACCTCCATATCGCCGTATTCCTCGACGAAACTGGCAAACTGACGATACTCCTCCGCATACTGGTCAGGTGTCATATCGCCGCCACATCCCCACATTTCGTTGCCGATCCCCCAGTACTTCACGTTCCACGGCTCTTCCCGGCCGTTGGCCCGGCGGAGATCCGCCATGGGGCTTTTCCCGTCAAAATTGACGTACTCAACCCATTGCGCCAGTTCCTGCGGAGTACCGGTCCCAACATTGGCACAGATCACCGGCTCGGTATCCAGCTGCTCACACAGGTCAAGAAACTCATGGGTCCCGAAGTGATTGTTTTCAGTAACGCCACCCCAGTGAACATTCACAATAGTGGGACGTTCATCTTTCGGTCCGATTCCATCTTTCCAGTGATAGGTATCGGCAAAACATCCTCCGGGCCATCGGAGATTCGGTATCCGAATCTTCCGCAATGCCTCCACAACATCATTTCGGATACCACGTGTGTTGGGAATGTCCGAGTTCTCACCGACCCAGATACCACCATAAATACAGCGGCCCAGATGCTCGGCAAAGTGACCATAGATGTGTTCACTGATGGTGTGTTTCCCGAGATCAGCGTTAATCACCAGCTTATTCGTACTCTCCGCAGCAGACAGTGTCGTTAAACCGGTCATTAATCCGATAAGAGTCAGTATACCAGCCATCATCCGCCGTAAGTATCGGGCTTTACAACCAGTGCATTCCATTCCTTTTCCTTTCCGGTTTGGGGAGAGCCTTATTGTTCTATTCTGCCCTTGATCATAGTGTATGAGTGCGGAGGAAAGGTGTAAGTGAAGCGTTCCCCGCTGACCTCAATGTCGGGTTTCTGTACCGTGTGAATGGGCTCTTCATCAAAGGTATTCCGCATTTTGATATCCGGCCCGTTCACTTCATAGACCTCAAACATCCCCGCAAATTGGCCGGTCTGGCTGTGAATGTCCGTTTCGATAGCCTGATCCCGGTGCCTGTTCACCACATTGATTACCACCTGACCCTCATCATATGCCACGGATACATCAAGATACGGAACATCCTTGAATTCTTCGGTATCATAGGTTGCCACATCCACATAGGCATCCAGAGATTTCCCGAAGGCATTGTTCGCAAACAGCTGCAATGGATAGTAGATCGTCTGGTGATACAAATCCGTTTCATTGGTAAAAATCGGGGCGATGACATTTACCAACTGAGCCATATTGGCCATCTTGACGATATCCGCATTCCGGAGAAAAGCATTCAGAAACTGGGCAATGACAACCGCATCCTCCAGGTTATACTTTTCTTCGAGCGCATGTCTTCCCCTGGAGTCTTCTCCACCGCGTGCACGATACCAGACGTTATACTCATCCCAGGCGATGTATATCGGTTCGTCCCGTCCGGCTTTATCCAGCGCCGCACCGATCTGTCCCCGCACGATGTCCGTTCGCTTTTCAATTTCCAGAGGAGATGCCATGAATTTGTAGTAATTGTTATCATCATTTCGGACATACAGATGCAGCGCGATGTAATCCACATACTCTACCAGATAATCGAGAATGGTCTCATTCCAGTCGTGTGGACTTGCGCCTTCGTAGAAATTCGATGAACCGGCGGCAATGAGTTTGATGCTCGGATCAGTCCACTTCATGAGCTTGGCGGCTTCTCTGGCAAATTTACCGTAATCGGTGGCGTTTTTGTGCCCCATCTGCCACCAGCCGTCCATCTCATTTCCCAGGGACCAGTACTTCACATTGTGCGGCTTCTCGTGGCCGAATTTTTTCCGCAGTTCGGCATAATAGGGGCCGGATTCGATGTTACAGTATTCCACCCATCGTCTGGCTTCATCAAGCGTGCCGGTACCCAGGTTCACGGCGTTTCGGAAGAGCGAGCCCAGAATAGTGTGGAAGAGACGATCCTTGACCACGAGTTTGCGGCGTTCATCGTTGATTTCGTC
>Ga0207797_1002359_pt1 | contig 13113 bp, 16 predicted proteins | sample PRCRCaboRojoPR_6_FD_187275 | JGI IMG/M metagenome (GOLD analysis project Ga0207797, IMG submission 187275) | Marine sediment microbial community from Cabo Rojo, Puerto Rico - PR CR 10% Liquid 1 (SPAdes) | ecosystem: Environmental > Aquatic > Marine > Coastal > Sediment | place: Cabo Rojo, Puerto... | reverse complement strand
GTTCCTGTATTCTTCGTCTAATAGCTCCGTTAAGTCCTTGAAACCTAAGAATGGATTCCTTAAATCATGGGCAATAATGGAAAAGAATTTGTTTTTTGTCTGGTTGAGTTCCTTCAGTTTGCTTTCTGACCGTTCAAGTTTTTTTACCGTATTGTTCATAATTACAAGGGAAGTGAGGAACAAGCCGAGCAAAATAAACAGTACTCTATGGAGTATCAGCATATCAGGGACCTTTAGGATCAAGAGGTCGATTAGGGAAATACCCTCATATATAAAATATTCGGTTACTGCAACCGTGATCCATATGAACACTGATATTGAGAGGAATCCGGCAAAATATTTTTTAGGTAAAATGTACTTTTTCATTATTTTTAAGTTTAACAGGGTTTGCTCTTGGGATCCTTTTGTCATTCACAAAGCCCATATGCAGGCAGGATCATTCATTATGAATATGTTTCCCGCCTGCACGTAGCTTTAGTTTTCTACATCAGATTTTCTTTTTGTTCCTGAAACTCTGAGTTGTTTATTTCTCCCCTGGCATAACGTTCTTTTAAAATATCCAGGGCTGATTTGTTTTTGTTTGCATTTTCATGGGAGCCGGGGTTGGTTGCTCTAACGATCAGCCAGATGATGGCTGCCATTATGAGCAAGCCAATGATCCAGCCAAAACCCATTCCTAAGCCCATTCCTCCAAATCCATGCATATCAGACTCCTTTCTTTTTATTGTTGATTCATATTTCCCTGGTGCATTTGTGCATTTACTGTTAAACCACCCAGGAAAAAGATTGCTGTTGCTATAATTGCTAACTTTTTCATAGTTACTTCTTTTTTAAATTTAACATTTGTATTTTTTTGATTTAAAAACTTTATTCATGCATGGTATTGTCATCACCGTGCATCATGTTGTCCCATTCGCTGTTCATTGAAGGATTGCGGTTCATCATATTCCTCATACCTTCCATCATGTGCCGGTCCATGCCCTCGTGGTGTTCCATGATGTAGTTCAGGTTTTCGTCCGTGAACATGTGATTCATGAATTGCCGGTTTTCCATCATCCGGTGCATGGACTCAGTATCCTCCATCATCCGGTTCATGAAATCGTTGAATACCTGTTCATTGTTCATGATCTGACCGAACACCTCTTCTTTTTGCTGCTCATTTTCTGCCAAATCGATATTTGCATCACCATTATTTGAACAACTGGTGAGGCCGGCTGCAATAACGAATATTGCACCAACTAAAAGAATTGCTAATGATTTTCGTGTTTTCATAATATTTATTTTTACTAATTAGTTGCTTATTATGATTTTCTTAACGATATCGAACCACAGGTCGTTGACCTGAATGTTTCGCGAATCGAACCCGGCTTTCAGAAGATTATCAAAAGTGCGCCGGTTGATGTTTGCCCCATAAATATGCAATGGCAATGGATTGACGATATCCATCATTTTGCCGATCACCTTATGGTTGCTTCTTACGTGTTCAAGCATCAATATTTTACCTTCCTTCTTGCATACCCGCCTGATTTCTTTTAAGCCCTGCACCGGGTCTGGAACAGAACAAAAAACACAGGAAGTGACCACCGTGTCGAATGAATTGTCTTCAAACTCCATGTTTTCAGCATCCATCACCTGCAAATGCACATTTCCTTTATCCTTGACCTTTTTCTTTGCCATTTCAATCATTCCCGGGCTAAAATCAATGCCTGTCAGTTCCACTTGCTCCGGATAGTATGGTATATTCTTTCCTGTACCTATACCGACTTCCAGGGTTTTACCATCCGCCTGGTTTAGCAATTCTTCCCTCCATTTGGAAAATCCCGTTTCCATCGGATATTCAAGGATATCATATATCCGTGCAACCCTGTTGTATCGTTTTTTTATCGTTTCCTGCTTACCGTCCATATCATTATATCATTGAAGCATTAAAGCATTCATGCATTTCTTCCTAGTCCACAACTTCATAATTGCGCATCATGCCCATGTCCTCATGTTCCAGGTTGTGGCAGTGATAGACGTAGATCCCGGTATAATCCTCGAAGCGCATGGCAACCCGTACCCGCATTCCCGGAAGAAGCAGGAAGGTATCCTGCCAGCCATCGTCAATAAAGCCATATTTTACAGTATCCCATACCGAACGACTAACTCCTGAATTATCCCTGGCGATGATCTGAAATTGCAGGCCATGCATGTGCACCGGGTGGGGCATTTGCATCATGTTGCCCATCATGCCCATTCCTCTGCCTCTTCCACTACTACCATTGATGAATTCCCATACTTCAGTGGTATTGAGCTTCACTTTTTCCCAATCGGCCACTTCCTTCATCTCAAAGGTTTCTCCATTGATCACCCACTGCATATGGGCGAAAGAAAAGGAAAACTTTCTGGGATTTCGGGCGTTAACGGCTTTTGAAACATCAAGACCACCAGGTTCGGAAAGCGTTGAGGGCAAATCCTTTTGCGGTCCTTTTTGTGAAGCAACCGTAAAAGAATATACATCAAACTCAATTCCATTGGGCACATCCTGGCTTCTTCCTCCCATCATACCTCTTCCCATGCCTCCCATTCCCATGGAGGTGCCAGCCTCAAACTGAAGACTTTTTAATAATACTTCCTCATCCGTATTATAACCTGAAAAATCCTTCCATATCTCAACCCTTTCCCCGGGCGAAAGCATCAGGTAAGGCCTTCTGACGGGTTCACGCAACAATCCTCCGTCGGTTCCTATGGCAATGATGTCGCTGCCGTCGCTCCAGGCCAGCTTGTATATGCGTGAATTCGACCCATTCAGAATGCGGAACCGATAGGTGGCTTTTTTCACGTTTCCATGCCATTCGGGCCTTCCGTTCACCAGCATCCGGTCGCCAAGGAAACCCTGCATTTGGGCCATCCGGTTACCTTCCAGATAGACAAGCTGATTGTCGTCGTCAAATTTTCTGTCCTGCAATATCAGTGGCATGTCATATTCTCCGGCAGGCAGGTCAGGCTGTTCTGCTTCAACTATGAACATTCCTGCAAGACCATAATAGACCTGTGGACCGGTGATCTGATCGGGGTGCGGATGAAACCAGTAGGTTCCCGGACGGTTGTTGACCGTGAATTCATAAACAAACTGTTCACCCTCATTGATCGCATACATGGGATGACCGTCCATTTCAGGTGAAATATGCAAACCATGCCAATGGATTACACTTTCACTGGGCAACTGGTTTTTAAAGCGCACCCGTATCTTTTGGCCTGGTTTTACCCGGATGATAGGTCCAAGGTAGGTATCGGCCAACGGATCTAGCGTTTGATCATCTCCCTTGATCATACGTGGTTCATAGCTGTACACACCGGTTTTTTGCCCGTCAAGAAGCTGAACTTTCTTTTGGCTTGCTGTAAGCTCCAGGTCAATGTCTGCTTTGAAATTATTGTTTATTGCCTTATTTACCCGTGCTCCATTGTTATCAGCAATGGAATCAAATCCCCTTATCAATAAGGGTACACTCAAGGCACCCAATGAAGAAACAGAGGCCATCCGGATAAATCTGCGTCGTGAAATATTCATTCCTTATCTATTTAATTGTTTAATAATGTATTTTCTATGGTTAGACAATACAGCTCTCATAAAGTTGTACACAATTATGACATGGATTTATATTATTTTCAGGCATTTTTGATAAAATAAACGCTTCGACTGTTATTTGAACACACTTTTAACAAATAATAAGCTTCTTTCATTTCCTTTAAAACGAATATTGACTACATGGCCAATTGCCCCTGGTCATCACTTCTCACTTTATACACTTCATCCACAGGTGAGAGGAGGATCATGCCATCGCCGCGGTAGCCGGTACGGGCATTTTTACGAATGATGTCAACCACCTGATCCGTGTGTTCATCAGCAATTAGCATTTCAACTTTGATGATCCGGTCAGGCTCGGCAAAAGGAAATTTTTCACTGATGTGTTCCTTTTCCTGGTCGGAATACTGGCCTGTTCCTTCGCATTCTACGAAGGTCATGCAGCAGAATCCTGCTTTTTCAAGTCCACGGTAAACTTCTTCGGTTTTGTTGTAGCGTATGTATGCTTTGATTAGTTTCATGGCAGATAAATTTTTACTGTTTGAATAAGTATCTTTTCGTTTGTTATCCTTCTTTATTTTTAGGGCAATCTGCCAGTCCCTTTAACTGGCAGGATGAACATCCTATGTTTTTTTTCTCCCAGTCTTCATCGAACGGGCATTCATGAAGTACAAGCTCCGAATCTTTATCAAAAAGGCGATGTACTAAATACGGCAGCATAATAAAGGCTACCAGAACAGCCGAAACAATCAAGATTTTAAATATCATAGCCCTGTTGTTTTATTGTTTTTTACCCTGAAAACTTAATTGATAAGGTTTGTCACCCTCCATCATGTTGAATGTATACCCGAACGTGTGATTCTGCATATAGCCGTTTTAAATATGAATTTTCTTGTTTTCATTTTTTTGTGTTTTTAAAAGTTATTGATTCATTATTAAACTTAGATTATTTTCAATTAAATGGTTTTGATGGATTGTAGATATTCAACAGTCTCACTTGTATTGAGCTGATTCGTTACATTTCCGGTGCGCAGGTAAAAATTGGTGTTGTTTCCTTCTTTAAGATAAACAGGACGAGGTGCCGGTTCAATCAACACAAGACATACTTCCTTTGCACCAAGCAGATGAAAGGAGATATGGATCCTCGAACTCATATCTTTCCCAAAGGTATTGGATATCAACAGCATTAACCGTTGTTGAAATCCTTCCCTGTTGTCTTTTTTCAAAGTCCAGTAATCTCTATTCAATCCCAAAACTTCACTGCCTTTACTGACTCCAAGTATCAACAAACCGCCTTTGCCATTCAGGAATCCGGCAATGGATCTAAGAACTTCATGTTCAATGCTTTTATCTGTTTTTACTTGTCTGTAATCATGACGTAATGAAGCTCTGAACTCAACATACTCATTCTCACCTTTGGCTATTAGTGTCGGTATGCTTTGTTGAAGCAGTTGCCTCTTTATATTCAACCTGTTTTGTTTGTTTTTAAGAGATTTAGCATTTAACCCGGAAGCAATGCCAATGACCAACCCCAGGACAGCGAAAGCAACAGCCATCGGTGCCATTTGAAAGGCAAATGAGTGGATCATATTCTCGGATAGCATGGACCAGGCATTTGATAGATTAAAAGCCGCCTGACTTTGCTCATACCAGTGTATCGCCATACTGACCGGATGAAGGATGAAATAACCTACTAACAAACCGGTTAATCCGTGAAAGATTATTATCTGGTAATTACTTGAATTGATTCTTTTGAAATGAAATTTCATCGTGTTAATTTTAGTGTGAGTTCAGATAATCAGCTGTTTGTTGATATGAATTGAAGCATGGTCAAGATCAATGGATGCGAGTCATGTTTCAATACCAGGGCAACATCAAACAGGGGGCCCCGGCTAAGGGGCGGTTTGATCCTTGTAGAATCTGATTGTGAACTTACAAAAGGTAGGATTGCAAACGGGCCAGTACCGCTTGCATCTTAGGAAGCTTATAGGTAGAAATGGTATATATGGGTTCCTGATCCGGTTTACTTTCCTTGAATACATTACCGGATTCAGGTGATTGAATTACTATCTGATCAAAGTCAATTGATTGGGTTGTTTTGGTAAAATCGGAATCTACTTTTATAACAATCGTTTCGATATCGCAGTATTCCTGCGGATGATCGCAGGGATCATCAGAAATTGCTCCCACATGGAGCGAATTGGGCATTTTTTCGCAGTAATGCTCCGATAGGACAATTCCCGTTGTGGTGGTTAACAACAGAAATGCAATGACGATATGAGCAATTTCCTTAAACATTCGGTTAAAACTTATACATACAAAACTAATGAAGGGATCATTACCATGCTTTACATAATTTTGAAAAAGAATTGTAGAATTATTTTCTTGAGAGATAAACGTAAGAAAATTGCCGAGCTAATCAGGGAAATCCCGAACCGGTAAATGATAACTTCCCATTGGCCTAATAAAAATCGGATTTAGCTATTGCAAGATCTCAATTAACTATTTTAACCCTTCAATTAACGACTGTAAGCGGCCAGTTAACCACATTAAACGGTCGATTAGCGGGATCAAGACCTGGTTTATCAATTGTAAGATAGTTTTTAGCTTTTGTAAACGCATTTTTAATCAATGCAAGATAGTTTTTAATCAATGTAAAATTCCATTTAATAACTTAAAGTTAACATTTAGATAGTGTAAAACTATTTTTAACTGCTGCATGTTTTCATTTAACTATTGCACGTCATCATTTAACCGCTGCATGTTATCATTTGTATGCTGCCAATCATTATTCAGTCATTGCATTGAACCAATTGGTTACTTGATGCCTTTTTTTGATTCATGTAAAATCCCATTTAACTATTGCATGTCTTCATTTAAATACTTTAAAAGCGAATTTAGATAGTGATACCCGTCATTCATTCATTTAAAAATTCCATTAAATAAGTTCATATTATTATTTAACTATTTCATGTCGCCTTTTAGCAGATACCGGATACCTTTAAACCGAAGGGCTGGCTGGGATTATTCCGGTCATGGCATTTGTTTTTCCCTCTTAAGAGCGGCAGTTTTATCAGGAAGTTCTTCCTGGCAGACCAGTTTGAATGGTATTCGATGCCTGGTAGATCTTTGCAAACCCGCATTATGAAATTGCACTCTTTTGTCTACATTTGAGGTGGAACCAATATAGTATTTATGGTCTTTAAGGCTTTGAAGGATATAGACATAGTATGGCATTATCGGAGAAGATTTAATTATACAACTGATATATATTTACAACTGGAAATGTGAGTAAAAGTCGGGGTGGCGAGATTCGAACTCGCGACCTCCACGTCCCGAACGTGGCGCGCTAACCGGACTGCGCTACACCCCGTATGAATTTATTTTAATATTTTCTATGTCTAATGAACTCAAAATTAATCTTTTGGAATTTTTACACAACCTGGATTCGAACTCAAGACTTTCCCGCTTCCAGCGGGACGCGCTAACCGGACTGCGCCCCGATATCCTTGCCCCCCACAGGCAGGGCTAAACCTCTGTGTATTTCTTATCTCCTTCTAAAGAACGTTTCCCAAAATTGCAGCCCAAAAATAGAAATATTTACACAAATTTTTAAATCTTTGCCCCACTTTTTGAACAGTAGTTAAACGTTTTGTCATGCACCAATTCCAAACGGAATATCTTGATAAAATCATATGCAGGTAGACATTATCATTCAGCAAATATTCGTGCTTGTTATCCTGGCATTGATCGGCCTGGTTGCGACCAGGCTCAATATCATCCGCCAGGAATTAAAAACAGGTCTTACAAAGATCATTTTCAACGTCACCCTACCCTTTCTCATCATCACACGGATCTCTTCGCTGGAAATCAATAAGGACATCCTGATCAGCTGGGCATTGATCATCCTCATTGCTGCCTTTGCCATCATTTTGTTCCTGAATATAGGCAGACTGACCGGTCGTTTGCTCAAACTGTCCCCCCAGAGAGCCACCGTTCATACGCTCCATTCCGGGTTCGGCAATATCGTATTCCTTGGATTTCCCATACTGAATGCCGTTTTTCCCAACGGCGACGGGCTTTTATATGGAATCATCTATTTTCTCACCCAAAACACGCTCACCTGGACGTTGGGCATTTACATCCTTACGAAGGAAAAACACCAGAGCAAGGCCAAACACCTGAAAAAGCTTTTAAACCCCAATACCATTTCTTTTTTTATAGGACTTTTCATGCTGCTTACAGGCATTCAAATACCCGGTTTCCTTTTCGATTCGCTGAAAGGACTTGGTCAAACAACCTTATACCTGGCCATGCTTTATATTGGTGCCTTGTTGGCGGACATCAGCCTGAAATCCATTCCAAACAAGAGAAGCGTTTTGATGGTGAGCATGAACAAACTGCTCATCGGCCCGATGGTGCTCATGTTGCTGCTTAGCCTGGCAATGGTATGGATCCGGCCTTTGATTGACCATACTGCCCTTACGGTAATACTACTCGAGTCAGCCATGCCATGCGGGACCATGATGGTTATCCTTGCCCGCCAATATAACAAGGACGATTACTATGCCACCCAAAACATGTCCCTCTCCACCCTTTTAAGCATCATCACCCTGCCGTTCATCTTTTTCCTCACCCAAACACTGTTCTAATACCCTGTATCTTTTCCTGAAACATTAAACCTTGAACCTTAAACATAATTACCCTTCGCTCTGAGCTCCGCGCCCTTCCCTCTTTCAACAATTTACAATTGAACCATTCCCATATTCAAATGAAGAATACAAATTCTCTTCTTCCTCAGCCTTAGCCTTATCCACAATCAAAAAATTTTTTCACCTTTTTCGATAGGGTAAAATCCAATGAGTGGATCATAGTAATGAAAGCAAAACAATGCTATGGACTTTAGGAAAAATAAACAGATAGAATAAACAATTAAAAATTAAAATCATGAAAACAAAAGTAAACAAAAGTTGGCGACGCAGGAACCTCTTCCTGGCGATTCAAATTGCAGTATTGACCTTAGCCTTTTCAATCAATGGTTTTGCACAGGATATATCTCAAAGAATATCCAACACTGAATCATTATTCAAACAGATGGAAGTAGAGATGGTCGATACCAATTTCACCCACAAATGGAATCAGGATTCCAGCCGTTGGGAGCTCTATAACAGGGAAATCAGCCTTTATAAAAAAGACAGGCTTCTGATCGGTATGCTTAATGAGAGATGGAATGAAGAAGCTGAGGAATGGGAAAACTTCGACCGAACAGTAAAAAGCTATGATGAAAAAGAGAAATTAATAGAAAACCTGAATCAGAAATGGGATGCCAATCAGGACAAATGGGTTAACCTTCAGTTGCGAACCTACACCTATGATCGATTGGGAAACAAAAGTGAGATCCTTTATCATGAGTGGAGGCAGGCTGCCGGTCAATGGTTCAGTACCGTCAGATACCTTATCGACTACAATATGTACGGCGAACAAAGCGAGGTGCTGATCAAGGTATATTCTCCTTCTACCGAGATCTGGTCAAACGATACAAGGTATACTTTTATTTATGATGATGGCTACGGTCAGCCTGATGAAGCCATTGTTGAAGCCTGGGACGGATTCAGTGAATCCTGGCAGAGCAGAGGCAAATACTCCATGCGGTATGATTTTAGAGGCAACAAGACTCAGGAAACCCGGGCTACCTGGAATGAAAGCATGAGCAAATGGGTCAACGGATTAAGGTTTCTCATGGATTATGAAAAGAGAAACATGACCAGTGAAATAGAACAAAGATGGGATTACAGATCAGATGAATGGAACAATGCCATCCGGAACCTCTTCAGCTATGATGATGAAGGAGAAATGAAACAAATGGTTGAAGAACGCTGGAACCGGGATTCTTCAGGTTGGGAAACCAAAAACATCTTCCTTTATTCAGATATCAGGGAGATTGACCAGGAACAAAAGCCCGAGGAACAATCTCAGGAGTAATAAATAATCAGTAAATTTGCAAAGGTGGATGTGTAAGGAGGGTATCTAAAAATTGATATCCTCCTTATTCCAAATTTGAAAGAATACAAGTAAGGCTGAACCATCCCGGGCATGAAAGCAAGCGACAAGAAGCTCATAAAGGAAGTAAAAAAAGGTGATATTAAGTCATTTGAAATTTTATTCAAAGATTATTATGAAGAGCTGTGTTTTTATGCAAACCATTATACGAAGGATATGGATCAGGCAGAAGAGGCGGTGCAGGATGTATTTTTCAATATATGGCAGGGACGGGAACGTATAAAAATCCGGGAATCGGTGAAATCATATCTGTATACATCAACCAGGAACAAATGTCTTAAAATGATACGTTCGCAGAACATGGCCGATCAATATTCAGAATACATTAAAAATACGCCTGGTGAGCAAGTCTCCACACCTGTGGATGAACTCAACGCCAAGGAACTGAATCTTTTAATAGAAAATACTTTAAAGGAATTACCCGAGAGAGCAAGAGAAATTTTCAGAATGAACAGGTTTCAGGGATTAAAATACGGAGAAATCGCGGACAGATTGTCCATATCCGTTAAAACCGTGGAGTCAAATATGGGAAAAGCCCTGAAAATCTTTCGTAAGAACCTGAATGAATACTTAAAAGTGATTTAAATCTAAGCCATTATGATAAAATGGAAAACCCTGGCAAAATATCTGTCAAATGAGGCGGATAAAAAGGAGAAGGCAAAAGTAAGCCGGTGGATCAATAAAGACAAAGACAATCTTAAAGCCTTTGAGGATATAAAAATGTACTGGAACCAAATTGAGCATTCCGAAAAATCTGAAATTGACACAGAGAAAGCCTGGAACAATCTTAAAAACAGGATTTCTAACCTTGAACAAGGCCAGCCGGCAAAGGAAAAACCGGTTATATTGTTAAACAATGCATTGTTGCGATATGCTGCTATTATCTTGTTGATTATAGGTATCGGAACAGGTGCTTTCTTCACCTACCAGCAATTAAACCAGCCAGCCCAAACAGTAACTGTGGATACTCCCTCTGATATACGGAACAAAAAGGTGGTTCTGCCCGATGGTTCACTGGCTTATCTGAATTATAACTCCAAACTGCATTATCCCAAACGGTTTAAAACAAGCATGCGGCAGGTTACCGTCAACGGAGAAGTTTTTTTTGATGTGGAGAACAATATCACCAGGCCTTTTGTTATAAATGCACATAACGCTCAGATTGAAGTACTGGGTACTTCTTTCAATGTAAACACCAATTTGTCCGATAACAAGGTGGAAGTAGTGGTTCAGTCTGGCAGGGTCAAGGTTGCCAGAAAAAACAATCAGGACGAACACCTGATTATAGAAGCTGGATTCAAGGGCGTTGTGGGTGAAAATACACTTAGAAAAGAAAAACACGATGACCTGAATTACCTTGCATGGACTACAGGAAGACTCGTGTTCAAAAGTCAGGAGTTGGAACAGGTCTCGAAAACTTTAATGAGAACCTATAACGTAAAAATAAATATAAAGGATCCAAAAATTAAAAATTACAAGATCACCACCAACTTTACCAATGAATCTATTGATACAGTGCTGGATGTGATCGCAACAACTTTTAATTTGCAAATAAATAAGATCAATGAGAATGAATACGTTATTAATCTGGATAATTCGGGTTAAAAGTAATGCTGACTGAACGGAGAACATAAATTATTCATCAGGTTCATGATTAAATGAAAAACTTAAATGCCATATTATTGGTTCTGGCTGCAGCGATCGTTTTCTCGCTTAACAACAAATCTGTTAGGGCACAGGAAAACATCCTGGAGCGGAAGATCCGGCTGGAGATGGATCAGGAACCACTTCATAAGGCATTCATGCACCTGAACCAGATTACCGACTATAAGTTTTCGTATAATTCCGACCTGGTCGACGATGACAAACTGATTTCACTTTCATTCAAAGATATTCCCCTGAAAATTGTTCTGGATTCCCTTTTCAGAGACACAACACTGGCTTATGACCTGGTGGGGCAACACGTTGTGATCCATAAAAAAGAGGTTGTTTCTTTTACAAATGATACAACAAAAAAGGAAAAGCCTGTGGTATCCAATAGCCAGCCCTTGTTTAAACAGATGGATGTGGCCAGAAGCGATACAAACTACACCCATAAATGGGATGAAGATAGCGAGAAATGGGTCCTGTTTAGCAGGGAAATCAAATATTACAGAGACTCCGCTCAACTGGCCGGGACCCTCAATGAAAGATGGAACCCCCAAAAAAATACCTGGGAAAATTACGACCGTACAATAAAACAATATAACGAACACGGCAACATGATGGAGAATCTCCAACAGCAATGGAGTGCCGCTCAGGAAAAATGGATCAATCTGAAGCTTAAAACTTTTTCATACGATCGTTACGGAAATAAAAGTGAAGTGCTCTATCATGAATGGCAGCAGGCCGCAGGCCAATGGTTCAGCACAGTAAGGTACCTGATTGATTACAATCTCTTTGGCGAGGAAAAGGAAGTGCTGATTAAAGTATATTCCCCGGCTACCGATAAATGGTCAAACGACACCCGTTATACATTCATATATGATGATGGTACCGGCCCGCCGGATGAAACCCTGGTGGAATCCTGGAACAGCTTTACAGAAACATGGGATAACCGGGGAAAATATTATATGCAATACAACCTGAGAGGCAATAAAGTAAGGGAGACCCGTTCTACCTGGAATCAAAATATGAATGACTGGATGAATGGATTGAGATTTCTGATGGATTATGATAACAGGAAACTGACAAGCGAAATTGAACAACGCTGGGATTACAGGGACAGAGAATGGAATAATGCCATCAGGAATATATTCAGCTACGATGAACAGGGGGAGGTAAAACAAATGGTGCAGGAGCGCTGGAACAGGGATTCTTCAAAATGGGAAACCAAAAACATCTTTTTGCACTCCAACATAAAGGATATACAGAACCCGAAGACTAAAGAAGAGAGTGCAGACAAAGAAAAATGATGAACCAGTTACTGGTAGTTGATTTAATAAAAAGAAATATTGGTACCATTAGCAATGAAGACGGTGAGTTTGTTTTGAATTTACAGGATAACCATACCGGGGATACGCTGGTATTTTCCTACATGGGTTATGAAAACCGTTTCATTCCGGTAGAGCAATTTTCAGATGGACAGATAGTAAAATTGGATGAAAAGCTTTATTCAATTCAGGAAGTGATTGTGAGGACATTTGATGCCGATGATTTTGATGTATCCTTTGAGATGGTTACCAGCTCTTTAGATACATCCCGGGTAAAAAGTTTTGAACAGGGAACCTTCGCCAAACCTCATAAGGTATTTATCGAACAAATAGAGAACTACGATCCTGATTTCTGGGGCAATTATAATTACATCAAGCCGGATGAGCCCCTTGAACAAGTGGTCAGAAAACTGGGATCAAAGATTGATATACTGGAATGAATTAGTAGTGAGTTTTGAGTAGTGAGTAGTGAGGGCTGAAGGTGGATGGCATAGTAATTTGTCATTGATTGTCATT
>Ga0207797_1002358_pt1 | contig 13114 bp, 12 predicted proteins | sample PRCRCaboRojoPR_6_FD_187275 | JGI IMG/M metagenome (GOLD analysis project Ga0207797, IMG submission 187275) | Marine sediment microbial community from Cabo Rojo, Puerto Rico - PR CR 10% Liquid 1 (SPAdes) | ecosystem: Environmental > Aquatic > Marine > Coastal > Sediment | place: Cabo Rojo, Puerto... | reverse complement strand
GTCCCCGCCCTCGGTCCCGCGTCCGGTTCCGTCCCCGCCCTCGGTCCCGCGTCCGGTTCCGTCCCCGCCCTCGGTCCCGCGTCCGGTTCCGTCCCCGTTCCCGTTCCCGCTCATCGCTCCCACCGCCCTCCCACGCGGTCGATGACGAGGAAGCTCGCCGCGGTCACCGCGAGCAACACGGTGCCCATCGCGGTGGCGGGTCCGAGGTTCGGCCCGAGCGAGCGGTTGCCGATGTAGCGCTCCAGCGCGACCGGCATCGTGTAGCTGTCGACGCCCTCCGCCAGCAACACGGTCGAATCGAACTCGCCGACGCTGATGGCGAACGCGAACGCCGCGCCGGCGACGAGCGCCGCCGCCACGAGGGGGAGTTCGACGTCGAGCAGCGCGCGGAGCCGGGTCGCGCCGAGCGACCGGGCGGCGTCGGCGAGCCGGGGATCGAGCCCGCCGAGCGCGGGCGCGACGTTCCGCGTGACGAACGGGTAGGCGGCGACGGCGTGCGCGAGGACGATCGCGACGGGGCCGGTGGCGACCAGCCGACGGCCGAGGACGGTGGTGCCGAAGACGAGCGTCTGGAGCAGGCCGAGGCCGACGACGACGCCGCTGACCGCGAGCGGGGCCGTCAGCAGCGCCTCCGCGGCCCGGCTCCCCCGTCCGCCCCGCGTGGCGACCACCGAGACGACCACCCCGATCGGGAGCGCGAGCAGGAGCGTCCCCGCGCCGAACAGCAGGGAGTTGACGATGGCCGGGAGCGGCCGTGTCGTCCCCGCCGCCGTCGCGACCTGCTGGTCGATCAGGAACCGGTAGTAGTCCAGCGTGAACCCGCCCGGCCCGGTGACGCTCGCGAGCACCATGCTCGCCATCGGGCCGACGAAGACGAGGACTGCGACGGCGCCGTAGGCGAGCAGACCGAGCCGCGAGGGGTCCCGGAGCGTCCGGAGCCCGTCGAACAGCGGCCGACGCGACAGGGGCACGCCGTCGCCGCCGGCCCGTACCTGGCGGGACTCGTAGCGCAGGTAGAGGTAGGTGAGCGAGAGCGTGATCACCGTCTCGAGGGTGGCGAGCGTCGCCGCCTCCCCGAGTTCGAGCTCCTGGACCCGGGCGAACAGCCACACCTCGACGGTGGCCAGCCGCAGCCCCCCGAGCGCGAGGACGATGGGGAACGACATGAACGTGAAGACGAAGGCGAGGAGCGCGGCGGTGAGCAGCGACGGCAGCAGGTGGGGGAGGACGACGTCGCGGAACGCCCGGAGCGGCGTGGCGCCCATCGCCCGCGCCGACTCGACCCGGCGGGCGTCGACGGTCTCCCACGCCGCCGTGACGAGCCGCGTGACCAGCGGCGCGTTGTAGAACGCGTGGGCGATCACGATGATCTCGAGAGTGAACAGCAGGTCGACGCGTCCGACCCCGAGCGCGACGAGCGCCGTGTTCAACGGGCCGTTCCGGCCGAACATCGCGAGGAAGCCGACCGCGACCATGATCGAGGGGAGGACGAACGGGAGGATGGTCAGAGAGCGGAGCGTCCGCCGGCCGGGGAACTCGAACCGGGAGAGCAGGTACGCGCCCGGCAGCCCGAGGAGGACGCTCGCGACCGTCGAAAGCGCCGCCTGGTAGGCAGTGAACCCGAACAGGCCGAACGTCACCGGAGGCAGGCCGCCCCGGAGCCACCCCGCGAGCCCCCCGGGGACCGACGCCGGGTCGGCGAACAGCGTGCTCGCGGCGCCGGTGTAGAACGGGTCCGAGAGCACGCCGAGGAGGGGCTCCGCCGTGGGGCGCCCCCCGCGGACGACGGCCTCGACGAGGACGCTCCCGACCGGGTAGTAGAAGACGACCACCAGCACCGCGAGCGTCGCCGCGAGGCCGGCGGGGAGGGCGAGCCGCTCGGCAGCCCGGCGGATCAGCCGCTGACGATCTGTCTGGCCCACTCGTCGACCCACGTGCTGACGTTGCCTGCGAGGTCGTCGTAGGTAAAGGTGACCGGTTCGGGGGGTTCGAAGGCGTACCGCGAGAACTCCTCGCCGGGGTCGACCCCCTCGACGGCGGGGAACTGGACGTTCCTGACCGCGATCTCGGCCTGGGCCTCGGGGGTGAGGACGAACTCCATGAACAGCCGGGCGAGCTCCGGCTCGGCGGCGTCGGCGAACGCCGCCATCGTCTCCGGGTTGGCGTAGCCCTGGTCGTTCAGGAACCCGACCTGGTGGCGGGACATGTCGACGCCCTCCCCGTGGTAGTACACCTGGTCGGTGGAGTAGGAGACGACCATCGGCGCCTCCTCGTTCAGGTAGGCGTTGTACGCGGGCTCCCAGTCCGAGAGCACGCGAACGCCGTTGTCCGCGAGTTCGGCCCAGTAGTCGAGGTAGCCGTCCTCGCCCTTCGCGATGATCGTCCAGAGCAGGAACGCCCGCCCCGGGTCGGACTGCTGGGCGTTCTGCGTGATGAGGTCGCCCTCGTACTCCGGTTCGAGGAGCGCGTCGAACGTCCCCGGCGCTTCGACCTCGTCCTCGTCGTAGACGAGGCTGATGTAGCCGGTGTCGTACGGGATCGCCCGGCCGTCGGGGTCGATCCGGAGCCCCTCCTTCACCGAGTCGGCGCCCTCGACGCCGTCGCGGGTGACCGCGAACAGCGGCTCGTCGAGGCGCTCGTCGACCCGGACGAGTTCGCCCGTGTTCAGCCCCACGTAGAGGTCGGTGTCGATGGGTGCGCCCTGCCGTTTCCGCTGGATGAACTGGTTGATGCCGTTCTCCGGCGTGGAGAACTCGACGCTCACGTCCGGGTACCGCTCCTCGAACGCGGACTTGAGCCAGTTGCCCGCCGTTCCCTCGCCGGTGAACGAGGAGTAGGTCGCGACGTTCAGCGTGCCGCTCGGCCCGCCGCTCGTCGGGGTCCCGGTCGCCGTGTCGGTCGGCGTCGACCCGTCGCCCGAGGTCTCCGTCGGGGACCGGGTCGCCGTCGGCGTCCCGCCGCCCGTGCCGTCGCCACTCGTCCCGGTACAGCCGGCGAGGAGGGCGAGGCCGCCGACGCCCGCGCCGGTCCGCTTCAGGAAGCTCCGCCGGTCCACGCTGTCCCCGTTCATTACCAAGTGGTCGCACCGAGTGGTAGTTAAACCCCGTGGAACGGCGCCGGCGGTCGGCCCCCCGTCCCGCCGGCGTCACCGGGCGCCGGTCGGCCGGCGCCCGGTCACTCCCCGCTCTCGACGACGCCACGGTCGAGCAGCGACCGGACCGTCTCCTCCGGGACCCCGCGCTCGCGAAGCACCTCCCGGGTGTGCTCGCCCGCTCCCGGTGGGGCGCGCTCGACGGTCGGGTCGGTCGCCGAGAGCGTCGCGGGCGCCGCGGCCGTGAGCACCTCCCGGCCGTCGGTGTCCTCGACGCGCTCGACGGTGCCGCGCTCGTGGAGGTGCTCGTCGGCCGCGGCCTCGGCGATCGTCCGGAGTTCGCCGGCGGGGATGCCGGCCTCCACGAGCGCGTCGACGAGCTCCTCGCGGCCGTGCTCGGCGAACGCGGCCTCGATGGCCGCCGTCAGCGCCTCGCGGTTGGCCGTCCGGTCGTCGTCGGTGGCAAAGCGGGGGTCCGCCAGCCACTCCTCCCGACCCACGACCTCGCAGAACCGCTCCCAGAGGTGCTGGTACATCACCGAGACGTACACCGGGTCGTCGGCCGTCTCGAAGATACCCACGGGGGCGTAGCCGCCCCAGGAGTCGCCCTGTCGCCCGGGCTGCTCGCCCGTGCGGCTGTAGTGGGTGTACCAGTAGCCCATGAACGCCGCCGCGGTGTCGAACAGCGAGGTCTCGACCCGCTGGCCCTCGCCGGTCCGGTCGCGGTGGCGCAGGGCGGCCATCGCCGCGAACGCCGTGTACATCCCCGTCGCGACGTCGACGGGGGAGGCCCCTACTCGCGAGGGCTTGCGGTCGGGGTCGCCGGTGTTCCACATCAGCCCCGACATCGCCTGGGCGATCGGATCGGTCGCCGGCCGGTCGCTGTACGGTCCGCGCTCGCCGAACCCCGTCACCGAGCAGACGACGAGCCCCTCGTTGTACCCCCGGAGGGTGTCGTGGTCGACGCCCAGGCGCTCGGCGACCGACGGTCGGTAGTTGTGGACGACGACGTCTGTCGCCTCAACGAGGTCGGCGACCACCCCGTCCGCGCCCTCGGCCTTCAGGTCGAGGACGAGCGACCGCCTGTTCCGCATCACGTTCGGCCGGACGGCCTCCTTGACCATCCGGCGCTGTCCGGCGCCGCCCGGCGGCTCGACGCTCACCACGTCGGCCCCGAAGTCGGCGAGCATCGTCGCGGCGTACGGTCCCGCGATGCTCTGGGAGAAGTCGAGCACCGTCACGCCCTCGAGCGCCCCGTTCATGCACCGGGCATCGCCCGACCCCGACATAAGGGGTCGGACCGCCGCGGGGCCGCGTCCGGTCGGTCGGCCCGCCCCCGCCGCCCGACACCGGCACGACGAACGACGGGCGGAGCCACGTCCTCGCCACCCGGTGTCCGACGCCCGTCGGACCCACCCGTAACTTTATTTCGAAGTAGGATGGCTCAAAGAATATGCGCGACACCACCCGTCCCCGCTCCGACCCGCTCGACGGATCGAACGACCCGTCGGTCGTCGTCGCCGCGTCCCCGAGGTGACGCGGATGTCGACCGACGCGCACCCGCCGAACCGCACCCGTTCCGAGAGGCGCGTGCTCGCGCGCGACGACTACCGGTGTCGGCACTGCGATCGGCGCGGCGGACCGGACGGCGCCGTCGTCCTCCGGGTCCGTCACGTCGTCCCCCCCTCGCGGGGCGGGTCACACCACCCGCGGAACCTCCAGTCGGTCTGCCGTCGATGCGACCAGCGGGTCAGCGAACACCACCTGCTGGGCTCGGAGGCCCGGGTCGCCGAACGCATCACCCGGCGACGGTCGGGGGGTCACTCCGGGACGGGCGGCGGCGTCTCCCGGGCGGTGCTCGTCGGGGCGTTCCTGTGGGCGCTGTTCCTGCCGCTCCTCGTCGCCGTCCTGTAGCCCGGAACGCCCCGCCGGCACCACCACCGGCAGTTATCCCCGTCCACTCCCGACACGCCCCATGGACTTCCGGCTCACCGAGGAACAGCGGCTCATCCGGCGGCAGATCCGCGAGCTCTGTGCCGAGTTCGGCGACGACTACTGGCGCGAGCACGACCGCGAGGGGACGTTCCCGTGGGCGTTCTTCGAGGCGTTCGCCGACGGCGGCTGGTGCGGGATCACCGTCCCCGAGGAGTACGGGGGAGAGGGCTACGGCGTCCAGGAGGCCGCGCTCGTCCAGGGGGAGATCGCCCGCTCGGGCGCCGCGATGGCCGGGACCTCCGTCACCTCCCACCACGTCTTCAGCGTCGCGCCGCTGATCGAGTACGGCTCGCCGGACCACCGCGAGCGCTACCTCCCGCGGGTCGCCGACGGCGACGTGATGGTCTGTACGGGCGTGACCGAGCCGAACGCCGGGACCGACACCTCCCGGATCGGGACCACGGCCGAACGCCGGGGCGAGGAGTACGTCGTCGACGGGCAGAAGATCTGGACGACGAAGGCGGGCCAGGCGGACGTGATCATGCTGCTCACGCGGACCTCGCCGCGGGACCCTGACGACCGGTTCGCCGGCCTCACCCTCTTCTTCACCGAGTTCGACGTCGACGCCGATGGGGTGGAGGTGAGCGAGATCCCGAAGGCCGGCCGGGCGGCCTCCCCCTCCTACGAGGTCTGGTTCGACGGCTTCCGGATCCCCGCGGCCGACCGGATCGGCGAGGAGGGCGAGGGGTTCGACTACCTGCTCTCCTTCGCCAACTCCGAGCGGATCAGCCTCGCGGCCAACGCGGTCGGCATCGGGCAGGCCGCCGTCGAGCGTGCCGCCGACTACGCCCGCGAGCGGGAGGTGTTCGGCAACCGGATCGGCTCCTACCAGGCGGTCGCCCACCCGCTCGCCGACTCCTGGAGCAAGCTCGAGGGGGACGAACTGCTGGTCCGGAAGGCGGCGTGGTGCTACGACGAGGGCGAGACGGTCGGGCCGACGGCCAACGCGGTCAAGCTCAGGGCCAGCGAGAACGCCATCGAGGCCTGCGAGCGTGCGGTCAGGGCCCACGGCGGGATGGGCTACGCCGCCGAGTACGACGTCGAGCGCTACTGGCGCGAGGCGATGATCAACGTCCTCGCGCCCGTCTCCAACGAGATGGTGCGGAACTACATCGCCCACCGGGTGCTGGACCTCCCGCGGTCGTACTGAGTGCGAACCCCACCGTGTCCGGCGTGGGGGAGATACTGAGTGCGAACCCCACCGTGTCCGGCGTGGGGGGAGAGGGGGTTACAGGTACCCGAGTGCGGCCAGCTGTTCCTCTACGTCCCCCTCGTGGACCTCGTCGGGGACGGGAGAGCCCGTCGTGATCTCCCGCCGTCGGTCGAACGGTAGCTCGTGGTACGGCACGTCTATCAGCGCCGGTTCACGGAGCGTGCGCGCGTGCCCGAAGAACGAGTACCCGTGTTCGGTCCGGCGATGTGGCGGCAGGTCCGGATGGAGTCGCCGCCGCCACCATCGGATCGGTTCGCCCAGTAACTCGCCGTGATCGGCCGTCACGACGGATTTCCCATCGACCTCGTCGAGAAACCGTGTGACCTGTGTCAGCCCCACCTCGAGACAGGTCTCGTACGCGGACCGGATCTCGTCGGTACTGTGTCCGGCGTCGATCATCCGGCCGTACCCCTCGAAACCCTCTCGCACCACGATCTCGCCACCCTCGCGTGTCAAGAAGGGGATGTGCGGCTGCATCATGTGGATCACGAGTCGCTTTTCGGGCCACTCCCGGTGTGTCTCGATGGCCCTGTCGACGAGGTCGGACGGGGAGCAGTGCGGTTCGGACGAGCGGTCCGGGTTCCAGAACGCGACGAGTTTGAACAGGTCGAGCCGGTCCCGGTAGTGGATGTACCAGGGATTGGCGGTCAGGCAGATCGTCTCGTGGTGAGGTGTATCGGCGAAGTGCTGCTGGACGAACTCGGCACTGTGTCCGCCGGGAGCGGTTATCCGCTCCAGCTCTCCGTGATCGGGCGATCGCCCGGCGTAGCTATCGTACCGACACGCGTCCAGGACGACGAGGTTGTCCCACTCGCGGTCCATGATGGGCTCGGGGGAGATGGGGTCGGCTCTGCGGAGGAGGTCGTACCGGACCTCCTCCTCCGCAGAGGAGACGAGAGGGCCCAGGCCCCGTTCGGAGAACAGCTCGATCGCCCGGACGAGTTTCCGTTTCACGGTTCCGAGTAGTCCGTGAGCGGTGAGATAAATCAACCCATAGTCCGGCAGGTCCCGGACTCGGCTCCGCCAGTAGTCTCGTGCCCGGCAGGCCGAGGTCGAACGGGGCGTCCTGCCGTGGACGACCGGGAGGACGTCGACGGAGGTCGGAGCGTCAGTCGTCCTCCCTCCCCGTGACCTTCCGGATGCACGAGGAGCCGAACGGCCCGAGTTCCCCGGCCTCGAGCTTCATGAAGTGGCCCACGGAGAGCGACGCGCCGCACCGCTTGCAGGTGAACTCCCCCTCCCGTCTCACCACCTCGCTCTGGAAGGCCAGGAACCGGCCGCCGGTGACCCGGACGACGCCGTCCTCGCGCTCGATGATCCCGCGCTTCTCGGCCGTGTCGAGTATCTCGCGGGTCCGCGCCGGGTGGCTCGTGACCGTCTCGATGCGGTCGATGACTCGAGCGAGCGAGAGCTCGTGGTGTTCGAGCCGCTCGAGGAGCTGGACGCCGAGCTCCACGGGATCGGCGTCCTCGGATCGCTCGTCCCCGGGTCGGCCCTCGGTCACGTTCCGTGTGTCGCTCCGTCCGCTCTTAGCGTTTGTGCGACCGGAGGTCGACGCGTCGGGTGGGACCTTCGAGTCGTCCCCCGTCGCTATGGCCGGTGCGGAGCGAGACGGCTCGAGAGCCCAGGGGCTCCAGCCCGAACGTCCTCCGAGGGGACCAGAAGGCGTTTACCGTCCCGCGACCCCCACCCGAGCGTGCGACCGACGACCCGACGGCAGGTTGCTGGGCTCTCCCTGCTCGCGGCCGGCGTCCTCGCGGGGGCGCTGCTCCTCTCGCCGGATCGGGTGCTCGCGGAACTGCGCGCGCTGGCGGCCAGACCGCTCCTGTTCGGCACCGCCCTGTTCCTCGCCTACGCCCTGCGGATGTTCCTCGCGTGGCCGATCAGCCTCTTCTCGATCCTGCTCGGGTTCCTCTACGGGCCGGCCGCCATCCCGGTCGGGCTGGCGGGCGCCGTCCTCACCTGCCTCCCGCCGTACCTGCTGGCCCGCCGTGCGGGGACCGCGGGGCCGCTCGGCCGCGCCGGCGCGGCCGGCGAGCGCCTGTTCGAGGTCACGGGCGGGGTCCGGGGGGTCGCCGCGGCGCGGCTCGCCCCCCTCCCGACCGACCCGGTCTCCTACGGCGCGGGGCTCTCCGGGGTGTCGCTCGGCCCCTACGTCCTCGGGACGGCGCTCGGGGAGGCGCCCTGGGTCGCCGTCACCGTCACGCTCGGCGCCTCCCTGGAGACGCTCTCGGTCGATGGCGTCTCCACCGGCCTCCCGCTCGTGGCCGCGGCGCTCGCGCTCGCGCTCCTCCTCGTGGCCGGGCCGCTCTACCGGCATCTCCGGGACGGCGACTCGGCGGGGATCGGCGGCTCCCGGGGCCCGTGACGGGTCGTGCGGTCCCGCAGGCCGCCCACGGCCGACCGCCGTCAGAACAGGAACGGGTCGCTGCAGTCGACGACGACGCCGTGCTGTGGACAGACGTACTTGCAGTGACGCTCGAACATCGGCGCGTCGCACATCGGACACTGCCGGCCAGTCCCTCCCCTTTCCCCGTCCGTCGGCTCCCCGGGTCCGTCGCCCATACCCCGACGGCGGGCGCGGTCCGCTTGAAGCTTGCCGCCCCACGACGCGGCGACGAATTCTAGAGGGAGTTCGGGACGATTCCGGAGAAACGGTTTACGTGTGACGCCCTTCCACGGGGGTATGATCGGTACGTTCGAACGGCTCCGGGGGCTGGGTCCGACGCCGGCGCTCGCGGTGCTGGCCGGTATCGCGGGGGTCGTCGGCTCGTACGCGGCGGCGGGGTTCACGCCCTCGTTCGTCGTCGCCCCCATCGACAGCTACCTCGCGGCGGCCTCGCCGGGGTTCCTCATCACGTTCGCCATCACCGTCCTCGGCGACCTGGGACAGCGGATCGCGCTCCTGACGGCCGTCGGGCTGGCGGTCGCCGCGTTCGCGGCGCTCGCGCTGGTCGGGACGGTCGCGGGCCGCGAGTTCGCGGCCCGGGCCGACCGGCTGCCGGGGCGAACGCTCGCCGGCCCGCTCCTGGCCGCGTTCGGGGTCGCGGGGCTCGCGTTCCTCCTGGTCCCGGCGACGGCCCCGGCGCTCGCGGCGGGGGGATCGACCGCGGCCGTCCTCGCGGTCGGCGAGGCCGCGCGGCGCTCGCCTCCGCCCGGACAGTCGTCCGGCCGGCGCGCGGTGCTGACCGGCCTCGCGGGGACGCTCGGCGTCGGCGCGCTGGGCTACCTGTTCGGGAACCGTGCCGGGGGCGACGGGTCGGCACCCGGGGCCGCGGCGGCCGCCTCGACCGGGTCGAGCGCCGGGAGCGCGAACCCCGCGTCGACGCCGGATCCGGCGGAGACCGAGCGGCTGCTCGGCGCGGCCGCGGAGCTGTCGCTCGACGTCGAGGGGATCGAACCGCTCGTCAGCAGGCGGTTCTACAACGTCGACATCAACTCCGTCGACCCGAAACTCGCGGCCGAGGACTGGTCGCTGCGCGTGACCGGGGCCGTCGAGCGCGAACTCGACTTCGACTACGAGGAGATCACCTCCCGGGCGTCCCGCGAGGAGTTCGTCACGCTGCGGTGCGTGGGTGACACGCTCAACGGGCAGAAGATGGACAACGCGCTCTGGACCGTGATCGACATCGAGCCGCTGCTGGCGGAGGCGGGGATCACCGCCGACTCCGAGCAGTGCTGCGTGATGCTCCACGCGGCCGACGACTACTTCGAGGAGTTCCCGATGTCGGCGCTCCGGGAGGGGATGCTCGCCTACCGGATGAACGGCGAGCCGCTCCCCCGGGCCCACGGCGCGCCGGTCCGGGCGCTCATCCCCGGCCACTGGGGGGAGATCAACGTGAAGTGGATCACGGAGATCGAGGTACTCATCGAGGAGAAGAAGGGCTACTGGGAGCGGAAGGGGTGGCACGGCACCGGACCGGTCACCCCGGTCGCAAAGCTCCACGCGAAGAACCGGCTCGACGACGGCCGGATGGAGGTCGGCGGCCACGCCTACGCGGGGACCCGCGGCGTCTCCCGGGTGGAGGTGTCGACCGACGGCGGCCGCTCCTGGAGCGAGGCGACCCTCTCCGAGCCGCTCCCCGGGGACCCGCGGGACGCCTGGCGACAGTGGGTCCACCGGTACGACCCGCCCGGCGGGGAACACGAGGTCGTCGTCCGGATGTTCGACGCCGACGGGGACGTCCAGCCGCGCGAACAGGCCAAGCCCTACCCGCGGGGGGCGTCGGGCTGGGTCCGGGAGACCGTGCGGCCGTGAACGGGGTGCCGGACGCGTGTGTGCGTCTCCCGATCGTGAGGACAGGAGCTAAGCGGGAGAGGGGCGACACGGTACCTGAACGCGGATGGAGAAGGCGCTCTGGTACCTCCTGGCCGGCACGCGCGGCGGACCCAACCGAGTCAGACTCATCCGGGCCATCGAGGACCGGCCGCGGAACGCCAACCAGCTGTCCGAACACGTCGATCTCGACTACAACACCGTCCGCCACCACCTCGACATGCTGCTGGAACACGACGTGGTCGAGCGCAGCGGCGAGGAGTACGGCGCGCTCTACTTCCTCACGGACCGCTTCGAGCACCACCGCGAGACCTTCGAGCAGGTCACCGACCGGATGGACCTCGAGGCCGCGGCGGCCGACCGGGACGCGGCAACCGACGACGAGACGGGCGGGGGGGAGAACGCGGGTACCGAAGGCGAGGACTGACCGATGGCGATGAGCACGACGATACTGGCGGCGAGCGTGATGGCGGCCGTGAACGTCCTGCTGCTGGGGACGCTCACGGTCGTCTGGGCACGGAACTACCGGACGTTCGGGACGAGCATGATCGCGGGACTCGTGGTCTTCGCGGCCGTCATGCTCGTCGAGAACGCCGCGGCCATCTACTTCTTCTTCAGCATGAAGATGCTCTACTCGGGGGATCCGGGGGTCCAGCAGGTGGTCGCCGTGCTGCGTGGGCTCCAGATGGTCGCGCTCGCCTTCCTCACGTACGTCACGATGAAATGACCGCTCGCTCGCTTCGCTACCGGCACTTCTGATCCGGGCCGGCGTGCCCCGTCCCGACCTCCGCCGACCGACCGTCCCGGCTCTCCCCGTCCGTGCGGGCCGCCCGGGGTTCCAGCCCCTCCGCACCCCGACCGCCACGGATTCTAGACGGAGTCGTGTGGGAGTTCCGTCGGACCCGAACGGAGTCCGGACCGAATTCGCAAAACCTCCTTTATCGGCGCTCTCGATCCGGATTCTGGGGCGAACGCCCCGATACCATGGAAGACAGCGAACACACCAGACGGACCGTCCTCCGCGCGGGGGCCGCGCTCGGTGCCGCCGGCCTCGGCCTCGGGACGGTCGGCACGGTCGCGGCGAACCCCGGCAAGGGCGACGAGAAGGGTAACGGCAAGAGCTTCGGGCGGGTCTGGGCCAACGGCGACCTCTACCGGACGAACGTCGTGAAGACCCTCGACGAGGAGCCCGAACCGGGCGATCGTATCTACTTCATCAACGACGGGACGACGGCCTCCCTGCCGCCCAACGGCGGGGTCAACGGTGGCGGCTCGCCGTTCGTCTCCGAGTCCGCGCCCGGCGACCGGGACTGGAACGGCGGCCAGTGGGTCCACCACAGCGCCCAGCTCGAGGACGGGGTCACGCTCGAGGAGCCACTCACGTCGGAGGCCGACGTGCTCGCGGCCGAGGCGGCCGGGAAACTCACGACCTCGAAGGGCCGCCCCGACATCGAGGGCGCGCCGCCGAACTTCTTCATCTGCCCGCTGAACGGCCGCGCGTAAACTACCCCACCCGACTCCCTCGGCGCATACGCGCCTCGGTCCTTGAGGGTGGGGCTTTGATGTGGACTCCCGGCGATCAGTCGCCAGCAACAGGCCGGTGACTCTCGCCGTTCAACGTCCCACCAGTTATACGCAGGTCTACTTCTGCATCTCCACTCCCCGACGTGGGCGAGGAACGGAGTCTGTGTGTCCGCTTTCGGGCGTAGCGTAGCCCGATGTTCTTCGCGGCGTTGTAGTCCGCGTTCACCTCGTACCCGCACTTCTGGCACGTGAAGCGTTCTCCGTGGCGGTTGTCCTCGTGCGTGAACCCGCAGTCCGTCCGAGAACAGCGTTGGGACGTGTGGTTCGGCGCGACTTGCTCCACGGAGACAGCGCGTTCGGGGCCCTTGTAGGAGACGTACTCGTACAGGCGGCGGAACGCCCAGACGTGGTGCCACTTCGCGTGCGGGAGCCGCTCTCGAATGTCGGTCAGGTCCTCGAACACGATAACGTCGCAGTCGTGGTCGACGGCTTCCGTGACGACTTCGTTGGCGACCGTGTGGATATACTGTTTGCGCCATGCTTCTTCGCGCTTTCCGAGGCGAAGCAACGCGTTGTGCGCGGCTTGCGTCCCGCGCTGTTGCATTTCTCCACGCCGCTTCTCGAACTCGCGGCACCAGTGATCGTAGTCGTCTCCCTGCCAAAACGTGCCGGTTGAGGAGACGGCGAGGCTGTCGACGCCGAGGTCGATACCGAGGACCGTTTGGTCGGGGGGCCCGGTATCTACCGGAACCTCTGCGTCGTCGCCGTCTATCCGCCGCGTCGAGATGTTGAGGTAGAACTCGTCGGTCGCCGCGTCGTACCGTAGCGTACTCTCTCGGAACTCGTAGTCCTCGGAGAGCACGTACCGCTCGTAGGGCGTCGGGCTGTCCGCCGGGAGAACGAACGAGGGTTCGACCCGGCCCTCAACGGTTGCCAGCGACACCTTGTTGCGGTAGAAGGTCGCGCTCCGTGTGTCGTAGTCCATCGTCTCGGCGGTGAACGTGGGACAAGAGAC
>Ga0207797_1002357_pt1 | contig 13116 bp, 10 predicted proteins | sample PRCRCaboRojoPR_6_FD_187275 | JGI IMG/M metagenome (GOLD analysis project Ga0207797, IMG submission 187275) | Marine sediment microbial community from Cabo Rojo, Puerto Rico - PR CR 10% Liquid 1 (SPAdes) | ecosystem: Environmental > Aquatic > Marine > Coastal > Sediment | place: Cabo Rojo, Puerto... | reverse complement strand
CTGTGGCTTGAGTAAACCCTTTCCCTCGCCATGCCCGCAGTGCGGCGGACATCAGTTCCTGCCCATCAGAGAGGGCACCGAGCAGGTTGAGGAGTATCTCGCCACCCGGCTGGATCGGGAGACCGGCGTCCTGCGCCTCGACAGGGACAACACCAGGCGCAAGGGCAGCTTGGAGGCCATCCTGGAAGATTTCGCCGCCGGCCGGGCTCAGGTCCTGGTGGGGACTCAGATGTGCAGCAAAGGGCACCATTTTCCGGCAGTCACCCTGGTCGTGGTCGTGGATGGCGACATCGGCCTGAACCTTCCGGACTACCGGGCCACGGAGAGGACCTTTCAGCTCCTGGTCCAGGTGGCCGGCCGGGCCGGACGCGGCCAGCAGCCGGGGCGTGTGCTCATCCAGACCAGAAATCCTTCCCATTACTGCTGGCAGTATATCAAGAACAACGACTACAACGGCTTCTTCGAGCAGGAGATTGCCCGCAGGCAGAGTCTGGGCTATCCGCCATTTGTCAAGCTGGGTTTGCTGCGGATGAGCTTTCCAGTCGAAAGCAGCCAGGGGCCGGAGATTGTCAGGCACCTCAAGGAGACGCTCAGCCGGCAAGCCGGGAAGGGCAGCCTGCGTATTCTCGGACCGGCGCCGGCGCCCATGAGCCAACTCCGGGGCCGGCTTCGCTACAACTGCCTGATCAAGGCCTCTTCTTGGCAGGATATTCGAGCGCTTTACAACGCAGCTCACAGCGAGCTTCCACGAAGCGCATCCTTCCGTCTGAGCTTGGATCTCGATCCAGTGCACATGCTCTAGCCCCGCCGGAGCGATACAATCGCCTCCGGTGGGGCTAGAGCATGTGAAAATTTCCGCTTTGCAGCAAGTCAAATGCCTGCTGCACTTCGATCACATTTTGTCCGGGAGATAGAAGACCAGCTCGGGGAAGGCCGTCAGAATGACGACCATAAGGATCATAATCAGAAAGAAGGGGACGGTGGCCCGGAGAATGGTCGGCAGGTTCTCCTTGGAGATGTGCTGAATGACGAAAAGGCTGAAGCCGACCGGCGGGGTGATCTGCGAGAGCTCGACCATGATGACCAAGTAGATGCCGAACCAGAGAGGGTGAAAGCCGGCTTGGACGATAATTGGCAGCACAATGGGCAGGGTCATGACCACGATGGAGATGCCATCCAGGATCATGCCCAGTAAAAGGTACATGATGCCTACGACGAGTATGAGGGTATAGGGCGAAAGATCCAGGGAGACGATGTAACGGCTCAGGGCGTTGGCGATGCCGATGAAGCCGACGACCTGGGAGAGGAAGGCCGCCCCGGCGATGATGAAGCAGATCATGGCCGTGGTTCGGATGGCCGCCTGAAAGGACTCCTTGAAGGATGCCCAGGTCAAGTTCTTGAAGTAGACGGCCAGCCCGAGGGCGCCCACCACGCCTATGGCGGCCGCCTCAGTCGGCGTGGTCACCCCGAGGTAAATGCCGCCGAGAACGAGGAAGATCAGGAAAAAGACCGGAACGATGTCCTTGAGCCCGGACAGGCGTTCCCCCCAGGTGAAGCGCTTGTCTTCCGGCGGCACGAAGTGCGGATGGAGCAGGGACTGGATAACAATGTAGACAGAGTAGAGGCCGCCGAGAATGACCCCTGGAATAATCCCGCCGATGAAAAGCTTGCCAATGGAGGTTTCCGAGAGCACGCCGTAGATGATCATGATCAAGCTCGGCGGAATGAGGAAGCCCATGGTCCCGGCACCGGCCAGGGAGCCCAGGGCCAGCCTCTTATGGTAGCCTCGGGCCTTGAGCTCGTGCAGGGTAATGTTTCCGACTGTAGCCGTGGTGGCTGCGCTCGACCCGGACACGGCGGCGAACAGCGAGCAGGCCACCACATTGATGTGGTAGAGACGCCCGGGAATCTTGCTGAGCCAAGGGACCAGTCCGCCCAGAAGGCGGGTGGAGATGGCCGTCCGATAGAGGATCTCCCCCATGAGCACAAACAGGGGCAAGGCGCTCAACGCCCAGGAGTTGAGGCTGTTCCAGATTGAGTTGGCCAGGAGATGGCCGATCTTGTCCCAGATGGACAGGGTCGGCGGCAGGTTGAAGTCGTAGATGAGCAGCCCGGCGATGCCGGTGCCCATAAGGGAGAAGCCGATCCAGTTGCTGGCCAGAAGCAGGCCGAACATAACCACGAGGAGCACCAGGGCCAAGGGCAGCGGTTCCCCGATCATGAGCGCAGGCTCCTGAGGATCAAGGCCACGAGCTGCAGGAAGAGCAGGAAGATTCCCACCGGAACGGCCAGCTGGGGGATCCACACGGGGGTTTCCATGATGCTGTCGGCCTGCATGCCCAGAGTACCGGTCTCATAGACCATGAGGACGGAGTAGTATATGGCGAAGAGGCAGATGGCCGCCGAAAGGCTGGCCATGATGATGTCGATGGTCCGTTGCGCAGCCGAGGAGAGGCGGTCCCAGATCAGGGTAATGCGGATGTGCGCCCGGTGCTGCATGGTGTAGCCAAGCCCCAGGGCGACGACCGAGACCAAAAAGTAGCCGCTGTACTCCGCCGTGATCAGGGTAGAGGCGTTGAACAGCGAGCGCATTGCGATCTCGACCATGATGAGCAGGACAATCAGGCCCATGAACAGGGCAGATAAAAAGGCCCCTGCCCGGCAGAGGCCTTCGATCCACGTCTGGATGCGGTCCATGGGCTACATCCCGATGCCTTTCAAGGCCTGCTTGGTGTCCTCATCAGCACTTGCCTTGAACTCCTTGAAGATTTCCTGGGCGATGCCGTCCAGCTCCTCAGCCAGCTCGGCATCGACCTCTGAGATGGCCACGCCGTTCTCCTCCAGGAGCTTCAAGGATTCCCTATTGCTCTCCTTGGAGGCCTCCCACTGGGCCTCCTCTGTTTCCGCCGCAGCCTTGAGCATGGCCTGCTGCTGCTCCTGGGACATGGACTTCCACCAATCCATGTTGATGGTCACCATGTTCAAGGGATAGGCAAAATGGATCTTTTTGAAGTGGCTGAGGACCTCCCAGAACTTGCCGTCCTTGCCGGAGGTGGCCGAGGTCAGCACAGAGTCGATCAGGCCTGTGCTCAAGGCGGAGTAAACCTCGCCCCAGGGCATGGACTGGGGATTGCCGCCGGCCTTCTTCAGGAACTCGGCCCCGTTCTTGTCGTAGGTCCGCGTCTTCAGGCCCTCGAAGTCGCTCAAGGAGTCGATGGCCCTCTTGGTGAACAGACCGCTCGGGGGCCAGGGAGCGGCATAGAGGAACTTCTGGTTCCACTTCTGGCAGGCCTCCTTGTAGTAGGGCAGGGCCGACTCATAGAGATCTCGGGCTTCGGCATAGGAATGCACAATGCGAGGGTAGGTGCTCAACCCGAAGATGTCCTCGCTGCCGGAAACCGCGCCCATGAGGATATCAGACATGGGCACCGAGGCGTCCTTGACCGCCTTCAAGAGCTCGCTGCTCTTGAAGCCGAGGCTGCCGCCTGGATGAACGGTGATCTGGACGCTGCCGTCGGTATACTTCTCCACCAGGTTAGCGAAGTTCACGGCCCCCTTGGAATGGAAGTTGGAGGCCGGGTAGATGGCGTTGAGGTTCATTTTCAGATCTTCCGCCTGGGCCGGAACGACCAGCAGGAAGCTGGCGCACAGGAACAGAATCATTCGCTTAAGCATGACGCCCTCCTCGTATTTTGCATGTCCTGGTTGGATTTCAGTGCTCCAATACAGGGAAATGTACTGGAAGGTTGGCCGAGTGTCAAATGCACCAGCCTGTGGGAGTCTTTTCATCAGGCTTTGAGCATGGGCATGGAGCGCGAGGTCTTTATGGCTGCGCAGCACCTGAAGGCAGGAGGTTGGCCTGCTTTTTTCTTTTTGGAGCAGGGAGCTGCATGGACAATGCAAAGGAATGTATATTATAGGATTTCCATTCTCGTAACCGCTGATTGATTTCAAGACTGATCATCGAGGAGGCGCCTGCGCTAGTCACTATGAATCGTGCCGGCCAGATCCTCATGGAGCAGGACAGGCCGATCAGCAAGCAGGAGAGTCCCGGTATGCAGAGCATCGATCTCAACTGCGACATGGGCGAAAGCTTCGGCAGCTACAGCCTGGGTATGGACGACCAGGTCATCAGGCAAATCACCTCGGCCAACATCGCCTGCGGCTGGCACGCCGGGGATCCCTTGGTCATGGACCGCACCGTGGGCCTGGCCGCAGAGCACGGGGTGGCTGCCGGCGCGCACCCCGGCTATCCTGATCTGCTCGGTTTCGGCCGCCGAAAGATGCAGTGCACGCCCGAGGAGATCAGCAACTACCTCATCTATCAGATCGGCGCCCTGCAGGCCTTTTGCCTGGTTCATGGGCTGCGTTTGCAGCACGTCAAGCCGCACGGCGCCCTCTATCACGCTGTTTTGGAGGATGAGGCCACAGCCTTGGCTGTGGTTCAGGCGGTGACGGCTGTAGATCCGGACCTGTTGCTGGTCACCTTGGCCGGACCGCCAGGGGAAGGCATGGCCGCAGTCTGTCGCGAGCACGGAGTGGGCTGCGTGCGAGAAGCTTTTCCTGACAGGGCCTATACGGCTCAGGGCACTTTGGTTTCCCGCCGAAAGCCGGGAGCGGTCATTGACGATCCCGAGGCCGTAGCCGACCGGGCGCTGCGTATGGCCCGGGACAACGAGGTCACGGCCGAGGACGGCTCGGTCATATCCCTTGAGACCGAGACCTTGTGCCTGCACGGCGATACTCCGTCAGCTGTGGATTTGGCTCACAGGATCGCTGGAAGACTCCGGGAGACCGGCCTCCATCTGGAAGCCATGGGTCGCCGGCCTTCCCGATAGCGGATTCTGGACCGAAAGCGTTGAGCCCAGGGCTGGCGAGACCGTAAAGGAATGGATCGAAGCAGTCTGGTGCCAGACGGATTTTCGGAACCGCTCCCAGCCCAAGGTCTGCGCCCTGGGGCTGGGCTATGAGAGAGGAGCAGCCATGTCCAGCCAGTCTGATTCCTTCCCCCGCTTTCGGCTGAGTGGCGACAGGGGGCTCTTGGTCGAGCTCGGCGAGGATATCGATCTGGAGGTCAACCGCAGGGTGCGCCGCATGGCCGTTCTCCTGGAGCATGATGCTCCTGGGGGCATACTCGAGGTCATCACCGCCTACCGCTCCTTGATGCTCGTCTATGATCCAGCCATGCTGGCTCCCCAGGCCATTGAAGACACGATCCGCCGTTTGGAGGAAGGCCTGGACAGGGTCGAGCTCCCTCGTGAGCGGATCATCGAAATTCCGGTTTGTTACGGGGGCGAGCACGGGCCTGACCTCCCTTTCGTAGCCGAGCGCAACGGCTTGAGCCAAGAGGAGGCCGTGCGGCTGCACAGCGAGGTCGACTACCCCATTTACATGCTCGGTTTTACGCCAGGGTTCCCGTATCTCGGGGGTCTGGACGAGCGGTTGCATACCCCGAGACGGCAAACCCCGCGCAGCAGGGTTCCCCAAGGCTCGGTGGGCATAGCCAATGCCCAGACCGGCATCTATCCGGTCAGCAGCCCAGGGGGCTGGCAGCTGATCGGCCGAACCCCCTGGCAGCTTTTCTCCCCGTCAAAGGACTGGCCAGTTCCGTACAAGCCCGGTGATCGGCTTCGCTTCAAGCCCATCCATGCGGGGGAGTACAACCGCGCCTCCCGGGAGCCGGATCATGCCTGAATGCCTTCTGGTCCTCGACCCCGGTTCCCATACCACGGTGCAGGACTCGGGCCGGCTGGGATTCCAGAAGCTCGGCGTTCCCGTCTCCGGTGCCCTGGATCCTTTCGCCCACAGGGTGGCCAACCTTCTGGTGGACAACCCGGAGGACGAGGCCGTGCTGGAGTGCACGGTGACCGGACCGACCCTGGCCTTTCTCAAGCAGGCCGATTTGGCCGTGGCCGGCGGGGCCATGGACATAACCCTGAACAATCATGCCATGTCTGGCTGGTCCTCCTTCTCCGTCAAGCCAGGCGATGTGCTGCGACTCGGTCATGCACACAGCGGCTGCCGTACCTACCTGGCCGTCAGGGGCGGTTTGGATCTGCCCCTGATCATGGGCAGCCGTTCAACCACGGTTTCGGCGGAGCTCGGTGGCTTTCGCGGCCGCCCCTTGGCCAAGGGCGATCTGCTCTCCAGGCGCCCGGTCGAGCCGTTGGCCAGGCATCGGACGCTCCCCCGCGAATGGGTCCCTGAGTATCCCGAGGCAATACGTCTTCGAGCTATTCCCGGCCCCCAGGACGACTTCTTCGCGGCTGGTCTGGAAGCTTTCTTCACCTCCAGGTTCCAGGTCGGCTCCAGGGCGGATCGCATGGGCTACCGCTTGGACGGCCCGTGCATCCGGCATAAGACAGGAGCGCCGGAGAGCATCATCTCCGAACCGAGCCTGCCCGGCAATGTCCAAGTGCCAGCCGACGGCCAGCCCATCATCATCCTGGTCGAGCAAACCGTGGGCGGATACGCCAAGGTGGCCAGCGTGATCACGGCCGATCTCTGGAAAGTGGCCCAGGCAGTGCCCGGCACGGCAGTTTCCTTCCAGCCATGCACCCTCCCGGAGGCCCATTTTCTGCTCAGACAGCAAGCCTGCCATCTGCTGGCCGTCAAAACCTATCTGCAGGGATGAAGGATCATCTTTTGTCAGCTCCGTTAAAGAATTGACACTGCGGTTAGGCTCCCTCTGTCCACAAAAGCTGGACAAGCACGGGAAAACCGACTTTCAGGCCGCCGAAGCCCTCTTCGGCGGCCTTTTACTTCCAGGCTCAGGCAGAGGGCCTAGGGAATATGGTTGCTGCTTCTGGCATGGATTTTGATAATGCTCATCGCCAGCGGGCAGGCTATGGAAAGCTCATGTACGGATTGCGGAAACACTGGAGGAGACATGCTGCGGTCATTGCGAGAGCGTCTCGGTTTCGAGAAGAAGATCCTCTTCGGCATCCTGACAGTCATCCTGCTGACCATCGTCAGCATGGCTGCCGTGACCATTATCCAGACCAGGCACAGTTACTTGCGTCGCGGTCAGGAAGAGATCAAGAACGTCTCGGCGGGCCTGTACAAAACCATCAGCCTGCACCATGAGATGCTCGTGGGTCGGACCGAGTCAGACCTGGCCATGCTCACGGCTTACCAGAGGGTGCTCGGCAAGCCCTCCCTGAATCAGATCAAGACCAGGGACCTGCAGCTGCGATCCGCTTCCGGAGAACCAATCGGCCAGGCCACCATGCCCATGCTCATGTTCGGTGTGGACTTCGTCACCAAAGAGATAATAGACAAGATGGCCTCCATCACCGGAGCCGGAGTCTCGGTTTTCCAGGTATTCAAGGGCGATCTCGTCTGCGTGGCCTCCAGCGGTCGGAAAGGGCAAAGCCGCCAGGCAGTCGGCCGGACCTATCCCGCCGGTTCCGAGCCATGCCGGGCTGTTCGGCAGGGAGAGGGCTACACTGGGCTGCATAAGGATGGGGCGACCTGGTACCTCCGAATGCTGGTCCCCTTCACAGGCCGATTCACGGATGCAGTCATAGGAGCCCTGGCCGTATCGCGCCCCATCCTCAATCCGGGCTTTATCGACCTGATCAAGAGCACCAGCGTCGGCGGCAAAGGCTCGACCATGCTCTTTGATGAGCAAGGGAGCCTGCTTGTTGCGGGCCAGTCTCAGCCCGGGGCTGACTCGGTCGGTCAGCTGCCTTACGGAAAAGCCCTGGCCGGGGTCGAGGAAGGCAGCTTGACCTACTCAAATGGCGGCCGGACGGTTCTGGCCCATGTCCGTTCCTTCGAGGACTGGAATATGCGCTATGCCGTCAGTGTTCCCGAGGCCGAGCTCATGGCCGGAGTCACTGAGCAGCTTATGAAAAACGCCGGGCTCAGCGCTGTCCTGGCCGTCCTGATGGCTGCGCTGCTGGTTTGGCTGATCATTCGGGAAATCATGAACCCCATGCGCAAGCTTGCCGGCATGGCCACAAGCGTAGCCAGCGGGAACTTTCAGGTCAGCTTCGATTACACGGCCAAGGACCTTATCGGCGAAACAGTCACAGCTGTCCGCCACATGGTTGAGGAGATCAAGAGCCGGTTCGGCTTCGCCCAGGGCATCATCAAAGGAATTCCCATCGGCCTCGTTGTGGTGGACACCACTGAGACCATTACCTTCGTCAATCAGCAGTTCGTGGACATCGTCCTGAAAAAAGGGCAGCCGGAGGATTATATAGGCCGAAATCTGGCCGAGGTCGTCTACCACGATCCGAGCAGGAAAACGATCATCAGCCAGACCCTGGCCGAAGACAAGCCAGTCAACGGCGTGCAGCGGGAGTTCACCGGCAAGGACGGCAGCCGGGTCTTCACCCAGTTCGACTCCGCTCCGCTGCATGATTTGGACGGCGGGCTGATCGGCGGCTTCACCGTCTTGAGCGACCTGACCGAGGCCAAGGAGAAGCAGCAGCATATCGAAAGGCAAAACCAGGAAATTACCAGAACAGCCGAGCAGGCCAACACCATCTCCGAGCAGGTCTCGGCTGCGGCGGACGAGCTTTCAGCTCAGGTAGAGCAAGCCAGCCGGGGGGCTGAGCAGCAGAGAGAGCGGATAGCTGAAACCGCTTCGTCCATGGAGGAAATGAGCAACACGGTTCTGGAGGTCTCCCGGAACGCCTCCTCGGCCGCAGAGAGCGGCGAGGAGACGAAAAGGATCGCCCAGGAAGGGGCCGAAGCGGTCCACAAGGTGGTCGAGTCCATCAAACACATTCGTGGTCAGGCCGAAAGTCTTCAGGAAAACATTAACAGCCTGGGGGAAAAGGCCGAGGGCGTGGAGCAGGTCATGAACATGATCGAGGACATCGCCGATCAAACCAACCTCTTGGCCTTGAATGCGGCCATTGAAGCGGCTCGAGCCGGAGAGGCCGGTCGCGGCTTTGCTGTGGTGGCCGACGAGGTCCGCAAGCTGGCTGAGAAGACCATGACGGCGACCAAGGAGGTCGGCCAGGCTGTATCGGACATTCAGAACGGGACCAGACAGAACATTCAGAACACCCAAGAGACGGTTTCCCTGATCCAGACGAGTGCGGACATGGTCAATCAGGCCGGAGAGGCCCTGCAGCGGATCGTGGACAAGGTCGAAAGCAGCGCCGACCAGATCAGCTCCATCGCCACCGCAGTGGAGGAGCAGTCCACGACCACGGATGAGATCAATCAGTCCGTGGAGGAGATCAACCGCATCTCAGCCGAGACCTCCGAGGCCATGTCCCAATCGGCCGAAGCCGTGAACGAGCTGGCCAACCAGGCTCAAAGCCTGAAAACGCTCATGCACGGCCTGCTCCAGAACCAGGAGCCCTCCTCCTGATTCGGAGAGTTGAGAGCAGCGGCTGCATCGGGATCAGGCCTCCTCGATCTCCCGCTTGATCAGCTCCCTCGTATACGCGGCGGCTATATCATTCTCTGGCAAGGTGCCCACAAGGTGGCCGTCGTCAACCACCGGCAGCTGATTGACCCCCTTGTCGGTCATTTTTTCCAGGGCCGTGCGCAGGGAGTCGTCCGGGGCGACCGTCAGGGGCCGGCTCGTAGCCACGTCCTTGGCCACAATCAGGGGGAGCAAGCTGTCCTCATGAAGGATCGGCCGGATATCGCGGAAGGAGATGATTCCGGTCAGCCGTCCAGAAGCGTCGAGCATGTGCAGGTAGGAGGCATTCTTGTCCTTGAAGCTCTCAATAACCTCCATCAGTGGGGTTCCTTCACTGACGGTGAAGAAGTCATGCCGCATGGTGTCCTTGACCTGCAGGCGTTCAAGGATGCTCTGCTCCCGGCCGGTATCGATGTGCACGCCGCGGCGGAGGAGCTTGATGGTATAGATGGAGCCTCGTTTGAGGGTGCTGGCCACGATGGTGGCGATGATGCAGGTAATCATCAGGGGCAGGATGATGGAGTACTGCCCGGTCAGCTCGAAGAGGATGAGGATGGCTGTTATCGGGGCATGGGTCGTGCCTGCGACCAGCCCGCCCATGGCCACGAGGGCATAGGCTCCCGGCGAGGCGCTGAGGGCGGGAAAAAAGGCATTGACTGCGAAGCCGAAAGCTCCGCCGCTCATGGCGCCGATGAACAGGGAAGGAGCGAAAATGCCGCCCGAGCCTCCGGTCCCGATGGTCAGGGAGGTGGCGATGATCTTGACCCCGATGAGCGCAAGCAGCAGGGAGAACTCCAGGGAGTTGACCAGGGTCAGGTTGATGGTCTCGTAGCCGACGCCGAAGACGTGGGGGAACTTCAGGAGGATCAGGCCGAGCAGGGCCCCTCCAAAGGCCGGCTTGAACCAGTCCGGCAGGGGAACGGCCTCGAAGAGGTCCTCCGACTTGTAGAGCACCTGGATGAACAGAATGGCGATGAGCCCGCAGACGATGCCCAGCAGGGGATAGAAGAAGAACTCCCAGAGAGTGACTAATGAGTACTCGGGGATGTCGAAGGCCGGCAGATCCCCGAAGTAGTGGCGTGAGATGGTCGTGGCCGTAACCGAGGCCAGGACGACCGGCGAGAAGGACATCAGGCCGAAGTCGCCGAGGATGATTTCCAGAGCGAAGAGCACGCCGGCGATGGGGGCGTTAAAGGTCGCGGCAATGCCTGCGGCCGCCCCGCAGCCGACCATGGTCTTCATATGCAGCCGGGGGATCTTGAAGGTCTGTGCCACGCTCGAGCCGATGGACGAGCCGATCTGCACGATGGGTCCTTCACGGCCCACCGAGCCGCCTGAACCCATGCACACAGCCGAGGCCAGAATCTTGATCAGGGCCACCCGCTTCCGAATGAAGCCCCCCCGAAGAGCCACGGCCTCCATAACCTCAGGTACGCCGTGTCCTTTGGCCTCCCTGGCCCCGAAGTAGACCAGAAGGCCGACGATGAGCCCTCCGAGGGCCGGAATGAGCACAATCAGGAAGGCCGGGAGCTCATGGGAGAAGGTCAAGAAATCCTGCTTGTGCTGATAGAAGAGCCACTGAATGAACTGAATGATGAAGCGGAAAAGAACAGCCCCATATCCCGAGAGGATGCCGATGAGCAGGGCCAGGAGCAGGTTGATGACATGCCGGTTCAACCTGGGCAGACGGAGGCCGCGGAAGTAATCGAGCACTCGTTGGAGCATAACTTTGGGGAGCTCGGCGGCAGATGTTTCAGTTGATGGGCTCAGCCACAGGAAATCATTCTGGGAAGGATATCGAAAGGGTGGCTGGGAAGCAAGTCCCGTTTGGGTCCCTCGCGCGGAGGTTTCAGGACCAGGACCCCCTGGGACGACCGTAGCAGGGCTGCTCGAGCAGGCGGAGACTTCTGAGATCCTTCCATCCCTGCTTGCGGCGTAAGGCGTACAGGTCCTTCAAGGAATCGACATCGGACCAGACTGGCAGAGATATCAAGCTTCTGCCGGCTTGTCTGAGCCGAGCGGCCGTCTGCTCCAGGACGCAGCCATGGCTCCAGGTCAGGCCTTGCAAAAGCTCTTCGGAAAAGGCTTGCCGGGTGAAGCCGATCAGGCAGAAGCCCCCGTCGATGCTCGGGTTGAGGACGGCATCCTTCTCCTCCAAGGCGGTCAGGGCCAGCTCGAGATGCTGCCGGGGGTAGTCAGGGATATCGCTGCCCATAAGCAGGGCGCGCTCGTACCCTCGATCAAAGGCCTGGCTGAAGGCTCGAGCCATACGTTCTCCCAGATCGTTGCCCTGTTGGGGCAAGAGCAGGCCTTTTGAGCCAAGCCAATGGGCCAGAGCCCGGCCTTGCCACGGCGGGCTGAAGTGGATATGAATGGGCAGATCCATGCCTGAGAGGACCTCGAGGGTATCCAAGGCCATGGCCATGCTGATGCGGCGGGCATTGTTCATGCCCAGGCGCCGGCCAAGCCGCGTCTTGACCTGCCCGGCTCGCGGAACCTTGACAAAAAAAAGCAGACAGGCCGAGGCGAATGTATGAACCATATAAACCCTCATGCCTGCGGCGCCGCAGGCACAACCAAGCATGAAAAAAGCGCCAAGAGGATGGGGCGCCGAAGGCAGGTTCCATGGCGACACAGGCCATACTGACAGCCAGCGGCTTAGGATGCTGTCCTTGAAGGAGCCTGAGCTCGAATGACAGGAAGGGCTCCTGTGGCTTCAAGGCCTCGGACCATATGGAACCAAGCGAGGCGACCCGGCCGAAACGTGCAAAAAATCAACAGCTTGGAGCATTTTTGCATAAAAAACCCGCATGCCTGCGAAGGCGCAATAGCTTACGGGACTCTTTTCAGAAAGAGAGCTTAGGAGATCAGGGCGTTTGCAAGCCGTTCCTCCACTGCCTGTGTGCACTCCTCGTGCTTCTGGGAAGCCTTCCGTCGCCAGTCTCCGCGTCCGGATCGGACGGCCCCAGGGACCAGGCAGCCATCACTGAGGGCTTCCAGGACCTCGAAGCCTGGGAACCCCTGGCTTTCGAGAAGATCGAGCGCCACAGCGAGTACTCGGCCGTCCGCTTCGACGGCCGGCAGGTCCTCAAAGCCGTCAGCGACAGCTCCGCTTCCGGTATCGTCCACTCCCGGACATTCGATGTCTTCAGCTCTCCACAGCTTACCTGGACTTGGCGGGTGGACTCAATTTACGCCAAGGGCAATGCCGAGCGCAAGAGCGGCGACGACTACCCCCTGCGCCTCTACGTGCTCTTTGAGTACGATCCCGATCAGGCCGGTCTTGGCCAGCGGATTACCTACGGGCTCCTCAAGACCGTCTACGGCGAGTACCCCCCGCACAGCAGCTTGAACTACATCTGGGCCAACAGGCAGCATGAGCAGGCCGTTCTGATCAACCAGTACACCGACAAGGCCATGATGATCCCGGTGCAAGCCGGGCCGGACCGGGTGGGAGAATGGCTCACCGAGACGCGGAACATTGTGGAGGACTATCGCATGGCCTTTGGCGAAGAGCCACCGGCCAAGGCCCGGCTGGCCGTGATGAACGACTCAGACGACACCGGTGAGGCCTCAACGGCTTATCTCGATTGGGTTCGGGTCTCCGCGGAGAACGAACCAGGAGGCGAACCAGGGCAGAACGAAGAAGCGAAGCTCTGAAGGGCTGGGGCTGCTGAGTGTTTTCCGCCGGGCTCTGTGCTCCGGCAGGCTGCACCTCAGGAGCG
>Ga0207797_1002356_pt1 | contig 13117 bp, 12 predicted proteins | sample PRCRCaboRojoPR_6_FD_187275 | JGI IMG/M metagenome (GOLD analysis project Ga0207797, IMG submission 187275) | Marine sediment microbial community from Cabo Rojo, Puerto Rico - PR CR 10% Liquid 1 (SPAdes) | ecosystem: Environmental > Aquatic > Marine > Coastal > Sediment | place: Cabo Rojo, Puerto... | reverse complement strand
TCCCGAGGCGGAGACGACCCAGCGAGCGCTCGAACGACTCGGGTTCGAACTCGACGACCTCCGGTCGGCCGACCGGTTCGAAATCGACCTCGACGCCGAGTCGGCGGCGGCGGCCGAAGAACGCGTCGACGAGATGGCGGAGCGACTGCTCGCGAACCCGACCATCCACGACTACGAGGTCGAGGTCGCGGACCGATGACGGTCGCGGTGATCCAGTTCGGCGGGAGCAACTGCGACCGCGACTCGGTGCGCGCGCTCTCCCACCTCGGCATCGACGCCGAACGCGTCTGGTACGAGGACGGTCTGCCGAGCGACGCGACGGGCGTGATGCTCCCCGGCGGCTTCTCCTACGGCGACTACCTCCGCGCGGGCATCATGGCCGCCCGCACCCCGATCATCGAGGAGGTTCGGGAGGCCGCCGCCGACGGGGTTCCCGTCCTCGGCGTCTGCAACGGCGCCCAGATCGGGTGTGAGGCCGGCCTCACCCCCGGCGCGTTCACGATCAACGAGAGCGCGCGCTTCCAGTGTGAACGCGTCCACGTCCGCGTCGAGAACGCCGACACGCCGTGGACCCGCGCGTACGACGAGGGGGACGTGCTCTCCCTCCCCATCGCCCACGGCGAGGGGCGCTTCGAGGCGAACGACGAGACGTACGACCGCCTCGTCGAGGAAGACCGCATCCTCCTGCGCTACTGCGACGAGAACGGCGCGGTCACGGACACGGCGAACCCCAACGGCTCCCGGGGCAACGTGGCGGGCGTCCTCGGCGACCGTGAGACGGTCGCAGTGATGATGCCCCACCCCGAACGCGCGACGCTCCCCGACCTCGACGGGACGGACGGGGCGGGCCTGCTCCGTGGGTTCGAGGCGGCGCTCGCTGAAGCCTAACCGTCGTCCGACGGCGTCCGACCGTCGACCGTCCGCGTCTCGATGTCGCCGGTGAGTTGCCGGTACGGGTAGGGCATCTCGACGCCCTCCGCGTCGAACCGTTCCTTGACCGCCTGCGTGAACTCGGAGCGGACGCGCACGAAGTCGAGTCGCGCGGGATGGGCGATCCAGAAGCGAACGCGGAGGAGGACCGCCGAGTCGCCCAGACGGTGGATGCGGACGGTCGGCCCCGGTCGGTCGAGAACCTCCGGGTGGCGACTCGCCTCGTCGAGGATCAGGTCGCGCGCCCGGTCGACGTCGTCCTCGTAGCCGATACCGAAGTCGACGTTCACCCGCAGGCGTTCCTTGGCGACGGGGTTGACGATGGTGCTGTCGGTCAGTTTCGCGTTCGGCACCGTGACGAGTTCGTTGTCGAACGTGTGGACGCGCGTCACGCGGAAGCTGATGTCTTCGACGATCCCTTCGCGGTCGCCCCACTGTATCCAGTCGCCGATGTTGAACTTCGGGTCGAGAACGATGAACACACCGCTGACGAAGTTGCCGAGGACGTCCTGAGCGGCGAACCCGAGGGCGATGGTCGCGGCCGCGGTAAGCGCCTCGGTCGCGGTGAGAAAGGTCGCCAGCCCCGAGAGAGTGATGGCGACGAAGACGGCGAACAGCGCGAAACTCGCGTGGAGCACCTTCTCGAACGGGAGCCGAAGCGTCTCGTCCAGGTCGACGGCGTCGAGCACACGGGCGACCAGCGGCACGACCAGAACCCGGGCGGGGAGGTAGATCACGAGCAAGGACGCGACGAAGATGCCGGCGTTGGCGGCGAGGTCGGCGAGTCGTGTCAGCAACGCGTCCACCGAGGTCTGGAACATCGTGTGGGGTAGTGTCGGCCGTTCGTTAGTAATTTACCCGTGTGGCGGGAGAGGCGATTGGTAGTGGGACACTGTCCGCTTCCGGGGCTCACGATGGCATTCGGTCACGACGACACCGACGAACTGGCGTACGCACTCGCACAGACGGACTTCGACGCGGTCGAACGCGACGGCTACCGTGCGGAGTGGACCGACGACGGAACGGAGGTTCGCGTCCACTCGCTCGAAACCGAGGAGACCGCTCGGTACAACGCCGAAGACCTCGTGCGGGCGGAGTCGGACCGGGAAGTGTCGGACGCGAAAGTGCCCGAGTAGGGAGTCGTCATCGCTCCACCGACACCGGGTATCCGGTGCGGATCCAGCCGTCGGCGTTGTCGTTCTCGCGTATCTCGTACCACCCGTCGGGGTGGTAAAACGCCGTGCAGTTCAGGTTCGGGGCAGTGGAGACGTCGGATCGGGTCATCTGAATGGCCTCGCTTGGAGGGAGTTACACCTACGCCGGCCGGGATCATGTGTATGACTGACATACCTTCGAATAACGGCCCCGTAGCCGACTACAGGGCCCGCCTACCGGGTGGCGACGTGCTTAGAGTTTCTCCGACGTGATGGCCTGGTTGGTGCGGCGCTGTGCCTGCCGGAATCCACGGTCCGCCGACGCCGCCTCCCGCTCCGGGAGCGTATCGCGCAGGCCGTCGAACCGCTCGGCCGCGCGCTGGAGGTTGGCGGCGAGGGCTTCCAGCGCCCGGTCGGTTCCCTGTCGGTCACCCTGATCGGCCCGGGCGGCCGCCCGCTCCGCGGCGCCACTGACCGCCTCTATCGCGCGGAGCAGGCCCCCGAGGGTGCTGGTCTTGCCCGCGGCGCCGGGTTGGGCGTCGGTGGGGGCGGACGCGTCGTCGCCGTCTTCCTCGTCGTCGCGTCCGATAGACGCGAGTCGATCCGCCGTCTCCGACGTGATGTCCGCCACGAACGAGGCGAGCGACGCCTTGCCGGTTCGCGGGCGCTCGATCCGCACCGGTGCCGCCTCGGCGGGGTTGACGCGGAAGGCGCCGATGGCGCCGTCGGCGTCCCTGACCTCCGTCGTGTACGCGCCGGCGCGGTGGACGTAGACGGCGTCGGGCCCGTCGAGGGTCGCCTCGTACACCCGGCCGCCGAAGTCGTCGTCGACGGCGAGGTCGGTCAACTCGTCGTCGGTCCCGTCGGTGTTCACTTCGAGTTTGGCGGCGTCCGCGTTGGCGACGAGCGGAATTTCGCCGGCGACGCCGGCGAGGGCCGTGGTTCGAGACGCGTCGGCCCCGGTGGCGGTCGGCGTCGGCGTCGCGCTGGCGGTGACGGTCGCGTCGGTGCCGTCCCCGACTTCGACGGGTTCCTCGTGTGGGGCGAGGCCGGGCGCGTTGACCGTCAGGCGGTGCGACCCGGACGCGACGCCGCGGAACATCGACACGCCGCGGAACGTGGGTGCGGCGACCGGGTCGCTCCGGAGGAGGACGATGGCCTCGACGGCCGTCTCCGTCGTCGTCACGCCCGCACCGTCGGGGGCGTCCGGCGACTGAATCACCTCGCTGATCGTCGCGACGACGTCGTTGATCGGGCCGGGCGGGGAGATGGCGTCGTAGCGGTCGGCGAGCGCCGCGCGGTGAGCGGGTTCGGTGATGTCGGCGGCGGGGTCGACGTACCGCGTCTGTTCCCACGGCGTGCCCGCCGTGGTGATGTGCCCGGCGATGGCGTCCTCCGCGAGTTGCGGGACGGCGAACTCGAAGCTCAACTGCGGCCCGGTGAAGGCCGCGATACCCTCCAGTTCGCTCGTCGGGACGAGGTCGTAGGGGACGTCGACGTCGGCGTCCGGCGTCGGCCCGCCCTCGTAGCCGAAGACGACGCCCGTCTCCCGGGCCGGCAGGTCCGAGGGCGGTTCGGAGAGCGCGTCGAACGACCGGACCGTCAACGCCTCGGGGACGAGGGAGTCGCGGGTGACGGCGGGGAGGCGGTCGTGGTCGTAGATGGGCGCGCCGTCGAGTTCGGGGACGACGTACGGGAGTCGGAGCCCTTCGTCGCGGGGGAGGCCGTAGGCCGCCGGGAGTTCGGCGAGTGCTTCGAGGACGCCCACCGCCCGGTTCGTGATGTCGGCGGGCAGGTCGTCGAGCGGGAATCGCTGGAAGCTGTTCGGGCGGTCGTTCAGCGACAGCGCGCTGGAGTGCGAGCCGAGTTCGGAGAGGATGCGCGGCGCCCGGTCCGGGTCCGGATCGAGGAACTCGTTGTTCGGGACGCGTGGGGAGTGCGAACTCGCGACGAACAGTTGGGGCTCGTCGGTGTCGGTGTCGACGAAGACGTGTAACACCTCCCAGTCGTGCCAGTGAAAGTTGGTGGTGAACTGGTCGAACGCGGAGTAGTACCAGAACTGGACGACGGCGAGCGGCGAGTCGGCGTACTCGACGACGTGGTAGAACACCGTCGGCGCCGGTGGCTCGCCGGCCTCCGCGAACGCGGCGATGTAGCCGTCGAAGGCGTCGAAGCCGTCGACGACCGTCTCGCCGTCCTGCTCGCTCGTGTACTGGCGCGGATCGGTCGGGAACCATCGCTCCGCGGCGTCGTAGGTGAGCGCCGGAGCGAACCGTTCGGCCAGTTCGCGGGCGCGGTCGGCGGAGGGCGTCTCGGTCGGCGGGGCGGTGCCGTCGCCGCCGGCGTCACCGTCGCCGTCCGGCGTGTCGGTGGACGGGCCGCCACCCGCCGGACAACCGGCGAGCGCCGCGGTACTCGTGCCGGCGAGGGCACCGAGGAGCGACCGGCGGCGGAGGCGGGGGTCGTCAGCGTCGACCATCGGGGTGGGGGGAGCGTGGGCGTAGCGGGCCGGCCGACCGACGGACTGTCGGCGGCGATGCGACTCGTGACATAGAGGCTACTGCGGGTGACGGACGAAATGTCTTGGGGCCCGACCTAGCGCGCCAGCGGCATCGCGTACCCCGTCTCCTCGGCGACGACCGTCTCCCACGTCGCCTCGCAGTCACACGACACCTGCTCGAACACCGTGGGATCGCCGCGGAGGCTGAAGTCCTTGATCGCCCGTTCCACCCGGTCGTCGCACTCGCCGCAGTTGTGGGGGCCGCGGTCGCTCCCGCCGCCGACGGGGTCGGAGACGACGATGGCGTCGACGTCGGCCGTGCGTTCGAGGACGTCGGCGACCGACCAGAGCCACGGCGGGCGGTAGCCACCCTGGAAGTAGAGGTCGTCGACCATCGTGTACCGCTGGACGTTACAGGGGTTCATCGAGACGGTGTGACAGTATTCGGCACACCGGCGGACCGACGCCACCATGTCCTCGATGGCTTCCGATTCGGTGAGGAACGGGGGTTTCATCAGGAGGTAGGCCTTCACGCCTGCGCCGGCGGCGTCGGCCTCCTCGGTGGCGGCGACGAAGTCGTCGAAGTCGAAGTACTTGTTCACGCAGTCGTGGCGGACGCGGTCGGTGGCCGTCTCCAGTCCCACCGCGACGTCGGTCGCGAGGCCGCGATCCGTGAAGTCGGCGAGTTTCTCGCGGTCCACGAAGTCGGGGAGGGATTCGACGACGATGCGCTCGCGGTCGGCGAACGTCTCGGCGATGGCGGCGCGGGTCTCCGCGCCGACCTCGCGTTCGTCGAGGAAGGAGCCGGAGGTGTAGATCTTGATCAGCTCGGCGGGGTCGTCGGCGTTCTCGCGCTCGTGGGCGAGACAGGCGTCGATCTGATCCATCAGGGCGTCATGCGGGACCGATCCGCCCTCGACGGACTCGGCGACGTAGCCACACATGGTACAGCCCCCGGCCCGTGCCCAGCGACAGCCGCCGGTGTTGAGGATGATCGTGAGCGACTGGAAGACGCCGTCTGGCGTCTGATCCTCGTCGAGCCACACCCGCGTCGGCTCGTGGGGGTCGTAGCGTTTCTCCTTACGGGAGCGAATCTCCCGCATCACCTGATTGTGGGCGTCCATGCCCTTCCCCCGTTCGTACACGTCGGGGCTCGGCTCGCTCATTACGACGCGGTAGCCGGCCGACGCCTAAAGCGGCTTCGGGGTCGGCGCGAGACGCGCGAACTGTGCGAAATTATCACGGGAGTCGTCACAAGTTTTCGCCACACGGCGACCCCCTCAGTCCCAGACGTAACTGACGATGGTTACATCCCCGAAGCAACGACTAACCCCCTGGAGGCGTAATAAACTAACGTACGTTACCATGACAGACTTAGGCGGTTTCAGAGATCACGTAGCGCATGTGGACCTCAGTGCGGGGGACGTCGAGTATCGCGGCGTCGACGACGAGGACGCGAAGAAATACATCGGTGGGCGTGGCCTCGGCGTGAAGTACGTCTTCGACGCCGGGCCGGACGTCGACCCGCTGGGTCCCGACAACCGACTCGCGTTCATGACCGGCCCGCTCACCGGGTCGCAGGCCGTGATGAGCGGCCGGATCGCGATCTGTACGAAGTCCCCACTGACGGGGACCGTCACCGACTCCCACCACGGCGGCTGGTCGGGCGCCCGACTCAAGTGGTCCGGCTTCGACGGCCTGCTCTTCGACGGGCAGTCCGAGGACCCGGTCTACGCCGTCGTCGAGGACGGCGAGGTCGAACTCCACGACGCCTCCGACCTTTGGGGGAAGGGCGTCCACGAGACGCTCGAACTCCTCGAAGAGGAACACGAGGGCGCCTTCGGTAAGAACCTCTCCGCCATGGCCATCGGCCCCGGCGGCGAGAACGAAGCCCGACACGCCTGCATCGTCAACGAGGACGACCGTGCCTCGGGCCGTGGCGGCACCGGCTGTGTGATGGGCAACAAGGGCCTCAAAGCCGTCGTCGTCAAATCCGGCACGAAGATGCCGAAACCCGCCGACTCCGACACGTTCGGCGAGGGTGCCCGGCAGGCCATGCAGGTCATCCAGGAGTCCGACGTCACCGCGCCCAACGAGGGCGCGCTCTCGATGTACGGCACGAACGTCCTGATGAACATCACGGAGGAGATGGACGGTCACCCGACCAAGAACGGGCAGTACACGTCCTCCTTCGCGATGAACGAGGTCGAAGGCACGGACGTCGAGGCCGAGAAGATCAGCGGCGAGAACGTTCGCGAGAACATCCTCGTCGACGAACCCACCTGTCACTCCTGCCCCGTCGCCTGTAAGAAGGAAGTCGAGGTCAACTACAAGCACAAGGGCCAGGACATGAACGTCCGGATGGAGTCCTACGAGTACGAGAGCGCGTGGGCCCTCGGCACCAACTCGGGCAACGACGACCGCGACTCCATCGCGGTCATGATCGACCGCTGTAACGACATGGGTCTCGACACCATCGACATGGGGAACCTCCTCGCCATGGCGATGGAGATGACCGACAAGGGCAAACTCGACGACCTCGACGACGGCGTCGACTGGGGCGACGAGGAGCACATGATCGACCTCATCGAGGAGACCGGCCACCGCTCCAGCGACCTGGGCGACCTGCTCGCCAAGGGCGCCGAGGGTATGGCCGACGAGATGGACGCCCACGACTGCCGGCTGGACGTCAAGGGTCAGACCATCGCCGCCTACGACCCGCGCTGCATGAAGGGTATGGGCATCGGCTACGCCACCTCGAACCGTGGCGCCTGCCACCTGCGCGGCTACACGCCGGCCGCCGAGATTCTCGGCATCCCGGAGAAGGTCGATCCCTACGAGTGGGAGGGCAAGGGCGAACTCTGTGCCACCTTCCAGGACCTCCACGCCATCTCGGACTCGTTCGACATCTGCAAGTTCAACGCGTTCGCGGAGGGCATCGAGGAGTACATCAAGCAGTACAACGGCATGACCGGCCGCGACCTCTCGGAGAACGAGCTCATGACGGCCGGCGAGCGCGTGTACAACCTCGAACGCTACTACAACAACCTCGCCGGCTTCGACGGCTCGGACGACTCGCTCCCGGGTCGCTTCGTCGAGGGCGACGAGGAAGCCATCCCCGGCCAGCGCGGCTCCGAGGGTGAACTCTGCGAACTCGCCGAGATGAAAGAGGAGTACTACAGCCACCGTGGCTGGGTCGACGGCGTCGTCACCGACGAGACGCTCGAAGACCTCGACATCACCGCGGGTCCGGGCACGGGCGTCTCCGGCTCCGGCGGTCAGGCTCCGGCCGACGACTAACCCGGCGGTCACCCCGAGTTCTTCATTTTTCAGGTCGCTAGCTACGGCGCCACACCGACGCCGTGTCGCAGTTCGTACTGCGTCAGCGCGAGCATCGCCCGACCGTCGCGCAGGTCGCCGTCGAGCGCCGCCGCGATCAGGTCGTCGTAGGCCGCGGTGTCGACGCGGATGCTCTCGTTGAAATCGAGGTCGGTCTCCGCCGTGGGCGTACACCCCCGCGCGACGAAGTGGTGGTGGACGGAGTTGGCGATGCCGTTGGTGGGTTCGGCCGCACAGAGCGGCGTCACCGTCTCGGCCTCGTACCCCGTCTCCTCACGGAGTTCGCGCCGGGCGGCCGCCGCCAGGTCGCCGTCGGCGTCCTCGACGGATCCGGCCGGCAGGCCACGGTTCACCCGGTCGACCGCCTGTCGCCACTCCTCGATGACGACTACGTCGCCGTCGGGGGTGAACGGGAGGATCACGACCGCGTGGGGTTCGTCGACGTAATGATAGTCGGTTTCGGTGCCGTCGGGGAGGGTGACCTCGTCGCGGCGCACGTCGAACCCGGGGCAGGTGTAGTCGACGACCGAGTCCGTCGTCTCCCAGCGTAACTCGTCGTCCGCACTGTCGTCTGCGTCCATACCGGCGGTGGGGCGGGGGTCGTGAAAAGGGCGTGGGCCGAGGCTACTCCTCCCGCCAGCGCACGACGGCACCGGCGCCGACGAGGCCGAGCGAGACGAGCGTCGCGAAGAGGTGGATTTCACCGACCCACAGCGGGAGGCGAACGGCGGCGCTGACGAGGCGGAGCAGGGGCGTGAGGACGGGGACCCGTGCGCCCGTCTCGACGCCGTCGGACGGCGTGTCGCCGTAGGTGGGCGCACCCACCGGTTCGCCGACGGGCAGGCGGTCGGCCTCGTACGGCAGGGCGCGGTAGTCGAGTTGGTGTTCCCAGACGACGGTGCCGGAGGCGTTGATCTCGACGAGGCGGGCGTTGCGCGTGTCGGTGATCAGCGTGTTTCCGTTGGGGAGGCGGTCGGCGTCGCGCGGCCAGTCGAACTTCTGGCCGGAGACGCCTTCGAGGATCCAGACGGGCTCCCAGACCCCCTCCTCGTTCCGGTGGAGTTCGACCACGCGGTGGTTCTCGCTGTCGGCGACGAGGACGGCGCCGTCGCCGAGCCACTGCGGGTTGTGCTGGTGGTAGAGGACGGACGGGTCGCCGACGAGGCCGTCGTCGTCGGTGGCGTCGTCGCGGTCGGCGTTGATCACCTCGACGACGCCCTCGCCACGTTCGAGGACGAGCAACTGGTTCGCGTTGCGCACGGAGACGAGGAAGCGACCCTGACCGATTCGGTCCACGTCGTTGATGTGGAGCCAGTCGGTTTTCGTCGGGTCGTCGGGGGCGTCGTACCGGGTGCTCGCCTCCCACTCCCACGTAATCTCGCCGTTCTCGACCGTGAACACGCGTTCGTGTTCCATGTCGGCGACGACGAACCCGCCGCCGGGGAGGGGTTCCACGTCGTGAACCTCGCTGGCGACCCGGTTACGCACCGGGAACGACCACTCGTAGACGACGTCGGGCGAGGAACCGGCGTCGGGGTCGATGACCCGGAAGCCGGTCCGGTGACAGGTCGCGGGGTAAGGGCCACAGTCCTCGTAGCCGTCGGCCATGAAGCCCGCGAGGATCGACCCGTTATCGAGTTCGGTTACGTCGAAGTAGACGGGGGCGGAGGACTCGCGCCACCGCTCCTCGCTCCCGTCGAGGAGTCGGACGGAGCCGCCGTCGTGGTAGCTCCCGACCCCCTGAACGCCGAGGAGGGTCCGAGGCGTGTCGTCGGTGGGGGGCGTGGCGCCCGTCGCGCCGGTGGGCGCCAGTGCCGCGCCGCCGACGACCGTCAGGAGGAGACAGCAACAACCGAGGACGACGAGGACGTCGCCGGTGCCGAGATCGAACCGGGAGGGCATCTAGTGATCGGGTGTCGAGTGCCGAGCATAAGCCTTCGGATACCGGCTCTGCCCGAACTGGGCCACTCGTCCGGCGGGACGCGGGGACTGACGCACAGCGCGTCCGAACCCCGTCAGCCCCGCGTCAGACGGGGCGCCAACAGTCTTGTGGGATGAGCCTGTAGGGCCTCGTAATGACGGACGGCACCCCGGACAACGTACTTTTCGAGTGGTACGAACGGTACATCGGTGATCCCGAAACGGAGACGGACGTGTATCTCGGGTTCGCGCTCTTCTTCGGCGGCATCGCCCTCGGTGCCGTCGGCATCGTCGTCTTCCTGCTGTCGGCGGTCGTGAGCGGCGGCGGCACGCCGGCGTGGGCGATCCGCGAGGTGGCGATGGTCGCCGCCTCGGTCGGCTTCCCCGTCATCCTGCTCGGCATGGTCGTCCTCCTCCCCGGCGACCAGCGGATGACGTACGTCTCGGTCGGTGGATTGGCCATTTGTCTCGTCGCCGTCGCCCTCTTCGTCGCCACCTACCCGATGAACTGGAACGTGGCGCGGACGCCGGACTACAGCGCACAGGGCGTCGCCATCTACGCCGTCGGCCTCGTGGCCGTCGTCGGCGCGACGGGGGCGGCGCTGGTCGGCCACCAGGTCGAACGCGCGACGCCGGGCGAGCGGGCGGCCGCGGTGAGCACCGAGACGGGCGAGGAGGGGTCGAGCGGCGCGGGGGGAGCGAGCGAGAACGTCTCGGACGAACAGGTTCGCCGCGACATCGACGAGGCGATGGAAGGCGCCGACCTGTCGTGGGGTGGCGTCAACCGGAAGAACACCAAGCGCCTCGAACTCAACACGCCGAGCGACGTGGAGGTCGACCGCGAGGCGTTCGAGAACGCCGAAGCGACGACCGTCCGCTCGTCGGGGCAGAACGTCGACGACGCGCTGTCGAACCTCCGGAAGTTGCAGGGGCGAGAGCAGGAGACGGACGCCTCCACGGGCGTCGACGACCAGACGGCGGCACTGACCGAACTCCGGAAACAACAGGAAGCAGAGGAGGTGGCGACGGAGGACCAAGAGGGACTCGTCGACCGCGCGAAGAAGCTCTTCTCCTCGTGACCGGCGGATAACCGTACTATCGTGCCCTCGTCCCTCGATTCCTAATCCGCCGAATTCGACCGTCTGACGCCCGTCAGACCTAGGTAAGCAGTCGAACACTTGGGCGAACGTTTATGATGGCCACGGGGCATGAGACGCGTATGGCTAAAGGCCTAGACGTCGGCACCATGAATCTCATCTCGGCACAGCAGGAGGGCGCGGAGACGGTCTTCGTCCAACAGCGCAACTCCTTCGTCGAAATCGAGTACTCCGACATGGCAGAGCAGATGCTCTCGCGGAGCGACGTCCTCCACATCCGGAAGGACGACAAGGTGTACGTCGTCGGCGACGACGCCCTCAACTTCGCGAACATCTTCAACGAGGAGACGCGCCGCCCGATGCAACACGGCATCCTCTCCTCCGAGGAGTCCTCCGCGATTCCGATGATCAAGCTCATCACCGAGCAGGTAGTGGGTCAGCCGAACCACCCCGGCGAGCGCCTCTACTTCTCCTCGCCCGCCGACCCCATCGACTCGAACCTGTCCACCCTCTATCACGAGAAGACCCTCGAATCCATGCTCGGCGACATGGGCTACGAGACGGAACCGATCAACGAGGGGATGGCGGTCATCTACTCCGAACTCGCCAACCACAACTTCACCGGCCTCGGCGTCTCCTTCGGCGCGGGCATGACCAACGTCTGCCTGTCGTACTACGCCGTCCCGGTCATGAAGTTCTCCATCGCCCGCGGCGGCGACTGGATCGACGAGCAGGCCGCGCAGGCGACGGGCACGCCCGTCGACAAGGTCACCTCGATCAAGGAGGACGACTTCGAACTCGACTTCCGCACCGACGTGGGCGGCGTCGAGGGCGCTCTCGCCATCTACTACGAGAACCTGCTGGACTACGTCATCGAGAACATCGCCCGCGAAGTCGACGAGGAGGACGTGGAGGAGGACTTAGACGTGCCCGTCGTCGTCACCGGCGGCACCTCCAGCCCCCGCGGCTTCGAGAAACTGTTCGAGGACCACCTCCGCGACGCCTCGATTCCGTTCTCGATCAGCGAAGTGAAAAGCGTCGACGAACCGCTCTACAGCGTCGCCCGTGGCGCCCTCGTCGCCGCACGCTCCGACGAGGAACAGGAAGAACAGGAGAGCGGCGGCGGTCGGCAGGCTCAGGAAACGCCCGCGGAAGACTGATTAGCGACCGCCGGCGTCGGCCTCGACGCCGTCGGCGTCGTCCGCACCGTCGGCAGTTTCGTCTGCGTCGACTGACTCTTCTTCAGCCTCGCTATCGTCCGTCTCGGCCTCGTCGGCGGCGTCACCCCCCATCTGGTCGTCCGGGGGCGTCTCGTCTCCTCCGCCCGCCTGCCGCGCGTAGAACCGCCGGAGCGCGTCGTCCCACGACTCGGTCGCCGACCCGGAGGGGCGCGAGAGCGGTGGCTGGAGGTCGACGCTCGGCGCGCCGTCGCTCCCGTGGGCGCGGTAGAACCGCCGGAGCGCGTCGTCCCACGATTCGACGGAGCGGGGGTCGCCCCGGTGTTCGGCCGCGATGCCGACGTAACCGCAGTCCTCGCAGACGGACGCCTCCCGGCCGCTCAAGGCGTAGGTGGCGAGCGTCCCACCACACTGCGGACAGTCCATATCTCCGGATTCCTGCCCCACCTATTTAGCCTTCCCCCCGTCCGCGTCGGGTGTCAGGGGACCCATATTTATCATCCCGTTCCCCTAACCATCAACGCAGTGACATCGAACACGAGACGGATCACGACTGTCGCCCTGGTCGTCCTCGCCGCCGCTGCAGTTGCACTCCCCGCCGTCGGCGTAAGCGAACCCCGCGACGAACCGGCCGAGACGGAGCCGCCGGTGCAGGTGTACGCCAGCGAGACGCTCAACATCTCGTCGGCGGAGCTCTCCGGCGGCGGAACAATCGGCAACGCGACGACGAGGTTCGTCGCCATCGGCGGCGGCGCGTCGTTCACCGTCGATCCCACGAGCGCCGACTTCGACGGCGTCGCGCCCGGCGCCTACTACGCCGAGAACGACAGCGACACGCGGGCGGACCTGCGCGTCACCCGACCGGAGGTTTCGACGCTCGAACTCCGCGACGAAGAGACGCGGAGCGTCGCCGGCGAGGAGGTCGAGGTGACCGCCGAGAGCCACCTCGTCGCCTACGGCGTCGACGACGAGCGCGCGGCGGGCGAGGGGACCGGGAAG
>Ga0207797_1002355_pt1 | contig 13119 bp, 12 predicted proteins | sample PRCRCaboRojoPR_6_FD_187275 | JGI IMG/M metagenome (GOLD analysis project Ga0207797, IMG submission 187275) | Marine sediment microbial community from Cabo Rojo, Puerto Rico - PR CR 10% Liquid 1 (SPAdes) | ecosystem: Environmental > Aquatic > Marine > Coastal > Sediment | place: Cabo Rojo, Puerto... | reverse complement strand
CGAGATCGACGAGCGGGAGGTGGAGGTGGAGGAGGAGTGTCTCAAGATCCTCGCGCTCCACCAGCCCGTGGCCGTGGACCTGCGCTTCATCACCGCAGTGGTCAAGATCAACAACGACCTGGAGCGCATCGGGGACGAGGCCGTCAACATCGCCCGGTGCGTCGCCATCATCTCCCGGAAGGAGCCGGTGGACATGCCGCAGGAGTTCGGCCCCATGTCGGAGAAGACCCAGGCCATGCTCAAGAGCAGCCTCGACGCCCTGGTCAACCTGGACCTGGACGAGGCCTTTCGAGTGCTGACCCTGGACGACGAGGTGGATCGGATCAACAGCCGGATCTACGACCAGGTCAAAGAACGGATTGGCCGTACGCCCGACCGGGTCGGCACCCTGATCAACCTGATGCTGATCTCGAGATACCTGGAGCGGATTGCGGACCACGCCACGAACATCGCCGAGGAGGTCATCTACATGATCGAGGGGGAGATCGTCCGGCACGGGAAGTGGGACCAGCCGGACGCCGAGTGAGTCGGCCCACCGTTGTCAACGCGGTGGCGGGGCCGGCCGGAGACCGGAAAACGGACCGCGCCGCTCAGGGCCCGTCCCAGAAGTAGGTCACCCCGAGGAAACCGCCGAAGGCGTTCACGCCGGCGTTCCGGTCGTCCATGCCCGCGTTGGAGATGTGTTCGTACACCCCCTCGGCGTCGAGGGACCAGGACTCCGACAGCAGGTAGCGGAACCCGAGGCCCGCCCTGGGAGCAAAGTTGAAGCCCTGCCCGATGGCCTTCTGGGTCGGGTCGTGATGGGCGTCCGTGTAGACCAGGCCGACACCCCCCTGGACGTAGGGGACGAGGCGGGGGTGGAAGCCGGTGACGTTGTATCGGACGATCCCGGCGATCCCGGTGACGTAGTCGCCGAACCCCTCGTACACCAGCGAGCCGGTGAGCTCCGCCAGAAGCTCCAGGTTGCCGTCCAAGACGCCTCCGTCCCCGTCCGGGGAGGAAAGCATCCAGCCGATCCGGACGTTGGTCTGCCAGTAGTCGAAATCGGGGATGTCGGGGCCCAGGGTCGACGAGGAGACCAGAGGTCCCGTCATCACCTGGAGGGACCACCGGTCCTCTGTGTAAGGGACGGCCGAATCGGCCCGGGATCCTGCGGCCGCTGCGTCGCTCGCGAAGGTGGCCGCCAGGAGAAACACCAGCCCCCACCAGATCCGGGATCCACCCATGCCTCCGTACCTCCTCCTCAGAAGTCAGACAGGTCGCGTGTCGAACCGCGGAATACAAAATGGGGGGAATGTCGGGATGATAAGGCCGGGTTGGCACACCGTCAAGGGAAAAGATCCCGGGGTACCCAGGACGTCGGCGCCGGTCACGGGAAGCCCCTCTCCCGCCGGCCCAGGAAGAGCTCCGCCACGGCCACGCACTCCAGACCGAACGGGAGGTAGCCGGCATACCCCAGGATCGGCATCTCAAAGACCTGGAACCGGTGCACGTAGGGAATGCTGTAGACCCACTTGGCCTGGCTGTACACGTTCCACAGCTCCCAGAAGAAACCGCAGACCAGGGCGGCGAGGGCCGCGGTGACGACGCCGTCCCACGCACCACGCGTCACGGGTGAGAACACGTGGCGCCCGGAAAAGAGGGTTTCGAGGGAGACCAGGATCAGCAGGGGCGAGACCCAGAGCAGGGGGAACAGGGCGTTGGGAAGGACCCCGATGCAGGCCAGGCCCGCCCCGGCCAGGGCGAGCACGGTCCATGCCAGCCCGCGCGGGCGGGGAACCCGGACCGGCAGGAACCCCCGGAACTTCGCCTCGGGCCAGGAGAAGCTCCCGATCCACGCCCGGGTGGCCAGCACGGCCGGGAGCACGGTGGAAAAGGGCAGCGTGGCGTACCAGAAGTAGGACCAGGCGTCGAAGGGCTCCCCCAGGTAGTGCCAGTTCTGGACGAAGCGGTTCAGGTACTCGAAGAACCACCAGAACAGGGCGCTGATCGGGAACAGGGAGAGGTAGGCGCGGGTGTGGTGCGTGAGGGGCGAGCGCCCCGTCCGCCGATAAACCAGGCCGTTCACGGCCAGGATGTAGCCCAGCCAGAGCGGGGCGAAGGTGTGGTTCTGGAGCGGACCGAGCCAGGGGAAGCGGTTCCAGGCCAGGACCCAGGTCCCGCAACAGACCGCGACGCCCGCCCACCCCCACCAGGGGAACGCCCGCGCGCGGTTCTCAGGCCCTCCCGACGAAGGCTGCTTTCCGGTAACCCCCCGGTAGACGAAGGGCGCGATCGCCGCCGCGATCAGAACGGTCAGCCCCCAGAAGACCGTCCACGAAAAGGGGGGGTGGTCCACGTAAAGCGTGCGGGGAGGGAACGCCAGGTAGGGGGCCACCGGCATGCCGGCCGCCACGACCCCCAGCAGGGGAAGCCCCAGCAGCATGGCCAAAAGGACGAGAAGCTTGAGGAGGACCTTCACGGCACCCGTCGTTCGCGAAGCGGCCCGACCGTCGAGGGAGGAAACCCCTTTCCTCCGGCCGTGGCCTGTGATAAGGGATCGCCATGAAAGCCCGCCCCGCCCCGCAATCGATGCGCCGGCGAAACGCGAAACGAGGAGGCGACCATGGCCACCATCCAGCCCAAGGGGGAGACCCTTCGCCAGGCGGTGAAGTGGATCTCCGGGCAACTCGAAGAAAACCCCGAGCGGAAGACGTCGGGTCTCATCCAGGAGGCGTGCGCCCGATTCAATCTCACCCCCAAGGACGAGGACTACCTGACCTCCTTTTACAAAGCCGACGACGCCTGAATCCCGCGTGCGCTGCTCGGGCCGAAACCCGCCGGCCGCGGTGCGTGCCCCGTGGATGCGGGACCTGCTCACGCATGCAAGCCCAGGTCCTCTTCCTCCCGACGCCCGCTCAACGCGGCGCGCAGGGCGCCCGCCAGGGGAAAGGCCAGACGAAGCGCGATCCCGATGGTCAACCCCCCGGCCACCAGAGGAACCCAGAACCCCTGCCGGTGCATGTTGCACACACCCACCCAGACGGAGACGGCACCCAGGAACACCACGCAGGCCGTCCCGGCCCAGACGGCCCCGAGCACCACGAACAGGAGCGAGCTTCTGAGGGGCAACGGCTCTCGATCGATCACGCGGAACCCTTTTCGATGCGCCGGCTGAAGAAGTCCACCTGCTTCCGCACGTTGCGATCCGCCTTGATCTTGCCCGCAATGACCTCAGCCGCGTAGAGCACGGTGGAGTGATTCCGGCCGATCGGTCGGCCGATCTCCTCGAGGGTCGCATCCGTGTGCTTGCGACAGAGGTAGGAGAACAGGTTGCGGGGGTAAGCGTGGATCTTTTTCCTGGACCTCGAGGCGAGGGTCTCCGGCTCCAGGCTGAAGTAACGGCAGATCATGCCCATGATCTCCTCCAGGCTGCGGCCGGCGACCTCGTTGACGTGACACTTGATCACCTCCATGACCAGAGCCTTGGAGATCCTCTCCTTCAACAGCTCCGTTTTGGCCTTGAGGCAGCTCAGCGCGCTCTCGATCTGGCGGACGTCCCGGGAGAGGTGCTTGGCCAGGAGGTGGAGCGCTTCCTCCGTGAGCGAGAGGCCCGACTCGGAAGCCTTGCGCTCCAGCAGCTTGACCCGGGTCTCGTAGTCCGGCCGGTTCATGGTGGTGATGATGCCCGAGGTCAGCCGGGACTCCATCCCTTTGCCGAGGTTGGGGATGTCCTTGGGGAGGAGCGCGCTCGTGAAGATGATCCTCTTCCGGTCGTTGGCCAGGGTGTCCAGGGTGTACTCCAGCTCCTTCTGGGTCTTCTTCTTGCCGCTGAGAAAGTGCACCTCCTCCAGCAGGAGCACGTCACAGCCTTTCCGGTACCGGCTCTTGAACTCCTCGATCCGGTTGGTCTTGAGCGAGTAGATCATCTCGTTGACGAACTCCTCGACCGTCACGTAGCAGACCCGGGTCTCGGGCTCGCGGTTCAGGATGTCGTGCCCGATCGCCTGCGCCAGGTGGCTCTTGCCCAGGCCCGTGTTGGAGAGCATGAGCAGCGGGGTGTAGACCAGCTCGTTGCCCGAGGAAACGGAGCGGGACACGGAGTAGGCGAACTCGTTGCACTTCCCCACGACGAAGCGATCGAAGGTCAGGTTGTTCTTCATCCACCGGGCCGTCATGACCCCCCGGCGCTTCATGTTGGGGAAGGCGAGCTGGCGGGACTCCTTCACCACCCTGGGGACGGGGGTGGGCGGAGGGGGGCTCTTGACCTCCAGGGCGATCCGGAGGGATCGGCCGCCGACCTCGGCCAGCTTCCTCTGCAGGAGCCCCGCGTAGTTCTCCGTCACCCAGTTCTTGGAGAACTTGTTGGGGCATCCGATCACCACGGTGTCCTCCCGGCGTTCGAGAAAGGTGATCGGCTTGATCCAGAGGGAAAAACTCTGCTCGGGGATTTCCGAACGCAGCTGCTGCTTGACCTCCTCCCAAATGCCGTCCATTCGCATCGTTCTCCAACAGCGGAAAGGGGTGTCCCAATGGGCCCGGTCTCACAGAACGGAGCGCTGCAGTCGTTCTGGCCGAGCACGTCGATCGGCCGTCGATCGATGACGCTTTCCTGCATTCGAGTCAGGTGGACTGCGGACCTACCAACTACCTTGAACTATGATACGGAGCAGAATACGCCGGTTTTCGTAAAGCGGGAATGTTTCCTTCAGGTTTTGGAAGCCTATTATTCAGAATCCCCGGCGGGTGTCAACGGGAATGCCCTCCGGGTTTCACTTAGCACCCGGCCGATTTTTGACAGCGGAAAACATCCGGACTTTCCAGATAAAATCGCCGCCGCCTCGGTAACTGGGCCTCAGGAAACGATATTCGGTCTCCCAATCTTTCCTGCATGAATTCAGAAGCTTCTCCCGTTTTCAAGACTTGTGAATAAACTTATCCACACAAACTGATCTGCCATTTTCTTTCGTTTTCGGAAAATATTGGGCTTTTCCATTTTTTTTTCCTCCATTTCCGGGGCCGTTTCCCCCTCCCTCGTTTTGAAAAGCCCGGTCACCCTGCATTCGCTCGGATCGGGACGGTGAGATCCCGGCTCCCCGGGCGGGCGGCCCCGTGCCGGGCACATGGATCCGCCGTGGGAGCGGGATCCGGATGCCCTGTCTCCGGAAGCGGGAGATGCCGCCCCGCATTTCTTTTCCCGGGCGGCGGCCCCGCAGAAAGGAAAGAGCAAAAAAAGATGAACAATCGAGACCAAAAAGGGACCAATAGGCTGCAAAAAAAAGAAAATAAAGGCGAAAAGGTTTCCCCGTCTTTTGCCGACCCCGGGCTCGTGAAGGGATCCGTTCCCGGGGGAGGCCCTGCGGCCCGCGGCGATGGAGGAGCGAAGCGGGATCTCAGCAGATCCGCGGGAGCTGCTCCCCCGTGAGGGTGGACAGGATGCGGGTTCCCCCCACCCGGGTCCGCAGCACAGCCCGACCCGGATGGTCTTCCACCACCTCCCCGATGACCCGGGCATCCTTCCCGAGGGGGTCCCCGCGAAGGACGCCCAGGACCTCCTCCGCCCCCTCCGCCGGAACGAAGGCCAGACACTTGCCCTCATTGGCCACGTACAGGGGATCGAGGCCCAGCATCTCGCAGGCCGAGGCGACCGACGGGTTCACGGGCAGGGCCTCCTCGTGCAGGCGGATGCCCACGCCCGATGCCCCTGCAATCTCGTTCAGGGCGGTGGCCACCCCCCCGCGGGTGGGATCCCGGAGCACGTGCACGGGGACCCCGCAACCCAGCAGGCGCGAGACCAGACCGTTCAACGCCGCGGAGTCACTGAGAATCGGCATGCTGAAATCGAGACCTTCCCGCTTCGACAGGACGGCCATGCCATGGTCCCCGATGCAACCGTTGACCAGGACCGCGTCCCCCGGTCTCGCGTTGACGGCGGAAACGTCCACCCCCGCCGGAATGGGGCCGATGCCGGCCGTGTTGATGAAGACCCGATCCGCGTGCCCCCGGGGGACGACCTTGGTGTCCCCCGCCACCACGCTGACCCCCGCGTCCCGGGCGGCTTCGCCTGCGGCGTCCAGGACACGGATCAGGTCGTCCAGGGGCAGCCCCTCCTCCAGGATGAGCCCCAGGGTGAGCGACCGCGGATCGGCGCCTTGCATGGAAAGGTCGTTCACCGTCCCGTGAATCGCAAGGCCGCCGATGTTGCCCCCGGGAAAGAAGATGGGGTCCACCACGTACGAGTCCGTGGTCATGGCGAAGGTCCCGCCGGAGAGCGCCAGGACGGCGCTGTCGTCCAGGGTGCGGAGCAGCGGATTGTCCAGGCGGGGCAGGATGACCTCCGTGACGAGCTCGCGGGCGGCCTCGCCGCCGCTTCCGTGATCCAACTCGATGCGCTGTGCCCTCATGTCGACTCCTCGCTCGAACAGCATGACCCCGACCCGGGGCCTCTGGAACGTCATAGCCGCCGAAAGCCCTGTGTGTCAAGGAGATGGGCGGAGGAGGACGAGGTTCCACGTGAAACATACCCTTCCCTTCCAACCCCCTCCTCGCCTTTTGCCTTTTCAATCCCCTGCGCTTGTGCTATCCACAGGGCAGCGCCCTCTCGGAGAGCCTCTTCCGGAACGGCCGCACGCCCGCAACCCGCCGCGCAACCGCTTCGTCCCCCTGAAACGGGGTGGGGCCGACTCAAACGGCGGTTTGGTTTCACGTGAAACGCCTCAAAAGGCGACCGGTTCATGGCCGAAATCATCTCCATTTCCAATCAGAAGGGGGGGGTGGGCAAGACCACCTCGGCCGTCAACCTGGCGGCCTCCCTGGTCGCCGCCGAGCAGCGCTGCCTCATCGTGGACTGCGATCCCCAGGGCAACGCCACCACCGGATGCGGCCTCAGCCCCCACTCCCTGGAGAAGGGCCTTTACGATCTGCTCCTCGGCGGTGCACCCCCGAACGAGGTCCTCTCGGAGACGGTCCTCCCGGGGCTCTCCATCGTGGGCGCCGACCCGAACCTGGTCGGCGCAGAGGTCGAGATCGCGTCCAGCCCGGACCGTGAGTTTCTCCTCCGCAACGCCCTCCGCACCCTGGACTCCGGCTTCGACTTCGTCTTTCTGGACTGCCCCCCGTCCCTGGGGTTCCTGACACTGAACGCCCTGACCGCCGCTGACGCCCTCCTGGTCCCGCTCCAGTGCGAGTACTACGCCCTCGAGGGCCTCTCCCATCTCATGGAGACCCTTCGTGCGGTCAAGCGCGGTCTCAATCCGGCCATCCGCCTCACGGGGATCCTCCTCACCATGCATGACACCCGGAACAACCTCAGCCTCCAGGTCGAGCAGGAGGTTCGCGAGCACTTCCAGGACCTGGTGTTTCGAACCATGATTCCCAGGAACGTTCGACTCAGCGAGTCCCCGAGCCACGGCATGCCCGTCCTCCTCTACGACATTCGATCCAAGGGCGCGCAGAGCTACCTGGCGCTCGCGCGTGAATTTCTCACCCGGGGAGAGGCCCGTCATGACGAAACGTAAGGCCCTGGGCAAGGGGCTCTCCGCCCTGATTCCCGATGCGAACCGCTTCGAGGGGGACGCCCCCAGCTTCTTCCAATGCCCCGTTCACGCCATCGAGCCCAACCCGGCCCAGCCGCGCAAGTCCTTCGACCACCCCGAGTTCGACGAGCTGGTGGCATCGGTCCGGGAGAAGGGCGTCCTCACCCCCTTGCTGGTCTCCCGCACCCGCGACGGCTACCGCCTGATCGCGGGCGAGCGCCGCTGGAGGGCGGCCCAGCGCGCCGGCGTCGACACGGTCCCCGTGGTCGTCCGCGAGACCACGCCGGCCGAGGCCCTGGAGCTGGCCCTGGTCGAGAACATTCACCGCAAGGATCTGAATCCGATCGAGGAGGCGGAGGCCTATCGCCAGTGCCTCGAGGACGGCGGGGTGACCCAGGAGACGCTCGCCCGCCGTCTGGGGAAGGATCGAACGACCATCACCAACATGCTCCGGCTCCTCACCCTTCCTCCGTACATCCAGGAGGACCTCCTGGAGCAGCGCCTCTCCATGGGCCATGCCCGGGTGCTCGCCGGTCTCAAAACCCCCCGCGACCAGAAGGCGCTGAGGGATCTCGTGCTCAAGAAGGGCCTGACCGTCCGCCAGGCCGAGGAGCAGGCCCGCCGCCTCTCCGCCGCCCGGACCTCCGGGCCGTCCTCCCCCCCCTCGGATGAGGACGAGACCCTTCGCGCCCTGGCCGACAACCTCAAGCGCTCCCTCGGCACCAAGGTCGAGATCCGGAAACGGGGCCGCCGCGGACGGATCACCATCCACTTTTACTCGGACGAGGAGCTGGAACGCCTTCTCGACCGTCTGGGCTGACCCTCCGGGTGCCCTCGCCAGCGTCGCTCCTCCCCCCGCAGGATCCGCCCCATGTTCTCCCGGTGGGCGAACAGGATCAGCGCGGCCACCGCTGCGGCCACCGCGATCCTCGCCCCCGATCCTCCCCACAGCGCGAGGAACAGGGGGATGCAGCAGGCCGCGGACATGGATCCCAGGGAGATGATATCGCTGAGGGCCACCACGATCAGGAAGACCGCCAGGGCCGCCGCACAGGCCAGGGGCTCCATGGCGAGGAAGACACCCAGGGCGGTGGCCACGCCCTTGCCGCCTTGAAACCCGAGGAAGGGGGAAAACTGGTGCCCGCCCACAGCCGCAAGCCCGCACAGCTCGGCCAGGCCCGGGGCCCCCGTCACGGCCCCCAGCACCAGGACCGGAGCGGCCCCCTTGAGGGCGTCGAGCACCAGGGTGGCCACACCCCAACGCAGCCCCACCTCACGGGCGACGTTTGTCGCCCCGATGTTCCGGCTGCCCACCTCTCGGACGTCGACGCGCGCCGCCGCCCGTCCAATGATCCGTCCGAAGGGAATCGATCCCAGCACAAACGCCAGAAGCGGGTACACGAACCATTCCACGCTCGAACCCCTCCGTCCCGGGGGGAGGCCCCGCCCGGTTCCTCCGGCGGCACCCTGGATCGCGCCTCCAGGCCGGCCGCGGATCCTCCTCTGGAAGCCTTACCCAAGGCGGCGCGGCGGCCGCGGCGATTCTTGCCTTTTTCTCCCCCGTCCGGTTAAGGTATCCTTACCGGGAGCAGGATGCAATCTCAAACGGGTCGCCTTCCCGCCCGGGTTCGGCATCGATGAAAACGCGGCACGAACCGCCCGGGGGGCGATTCGAAGGAGCAGGCTGGCTTTCGCCACAGAAAGGAGTTTTCTCATGGCACATCCCATGGCAGACCGCATCGCTTGGCTCGGCCACGACGGGTTCCGCATCGACGGGAGCCTGACGGTTTACATCGACCCCTACCAGATCTCTCCGGGTCCCCTGGGAGACCTGATCCTGATCACCCACGAGCACTTCGACCACTGCTCCCCGGACGACGTGTCCCTGGTTCAGGGCCCTCACACGGTGGTGGTTACGGAGCCCTTCTCCGCGCAGAAGCTGTCGGGGGACGTCCGCACGGTCCGCCCGGGAGACCGCGTCGACGTGGACAAGGCCTCGGTCCTCGCCGTCCCGTCCTACAACACCGACAAGGCCTTCCACCCCAAGTCGAACAACTGGCTCGGCTTCGTCCTGGAGATGGACGGCGCCCGCATCTATCACGCAGGGGACGCGGACTTCATTCCGGAGATGGCCGACCTCGACGTGGACATCGCCCTTCTGCCCGTCTCCGGGACCTACGTCATGACCTGGGAGCAGGCCGTGGAGGCCGCCAGGGCCATTCGCCCGGGTCTGGCCATCCCCATGCACTACGGAACCGTGGTCGGGGCCGAGGGGGACGCCCGGCGGTTTGCGTCCGCGCTCAAGGACGAGGTGGAGGTCCGCATCCTCCCCAAGGCGTGAGCGTCTCGTGTCAGACGCCCAGGGGGCGGCAGCCCGTTGCATCCGCCCCCTTCTACACGGCATCGGCCCGCGCCCCCGCCGCAGATCCGGCGGTCCTGAATCAACGGGAGTGCCTTCCGGCGAGCCCGGGCCTCATCCGCCCATCATTCGAAGCGGAAGCCACACAGCCAGCCCCGGGAACAGAGCGAGTACAATCAGCGCCAGGAGCATCATCAAAATGAAGGGCAAGGCCCCTCTCACGATCGACCCCATGGGAAACCCTGAAACCCCACGGATCACGAACAGGTTCAACCCGACCGGGGGCGTGAGAAGGCCAATCTCCAGCACGATAATATAAAAGACACCAAGCCACACAGAATCGAAGCCTAATGAAACAAGCAGGGGATAAAAGATAGGCAATGTGATTACCATCGTGGAAGCTGCATCCAAAAACATACCAAGCAACATGAGCATAACAGCAACCAGAAAAAGGCTGCCCATGGGGGATATTCCCGCATTTGAAACAAAGCTCACCAGGTCAGAGGCGATGCGGAGCTGTGATGTGACCGCTCCGAATATCTTGGCCCCCACAATGATCAGAAGAATCATGGAGCTGACTTTTGCCCCGTTGCGGATGCTTTCGAGCAGCTGCAACGGAGTGAGGGTCCGCATCACCCAGAGGGAAATCACGATGGCGTACACAAGCATGACTGCGGCTGCCTCGGATGGGGTAAAAACACCCATATAAATCCCGCCCAGAACGAATACAGGCGCCAGCAACCCCCAGATGCTCCTCTTCAGTACAGTGAAAAATGGTCCTTTTTCAACAGGGTTCGCGATCCCTTGAGGTTCCGGCCGGCGCCGACCCGACTCAAACAGGGAGTCGGCATTGATCGTCGTACGTAGAATAATGTAGGCGAAATACAATCCGAATATCAGCACGGCAGGAATGATGCCCGCGATAAACAGCCGGCCAATGGACTCCTCTGTAATCACACCATAAAGAATATATCCAATGGAGGGAGGGATCACCGTTCCAACCGTCGCTCCTGCCACGGTACCGCAGGCAATCGACTTCCGATATCCCTGGGAGACGAACATCGGCAGCGTGGCCGCGGCAATGAGTGAGGTGGTTGCCACGCTGGATCCGCTTACAGCACAGAAAAAGCCCCCCGCCAGAATGGTGGTCAACAGAGGCGCGGATGAGGAATGCCCCGATATCATGCGGAACAGCTTGAACACCTCATCGACCATTTTTCCCCTCTCCATCACGAGGCCAGCGATGATGAACAGGGGCAAGCACGTGAGAGGGAAGCTTTCTACGGCTTTGAAGGCCAGGAAGGGGATCTGCCCGAGAGCGGGGCCGCCCACGAGGAGGTAGAGCCCCACGCTTCCCGTAAACCCGAGGGCAAAGCAGACGGGCATTCCGCTCAAAAGCATGACCGTTGCGAAGACACAGATACCCAGCCACTTGCTCCACTCGACGGCAACGACGAGCCCGACGCAGATGCCGCCCAGAAAGACAACCAAAGGAACCAAAGGGCTTTCTTTGAAAAAGCGACCCACCCCGCCGGGAAACCAGGTCCCGGGCGTCTTCACAGCCGTTCGCACCAGCTGACGCAGGATCTCCAGCCCCACCAGAAGGAAACCGACTGAAATCGATCCAATCAGGATCCCTTTGGGGACGGGGATCTCGGATATGGTCATGACGCCCGATGAGAACGCCAGTTGCGACCAGCGCCAAGAGAACCATGCCATGGCGACGGAGAACAGCAATCCCGCAACGCCCGAGGCCATGTCGAGGCCGGCACGGGATGGCTCCGGGAGATGGGTCCATATCAAGTCCACGGAGATGTGGGAGCCCTCGCGCAGGGTGTACGCGCCGGAAAGGAAGGTAAAAAGAACCAGTGAATAGATGGAAATATCAAAAAGACCGGGAATGTGGGAGCTGAGAACATACCGGCTGAAGGCTTGGGTGAAGATGAACACGGCCAGCACGACCATCAACAGAACCGAAAGGATCCCAGCCCAGGTGAGAACCCTGTCGATTCCCCGATCAACGGTGTTGAGCAGCGACTTCACGCCCGACCTCCAGACGGCCGACGACGGCCTGTTAACCCCGTCACAAGAAGGCCTCTCCTTCCCATCCCGCCGGGGTGGCAGGGAGAGGCCCTCTCAACCCCATCCGGCAGCACGGACCCGCTCACCGCGCGTCGTCCAGGGCCTTCATGATGCCGCGGGCCTCGTCGCCGAACCCTTCCTGTTCGCATTCTTCAACCCAAGCCTCGTAGGTGGATCTCAGCGGCTCCCGCCATGCCTTTTTCTCCTCGGAATCGAGAAGCTTCAAGGTTCCCACCTCCTCGAGCTTGGCGAGGCTCTTTTTGTCGTACTCCTTCATGATTCCGAGTGAACGCGCCTCGGTCTCCCTGCCGACCTCCTGGATGATCTCCTGCACATCGGCCGGGAGGCTGTTCCACGTCCCCAGGTTGATAAAGTTGACCCAGACGGTCCACCAGATCGGCCCAAAGAAGGAATCCGAGACCTCGTAGTATTTCCTCGAATACATCGATCCCCACGACGAAACGCAAGCATCGATCGCCCCTTTTCCCATGGCGTCGTACACCTCGGCCGCAGCGATCTTGGCAGGAACGGCCCCCCAGGTCTTGAGGCAGGCCAAGGCACCAGGGACGGGAGCGCGCACTTTCATTCCCTTGATGTCGTCCATGGCATTGATGGGTTGGTTTGAACAGATACCGTTTCCACCATAAGCGCTGTAGAAAAGAACCTTTACATTCTTGCTTTCAAATACGGAGTTAAGAATGGGATGAACCTCATCTCTAGCTCGAAACCAGTGATCCATGCTGTCGATGAACAGAAAATAATCCGAAAACTTAAATACCGGATTGTGTCCTCCCCAGTGACCTGCAGCCGTGAGTCCCATCTCCACGGCACCCATTGTTGCAGCATCGATTCCATCACGGTATCCAAACAACTGCCCGCCAGGATAAATTTCAACTTTTACTCTACCATCTGTCCGCTTTTCCACCTCTTTTGCGAAGTACGGCAACAGATCCGAAGAAAAGTAGTGCGACGGGGTCATTCCAGTGAAGAACCGCAAAGTAGTGGTGTCCGCAGCATAGCAATGAATCGAAAACAAACTGAAGACCAAGAAAACCAAGAAACTCGTACCAAAACCTTTGGATGTGATTCTCATTTCATCCGCCTCCTTCTCTGCTATAGGTTTTCGCTTCTTCCATTCGAGGATGAAAAGCCTCGAAATCGACA
>Ga0207797_1002354_pt1 | contig 13122 bp, 11 predicted proteins | sample PRCRCaboRojoPR_6_FD_187275 | JGI IMG/M metagenome (GOLD analysis project Ga0207797, IMG submission 187275) | Marine sediment microbial community from Cabo Rojo, Puerto Rico - PR CR 10% Liquid 1 (SPAdes) | ecosystem: Environmental > Aquatic > Marine > Coastal > Sediment | place: Cabo Rojo, Puerto... | reverse complement strand
CATGGTGTCTCGCCAGCCGTGGTAGTCGTGTGCGTAGATGGTTTTGTAGGGCATGGGTTGGACCTGTTGGTAGGAGACGGCGCCCATTTCGGGGTGGTGGCCGGCCCATTTGTCATGGTAGGATATCCAGAAGTAGCCATCGTGTCCCCAGCTGCTGCCCCAGCTGTTTTTGCAGAGCCAGGCGCCGGGTTCGGGTGCCTGTGTTTCCTTGGTGTCGTCCCAGCCGACGATGCCGATGGCGTGGTTGGGCATCACCTCGCTGCTGGGCGGCTGGTAATGGGTGTAGCTGTCGGTGATGAAGGAGCTGCTGTAGCACATGCAGGTGCCGATGACGCCGTGGTCGATGACGGCCTGTTTGATGGTGTCGATGTCCTGGAGGTTGCTGCCGGCGGTGTACCATTCGATGTGACGGGGATAGAGGTAGGTGTAGCTGTCGCTCCAGCGGTCGGGCGCGCTGCTGTACCAGGGCGTGTCCCGCTCGGTGTCGTCGTTCGCCGCCGGCGTGTAGACGGCGCCGTGCCGTGTCATGTAGGCGGATGCGACGCGGTAGTCGCCGCCGTAGTGGACCTCGAGCCCGTCGCCCGTTGGGGGTTCAAGGTCGTCGTTGAAAAACTGGTTGAACCCGTTCCACCAGTCGAGATGGTACTCGGCCAGGTTGGGCTCCGTCTCCTGCTGCCAGATGCCGGTGCGGAGGAGGTTGCCCTCCATCGCCGCCATGGCGCCATGCGCCCAGCAGGTCCCCCCGGTCTGGCTTTTCACCGAGGTCACATAGCTCCGCCCATCAACATCACGCAAATCATACGAGCCAGGCAGCCCCGCACCCATGGTGCCGCTCTGCCGCGTGTCGGCGCCGCCCGAGACGGCAAACCATGGCCCCATCGCCAGCGCCGCCACCACACATATCGCTACAAGAACATTGACGCGTCGAGACATGTATCAGCTAAAAGCCGGCGCTATAAAAGCGTTGGCGTCCGCTCTCATAACAGCGCTGCTGTCATGCATGACCCATGCCATGAGCATGCACCACCGTCACCTGCTCGATGATATGCTACATGAGCTTCAGGTAGCGCATCGTCGCCCGGGCGGTGTTGCCCGCATAGTCATGGGCGACCACCACGAGCTCATGGCTGGCCGGCACACCGGAAACGGGCAGCGCCACCGAGCCGTTGCCATAGCTGAAGCCGGCAGCGGATCCATCGACATAAAAGCGGAGGCACTGCACCGCATAGTCGTCGCTCGCCGTTGCGACGGCGTCCAACGACCCAAGGATGATTGTCGCTCCGGAGGGCATGACCGCTCTGCCGAACAGATAAAGCTGGCCCTCCACTGGCTGCACGATCCGCACCGACGGCGCCCTGTCATCAGGAGCGTCGGCCGGTTCGCCCAGCGGCACCACGTATAATGGCAGATAATCCGTGTCGAGCATCAGCGCAGCGCGCATTTCCCCGGCGTCGAGCGCCCCGATGAGGGTGCCGGACAGGTTCCACGCCGTTGCCTCCAGCAGCGCGGTGTAGCCAGCGGCGGCTGCCTCATAATGCCAGGGCCAGGGATAGCGCATGTCGACCATGCTGGTGTTGAGCACGGGCACGATGACCAGCGGCGCCGAGGAGACAAAAAAACGCGAGGCTGCAGCAACGGCATCGCGGCGGTCCTCGCGTGTATGCACCGCCATGGCATGCCTGTCGGGCAGATATTCATAGATGCCGGTGGCGTTGCAGCACAGGATGCGCAGGGGATATGTCCCATGGGAGCTGGGCACCGTCCGATGTCGCCGGTCGTTGACCTCGTCGACATAGTAGGAGCTGCCATATGATGCCCAGACAAGCTGGGTCTGCTCCCGCCGGGACAGCGAGCCCTTCCAGGCAATCGCCTCCGCACGCCCATCGATGGCCGCGGACAGCGACGTCGACGAGTTTTCCGGAACGGGCAGACCGGATGCAAGCGGGTGGTAGGAAAACCGGTATGCCTCAGCAGGATATCCGAGCGGCATGATGACCATGGGCTTTTCATGCGAGGGCAGGCCGACGAGGCGGAGCTGGGCGACCTCGCTCGCCGTGGTCACCGTGCCCAGGCCGAGCGCGTTAGCCACATAGTAGACGTTCTGCCCCATCTGGCCGATGTTCGCCCCGGCCACGTTTTCGCTGGAGCAGCGCTGCCGGTCCCAGACGATGCCGAGTTTCACCGATGCGGTGTCATACTGCCCCACCCATCGATAGTCGCCCTGCCGATGCATGACCAGCGAATGGTTGCCCGGGCTATACCGGTAGACACCGTTTTCCATGAGCACATAGATGCGAAGGCCATAGGATGCCGCCACGGGATGGATGGCGCGCTGCCCATCGCCGCCGATGGCATGCCAGAGCACCGTTGACAGCGCCTGCATGTCAACCGGCTCGTCGGTGAACGCCCGGACGGACATCCGCCGGCAGATGGCCTCCTCGAGCGACATGTCGACCGTTCCGGGCGGCGGCAGGTCCTTGGTTTCATTGCTATGCCCGGCGCTGCCCGGTGGGCCATGCAGCACCGGTAGCAGCAGGCAGACCACGACGACGGCCGTGACACGTAGCGCGGTGTCTCCCATGGTTCATTATATCATCTGCCGGTTTAAAGGTGTTTGTCACTCCGGGAGGAAACCCAAAATGTTTTTAGCCATGCGGCGTGTTCACTTCTCCGATGAACTACGTCCTTCTCCTGCTGACCGCGCTGGTCGCCTTCGCCTACGGCATGCTGTTCGCGCTGTGGCTCATTTTCGCCCGGACGGCCAGCCGGGTGGCCAGCCTGCTCGAGGAATACACGGGCCGGTGTCTCAGCCTGGAGGAGGTCTACCAGACGCTGAAAACGATTCTTGACAAGGCATATGCCGAGCTGGAAGCGGAGAACCATGAAGATACCGAGGCTGGTGACTGAGGCATACGACCAGGTGCACCGCATCTGGCACAACCTTGGCTACCTGTACAAGTTCCTCGTCTTTGTTATCCCCTGGCTCACCGTCGCCCTCTATTTCGCTCTTGTCCTCGAAATCCTGCCGCCGTCGGAGGCACAAAAATACGGGGTTTCCGCTATTGCCTATCTCTTTCCGCCGTTCGGCAAGGAGAGCATCATCCCCTACATGCTCTCATCGGGCGAGGGGCTGTCGCTGCCGGGCTGGCTCTCATGGGCGGGCGGCAACGTCGTCGGCCCGGAGCTGCCGGCGTGGAGCGTCTGGAGCATGATCGTCGTCATGGACGTCATCAGCGCCACCATCCTCGCCTACAGCTGGTGGTTCGCCGAGTTCGTCATCACGCGCGTCGGGCTGCTCCGCCGGGCCTACCGGGCGCTGCAACGCCGGGCGGAAAAATACCGGAAAAAACGCCTCCTTACGTTCAGCCTGCTCATATTTATGATGATCCCCTTCCAGGGCACCGGGGGTATCAGCACGACCATCATCGCCCGGCTGCTCGGCATTAGCGCAAAGCGGACCATCGCCATCGTGTTCCTGGGCTCCCTGATAACCACGACGATATGGATTCTCTGGTGGCTCGGATTCCTGAACTTTCTCACCGGGCTTGTATAACATTTTTATACGGCCCTGACATTGCCGTCCATGCAGATACTTGTCACCGGCGGCGCCGGGTTCATCGGCAGCCATCTGATAGACACGCTGCTCGAGCAGGGCCACGACGTCGTCACCATCGACAATTTTTCGTCGGGGCGCCGGGAGTATATCGAGCACAACCTGGAGCGGGGCCTGCGCCTCATTGAGGGCGACATGCTCAACCCCAACCATGTCCGCAAGGCGGTCAAGGGCACCGACCTCGTCTACCATCTCGCGGCCAACCCGGATGTCAGGCGTGGCGCAGAGGACACCTACGTCCACCTCGAGCAAAACATTCTCGCGACCTATCATCTCCTGGAGGAAATGCGGAAGCAGGGCATCGACCAGCTTGGCTTCACCTCCTCGTCCACCGTCTATGGCGAGGCGGACGAGATACCGACGCCCGAGAGCTACGGCCCATTGGTGCCCATCTCGCTCTATGGCGCCTCGAAGCTCGCCGCTGAATCGCTCATCGACTCATACTGCTACACGTTCGACATGCAGGCGACGCTCTACCGGTTCGCCAACGTCGTCGGCCCCCGGAGCACCCACGGTGTCACCTATGACTTCATCCGGAAGCTGCAGCGCAATCCCGACGTGCTGGAAATCCTGGGTGATGGAAGACAGAAAAAATCATATCTCTACATCGACGACTGCATCAAGGCGATGCTGCACGGCATGGAACACGGCAGCGACCGCGTGAACATTCTCAACATCGGCTCCGAGGACTGGATAGACGTCCGGGGCATCGCCGACATCGTCTCCGACGAGATGGGGCTCTCGCCCGACTATGAGTTCACCGGCGGCGTCGACGGTGGCCGGGGCTGGAAGGGCGACGTCAAGGTCATGCGGCTGGCCATCGACCGGCTCAAAAAATGGGGATGGCAGCCCGAGCATGGCAGCGCTGACGCGATCCGGATGACGGCCCGCTGGCTTATAGAGAACCTGTGAACTGCTTCGCCACGAGATAGATTTCCGAGCTGCTTTTCCGTGACGCCTTCGGCGTGAACGGCTTGACCATGTTGAACGCCTGGCGTACGTCCTCACGGAAGTCCTCGTAGTCTTCGCCCATGAACACCTTGCAGACAAAGTTTCCATTGGGGCGGAGCATCTCCCGGGCGACCTTGAACGCGTTGGAGGCCAGCCAGACGCTCCGCGCCTGGTCCATGGTGTAGTTGCCTGTCAGGTCGGGTGACATGTCGGAGATGACCACATCGGCCTCGTCGACGTGCTGCCTGAGCCGTTCGAGGGTTTCCTCCTCCGTCATGTCTCCCTGGATGAAGGTCACGCCGTCTATGGGCTGCATCTGCTGCAGGTCGACTGCGATGACCTCGCTGGCGAGCTCGCTGGCTGCCTGGCTCCATCCACCCGGCGCGGCGCCGAGGTCGATGACCATGTCGCCCGGGGAGATAACCTGGTATTTTTTTTGTATCTGGAGCAGCTTGTAGGCCGACCGGGCGCGGTAGCCCTGCCGCTTTGCTTTTTTGTAGTAGTGCTCGTTTTTGCGCTCGCGGTACCAGCGGGTGGGCATTAGAGGACGATGTCCAGGTCGAGCTTTTCAGCCAGTTCCTTGTAGCGGTTTCGGATGGTGACCTCGGTGACCCCCGCTACATCTGCGACCTCGCGCTGGGTTTTCCGCTCGCCGCACAAAATGGATGCGATGTAGATCGCCGCCGCGGAGACACCGGTGGGGCCGCGCCCGGAGGTGAGTTCCTTGTTTTCGGCCTGCTGGAGGATTTCCATGGCCTTGGTCTTGATGTCTTCACTCAACGAGAGCTTGCTGCAGAACCTCGCTGTATAATCCTGCGGAGACGTCGGCATGAGCTTGAGCTTGAGCTCGCGGGCGATGAAGCGGTAGGTGCGGCCGATTTCCTTGCGGTCGACCCTGGATGAGCCGGCGATTTCGTCGAGTGTGCGGGGGACGCCGCACTGCCGGCAGGCTGCATAGATCGCCGCGGCCGTCACACCTTCGATGGAGCGACCCCGGATCAGGTTTTTCTCGACCGCGCGCCGGTATACCATCGCCGCTGCCTCGCGGACGTTGCGGGAGAGACCCATGTCGGATGAGATGCGGTCGAGCTCTGACAGTGCTGATGCAAGGTTGCGTTCGGATGCGCTGCCAACCCTGATGCGGCGCTGCCATTTGCGCAGCCGGTAGAGCTGGGCGCGGTTGCGGGTGGGGATGGATTTGCCGTAGCTGTCCTTGTTTTTCCAGCCGATCATGGTGGAGAGGCCCTTGTCGTGGACCGCGTAGTTCATGGGTGCGCCGGTGCGCGCTCGCTTTTCGCGCTGTTCGGGGTCGAAGGCGCGCCATTCGGGTCCCGGGTCGATGTAGGAGTCATCGATAACGAGTCCGCAGTCCTTGCAGACAAGTTCTCCTCTCCGGTAGTCCTGTACCAGCCGTGTTGAATCGCATTCCGGGCATTGTTCTATCTCGTCTATCTCGACTTTTTTATTACGTGACATGGTATCCCCAAAGTTTTTAAACGTTTCGCCTCTCGAATAGCGAGGTTATATATAAGTATTTCGTCGCCTATATTAAGGAGAAGCCTCAATATCGTGCGCATTGATTACACGCCTATCGCCGGCGTTCGTCGAGATGGAACACGTATCGGGTCGGCACCCGCTGCCGCATCCCGCCCCTGTAGGAGCAGGTCTCGCATGTGTAGCCCACGGTCACCTCATCGCCCCACAGCGACCGGTTTTTCACCCGGCGCAGGTCGCCGCCGCAGACCGGGCAGGCCCGCGCTTTTTTCCCGCCCTCCCGGGAATGCACGTCGACGCGTGCGAAGTTCGCCCGGGCGGCCAGCATGCGAACGCGCTCCTCGCTCACCGTGTAGCCATCATCCCACGCCCGAAGCTCCCGCAGCACCTCCTCCCGGAGCCTCCGCTGCGTGTCAACGGTTCCATGCTCCCGGAGGACCTTATAGATAGCGACGACGACTTCCTCACTGCTCGGCAGGCGATAGGACATCTCCTTAAAAACGGCAACGGCCATATAAATGTTGACGGCACATCGCCATGCTCACACAACAAACGGCACAAAAAACTCGTCGACGCATCCGCCGCGTCCTCACCCCTATCACTCCACGTCAAATCGACCATTTCATACACGCCCCCGTCGCTAGGAGGACTGCATCGCCGCCGCACGCCCGATGATACGGTCGCAGATAGCCGTCAGCCAGCCAAGCGGCCCGTCATCCCACATCGACACGGGCAGCAGCGGTGCCGCATCACGAAGCTCCGCTATCTCCCCAAGATGCCGGTACAGGGTGCTCCGGTTCAGGTCGTACAGCGCCGCGAAATCCTTTTTGGACAGCTCCACCTCGCGCCCCCGATGGTCGGTGGCGACAGCCCCGCAGGCCAGGTAGAGCGCCGCGATGCCGAGCCCCTTGCGACTGTGTTTCTGGCCGGCATATTGCCGCTCGATGGCCTCCATCACCGGAATGCAGACCGCGAACGTCTCCCGCAACACCTGCTCGCGGAACGCTGCATGGTCGAGGTCGTGCAGGCCGGCCCGCCGCCGGAGGTCCATGAGCCGCTCGTCGTCGAACACGTCCGGGAACCGCCGGTCAATTCCGACGACGTCGGGCATGGCAACCTCCGTCATATCCGACATTTTTTTCGTCTCATCAAAAATCTTGGTCCAGCTGTCAAACACCAGCCGCCAGTTATCCCGGTCCCGGTAAAACAGCCGCAAAAGGTCATCCTCCCGCTCCGCCATCAGACACAGCGCGGTAATCCCCTCCTTGTACCGGCTGCGCAGCCGCTGCAGCAGCCCCTTCCGGTAGAGCAGCGCCAGCTTCCCGAGCACCTTCTGCTCGATGCGCTCACCCTCCGTCTCCACCTCGCGCCACACCACGCCCTCCACATAGCGGACCTTCCTGTTCAGCAGGATGTCGTCGCCCTCAAACAGGTCCATCGGCTCAGGGGACTGCAGCCGCATCGGCTGCTTCTGCACGCCCTCGGGAAGCCCGAGCAGCCGGAGCGTCCACCGGACGGTTTCCTCGACGACCAGCCGCATCGTAAAGGGAAGCTCTCCATTGTCATTGAAGCAGCGCCGGAAATGGTCGATGTGGCGGGCGACCTCGAACGATGGCTTCCCCCGGGCTTCGAGCAGCTCCCGCAGTATCTCCTCGTGCTGGTAGATGCTGCCGCCGGCAGATCGTGGCATACGGCTATAGAAACCCGGATCGGCTACATAAAACCAGCGGCGCCATGTTTTTATAATAGGGGTACTGGCGTCGCCGTCGTTATATCCTGAGCACGAAGGCCTGTATCTCCCGCTCGGCGGTGTTCCCGGCGTTGTTGTAGGCAACGATGCGGAGGGTCTTCCTGAAAAACGCCCGGTCGTCCCACAGCCAGGTGTAGGGCGCCTGGGTGCTCGTGTTCTGCAGCTCGCCGTCGACATAGAACTCAACCCGGTCCATGCCCGAGACGTTATCCGTCGCGTTCACCTCGACCCGGATGTCCCCTACGATGACGGTGGTGCCGGACACCGTGCTGATGGTATCCCGTCCCCAGAGATAGAGGCGGCCCTCCACGGGCCTGAAAACAGCCAGGGATGGCTTGCGCTTGTCGATGTTCACGGCCACCGATTGCTCGGCCTCCTCGTTCCCGGCGTTGTCAACCGCGTAAAAGGAAACGTTGTGTTCGCCGTTTTCAGTCAGCGTGAACGGATCGGTGTAGGTGTTCCATGTCCCGTTGTCGACCTGGTAGCTGATTTCGGATACGCCTGAGGTGGCATCGGTCGCGTTCAGGGTGACGGTCACGTTGCTGCCATACCAGTCCCCGTTTTCCTCGCCGTCAAGGTCAACCGTGGTCGAGGGCGGGGTGTTGTCAACGGTGAAGGTGGAGCTGGAGATGTCCTGCGCCGTGTTTCCCGCGTCGTCAACCGCTGTCACCCTGGCCTGGTAGCCGGCCCCGTCTGCAACGCCGGTTGTATCCCATGAGATCTGGTCGGTATGGGCATCCGGGATGGAATCGATGGTCTGCCATGCTCCGTTGTTCCGGTAGCTCACCTCGATGTCCGGGTAGTCGTCGCCGTTGTCGCTCACGCTCCATTCGACGTCGACGGTCCCCGAAAGATACTCGCCGCCGTCCGGGTACAGGAGGCTCACATGGGGTGCCGTCCCGTCGACGAACAGGCTGTACTCCTGTGTTTGACCGCTGTTGCCCACGGTGTCCTCGGCCTCGATGTTAAACGTCAGCATTCCCTCGTCGAAGGGGCCGATGGTGGCCGCATAGCTGCCCGACGAGCCGGACATCGCCACCGGAGGATAACAGGTGCCATCGTAGCAGTAGATAAGGTTTACCTCGGCGACCCCGCTGTCGTCGGTGACAGTCGCCGAGACGGTGATGGTGTCGCTTTCATCCGGGTGCTCGGGCTGCCAGTCCACGTTGCTTATCGACGGCGGCTCGGTGTCATCCATGCCGTGCGCTGCAAGCGGTACCGATGCCAGGCAGATGACAGCAATGGCCACACCTGTGGCCAGCTTCTTCTTGAACATACATCCGTAATATATGCCACTTATTAAGTTTAACCATCGTTAAAGTTATTAACTATAGCCGAATTATAGGGCTAGGTGAACACATGAACAAAACCGTTGTCTCTGTTCTGGCACTAGTGGTGCTTGTATTATCAAGCATATCTCTGGTTGGCGGGAACGCCGAGGGCGCCGACGAGAAACCCCTGGATGAAGAGAGGGATTACACGCACACAGTGTTCGGAGAGTTCGGCACCGCAACATGGTGCGGCTACTGCAAATATGCGCATGGCGCATTGAAAAACATCTACGCTGGCGGGTGGCATCCCTTTTACTATGTGTCCATGGTGGATGACGAAAACGTGCACGCCGATACACGGACCTCGGATTACAACGTGTATGGGTTTCCCACGGTGTGGTTCGACGGCGGCTACGAGGTAGACGTTGGCGCAGGTAGCGTATCCGGCGCCATGGCGACATACAACAGCAGCATTATCTCCTGCGGAAACCGGGCTGTCCCCGATATCCATGCAACGTTGGACGTTCAGTGGCTGGGGAACGCCACAATGAACATCCAGGCCTCCGTGCAGAACAACGAATCCGGTGCATACGACGGGCGCCTGCGAGTCTATGTAACGGAAATCGAATCCAGCATGGGATGGACGGACACCTGGGGGTATCCGTACACGTTTCCATTCCTCGATTACGCGTTCAACCAGGAGATAACTGTCCCCGGCGGTGGCACCTGGCAGAACACGACAACATGGAACGGGAACAATTACAACGATGGGCACGGCAACGACTTCGGTGGCATCACGCAAAACAACACCATGGTTATCGCCGCCGTGTTCAACGACACCTGGCACCAGGGCTACTCGCAGCCGCCGAGCAGCAACCCGTTCGACGCATACTATGTCGACGAGGCCACTGCTGCAGCGCCCGGCAACGTATCCGACAGCACCCCGCCGGACATCGGGCTCATCACGGCGACGCCATCCCAGCAGGACATGTACGGCCATGTCAACCTCACCGTGAACGTCACCGACAACGCCGGTGTCGACGTGGTAAAAGCAATCATCAATTACCCGGATGGCTCGTCGGTGAACGAGACCATGACGCAGGTCGCCGGAACCGACACCTACTCATACAACACGACCTACGACCTGCCGGGCGACTACCTCGTCCAGATATGGGCCCGGGACGTCAACGGCAACACCAACACATCCTGTTGCCCCTTCTATTTCAGCATCACCGACATCATCCCGCCACAGGTCGCGGGCGTGACCGCGACCCCGGCATCGCAGTATGCCGGCGAACACGTGAACATCACCGCGCAGGTCACCGATAACGTCGGCATATCGACGGTAGCCGTCAACGTCACCGGTCCCGGCGGCGGCCACACCAACGCCACCATGACACGGATAAGTGGAACAGACACCTACTACCACAACGCCACCTATTTCGCTCCCGGGACGTACAGTTTCACGGTCTGGTGCGACGACTGGGAGGGCAACAGCAACATGTCGGGCACCAACAGCTTCACCATCATGGACGCCACGGTGGACCTGTCCTTTTCCACGGGCTGGAACCTGATGACGGTGCCCGTGGTCAATGATTACAGCGCGAGTTCGCTTGGCGCGGCGATCCCGGGCTGCAATATTGTGGCCTACTGGAATGCCTCGGCTGGTATGTTCCAGTCCTACGTGGTTGGCATAACACCCGGGGATGGTTTCGCCATCGAGGACGGCGTCGGCTATTTCGTGTATGTGAACACGTCCGGCACGTTTTCGGTGACCGGCGCTCCATTGTCAAGCGTTGCGGTTGACCTGTATCAGGGATGGAACACCATCGGCTGGTATGACGCCGATGCGACGAATGCCAGCGAGCTCGCATCTGCAGTGCCAAACTGTAGCATTGCGGCCTACTGGAACGCCTCCAGCAGCACCTTTGAATCGTACACGGTCGGTGTGACGCCGCCGCCCGGGTTTGCCATCACCCAGGGCATGGGCGTCTTCGTTTATGTCACCGCGCCCGGCGTCTGGACAGGACAGGGCTAGCCCTGCGTTGGCAGAAACCCTCTTATAATCTGGGTTGATTGCGAGACATGCGCGAAACCATTGCCGCCTGGGTGAAGCTGCTGCGGCTGCCGGGCCTCGGCGGACTGGCGATTCCACCCGTGTTCGGGGCGCTCACCGTCGGTGTCACCGAGCCATCGTCGCTGCTCATCCTCTTCCTTATCGGCTGCATGGTCGCCATCTATGGCTTCGTGCTCAACGACTACGCCGACGTCAGGCTCGACGGTCTCATCGAGGAATTGCGGGACAAGCCGCTGGTGAGCGGCGCGATTTCGCGGACGAGCGCCGTCATGGTCTGCTTCGTCACCCTGATCCTGGCGTTTTTCCTGGCTGCGCTGCTCTGGCATGGCACCATGCTCACGGACCGGAAAATGGCTGCGCTGTCCATGTTCGCGGTGGCCTGGACGCTGGGCACCGTGTACAACCTGTACGGCAAAAAAATCGCGGGCTCCGATTTCCTCGTCGCCATGGCGATGGCCACGACGTTTTTGTTTGGCGCCCTGGCTTTTGCCCGGCCGTCGCTGCTGACCTGGACGGTGTTCGCGCTGACGTTTAATCAGACGTTGCACATGAACGCGGTGGAGGGCGGCATCAAGGACGCCGACCATGACCCGTTGATGGGCGTCGAGAACCTCGCGCGGATAGCCGGCGTGTCGGTGCGGGGCAGCCGGCTGACGGTTCCGCCGTCGTTTCAGATATTCGGCATGGGCATCCGTCTGTCGTCGGCCGCGCTCGTCTTTGTTCCCTTTGTGTATGGTGTCGCATACGAGGTATGGCAGCTTGCGCTGCTCGCGGTGATGCTGGCCGGCGTGCTTTATATTGAGGTCAGGCTGCTCAGGCTGCGGCGTTTCGACCGCTCGTTGCTCCGGCGGCTGATTGCCGGCGCCTCGTTTCTCAGGTATGCCATCGTGCCCGTGATGCTGATGGGCGAAATCGGTGTCCTTGCAGGTGTCGGCCTGGCGGTGCTCCCCATTGCCTGGTATGTCGCGTTTTCCCCGCTGACCGGCGTTCGTCCCTTCCAGCCGGAGATGTAAGATGCGGGCAGCGGTTGTCGGAGCGGGTATCGGCGGCTTGTCGGCTGCGGCGTTGCTCCGCCGCCATGGCTACGAGGTCGACATGTATGAGCGGGAGGCCAGGGTGGGCGGCCGGGCGATGACCGTCGACGGCGGCCTGTCAAAGATGGATTATCTTCACCTGTTGAGCCGCTTTGACATGGCGGTGCCGTTTGCCGAGCCCTCGTTGGATGACATTTTCGACGGAATGCTGGAGGGCTACCGTTTTGACCTTGGCTTCCATCTGATGGGCGGCGGCGACAACGCGGCGCCGATGCAGGTGCTCAAGTCGCTCGGCCTCAAACAGGAGCTCATCGGCTCACAGCTGGGCATCATCGGCGACACCATTGATTTTCCCTATCTCTCCACATGGGACAAGGTCAGGATGCTCCCCCGCATCATGCAGCTTTTGTTTTCACGCCGGCGGACCATCGAGGCCCTCGAAAACGTTCCCATGTCGGAGACCATCGAGAAATACGGCCGGGGCAAGATGCGGCTCACCCTGGAACTGTTCCCCCGGCTGATCACCACGGTCAACGACCTCGGGCGCATCTCGACCGGCGAGACGTTTTGGGCGCAGCGGGAGCTCATGGGCTCGCATCCCGTCGCCTATCCGGTGGGCGGCATGGGTGCCATCGCTGACAAGCTTGCCGGCTGGCTTTGCGACCACGGCGGCCGTATCATCCCGCAGGAGGTAAAGCAGGTGGTCATCGATGACGGCGTGGCCTGCGGGGTCGTCGCGGACGAGCGGCGGGACTATGACCTGGTGGTGAGCAATCTCCCGGTCCAGGACACGTTTTCCATCGCCCCCCGGGATGCCGTTCCCCGGGAATGGGCGCGCTACGTTGAAGGGCTATCGGGCACGGGCAGCCTCTGCGCCTGGTACGCCCTCACCGATGTTCCCGAACGCTTGATGGGAAGGGCCTACATGTTCA
>Ga0207797_1002353_pt1 | contig 13128 bp, 7 predicted proteins | sample PRCRCaboRojoPR_6_FD_187275 | JGI IMG/M metagenome (GOLD analysis project Ga0207797, IMG submission 187275) | Marine sediment microbial community from Cabo Rojo, Puerto Rico - PR CR 10% Liquid 1 (SPAdes) | ecosystem: Environmental > Aquatic > Marine > Coastal > Sediment | place: Cabo Rojo, Puerto... | reverse complement strand
CGGCATTGCCACGCCGACTGAAGCGGCCGGCATGGGAGCAGGCGGCGCCTTCATCCTGGCCCTGGTCAACAAGGCCATCAACCGCAAGGTCTTGGTCCAGGCGGCCACGACCACGCTGAAAACCACCTGCATGGTCATGCTCCTCTTTGTCGGCGGCAAGATGTTCTCTACGGTGTTCATGAGCGCCGGCGGCGGCGATGTCGTGGCCGACTTCCTCGTGGGCAGCGGCATGAGCCCGGCCCTGGCCCTGGGCATCATGCTCTTCATCGTCTTCATTCTGGGCATGTTCATCGATTGGGCCGCGATCCTGCTGGTCACCGTGCCCATCTTCATGCCCATCGCTCTGGATCTGGGCTTCGATCCGCTCTGGTTCGGCATGCTGCAGTGCGTCGTATTGCAGACCTCCTTTCTGACGCCGCCCTTCGGCTACGCCCTGTTCTACTTCATCGGTGTAGCGCCCGAAGGGTACAACATGCTGCATATCTATCGCGGCATTCTTCCCTTTGTCGCCTTGCAGCTCATCGGCGTCCTCATTCTGGTCTTCTTCCCGGCACTGATCACCTGGCTGCCGAATCTGGCTTTCGGATAACCCCTGACATGCCAAAACAGACGCTGGTGCGAAAACCTATGACATTTTGCCCTTGGCAGCCGGCCGGTAAACGCAAGCTCCATGGCGATATCGAGCCATTTGTTCAGGCCGTGCATGGAGGCTTCGGCCCAAGCCCCGAAACATGGCCTTGAAGCCCAGGCCATCGCGACCAGAAAAAAGGGTCTGCCACACTGAACGGGGAGAGTGGGTAGAGATTTTTTCAAACTCTTTCAGAAAAGCACCTCAGCTGAGCGGTTGAACCGCTCAGCTGAGGTGCAGGAGGTACCGAATGCTTCCGACAATACAGACTATTTGCTATGCCACCAATCTCGGACCTGAGTCTCCGTATGTCTTTCGCTACGCCCTGAGCCTGGCCAAGCAGCATCAGGCAAAAATCCACATCTATCACGCCCTCGAGCCTTTGAGCGATACAGCCAAAGGCCTTACCGAGTTCTTTCTCCCTCAGGAGGAGCTTGAGAAACGCCGGGAAGAGGCCAGGCAGCAGCTCATAGAGAAGCTGAAGAAGCGGCTTTCGGCCTTTTGTGAAAAGGAATCGTGCAAGCTCGACGCCAACATCCCCGATGCCGTGGCCGATGTTCAGGTCATCGAGGGCCGGCCGGCTGAGACGATCCTGGCCAAGGCCAAGGAGATCGGCGCCGACCTGATCATCCTGGGAACACACCGAAAGCTCAGGGAAGGCGGCACCAGGCTCCTGGGATCCACAGCACGGCAGGTGGTCAATGACTCGAAGATTCCAGTCATGACAATCTACACGCCTCAGGACCAGCTTGAAGACATCCCGTCCTAGCTGAATTTACCAGGAATACAGTGTATTTCTGGAATAACCGCTTGCCGGCCCCGTCTGAACAGTGAGGCGATGCACTATGCCCATCGGAAGCCCCGTGCTCATCGCTTTCCTGCCCATCCTGACTGCCTTGCTGCTCATGGTTTCCTTTCGCTGGCCAGCCACCAAGGCCATGCCTTGCGCCTGGCTGGTAGCCGCGGCCTGCGGCGCTGTCGTCTGGGAAATGGATCTTGCCCTCCTGGCCGCTTCGACACTCCAGGGTTTCGGCAACGCCTTCACCGTGCTGCTGATCGTCTTTGGAGCCCTGCTCATCCTGTATACCTTGACCGAAAGCGGGGCCCTGGAGACGATCAACCACGGATTTCACGGCATCTCCACGGATCGACGCATTCAGACGATCATCATCGCCTTCGTCTTTGCCGCCTTTCTCGAGGGTGCGGCCGGATTCGGCACCCCGGCAGCCATAGCCGCGCCCCTCCTTCTCGGCCTCGGCTTTCCGCCTCTGGCTGCAGTTCTGGTCGCCTTGATCCTCAACTCTGTTCCGGTCACTTTCGGGGCAGCCGGGACACCGCTCTGGTTCGGGCTGAAAAACGTGACCAGCCGGGTCGAAGCGGCTGCAGCACAATCGGCCGGCGAGATCGGGATCTCCTCTATGGCCGAGTTCATCCTGCTCATCGGCAAGTGGTCCGCCGTCCTGCATACAGCCATGGCCTTTCTGCTCCCTCTGTTCGTATCCTGTTTTTTGACCCGCTTCTTCGGTAAAAACAGGGCCTGGCGCGAAGGCTTGGGCATCTGGAAGTTCTCCCTGGCCGCCTCCCTGGCCTTCACCGTTCCCTACGTCTCCTCTGCCTTCCTTTTCGGAGTCGAGTTTCCTGCCGTCCTGGGCGGGCTGATCGGCCTTCCCCTGGCTTTGGCCCTGGCCAGGATCCCTTGGCTCATACCGAGCCAGTCATGGGACTTCGGGCCGCAGTCACGCTGGGAGCCGGAGTGGACCGGCGACATTCGAACCGCGGAAAAGGTCTCCTTTACTCCGCGGATGAGCCAGCTCCGGGCCTGGCTCCCTTATATACTTATCGGGGTGTTCCTGCTGCTGACGAGAATCAGCTTCTTCCCCTTCGGCGATCTCGTGCGGGCCTGGTCTGTAAGCATCCCGAACATTCTCGGCCAAAAGGGCCTGGATTACACTCTGCAGCCGTTGTACAACCCAGGAGTCATTCCCTTCATCCTCGTAGCCCTTTTGACTGTCCCCCTGCAGGGCATGAGCGGCCCAAAGGTTGCCAGAGCCTGGACCACTGCCCTCCGCCGAATGAAAAACCCGACCATCGCCCTGCTTTTTGCGGTCGCGCTGGTTCAGATATACAAGAACTCCGGCCTTGGTGCCATGAACATCCCCTCCATGCCCCTGGCCATGGCCGAGGGCGTGGCCGCCGTGTCCGGTCCCACCTGGCCCTTCTTCGCTCCGTTCATCGGCGCGCTGGGCTCCTTCATTACCGGCAGCAACACAGTCTCCGATCTCCTTTTCGCCGATTTCCAGTACGGCGTAGCCGTAACCCTGGATCTCCCGCGTCAGATAATCGTCTCCTTGCAGGCGGTCGGGGGCGCCATGGGCAATATGGTTTGCATCCACAACATCGTCGCTGCCTCGGCCACGGTCGGCCTGGCTGGGGTAGAAGGTCTGATACTGAAACGAACCGTTCTGCCCCTGCTCCTCTATGGGTGCGTCGTTGGTTTCCTGGGTCTCCTGCTCTGCTATGGCCTCTTTCCGAACGTCTTTTAACCGAGCCCTGTGGGAGCACGATTGGTCAGTCCAATATTCCAAGATCTATGCATTCCTCTCAGTTGCCGTCAACTCGAACCTGCCCTTGCCAAACAAGGACAGGTGAACTATACTTTTGGTACTCTTTCATCAACCCGGCACTCCCGTTTCTCTTGGTAAAATCGGTTCGCCGGATGGCCATTCCAAAACGGCGGCCCTGACCTGATGGCCACGGGGACGATCACTTTTAAATGGTCAACTCATATTTCCAAACGAGCAATCTATGCTGAGCCAAACAGTCATCCGCGAGTTTCAACAGGTCCTGGGCGCAGAGAACGTCATGACCGAGGAGGCGGACCGCCACGCCTACTCCTATGACTCGGCCGTGCTCGAGCCGGTCATCCCCGCCCTGGTGCTCCGCCCTCCTACCACGGAAGCCCTGGGCCGATGTGTGCGCCTCTGCAGCGACAACCGCCTGCCCATCACCGTGCGGGGCGCCGGAACAAACCTCAGCGGCGGAACCATTCCCAGCAAGGAGCAGGGCGTCGTCATCGTGACCAACGGGCTAAACCGGATTGTGGAGCTCAGCGTCGAGGATCTCTACGCTGTTGTCCAGCCCGGGGTAATCACAGCCCACTTCGCTCACGCCGCTGCTGAAAAGGGGCTCTTCTATCCGCCTGATCCCGGCAGCCAGACGGTCTCAACCCTCGGCGGCAACGTGGCCGAGAACGCCGGGGGGCTTCGAGGCCTCAAGTACGGCGTTACCAAGGACTACGTCATGGGCGTCGACTTTTTCGATACCAATGGAGAGCTCGTCTCCTCGGGCTCCAAGACAGTCAAATGCGCCACCGGCTTCAACCTCTCCGACCTCATGGTCGGCTCGGAAGGCATGCTGGGCGTATTCAGCGAGATAACCCTCAAGCTGATCCCGCCGCCCCAAGCCCACAAGGCGATGCTGGCTGTCTTCGATTCCGTGGACAAGGCCTCGGAGACCGTCTCAGCAATCATCGCCGAGAAGATCGTCCCCTGCACCCTCGAGTTTTTGGACAACTTCACCATCCGGACCGTCGAGGACTTTCGCCGGGCCGGCCTGCCTGTGGATGCCGATGCCCTGCTCTTGATCGAGGTCGATGGTCATCCGGCCGAGGTCGAGGAGGATGCGGCCAAAGTCCATGACATCTGTCTCCGCCTCGGGGCCCGCGAGGTCAGCTTCGCCGAGACAGACGAGCAGCGGGACCGGGTTTGGCAGGCCAGGCGCGACGCTTTGCCCGCCCTGGCCCGGCTCAAGCCGACCACTGTCCTGGAGGACGCCACCGTCCCCCGAAGCAAGATCCCGGCTATGGTCAAGGCCATCAACGAAATCGGGGCCAAGCACGGCCTGACCATCGGGACCTTTGGCCACGCCGGAGACGGCAACCTCCATCCGACGATCCTGACCGACCGCCGGGACAAGGATGAGTTCGCCCGGGTGGAGCAGGCCATCGAGGAGATCTTCGAGCAAGCCCTGAACCTGGACGGGACCCTCTCCGGTGAGCACGGCATCGGGCTGGCCAAGTCCAAGTTTATGGAACGGGAGGTCGGCCTCGGGACCATTCTCTACTCCAAAAGGATCAAGGAAGCTTTGGATCCCCATACGCTGCTCAACCCCGGCAAAAGCTTCGGAGCTTAGGCATGTCCGATATACACGAGCTGTCCAAGCTCCTCCAGGAGCTTGAAGACCAAATGGTCACCTGCATGAAGTGCGGGATGTGTCAGGCGGTCTGCCCGCTCTATGCCGAAACCGGCAAGGAGATGGATGTGGCCCGGGGAAAGATCGCCCTGGTCGAGAACCTTTCCCAGGAGATCCTCAACGATCCCGAGGGGGTCAAGGAACGGCTGGATAGATGCCTCCTGTGCGGATCCTGTGCCGCGGCCTGTCCGAGCGGTGTCCGGGTCCTGGACATCTTTCTCAAGGCCCGGGCCATCATTACCGGCTACCTGGGCCTCTCTCCGGTCAAGAAGCTCGTCTTCCGCGGCATGCTCTCCAACCCCAAGCTGTTCAACTCGCTGCTCTCCGTGGCTTCCAGGCTGCAGGGACCTTTTACCAAGACGGTCAACGACACCCTGGGCTCCTCTTGCGCTCGGTTCATGTCCCCCCTCCTGCAGGACCGCCACTTCATTCCCCTGGCCAAAACCCCGCTGCGCAAGCAGGTCGGGCGAGTCTCGAGCCCCCCCGGTCCTTCCGGCCTCCGTGTGGCCATCTATCCCGGCTGCCTGGTGGACAGAATCTTCCCCCGCATCGGAACAGCGCTTTTGGACATCCTAAAGGCTCACCAGGTCGGGGTGGTCATGCCCGACGATCTGGCCTGCTGCGGCATTCCGGCCTTGTCTTCCGGTGACCGGCCGACCTTTGAAAAGCTCGTCCGGACCAACCTCCAGCGTCTGGAGAACACCTCCTTCGATTACCTGATCACACCATGCGCAACCTGCACCTCCACGATCAAAAAGATCTGGCCCGCCATGGCCGAGTACTTCTCGGAAGCCGAGCAGAGGGCCATCCAGGACCTGACCGGGAAGACCCTCGACGCTACGGAGTTCCTGGCGGATACCCTCGGCCTGGGAACCGATGAGCTTGTGGGCGCCGGTCCCGGATTGACCTATCACGACCCCTGCCACCTGCAGAAGTCGCTGCAGGTGACCAGGCAGCCTCGGGCCCTGCTGAAAGCCCATCCAGGCTATACCTTCCTGGAAATGAACGAGTGCGATCGCTGCTGCGGCATGGGTGGCAGCTTCAACCTGCAGCACTACGATTTGTCCAGGAGAATCGGCGAACGAAAGCTCGGCAACATCCTGGCCAGTCAGGCAGCAGTTGTAGCCACCAGCTGTCCGGCCTGCATGCTGCAGATCTCCGAGCTCTTGTCCAAAGCCGAAGCGGCTGTCCAGGTCAGACATGTCCTCGAGGTGTACGCCGAGGCGCTGCACGCCGATACCGCGGCCAGCAGGGCAGCAGACGGGGAAATAGCCGCAGAGCGGGAAGCCGTGCGATCCTGAGGCCCCTGTGTCCTGGGGACCTGGATGCGTGAGCCCCGGGCGGCGGATACATAAGGCGCTCCTGTTTGTTTTTCTAGACCATAAAGAACACTGTGAGCGAATGGGCCTTCCAGCCCCCAGTCGGCTCACCGCAAGACCGACAGCGAGACATGCCATGACACAGACAGCCTCCATCGATCGCTTCACCGCCAAGGCGGAAGCCGTCTCCGCCGTTGTTGCCAGGGTTGATAATCACCAGCAGGCCCTGGAGTATGCCGTGGACATCTGCCAGCAGAAGCAGGCCTGTCAGATCCTGGCCTCCGGCTGCGAGCAGCGGCTGTCCGAAAAGGCCGAAGAGCTCTGCCAGCTCAAGGAATGGACCAAGCTCATTGCCGCACCGGACCTGTCCCAGACTCATCTGGAGAACCTTCGCGAGCTCTGCCGGCCATTGAGCATCGCCTTGATCAAGCAGGGGCTGCACGAGCATCTCGGCGGCATCGATATGGGCATCTGCTCCGCCCTGGCCGGCATTGCCGAAACCGGCACCCTGGTCGTGGACTCCAGAAGCGAGGAGCTCCGCTTGGCGACCATGATCGCCGAGACCTGTCTGGCTCTTCTTCCCGCCTCGAGCATTGTCCAGGACTCCGCAGAGCTGGCCGGAGATCTGGCGGGCCGTTTTGCGCACCCGCCGGACTACACGGCCTTTATAACCGGCGCCAGCCGAACGGCGGACATCGAACGGGTCTTGACCCTCGGAGTCCACGGCCCCCTTGAGCTCCATATCCTCATCCTTATGAACGAGTGAACCGGATGAAGAGAGGCGCATATGCAAACCGCCCGCACCTTGAAAGAGTACCGGGAGCAGCTTGATGAGGCCCTGTCCGAGCCTTTTCAGCGCAAGTCCTTGGACGCCTTTGCCACAGCCTACCGCGAAAGCCGGGCCAAGGCCTTCGCCGAGCTCGACCTCCCTGGGCTGATCCAGGCCATCGGGGCCTCCAAGGATACGGCCATGGCCGACCTGGACGCCCTCTACACCAGATTCAAGGAACGAGCGGAGCAGGCCGGCGCCACGGTTCATCTGGCCTCGACCGCCCGGGAGGCCAATGCCCTGATCGCCGACATCGCGGCTGAAAACGGCTGCAGTAAAGTCGTCAAGTCCAAGTCCATGACGGCCGAGGAGACGCTGCTCAACCACTTCCTGGAAAACGAAGGGCTGACCGTTACGGAGACGGACCTCGGCGAGTGGATTATCCAGCTGCGGGGGGAAGGCCCCTCGCACATGGTCATGCCGGCCATCCACCTTTCCCGCGAGGAGGTCCGCCGTCTGTTCACCGAGGTGACCGGCCAAGAGCAGGGCCAGGACATCGACGACCTGGTCAAGGTCGCCCGCAGGGAGCTCAGACAGCGTTTTGTCGATGCCGACATGGGCGTTTCCGGGGCGAACTTTGCCGTGGCCGAGTCCGGAACACTCGGTCTGGTCACCAATGAAGGCAACGCCCGTTTGGCCACCACGCTGCCTCGGGTCCATGTGGCCTTAGTCGGCCTTGACAAGCTCGTTCCCACCCTGGATACGGCCCTGCAGACCCTCAAGGGCCTGACCAGAAACGCCACCGGCCAGGCCATCTCCTCCTATGTCACCTGGATCACCGGGGCCAACCAATGCGCCGCCTCCCCGAGCGGCAGAAAGAATCTCCACATCGTCTTCCTTGACAACGGCCGGAGCGCCTTGGCCCGGGATCCCGTATTCAAGGAAGCCTTACGCTGCGTCCGCTGCGGAGCCTGCGCCAATGTCTGCCCCCTCTACCGTCTGGTCGGAGGACACAAGTACGGGCACATCTATATCGGAGCCATCGGGCTCATCCTGACCTACTTCTTTCACGGCCTGGACAAGGATAAAAATCTTGTCCAGAACTGCCTCAACTGTCAGGCCTGCCGCGAAGTCTGTGTGGCCGGTATCGACCTGCCCCGGCTGATCAAGGAGACCCAGGTCCTGGTCCAGAGCAGCCGGAAACGGCCGGTGGTCAATCTGCTGGCCGCCCGTCTCCTGACCAACCGGAAGCTTTTCCACGGCCTGCTCACCTCGGCCAGGTACCTGCAAAAGCCCGTGACCGGAAACAAAGCGTACCTTCGGCATCTGCCCCATGCCTTTCTCGGCAAGCAGGACTTCAAGGCCCTGCCAGCCCTCGCTCCAAAGCCGTTTCGCAGCATGTGGAAGGACGTCAAGCCCCATGTCCCTCGGCCTCGCTATACGGTTGCCCTGTTCACCGGCTGCCTCCAGGACTTTGTCTATCCGCAGCAGCTCCTGAGCTGCCTCAAGATCCTGGCCGATCAGGACATTGCTGTCGAGCTGCCCCTGGATCAAGGCTGCTGCGGACTCCCGGTACACATGCTCGGCGAGAAGGAGGCCTCGCGGACAGTGGCCGAGCACAACATCGGGGCCATTGATCCGGCTCAGTTCGATTTCATCCTGACGCTCTGCGCCTCCTGCGGATCGCACCTCAAGGAGAACTACCCCCTCCTGCTCCAGGACACCGCTGGCAGCCAGGTCAAGGTCAAGCAGTTCAGCGACCGGGTCATCGATTTCAGCAGCTTCGTCCACGATGTACTCGGTTTCCAGAACCTTTCCTTTCGGACCGGCGGTCCCAAGACGGCTTATCACGCCCCATGCCACCTCTGCCGGGGCCTCGGGGTCACGGATGAGCCCCGCGGGCTGCTGAAGCAGTCCGGCTTGGCCTATGAGGCCCACGACGAGGAGGAGACCTGCTGCGGGCTCGGCGGCACCTACTCCTTGAAGTTTCCCGAGCTTTCAGCCGAGATCTTGAGCCGCAAGCTCGACCTCTTGGAGGAGCGCGGCTATGAGCTCCTGGCCACCGATTGCCCGGGGTGTATCCTGCAGCTCCGCGGCGGCGCAGAGAAACGGCAGCGCGGGCTGCGCGTCGTGCATACAGCCGAAGCCCTGGCCGAACGGAAGGAGGGATGAGCGGAGCACTCTCCAGGCCCCCTGAAAATACCGTTGACCAATGGCTTCCTTACAGAGTAAAGTACCGCATTTATCTGAACCCAATAAAACGAACCACAACGAAGCGTACACTGACGAGGAGTAGTTGTATGGCAAAAGAGACGCAAACGATCGACGGAAACACTGCCGCTGCGCATATTGCCTATGCCTTGAGCGATGTTGCAGCCATCTACCCGATAACCCCTTCCTCGCCGATGGGGGAGATCGCTGATGAATGGGGAGCTGAAGGCCGCACGAACATCTTCGGACAGAAGGTCTCTATCCGGGAGCTCCAGTCGGAAGCCGGGGCGGCCGGCTCGGTGCACGGCAGCTTGGCCGCAGGGGCTCTGACCTCCACCTTTACAGCCTCCCAGGGCCTTCTGCTGATGATTCCTAACATGTACAAGATCGCCGGCGAGCTCCTGCCCGGCGTCTTCCATGTCTCGGCCCGGGCCCTGGCCACCCACGCCCTGTCGATCTTCGGAGACCACTCCGACGTCATGGCTGTCCGGCAAACCGGCTTCGGGCTCATCGCCAGCGGGTCGGTACAGGAGGTCCTGGATCTCGGGCTGGTCGCCCACTTGAGCGCCATCGAGTCGAGCCTGCCCTTTATCAACTTCTTCGACGGGTTTAGGACCTCGCACGAGGTGCAGAAGGTCTCGATGATCCCCTACGCTGATATCGCCAATCTGGTGGATTACGACGCGGTCGAAGAGTTCCGTTCCCGGGCCATGAACCCCGAGCATCCGCATTTGCGGGGGACCAACCAGAACCCGGATATCTTCTTCCAAAACCGGGAGGCGGTAAACCTCTTCTACGAAGAGCTCCCCGGAATTGTTGAAGACTGCATGAAAAAGGTCGGCCGAGCCACCGGACGCCACTATAAGCTCTTCGACTACGTCGGCCATCCGGACGCCGACCGGGTCGTGGTCTCCATGGGCTCCTCCTCCGAGACCATTGAGGAGGTGGTCAACTATCTGAACACCAAGAACGAGAAGGTCGGCCTGATCAAGGTCCGCCTCTACAGGCCGTTCGTGTCCCAGGCCTTTCTGGCCGCCCTCCCCGCCTCGGCGGAGCGCATTACCGTCCTGGACAGAACCAAGGAGCCCGGTTCCGTCGGCGAACCCCTCTATCAAGACGTCTGCACAGCCTTTCTGGAACGCGGGGAGATTCCCAGCATCACCTCCGGACGCTACGGCCTTGGCTCCAAGGACTTCACACCGGCCATGGTCAAGGCGGTCTTCGACAACATGAAGTCCACCGGGCCGAAGAACCACTTCACTGTAGGCATCAATGACGACGTCAGCCGGACCTCCCTGGAGTACGAAGCCGAGCTGGCCGACACCACTCCCCAGGGAACAGTCCAATGCAAGTTCTGGGGTCTTGGCTCCGACGGCACGGTCGGCGCCAACAAGTCGGCCATCAAGATCATTGGCGACAACACCGACATGTACGCCCAGGGCTACTTCTCCTACGATGCCAAGAAGTCCGGCGGGTATACCATCTCCCATCTGCGCTTCGGCCAGGAGCCCATTCAGTCCACCTACCTGGTCAACCAGGCCGATTACGTGGCCTGCCATCAGCCGAGCTACGTCAGGCAATATGATGTCCTGGAAGGCATCAAGGACGGCGGCACCTTCCTGCTCAACGCTCCCTGGACCACGGTTGAGGACATGGAGGCCAACCTGCCTGCCGCTATGCGCCGGACCATTGCCCAGAAGAAGCTGCGCCTCTACACCATCGACGCCGTCAAGATCGCCGGCGAAGTCGGGCTTGGCGGCCGGATCAACATGATCATGCAGACGGCCTTCTTTAAGCTGTCCAACGTCCTGCCCATCGATCAGGCCCTTGATCTGCTCAAGGACTCCATCAAGAAGACCTACGGCAAGAAGGGCGACAAGGTCGTCAACATGAACATCGAGGCTGTGGACAAGACCATCGAGAACATCCAGGAGATCGACTATCCAGAGACCTGGATCGAAGCAGTCGATCAGCCCCAACCCGCTTCCCAGGACCCCGAGTTCGTCAAGAACGTCGTCCGCCCAATGCTGTCCCTCAAGGGAGACGACCTTCCGGTCAGCGCCTTCACTCCGGATGGGATCTTTCCCATCGGGACGACCAAGTACGAGAAGCGGGGCGTAGCCATCAATGTCCCGGAATGGATTCCTGAAAACTGTGTCCAGTGCAACCAGTGCTCCTTTGTCTGCCCCCACGCAACGATCACCCCGATTGTTCTGACCGACCAGGAGAAGGAGGCCGCTCCGGAGACCTTCACTTGCCTGGAGGCCAAGGGCAAAGAGCTTAAGGGCTACCATTTCCGCATTCAGGTCAACCCCCTGGACTGCCAGGGATGCGGCAACTGCGCGGACATCTGCCCGGCCAAGGAGAAAGCTCTGGTCATGCGCCCCCTGCACACCCAGACCAAGGAGCAGATTCCCAACTACAACTACTCCACCACGGTGCCTTTCAAGGACGATCTCCTGCCCAGAACGACCCTGAAGGGCTCCCAGCTCCAGCAGCCGCTTCTGGAGTTCTCCGGCGCCTGCGCCGGCTGCGGCGAGACCCCTTACGTCAAGCTCATGACCCAGATGTTCGGCGAGCGGATGATGATCGCCAACGCCACGGGCTGCAGCTCCATCTGGGGCGGCACAGCGCCAACCATCCCCTACTGCGTCAACAAGGACGGTCACGGCCCGACCTGGGGCAACTCCCTGTTCGAGGATGCGGCTGAGTTCGGCTACGGCATGCTCCTGGCCGTACAGCAGCGGCGCAACAAGCTGGCCGACCTCCTGCGCGACGCGCTCCAGGCGGATCTCTCCGCGGAGCTCAAGGAGGCCATCCAGGGCTGGCTGGAGCATATGTACGACGCCGAGCAGTCGCGCCAGTACGGTGATCGGATCAAGGAGCTCATCCTTGAGTCCGAGCCCAACAACCTCCTGGACGAGATCTGGAACATGGAGGACATGTTCACCAAGAAGTCGGTCTGGGCTTTCGGCGGAGACGGCTGGGCCTACGACATCGGCTATGGCGGACTGGATCATGTCCTGGCCTCCGGTGAGGATATCAATATCCTGGTCATGGACACCGAGGTCTACTCCAACACCGGCGGGCAGTCTTCCAAGGCCACGCCGCTTGGGTCCATCGCCAAGTTCGCCGCAGCCGGCAAGCCAACGGCCAAGAAGGAGATGGGCCGCATGCTCATGACCTACGGATACGTTTACGTCGCCTCCGTGGCCATGGGCGCCAACAAGCAGCAGCTGCTTAAGGCCCTCAACGAGGCCGAGAGCTATAATGGACCGTCCATCATCCTGGCCTACGCACCCTGCATCAATCAGGGCATCAAAAAAGGCATGGGCAAAAGCCAGGAGGAGGAGAAGCTGGCAGTCAAGTCCGGCTATTGGCCCCTGTACCGCTACAATCCCATGCTGGCCAAGGAAGGCAAGAACCCCTTTATCCTGGACTCCAAGAAGCCGGACGGGACTCTCAGGGAGTTTTTGGCCGGTGAAAACCGCTACGACCTCCTCCATCGGACCAACCCTGAGCTGGCCGAGAAGTACCAGGCTGAAATGGAGAGGGAGGTTTGGACCCGCTACGAGGTCTTCCGGCGCATGGCTGAAGAGGAGCCGATCAGCTTCCCCATGGAGACCGCCGAAGAAGGGAATGATGATGCCCAGGCCGGCCAGAAGGCCGACGACGAGCACTGCACGATCCAGGACGTGGCCGAGCATGCCAGGCCTGACAGCGGGGATGCCTGCGATGACAGCCGCGATGGGCAGTAGCCCGCAGAGAGAACCGTAAGGATTAAATCGGGGAGACGCCGCTGAAGGGGTCTCCCCGATTTTTTTCTGAGGAGGACCTCAACGAAATACATATAACCGTCATGCCTGGGTAAGCACAACCAAGCATGAAAAAATCACGTTTCGGCCGGGGCGCCGAGCGCAGGTTCCATGGCGGCACAGTCCATAGAGACA
>Ga0207797_1002352_pt1 | contig 13133 bp, 8 predicted proteins | sample PRCRCaboRojoPR_6_FD_187275 | JGI IMG/M metagenome (GOLD analysis project Ga0207797, IMG submission 187275) | Marine sediment microbial community from Cabo Rojo, Puerto Rico - PR CR 10% Liquid 1 (SPAdes) | ecosystem: Environmental > Aquatic > Marine > Coastal > Sediment | place: Cabo Rojo, Puerto... | reverse complement strand
GGCACCCACGTCGTCGCCCGGCTCGTCGCCGCGGGCGTCGACCCCGGCGATCTCCTGCTCGTCGACGAGCGGCCGGCGCTGCTGGCGTCGTTCCGGGAGAAGGCGGCCGCCTGTGGGATGGAGTCGCTCCGCTCGTTCGCGACCGAGCACCTCGGCGACGACCCGTTCGACCTCGTCTCGTTCGCCCGGGCGCGGGGTCGCGACGACGAACTGCTCCCGACCGTCTCGCACCCGCCCCGGCCCACGCTCCCGCTGTTCCTCGATCACGCGGCCGCGGTCGTCGCGCGCGCAGGCCTCCGGGACCGCCTCCGTCGGGCCCGGGTGACCGGACTGCGCCCGGTCGGCGACGGCGTGGTCGTCGAGACGGACGCCGGGTCCGTCCGGGCGCGGCGGTGCGTCCTCGCGATCGGTCACGGCGACCGGTTCGCGCGTCCCGACTGGACGGCCGGGATCCCGGCCGACCGGCCGGTCGTCCACGCGTTCGACCCGGCGTTCGATCCGGGCGACGCCGCGTGGCGCGCCGGGCCGACCGTCGTCGTCGGCGGCGGGATCACCGCCGCACAGGTCGCCGTCGCGCTCGCCGACGGGCCCGGCGAGCGAGCGGCCGCGGACGGCGACGAGCGGACGCCGGCGAGGCCCGACGACCCTGCCGGACCGTCGGGCCCCTCCGGTGACCCAGGCGCGGCCACGCCCGTCCGCGCGGACGGCGGCGCGCCCGTGCAGCTGTGTTCACGTCACCGGCTGTCGGCCGCGACGATCGAGAGCGAGCCCCGGTGGCGCTACTGGCGGACCGTCGAGGAGCGGCTCCACGAGCTCCCGGCGGGCTCGCAGGCGCGGCTCGACGCCGTCCGGGCCGGCCACCGGGGCGCGACGATCCCGCCGTACCTCTTCGAGCGGGTCGACCTCGCGTCGCGGCGGGGCGACCTCGCGGTCCGGGTCGACGAGGTCGCCGCCGCCAGCCCGACCCCGAACGGGACAGGCGTCGACCTCCGGTTCGACTCCGGCCGCTCGGTGCGGGACGCGCGGGTGGTGCTCGCGACGGGGTTCGAACCAGCGGCGTCGAACCCGGTCGTCGACCGCGTGGCGACCGCGCTGGGCCTGGCGACCGGTGCCGGCGGGCTCCCCGTCCTCGACGACCACACGCTCGAGTGGCGGCGGGCCGACGGCCGGAGCGGCTCCCGGATCCACGTCGTCGGCGGGCTGGCCGCGACGTCGATCGGGCCGCTGGCGGCCACGATTGCCGGGGCGCGAGGGGCAGCAGAGCGGCTGGTCGAGACGCGCCGGGCGTCCACCCGCCGCGCGGCGCGGCTCGCGACCGACGGGGGCACCGACGACACGGGTACCTCCGTCCCCGGATCCGACGCCACCGGGCTCGACGGACCGTCTCCAGATCACTCCGCCCCCGACGAACCGGGCAGCGACGCGAGCTAGCCGCGACCGTCGAGCCGGCTCCCGCCCCGTCGCGCGTCGCGCCGCCGCCGGGGTTGTGTGGATCCGGTACTCGTCGGAGCCCGGCCTTCGATCCGTGGTCTTTTGCGGACGATCCTCGGTAAGACGTCAGGACTCTGGCCGTGGCGCGCCAGATATGCCCGAAACAGCGGGTGACACCTGCGAAACAGCTATCACCGAGCACGCGAACCGGTAATCGACTGTGCACGACGACCGCCAGTGCGGGACGAGCGGACGAGCCTGGATCGACGAGGGCGTCGATCCGTGAGCGGCGACGCGTCCGACGGCGACGATCCCGCGTTCAGGGCGGTGCTGGAGGCGACCGCCGAGGGTGTCGTCGTGTTCGACGACGACGGTCGGGTGACCTACGCGAACGGGCAGTTCGGCCGGCTGGTCGGTCGCACGGCCGGCGAGCTCCCGGGGACGGACGCCGGGGAGCTGTTCGGACTCCCGGCCGCCGACCGGGCTCGCGATCGAGGCGACGACGGCGCGGACGGGGAGCGTCCCCGCGAGCCCGCCGACGGCCCCGAGCGTCCGGCCTGCCGGGGGACGACTGGCGGCGAGCCGGACGACCGCCCGAGCGGCGACGAGTCGGAGAGCCGCTCCTCGACGGGTGCGGGCGACGGCGCGCCCGTCGACCCCTCGACGTCCGTCGACCGCCCGACCGTACAGGTCGAGGACGTCTGGGGGTGGCTCGACGAGCGGGCAACGTCGGCCGGGAACGGCGTCGACGAACTCGAGACGCTGGCCGACGAGTCGCCGCGAGCCGTTCCGGCGGTCGTCCGTCGACCCGACGGGTCCACGGTCCCGGTCGGCGTGACCCTCCGGGACCTCGACCGCCAGGACCCGCCCCGGTCCGTCGCGACCGTCCGGGACCGCCGGGCCGAGCGGGACCGCGAGCGCGAGCGCGAGGCGTACGAGCGGCGGTTCCGGACGGTCTTCGAGGCGAGCAACGACGGGATCGTCCTCTTCGACCCCGTCGAGGGCCGGATCGAGGAGGCGAACCCCCAGGCGTGCGAGCTGTTCGGGTACGCGCGCGGTGAGCTGCTCGCGATGGATCCCGCCGAGATCCACCCGCACGACATCGACCGCTTCCGGGCGTTCGTCGAAAACGTGCTCTCGCACGGCTCGGGCTGGACGGACGAGCTGTCGTGTTACACGTGCGAGGGCCGGACCGTCCCGGCGGAGATCTCGGCGTCGGTCGTCGAACTGGACGACCGGCGGCTCGTCATCGCGAGCATCCGCGACGTGAGCGAGCGCCGCGAGCGGGAGGCGTCCCTCCGTCGCCGATCGGCGGCGATGGCCGCGGCGACCGACGGGATCGCCGTCCTCGACACCGACGGCGCGTTCCGGTACGCGAACCGGGCGTACGCCCAGCAGTACGGCTACGGGGACCCCGCGACGCTCGTCGGACGCTCCTGGCGGACCGGGTACGACGAGCGGGAGGCCGACCGGCTGGCCGAGGCGGCCCTCGGGTCGGTCCGCGAGACCGGTCGCTGGCGCGGCGAGGCCGTCGCCACCGGGACCGACGGCTCGACGTTCCCGCAGGAGCTGTCGCTGACCGCGCTCGACGACGGCGGCACCGTCTGTATCGTCCGCGACGTGAGCGACCGGGCCGCCCAGGAGGCGACCCTCGAGGCGCTCGCGGCGGCCGACCGCGAGCTCCTGCGCGCCGGGAGCGTCCGCGCGGTCGCCGAGACGGGCGTCGAGGCGGCCGTCGAGGTGCTCGGGCACGGGGTGGCCTGCGTCCGGCTGTTCGACCCGGAGACGAACCGCCTCGAGCCCGTCGCCCACACCGACGGGGCAGCGCGGCTGCTGACCGAGCGGACGGCCTACGACCTGGAGGCGACCCACGCAGGCCGGGCGCTCCGCACAGGCGAGACCGTCCGAACCGGTGCGTCTGCCGACCCCCGACCGCCGTCCGACGCCGAGTTCGGGCTCCACGTCCCGATCGGCGACCGCGGCGTGTTGACCGTCGTCGCGACGGGCGAGCGTCGGGCCGGGACGGGAACGACGGGAGGGACGGCGGGTCCGATCCCGGGAGGGACCGGGGCTGTCCCGGAGGGGACGGACGCCGACGGGGGGTTCGACGAGCGGACGGTCCGGCTGGCGGAGGTGCTCGCGGGCGACGTCGCGGCGGCGCTCGACCGGACCGAGCGGGAGGCCGACCTCCGTGCGAGCGAGGCGGCGGTCCGCGACCAGCGCGACCAGCTCGCGACCCTGGAGGCCGTCAACGCGCTCGTCCGGGAGGTCGTGGCGTCGCTCGTCGAGGCCCCGACGCGCGAGGAGGTCGAGGCGGTCGTCACCGAGCGGCTCGCGGCCTCGGTGCTCTTCCGGGGCGCCTGGCTCGCCGGCGTCGCCGCCGACGGGTCGACGCTGACCCCCCGGGTGTTCGCGGGCGATCCCGGCGGCCGGCTCGCGACCGCCACCGTCGAGCGCGGGCCGATCCCCCTCGAGGCGGTCGACGGCGGGGAGCTCGCCCGGGCGATCGAGACCGGCGCGGTCCAGACGGTCCACCGCTACGAGGTCGCCGATCCGGACCCGTCGTCGACGGCCGGCGTCACGGACGCCGACGCGGACCGGGATACAGTCCGGGACACTGCGGGGGATCGGGCTGTGGATCGGGATCCGGCAGATCCGGGTGAGCGCCCGGACACCGCCGCGGGCCCGGATGAGCGCCCGGACACCGCCGCGGCCCCGGGCGAGCGCCAGGACACTGCGGCACACACGGGTGACAGCGGGTCGGCGGGCCGCGTCGAGGCCGTCGCGGCCGTCCCGATCGTCCGGGGCGAGCGGGTCGACGGCGTCCTCGTCGTCGTCGCCGACCGGGTGGACGTCTTCGGCGAGCGGGCCCGCGACGGTCTGGCACTGCTGGGCGAGGCGGTCGGCTTCGCCCTGGAGGCGGCCCGCCGCCGGGGCCTCCTGCTGTCGGACACGGGCGTCGAGCTGGAGTACCGCCTCGACGCCTCGGTCAGCTACTTCGCGGCCGCCTCGAGGGAGCTGGGATGCCGGTGCGTCCGCGAGGACAGCACGCCGCTCGCGGACGGACGGGTCAGACACCTGCTCCGGATCGAGGGCGCCGATCCCGCGGCGGTCGCGGCACTGGTCGCGGACGCGGAGCCGGTGCTGGAGGCCGACACCGTCCGGGGCGACGGCGACGACGCCGGCGGCTACGTCTCGGTCGTCGTCGACGGCTCGCCCCCGGAGCTGCTCGTCGAGAACGGCGCGACCATCGAGCGGCTGGTCGCCGAGGACGGCGTCTCGACGCTGGTGGCGGGGGCGCCGCGGGACGTCGACGCCCGTGCCGTGACCCGCGCGCTGGAGGAGCAGTACCCCGGGATCGAGTTCGTCGCGCGTCGGGAGCGCCCGGCGACGCCGCGGGGCGCGGGCACCTACCGCGACGCGGTCGCCGACCGGCTCACCGACCGCCAGCGGGAGGTCGTCGAGGCCGCCTTCGAGGCGGGCTACTTCGAGTGGCCCCGCGACCGGACGGCCCGGGAGGTCGCGGAGCTCCTGGAGATCTCGCCGCCCACGCTCCACCAGCACCTCCGGAAGGCCGAGCACGCGCTGTTGGCGGCGTTCCTGGGCGTCGAGGACGCCTGACCGACGGCTCGCGCTCGCCGGGTGCCGTTCGCCGGGTCCTGCTCGCCGGATCACCTCCGACGGGGTCCCGGTCGACGACTCATAGGGTCGGTTGTAACTGTTTCCCGGTGATTCGACGACGGTTCCGTCGAACACCGGAAGTGAATTACAACCGACCCTATCACTGCTCGACGGCGAGTTCGAGGTACGGGGCGAGGAGCCGCGTCGGCATCCGGAGTTCGACCGTCCCGTCGTCGGACCGGTACGCGATCACGCCGGCGGTCTCGAGCTTCGGGAGGTGGACGTGTCGAAGCTCGAGCGACACGCGCTCGTCGATCCCCCGGCCTGCCCAGGAGTCGTCGGCCGTCCCAGTCCGGGGGCGTCCGCCGTGGACCGCGGCGGGCGGACCCTCTTTCGCGCGCCTCTCGCCCCGGCGCTCGGCGGCGGCGACGGCCGCGCCGAGGGTGTCGACGTCGACGGGTCCCGGGTTCCCGAACAGGTACGAGAGGGTCCGGATGCGCCGCTCGTTCGCGAGCAGCTCGAAGACGGTTGCGGGCGCCGGTGGGTCCGTCTGTCGGTCTCCGTCCGGCGATCCCTCGCTGGATCCGGGGGTGTCCGGAATCGTCATGCCAGCTGTACTGTCGTAGAGACGGGGGATGAATCGGGTCCCTACTCCGATTAGGCTCGCCTCAGCGGTCGGGTTCCCGTCGGGCGCCGTCGGTCGCCGCGAGCCCCTCGATCAGTCGCCTGACGCCGACGCGGAGGTGCTGGTGGAGCGTCGAGGGGGCGATCCCGAGCGCCGTCGCCACCTCCTGTGCGGTCGCGTCCCGCGGCCACTCGTAGTAGCCGGCGTGGTAGGCCGCGATCAGGACCTCCCGCTGGCGGTCGGTGAGCCCGTCGACGTCCGACCGACGGTCGTCGACCGGATCGGTCGCGGGCACCTCCCGACGCGCGAGGAGCTCCGTCCCGGGGAAGTCGCGCCGGAGCTTCGCGACGAGGGGCCGCCCCGTCCGCCCCGGCGCGACGTGGACGACGGCCTCGACGCCCGCGGCCGAGACGGTCGCGTCGACCAGCCTGCCCCCGGCGCTCGTGACGGTCGCGAGCGGGTCGTCGGCCCCCAGTCGCAGCTCCAGGCGCCCTCCCGTCTCGGCTGCGGCGTGCGGGTCGGATCCGACTGCGACGAACGCCTCGCGGACGGCCGCCGGGGTCGCGCCCTCGACGTCGACGTAACAGAGGAGGGTCCCGTCGGTCGGCAGGGCCTGCGCGAGCCCGAGTGTCGCACCCGTTTCGGTCGCCGCCCGGACGAGCGGCGCCCCCGGTGCGGGGACCGAGAGCGTCAACTCCCCGACGACGTCGGCGTGGAGCAGGCGCCGACACTCGCCCGCAGCGATGGCCAGCCCGGCAGTCCGACCCAGCGTCCCCAGGAACGACCGTTCGAGTTCGTCGAACGCGTCCGGACCGTCGGTGTAGACGCCCAGGACGCCGTAGACGGTGTCGCCGTGGCCGAGGGGTACCGACGCCACCGCCCGCGCCTCCCGGCTCCCACGGTCACTGCGACCCGTCGACGTCCCCTCGCTCGACGGCCGGACGCGCCACGGCAGCGCCGCCGGCGCCGCGTCGCCGTCCCGGACGACCTGCACCGTCGCCGTCCGGACCGCAGTCGCTCCGGCCCCCTCGTCGAGTCCGTCGCCCTCCGCGTCGACGACCGCCTCCAGGCCGGCCTCGTCGACGCCGGCGTACGCCCGCGGCCTGAATCGTCCGAACTCGCGAGTGAACTCGCCGACGACGGCGAGCTCGTACGGCCCGGCGGCCACGAGCGCCTCGCAGACCGCCGTCTCGGTCTCCCGCCGCGACGGGCCGTCGACGAGCGTCGCTCCCACCCGCTGGAAGATCCGGACGTACCCCTCGACGCGCTCCGCGACGGGGACCCGGTTCCGGGGAGCCGACGCCCGGCTCGGCCGGTCGGTGACGTCGGTGCCCGCCGCGACGACCAGGGCGACGTCGCCGGCCCCGTCGCGAACGGGCGACAGCGAGACGTCGACCGTCGCGACCCCGTCGACTCCGCCGGGTCCGTCCGGCTCCGCCGTGGTCGTCGGGTCCGTCGTCTCCTCGTCCGTCGTCTCCTCGTCCGTCGTCGTCCCCGTCGCGTCCGGATCCGCCGCCTCCGTCCCCACCCGAAGCTCGTCGCGGACGAACTCGCCGGCAGTCGCGCGTTCGATCGCGGTCCTGACGGTCGCCCGCAGCGTGGCCGGCTCGTCCCACCACGGCGCCTCCCAGAGCGGGGTGCCGAGGACCGTCTCTCCCGGGCCACAGTCCGCGAGGCCCTCCGGACTCGTCTCGAGCAGCGTGCCGTCGGGGGCCAGTACGCCCGCGTAGTCGGTCGACTCACCGCCGACCGTTCGCACCAGGCGAGCCAGCGACGGGGCGTCCCGTCGAGCGTGACGGTCGTCGTTCCCGCCACCGGACGCCGCGACGTCGTTCGGGGATACTTCGCCGTCGCCCCCGTCGCCCCCGTCCCCTCCGGCGTCGTGGGCCCCGTCACCGTCGCCGTCCCCGCCGGACCCGGGCTCCCGCTCTTCGTCCGCGGCATCACCCTCGCCCGGCCTCCCCGGCATGTGAACGCGTTGTTACCGAAGAAACATATAACCGTACCACGGTCCCGCTGTGGACCAACTGTGCGTCCCGGCGGACGACCGGAACGAGGGTCGCTCTCTCTCGCCCTCGACCTGCTATACTGCTAGTGAGTAGACGGCCGACACGCGAGGAGTATAGTGGGAAGGGGTACGGGTCAGGCCGTCGACAGTCAGAGTGTGACGGGGAGACACGCCCCGTCGTACCACGAGACATGAGCGCACACGACGCGAGTGCATCCGACGCGGACTGGGGGACGGTTCCCGACGGGAGCGACGACGGGAGGGGGAGGGACGAGCTCCCGGCGTTCGACTACCGGTACCTGATCGACGAGGCGGTCGAGCCGGTCGAGGTGACGGTCTTCCCGGCGGACCCGAAGGACCCGGTGACCGAGTGGGTGAGTATGGACGTCGAGCACGCCGTTCCGCTGGAGGAGGTCCGGTAGTCGGTCGAGACGGGGTCGGGCGGCCGTCGGCTCCGGGGATCGCGATCGCCGCAGCGACCGGTCGGGGGAGTGGATCGGCCACTCGATGGGGAACGGTGGGCGGAGCCAGGAGGATCGAGGGACGCTCTGGGAATCGAGGACGGTCGGGGGCTCGAAGGACCGGGGGAACTGGTCGAGGGGGTCGAGGACGGTCGGGGGGTTCGGGGACCGTGGGGACGTCGGGAGCGTCGAGGCGAGCCGGGGGCGGGGAAGCGTGTCGGGGTGACCGTCCGATCTGGGGGGAAGCGTTCAGTCCGGCGACGAGAATCCCCACGCTTATGTGCGCCGTTCCGTCACTCCGAGTATGCGCACTCGCGCACTCGCGCTTGCCGCAGCACTGGTCGTGGTCGTCGCGACCGGCGCCGCGGCGGTCCCCGCGGCAGCACAGTCCGGCGGGACGACGGTCGAGGTCGTCGTCGACTCGTCGAACGGGATCACGCGGTTCGAAGCCACGATCAGTGGCCCCGACGGCGCCACGATCGAGTCGATCGAGTCCGTCTCCGTCAGAGGGGTCAGTGAAGTCGAAGGCGGCGTGGGCTCGTCGTTCGTCCGCGCGCGGACCGCGCACCTCTCGACCGGCCCGGAGCGCGGCGACGTCCTCTTCCGGGTCGTCTTCGAGGGGAGCGTGGCCGAGTCCGACGTCTCCATGACGATCAACGAGGCGGACGACGACGACCAGCAGCCGCTCGGCGACGACGCGGCCCGCCTCCGGGTCGTCGAGGGTGACGTCGACTCGACGCCCGAGGACACGCCGACGCTCACCCCGCCGCCGAACGACGACGACGGCTCGACGGCTACCCCGACGCCCACTCCCACGCCGACGCCCACGCCGACCCCCACCCCGGCGACCGACGACGGGTCGACGGCCACGCCCACGCCCACGCCTACGCCCACGCCGTCTCCCACTCCGACGCCCACGCCCTCCCCGACGCCGACCCCGACCGCCGGCTCGTCGGACGATGGCGGGGACGACGGCGGGAACGACGGGGGCACCACCGACGCAGCCGGCGGCGACGGCGGCGACGACGACGGCAGCTCGGGTGGCATCCCCGGCTTCGGGATCGCGCTCGTCGTCGTGGTCCTGCTGGTCGTCGCGTTCCTCGCGGTCCGGCGGCAGTAGCGCCCTCCATCGTCGAGCCGCCCTCTGCCCCCGTTCTTCCCTCCGTCTCGCCTCCCCCAGTTCCGCCTCTCGCGGCGCTCTCCCGCTACTCGCCCCTCCCCCCGTCCGTCCCGGCTCGTCGACCCCGGCGCGTCTCGTCTCCCGCTGTCTGTTCGCCTCCGGCACCGGTACACGGCGGTGGTGTGCTCGGCACGCGCCCGTGACGACACGCTTTATCCCAGTGGCCCCCACGACCGCGGTATGCGCGTCCGCGAGGCCGCGGGCGAGGTACTCGAGTACTACCTCGGCAACGGCCCGAGCCTGGTCTGGCTGCTGGTGGTCAACGCGACGGCGTTCCTCGTCGGGGTGAGCTTCTACGTCCACTCGGACCCGTCGCTGGCGGACGTCCCGACGCTGCTGTACCCCCTGTTCGGCGACTCCCCGGCGGCGCTCGCGCTCGTCGGCATCTCGCTGGCGACGCTGCTCCCGAACCTCGGTCGACCGGTTCGCGAGGCGCCGATCAACCGTCCGCTGGCGTACCTCCACACGCTCGCGTTCGTCTGGCTCGTCAAGTACGGCGTCTGGACCGCGCTCGCGCTCAACCTCCGGCTGGACCTCTACCTCGGGTTCTCCGGGGCGGCCCTGTGGGACTACTGGGGGATCGTGCTCACCCACCTGCTGTTCGTCGCCGAGGCGTTCGTCGTCCCCTACTACGGCCGGACGACCCGCGGCGCGCTCGCCTTCTCGCTGGTCGCGCTCCTCGTCAACGACGTCCTCGACTACGGCTTCGGCCTCTACGCGCTGCTCGACGGGCTCGGGCTCGCCGCGCCCCTGGGACTGGGCGTCGGGCCGATCTATCCGCCGCTCCGGTACGACCCGCTCGGGACCGTCCTGCCCGCCGCGACGGTCCTCCTGTCGGTGCTGTCCGTGGCGCTGGCCGCCCGACTCTTCGACCGCCTGTAGCCGTCGAGGCGCAGGGAGCCACTCGGGCGACGACCGGTGGGCGTCGCGTCCGGCGGTTCGAGCCCCGACCGGGCGCTCGCCTGCTGCGAAGCGTGTCAGCAGTGCTGTCGTCAACGTTTTCACCTGGAATCGCTTACCTCGGGTGTACATGGACTCCGCGGTGCTGCTCGACCTCCTGGGGAACGAGAACCGCCGGCGCATCCTCCGGTTGCTCTCGCACAAACCCTGCTACGTCACGGAGATCAGCGAGTACCTCGGCGTCTCTCCGAAGGCGGTGATCGACCACCTCCGGAAACTGGAGGAGGCCGGGCTGGTGGAGTCACACACCGACGACCAGCGGCGGAAGTACTTCCACATCTCGCGGAACCTCCGGCTGGAGGTCTCCGTCTCGCCGTACGGCTTCGGCGCGAAGAGCGCCTACCCCGCGAGCGCGAGCCTCGACATGGGCGGCCAGTGCCCCCACATCTCCATCGACCTCCCCGGCTGCAACGGCGAGGTGCGCGACGGCGACGCCGGAGGGGACCGCGGCGGCGCGGGGGACGCGGACCGGGACGGCGACGGGGTCTCGGACCTCGCGGCGGAGCTCCGCCGACTGGAGGACTTCGAGAGCGAACTGTCGCTCGCCCAGCGGTGGGTCCACGGGCGCATCACGGACGTCCTCGACCGGCTGACGGAGCGCATCGGGACGGACGCGGACGCGCGCTTCTACGCCGAGGTGCTCGGTGCGGTCGCCACCGGCGCGCGGACGCCGCGACGGATCGGCGAGGAGGTCGACGCCTCGGCGGAGGCCGTCGAGTCCGCGCTGGAGATGCTCGCGGACCGCGGTCTCGTCGAGCGGCGCCGCGACGGCTGGCACGTCCGCTGAGGCGACGCGCCGCGTTACACGTCGCGCGTCAGCCCGTCGCGCAGGTCCCGGCCGAAGTAGTAGCCCGCGAGCGAGACGAGGAGACCGGTGCCGACGCCGATGCCGGCGACGGTGAGCCCGAGCCGCCCGGCCCCGGCGACGCCTGCCTGCCCGAGGAACCCCATCCCGAGGGGGTTCAGGAGGGAGGTAAGGGCGGCGACGACGAACGTGAGCCCGGCGGCGAGCGCGCCCGCGAGCCCCGCCTCGAGGTAGCGCCGCCGCGACCCGACGAGTCCGGCCGCGAAGGCGACGACGAGCAGCCCGACGTAGCGCGTGATGCCGCCGACGAACGGCACCGAGCCGCCGACGACGATGCCCAGGACGGAGGCGACGAGCAGGACGAGGAACGCCCGCGCGGAGAAGAACCCCCGGCCCGAGAGAAGCCCGCCGGCGTCGTCCGACGATCCCCCGTCCACAGCGACTGGCGTGCGGAACGCGGGGTCGTAGCCACAGGCTGGGATCGTCGCCGCGTCGTCCGACACCGCGCCGAGACGGCGTGCAACCGCAGTGAGTCCCTTCGGCACCAGTGCGATAGCCGGGAGGTCGTCGGTTGGGGGGTGGAGCAGTCGCGTTTCGTCGTTGATCCGTGCGTCGGTCACGACCGCTCCCGAGAGCGCGCTCCCGCGTAAGTCGGCGTCGAACAGCGACGCGCGACTGAGGATCGCCGTTTCCAGCCCTGCGAGTCGGAGGTCGCAGTCCGTCAGCGTGGCTTCGGTGAGGTCAGCGCCGTCGAACGTCGCGCCGACGAGGTCACAGTCGCTGAACGTTGCGCCGGAGAGGTCCGCGCGCTCGAACGCCGTCGGCCCCTGGAACTCGGCCGGCCTGTGCATCAGGTTCCGGCCGAACGCGGCGGCGCGCTCGAAGACCGCGTCCTCGAACTCCGCCTCGCCGGCGAACAGCGACTCCCGAAACTCGGCATCGTCCTCGAAGGTCACGCGAGGGAACCGCATCCGACCGCCGAAGGCGGACTGTTTGAAATCGGCCACACTCTCGAACGTGGCTCGCTCGAAGTCCAACCCCGCGTGGACGACCACCTGGATAAAGTTCGCCCGGCTGCGGAACGTCACCTCCCGGAACAGCGCCTCTCCACCGAACGTTGCCGACTGGAAGAAGGCGGTGTTCCCGAACACCGTTCGGTCGAAGTTCACCGCGTTCGCAAACGTCGCGCCCTCGAAATTGGCGCCCCTGGCGAACAGTGCGTCGTTGCACAGCAGCGGGTCCCGAAAGGTCGCCCCTCGGGCGTTCACCGTGCCCTCGAAGACAGTCCCCGCGAGGTCCGTCCGTGTCCACTGTTCGGTCGTCGCGTGGGCCAACACGACGGGCTGTTCGATGGTCGCCGCGGCCGAGACGTCACGTTCGAACGTCGCACCGGTGAAATCGAGTGGCTCGCTGTCGTTCGCAGCGATGGTGCCGCCGCCGAGATGCAGGTCGCCGAACGTCGCGCCGATGAACTGCTTGTACCGATACCGCCCGCTCCCCTCCGCCCCGTCGCTTCGCTCGACGGCCTCGATCAGTGCGGCCCCCTCGTCGACGCCGTCGGGCACCTCCAGCGGGTCGAGGTGGAACACGCACTGCCGTTTCCCGTCGGCGCGGTCGTGTGGACACTCCCAGACGCCGTCGCCGTCGGCCTTCCGTTCGAGAAACTCCTCCCAGTTTCGGGCGCTGCCGACGAGGTCGGCGTACTCCTGACGAGTCAGGTCGTACTCACACCCTCGATCGGCCCCTGACACATAATAACATACTGTATGGAATCGTAGTAAACCTATGGGAGTGCAGCGATTCGATACCGGCCTGTCACAGCGGCAGACTGCCCGAACCGCGCCGTCGGCCCGTTTCGCGGGTTTTCACTCGTGGGATAGCTGCGTGACCGTCGAGTGAACGGCCGACACCGCGCACTACGACTCGCCACTCCTATCGCCCGACGGCGCCGATTCCGTGGTCCACGCGGCGACACCAGCCAAAGTTTTAAATAAGAGGTTCGCCACGACACTTATAATGGAACGTCCGAGCCGCCAACGCCA
>Ga0207797_1002351_pt1 | contig 13136 bp, 11 predicted proteins | sample PRCRCaboRojoPR_6_FD_187275 | JGI IMG/M metagenome (GOLD analysis project Ga0207797, IMG submission 187275) | Marine sediment microbial community from Cabo Rojo, Puerto Rico - PR CR 10% Liquid 1 (SPAdes) | ecosystem: Environmental > Aquatic > Marine > Coastal > Sediment | place: Cabo Rojo, Puerto... | reverse complement strand
GTTCGAGTCTGCCGGCTATCTCTTCAGTATCTTGGAGCTCCATTATCACCGGCGAAAACCCGGGCACTCACGGTGTATTCGGCTTTACGGAGATCATTCCCGGTACTTATACCCTATCTTTCCCCAACTTCCTCTCTCTGCAGGCTAGTCCTTTCTGGACCAGGGAGGGGCAAAGACGTCGGGTAATAATCAACGTACCCTTCACCTACCCCGCCCAGGAGTTAAACGGCGCCCTGATCTCCGGGTTCGTAGCTCCGGAACTAGAGAAGGCCGTATATCCAAAGAAACTGCTGCCAAAACTGAAAGAGATGGACTACAAGATAGACGCCGACTCAGGCAAAGCTCACAAGTCCAAGGAGCTATTTTTGGAAGAACTCTTCGACGTTTTAGAGGCCAGGATAGAGACCTACCGCTGGCTATGGGACAAATACGAATGGGACGATTTCTACCTGGTTTTTACCGGCACGGACCGTCTGATGCACTTTTTCTGGGACTCGTTCGCCGGTGAGGGGGATTACGGGGAAGAGTTTTTTGCTTTCTTCTCCCGCATCGACGAAGCCCTGGGAGAGATCTACTCTCGGCTGGAGGACGGCGACCTCTTTACCGTGATATCCGATCACGGTTTCGAATCGGTCAGATCGGCCGTCAACCTCAACACCTATCTTGCAAAGGAAGGCCTGTTGGAAGTCGAGAGCGCCGCCGAAGGGAACCTTAACTATAACGACCTGACTCCCTCCACTGAGGCGCTCGTGCTGGATCCGGGCAGGGTTTACCTACATAAAAAGGATAGATTCCCCGCCGGATCCGTCAAAGAAGAGGAAGAAGAACGTCTGATAGGTGAGCTCGAAGAAGCCTTTGCCCAACTCCGTTACGAGGGAGAGAAGGTAATCGAGGAGATCTTCCACAAAGAAGAAATATACTCCGGAAAGCGACTAGACCGGGCCCCCGACCTCCTCTTGCTGGAAAAGGAAGGGTTCGATCTAAACGGTGGATTGGGCAAAGAAGAAGTGTTCTCCTCGGAGCCCTTTACGGGCAAGCATTCCTATCCGGACGCCATCTTTTTGCAAAATAGGGAGTTGGAAATCGAGGGAGATATTTCAGTGGAGGACGTTCTGACGCTATCCGGTTTGGATTGAAGGTGAAAAGAATATAAAGGTTGAGGAGGTAAATATGGAGAACGAGACAGAAATCCACAACGCGGACAAAACCTGCTGGAACTGTCCCGCGGCCGACTTCAAGGGAAACGTCGACTTCCGCTCTTGCGGACAGTCCAAAGAGGAGCTGCGCAAGGCGGTGGAGGAAAATCCCGACTACGAAGTAGTGATCGAGTGCAAGAGAAGGCCGGAATTGGCTCAATTTGAGCCGACCATTACTTTCGAGCAATGCCCGCAGTGGAAGAAAGGCAAGTTTGGCTACACCCTGAAGGATATGCGGGTGATGATCCTGGGAATAGACGGCTACCTGGGCTGGCCCCTGGCCCTGAAGTTGGCCAAGCTGGGCTTTCAGGTCAGCGGCGTCGATAATTACACCAGGCGAGACGCCGTGATGGAGAAAGGTTCCCACACGATAGTGCCCATTCCCCGGATGACCGAAAGACTCCATGCCGCCAAAGAGGTACACGGCGTAAACATCAACTTCCGCCGGCTGGACATACGCGATAGGGACAAGTTGAGCGAATTTATCGACGAAGTGAAGCCGGAGGCCATAGTCCATTACGGAGAGATACCTTCAGCCCCCTATTCCATGGTCGATGCCGAACACGCGCTCAAAGTGCAAGACAATAATACTCTAGGCACTTTGGGGCTACTTTTTGCAATGAAGGATCTCGTCCCGGAAACCTCGATGGTCAAGCTGGGCTGTTATGACGATGAGACAGAAATTTTGACAGAAGACGGTTGGAAACTATACAAGGATCTGGACGGGGAGGATAAGGTTGCTACAAGAAGCAAAGAAGATAGAGAAGTAGTATTCAAGAAACCTGATTCAATCCATGAGTACGATTATGAAGGGGATATGTATTATCAGAAAAACACTCGCCTGGATCTTTGCGTAACTCCTAATCATAGGATGTTTACCCAGAAGCGAAGCAATCGCTCCTACAAGGAGCTTAGGCTCGAGTCGGTTGAGGAGGTGGAGGGGGAGAGAAGGGTCTACGATACCGGATTTGAATGGAATGGAAACGAAGAAGAATTTTTCCCCTTGCCCCCTGTGGATAGTAGCGAGGACGATTTGGACATACCTATGGAGCTCTGGTTGAGGTTTTTGGGTTGGTACCTCTCCGAAGGTTCCATTAGGCAGAGGAAGGACAGACCAAACAACTACAGAGTTTCAATTAAACAGAATAAGGATAGTCCAAAAATCGAGGAGCTTGAGGACATTTTACTCTCATTAGCGGACTTACTAGGGAAAGACATGAGAAAAAGGGAGGACGGCGATTGCTATCTTTTTACGATAGGTAGCAAGAGGCTTGCGGATTATTTGGGACGATTTGGCAAGGCGGCTGAAAAATTTATCCCAAAAAAATTAAAGCAGCTTGATAGTGATTTACTTAATAAACTATTGTTTTCACTTATCAGTGGAGATGGGTGGAAGCACCGTCCAGAAGGGGATAGGGATAACTTCAGGTATTTTAGTATTTCAAAACAGCTCGCAGACGATGTACAGGAAATAGCCTTGAAATGTGGTTACGGAGCCATAGTGTCAGACAGTGAATCAAAAGAGGGTTACCAGGTTAGTATCTGTCAGACGCCCAGGGTTCACGTAAACCATGGTGAGGATAAAACTGACGGCTACACGGGTTATGATGGCAAAGTGTACAGTGTTAATGTCGGAGATGGAGAAGGTATCGTTTTTGTGAGAAGAAATGGTAAGCCAGTGTGGTCCGGTAATACCATGGGGGAGTACGGAAGTCCCTTAACCGGCCGACCGCTCTTTGAGGGCATGTTCCCCGCGGACGCCACCCTCGAGTGGGACGAGCGGGAGTGGAGCATGGGCGGAGAGCTAACGCCGAGAAATCCACCCAGTTTCTACCACGTGGGCAAGGTTCAGGATACCTATAACGTCTACGAGGCCTGCAAGTACTGGTGGCTTCGGTCCTACGACATCATGCAGGGAGTCATTTACGGCGTCCATACCGAAGAAGTAGCCGCGGACCTTCGACTACGGACGAGGTTCGACGTGGACGAATGGTTCGGCACGGTCATCAACCGCTTTGTGGCCCAGGCGGTACAGGGCATTCCCCTCACCATATACGGGGAGGGAGGACAGACCAGGGGCTTCATCGGCCTGGAAGACGCCATGCAGTGCATGGTTAGGCTGATCAGTTCGCCGCCGGAACCCGGCCAATACGACGTCGTCAATCAGATATCGGCCGTATATCGGGTGCGGGATCTTGCCGAGACCGTGGCCCGGGTGGCCAACGAGGCCTTCGACCTGGACGTGACCATCCAAAGGCTGGAAAACCCGCGCGTGGAAGCGGATCTGCATCCCTTCGAGGCCGTTTCCCGCAAATTGCAGGGGGAGTTCGACTTCCATCCCACCGTCAAGCTGGAGGAAGAAATCTACCGTATGCTCGATCTATTGACCGAAGAAGAGATGAAGAAAAGAATTGAGGAGAAAAAACACGTCATCACTCCGAGGACCCGCTGGAACGGGGAGAAGGGGAAGATGGACGTCTTGGAAGAATACGAACCCGGTGAAAAGAAATTCAACATCAATCTAAAACAGCGTTTGGACAGCATCGACTCCGCCGGCAACGAGATGGGAGAGATCGCCGGCGATGGAGAGAAAGCTAGAGAAGAAGAGGAGGTAAGCGAGGAATATGAAACTAACTGACAAAAACTTCTCCGCCGAGGTGCAGGAGTCGGAAGGGCCCGCACTGGTAATGTTTTGGGGTTCCTGGTGTCCGGTCTGTAAAAGAATGCAACCGCTGCTTGAGGATATGGAAGAAGAGTTTCTCCAGCAGGGCGTGAAGGTGGGCCAGGTCAATATAGACCAAAATCCCCACACCGCCAGTCGCTACAAGATCAAGGGCACGCCGACGTTTTACCTGTTCAAGGGGGGCGAACCCGTCGATATGAGCGTCGGCGCTCAAACTGAAAAGCAGCTCCAGAATTTGCTGGAACGTAACTTAAACGGAGAGCTTTAAATTAACCCAAAACGAAGGAACCACAAGGGGGCAGTCAAGTGGAGAAGAAGCGTTCTATTCTCATTACGGGAGGCTGTGGCTTTGTCGGCTCCAATCTCCTGCATTATTTGGCCCAAACCGGCCAATACCGATTAAGGGTATTGGACGATCTATCGACTGGGAAAAGGACCTATCTGAAAGATATTGCGGAGACGGAAGGAGTCGCCGTGGATCTGATTGAGGGAGACATAAGAGACGGAGATGGGGTAGATCTTGCCCTAAAAGGGGTCGACGCCGTCGTCCACCTAGCCGCCATAGCGGGAGTCCCCCGTTCGGTAGAAGAGCCGGTCATGACCTACGAAGTAAACGTAAGGGGTACGTTAAACCTCCTTGAGGCCTGCAAAAAGGAAGAAGTGGACAAGTTCGTTTTCGCCTCTTCCAACGCCGTGGTCGGCGAAAAGGATCCTCCCGTGGACGAAGACGTGGTCCCCGATCCAATTTCGCCCTACGGAGCGACCAAACTTGCGGGAGAAGGGCTCTGTAAATCCTACTCCGATTCCTACGGAATAAGGGCCAATGCCTTACGTTTCGCCAACGTATACGGCCCCTTTTCCGATCATAAGGGGAGCGTCGTTGCCAACTTCCTTCGGGCGGCCTTAAAGGGAGAAGAATTGATAATCTATGGTGACGGAGAACAAACCCGCGACTTTATCCACGCCCGGGATATCGCCAAGGCCATCGAACTGGTGCTTCACTCCGATTGCAGGGGAGAGGTATTTCAGGTGGGAACGGGAGAAGAGATAAGCGTCAATTTCCTGGCCAATAAGATAACTCGCCTGGCCCGTCGTAGCGGTCTCCCCCCGACAAATGTAGTACATAAACCTCCCCGAGAAGGGGACATAAAGAGAAACTTCACCGATCCGAGCAAGGCGAAGGAAAAACTGGGTTTTGAAGCGGAATTTTCCCTGGAAGAGGGATTGGAAAGGTTGTGGGAGAGGAAGTCGAAGCAAAAGAGGGGGAAAGGCTAAATTTTTCAACTGCTGAGACGGTAATTCAAAATCTAGAAAAGGCCCCAGCGGTTAAACTTCCCGGGGTTGGCCCCAGTTCAGCTTACCCCTGACCGTCTCGAAGAAACCGTCTCTGCAGTCCAGCGAAATGATCCTGGTCGTCACCTCCGCTCGGCCGAGTTCGAATACCGTGCCCGGGGAGATGCGGGCCGTTTTCACGCCGTCGGCCAATAGAACCCCTTCGGTCAGGGCCTTTACCCTTATATCGCTATCCGCGGCGCAGATTATCGGCCTAAGGCCCAATTTATGCACGTTTAGGGGAATGATGGCCAACGCTTCCGTGCCCGCGGTTATCAAAGGCCCGCCACAGGAGAGGGAATAAGCGGTAGAACCAGTGGGGGTGGAAACGATCACTCCGTCCCCGGGATAACTGTCCACCCTTTCCGAATCGATAAAAAGTTCAAAGGTGGCAAAGTCGGTAATCGTCTTCCGGGAGAATACTAGCTCATTCAGAGCCGTAAGTGGCTCGTCTCCCTCCTGTCCCCTCCCAATGTCGGCATCCTTCACCTCTTTGCAGCTTAGTCGCAGTAGATCGTGACTGCTGTATTTACCTTTCTCCAAAGCCCTTAACCCTTCTTCCAAAGTTTTCGTTCGTAGATCGGTCAAAAAACCCAAATTGCCGAGGTTGACGCCGAGCATTGGAATCCTAGAGGGAGCAAAAAGATCGGCGGCCTGGAGAAAAGTCCCGTCTCCGCCCAGGGTCAAAAGGAGCGTTCGGGAAGGGGGAAAATCTAGAGAGGAAGGGCGCTGCTCTCCTTTTCTCAGCAGGGACAGATTCAAATTTTTCTCATCCGCCCATCCCTTTATCCTCTCCATCACTTCCCCATATTCTCCCTCATTCTTGCCCAAATAAAGCAGCAGTTGCTCAAATTTCATCTCAATTTACCTTTTCTTCTATTTTCCGATGAATTGCCATCTACAAAAGTAACGCTCCAGCAGGTCAATAATCAGATAAAGAAAGAGGCCTAGCGTGGCCAAAGCCATGATACCCGCAAATACGTCCGCATAGGCAAAGTTATGCCAACTCCTATCGATATAGTGCCCCAGTCCCCGTTGGGCGAAAGAAGTCTCGGCGAGATAGAGAGCGGCGATCCCCAACCCGACGCTGACTCGGGCACTGGTGAAGACGGCGGGCAATGTCGCCGGTATGATTACGTGCCGATATATCTGCAAGGAACTGCCGCCGGAGCTCCTCACGGCCGTAATCCAGTCTTGCGATACTCCCTTGGCCGCGTCGCGCGTGCTAATTAGCACCTGAAATACCGCCACCAGAAAGACGAAGACTATTCGAGCTAGGTTTCCCAACCCCAAAAGAACTAAAATCAGAGGCAAAAAGACCACCTTGGGGATCGGGTATAGGACGTAGAGGAAAGGGGCCAACAGCCGATCCAGTCTTTTTCGGGAACCGATCAGTAGTCCAATCGTAGAACCAATTAAAACCGAAAAGAAGAGAGCCAAAATCAAGCGCAGGGCGCTTTGGAAAAAGTGCCTATAAATGCTGGACCAATTGCCGATCAAAGCGCGAAAGGCGGAGGCCGGATCGGGCAATATATCGCTTTTGGGCCCGCTCAGGGCTATCTCCACAACCATGCTACCCAACCACCACAGAACCAGAATCGACACTATGCTAATCCCGTACCTTAACAAACTATTTTTCATCTTTGGTAAAAACCTTCCCGGACGGTTTTCACGACCTTGTAGAACTCTTCACTGCGGCGGAAATCCTCCGTCCCCATTCCGGGATTATCCACGACTGCCCGAATCGAAGCCGGTTCTCCCGCCAGCAACATGATCCTTTCTCCCAGATAGACTGCCTCTTCCACATCGTGGGTGACCATGATCATAGTCACCCCCTCTCGCTTCCAAAGTTTGAGGATAGTGTCCTGTAAATTGGATCGGGTAAATTCGTCAAGAGAGACCAACGGTTCGTCCATCAACAGTAGAGCCGGCTCAACTGCAAGGGCTCTTACGAGCCCTAGCAACCTACGTTGCCCCCCGGATAGTTGCATGGGGAAATCTTCCTTATATTGCTCCAGTCCCAACTCCCTCAATAACCTCTCCGCCTTGCTCATATCCCTCTCCCCTCGAAGTTCCAGCCCCAAAGTGGCATTTTGCCAGACGGTTTTCCAAGGCAGAAGACCTGCCCTCTGCAATACCAGCGTAGTCTCCGCGTCCCCGTGAGTCAATTGGATCGACCCTTCAATCAAGTTGTCCTCATTTAGGCCCGCGATGGCGTGCAAAAGAGTAGTCTTGCCGCAACCGGAAGGGCCAACTATGGAAAGGCTTCTTCCCTTTTCCAGTCTGAAATCGATATCGGAAAGTATCTGTTCCCCTCCGTCCTTGTCAGCGAGGTATACGGAAAGGTTTTTTACTATGATCATATCTAAGATAGGGCATATCTCTCAAAAGACTTAGGGGAAAGCGCACCTGTACCGAACAAAGCGTTAACGAGGAAGAGTTGGGCCGGGTCGAAAAATCTCTCCAGCCCGAACGTCACCATAATCACTGCTTCCTTCATCACAGATATGTCTCACAACCTTCAGTCAACTCTTGAAAGGTGGGGATGGTCTCCATTACCTTACGAGACTTCAGCCAGTCGGCCAGATCCAGATAGTCCTCTTCCACAAGAGAGGTAGGGGGGGTGAAAGTGGGTAAGGGAAAGCGCTCTTCAAACCCTTCGGGTAAAACCGCGTCTTCAATAACGCTCGACATGCCGGGCATGGTTTCCGTGATCACCTGCATGGCTAGGCCCATGATTTGAGATTTGTTTCGAGAATTGACGGAGCCGATAGCCTCCCTCCAACCGGAAAGAAAGGAGGAGACTATCTCTTCTCTCTCCTGTAGTAGTTCTCTTCTAAAAACGATCACCGCCGGCAACAATTTAACCGATTGAAAGTCGGCCAGTAAATCCGCTTCGTTTCCCTCCAGCAAGGGATTATTGACGGCCAAAGTAAGTAGAGGTTCGGGCAAGACGGCGGCAACGAAACTGCCAAAAAGGAGCCCCCGAAGGGTATAAACGAGGTCATCCGTGTTGAGGAAGAAGGAGTCTTCATCCGGGGTTATATTCCGACCCCGAAAAAGCTTCTCCGTCTCATATTGAATATCGCTGCCCATCTCAAGGGCGATCGACTTTTTGGGGCTAGGGTCCAACCATTTGTCGACGAGTTCTTCCAATGAAGAAATGCCGTAACGTCCGCTAGCGGCAAGCCCCAAATGCCTCTTACCCTCCTCGGGACTAAAGGCGGTCGCCAATATAGAAGAGTTTCCTTTACCTCGAGCCACGGCAAGCAGCGCGCTGGATAGATCGGTAATACAACAATCCGCTCCACCGTGAATGGTCATCATAGCGGCTTCCCTGACCCCTTGAGCCGGAATCAACTTGAGTCGAATTCCATTCTCCATAAAGAAATTTTTCTTCTTACTTTCCAGAAAAGTCGAGGTCCGAACGCCCTCCACAAGTGGTAGAGAGGCCATCATCGGAGGGTAAGTAATGCTCAACGACTGGGCGCCGGTCCCCTCTTTTTTATCTTCTTCTTTATCTTCTTCCGCCGCGGCCCAAATTTCCTTGCCCAAAAAAGGAGCGAGAGCGGAAGAAAGCAAGCCCGCTCCTAGAGATTTCAGCAGTTCTCTTCGCGTATATTTCATAGTTATACTCCAGAGACTTAAAGATAGAAATATCAATTGAACCTAAAAAAGTTCGAACGAGTAATTATAAAACCAGTAGCTAGAGGGTTTCAATTGGAGGCGATTGGCTTTGCTAACCCTTCTCTACGCTCAAGCCCGTCGGCTTATTCTCCCGATACCCCTCCATCAGACAAGATACCTCTTCCTTGACCGTTTCAATAGTTTCCCTGTCATTCGGCCGGGCCAGCACCTGATCGATGAATTCGGCGATAGCCAACATCTCCTCTTTACCCATGCCCAGGGTCGTCACGGCCGGCGTACCTAGCCTGATTCCACTGGTCTCCTTCGGGGGGCGAAAGTCATAGGGGACCGGGTTTTTATTGACGGTCATCCCCGCCTCTTCCAGGACCTTTTCGGCTTCTCTTCCGGTGATCTCTCGATCCCGTAGGTCCACCAAAAGCAGATGATTGTCGGTACCGCCGGTAACGAGTTTAAAATCGCGTTCGCGCAATCCGGCGGCCAAAGTTTTGGCGTTTTCAATGATCATAGCTTGGTAGCGGGCAAACTTCTCCCCAGCGGAATCCTTTAAAGAGACGGCTTTGGCCGCGATGACGTGCATCAACGGACCACCTTGCAGTCCAGGGAAGACGGCCTTGTCCACCTGGCGACGGTACTTCCCTTTGCAGAGTATTATACCTCCCCGAGGACCGCGCAGAGTTTTGTGAGTCGTACCCGTGACGAAGTCCGCAACTGGAACGGGATCGGGGTGAAGATCGGCGGCCACCAATCCGGCTATATGGGCCATATCCACCATCAAGAGGGCGTCCACCTCATCGGCTATCCGCCCAAATTTTTCGAAATCGATCTCTCTGGGATAAGCACTGGCACCGGCTACTATTAGGTCCGGACTATGTCGCCGGGCCAGATCGGCCACTTCCCGATAGTTGATCCGTTCGCTTTCTCTGTCCAAACCATAGTGAAAGAACTGAAATTGCTTGCCGGATACGTTCACCTGGCTACCATGAGTCAGATGACCGCCATGATTGAGATTCATGGCCAATATTTTCCCTCCCTCAGGGACGAAAGAGAAATATATGGCTTGATTGGCCTGAGAACCGGAATGGGGTTGCAGATTGGCATGTTCCGCTCCAAAGAGTTCCTTGGCCCTCTTTCGCCCGAGAGATTCGATTTTATCCATTACTTGGCAACCGCCATAGTACCTATCGCCGGGATAACCCTCGGCATATTTGTTGGTCAGACAGGAGCCGGTCGCTTCCATCACCGCCTTACTGGCAAAGTTCTCCGAAGCGATCAGTTCCAAGTTGCTCTTTTGTCTTTCGTCTTCTTCCCTAATCAACCCTTCAATTTGTGGGTCGGATTCCGCTAGAGACTTGAGATTACCTCTACTGCTCGATTTGCTCTCGGTAATAATGGTGTACCTCCGTAAAGTGAAAAAAGCCAACTGCCGATATGTAGAAACTCGGAACCTGCAGAAGGCTACGGGTAAAGATAGAACCAAAAAACCCACTTGGCAATGGGAAGGATCAACCAAAGAACATTTCCCTCTTCGCCAATTCCAGGAAAGGTTAGGAAAAGGAACGGACGGCTAAGAAAATTTAGCTCAAAGGGATCTTTATTTCAAATTATAGATTTGTGACTAGCTGTGGGCAAGAAAAAAGCGAGGGAACCTTCGTTAATCTAAACCGGTTGGAACGAAGAAGGGGCAAAAGACAAAACTATCAGGTAACTGTGAAGGTCTTAGTGACTGGTTCTTCTGAAACGCCTTCTCCCACGGGTTTGAACTTGATCTTGTAACTACCCCGCGGTGCGCCGTAAGGTACTGTCGTAGAAAAGGAGAACACGTCTTCTCCTTCCTCCTTTTTAGCCCGTCGGGAGAAAGGTTGACCCGTGACCGACATCATGACATAGTCGATCTTTTCCGGCTCGTCGGACTCGATAGTTGCCTCGACGGAAGTGCCCGGTTTTCCGCTCGCAGGCTCGAAGTTAACTTTTAACGCCATAGCGAAATTCCTCCTTGAATAATTTTACTTCTTCAAAGCAAAATCGATCGACTTCCACTCTCCATCCCCGGAGGAAATTCCGGGGATTTCTCGAAATCTTACAAGTTTTGCCCCTTCTTCGTAGTTCTAGGTCTTTATACTGACCAGTCAGTATAACAATACCATAGACTTCAAAAAATGTCAAGCAACCACGAATATCTTCCCCCCCATATTTTAGAGAAAAACAATAAAAAACGGGCCAAGAAACCGCTCGAACCTTCCTTGACCCGCCCGCTCCACAAAGCGAAATGGAAAATCACGTCCTCTTCTAAAAGAAATCCAACTCCAATTCTTCCAACTCCGCGTCGATCTTTTCCCGCTCTCCCGAACTCATCTCCCAGCCGACCGCGGCCGCGTTCGATTGAGCCTGGTCGGAGTTCTTGGCCCCGGGAATTGCGATAACTCCCGGTTTGTCCACGATCCAGTTAAGCGCCACCTGGGCCATGGCCTTACCGTGATTTTCGGCTACCTCTTCCATTACATCAAGCAATCCGCCGATTTCCCTTAAGTTATGATCTTTGAAAAGAGCCGAGCCACTCCTGACGTCGTCGTCAGGTTTATTGTCCGGGCCGTACTTTCCGGTCAGTAACCCCTGAGCCAAGGGACTATAGCCGATCACAGTTATATCGTGTTCGCGGCAGTAAGGGAGAACCTCCTCTTCGATCTGTCGCTCCAACATATTATAGATAACTTGGTTGGAAACTATTCTCCCCTCATCCAAAATGGCCCGGGCCTCTTCCAAATCTCGGACGGCAAAATTACTGACGCCGATGGCGCCTATCTTCCCTTCTTGATAAAGCTCTTCCATGGCCGTCATCGTCTCCCGCAAGGGGATCTGGGACCAAGGATCGGGCCAGTGAACCTGATAGAGGTCGATCTTATCCAGCCCCAACCTCTCCAGGCTTTCCTCGCAGGCCCGTTTTACGTCGTCGTGACGCAGATGAGAATTGACCTTGGTCGCCACCATTACTTTGCCCCTATCCAACTCAGCTACAGCTTCCCCCACCACCTTTTCCGATTGACCATTTCCATAAGCTTCCGCCGTATCGATCAGGTTTACGCCTAGCTCGTTGGCCCGGCGAATGGCTTCCTTTATCTTTTCGAAACGGACGTCGCTTCCCCACTGCTCTCCCGACGCCTGCCAGGTACCTATACCTACTTCCGAGACTTGTGGACCGTCTCCACCTAGTCTTTCATATTGCAATTGTAACCCTCCTTTTCTACTAGAAATTGATAATCGTTATTTATTATAAGGCGATCGGGGAAAGATTCAAAGGCCAGGATCAAGAGTCTTTATAGTTGAAGGGGAAAGAGGGTCGAAGTACTTGAATAACTTATAACGATTGTTAAAAATTTAAGTGGTGATAATGCAATGTCCGACCAAACCTCTAAGAAAGAGTATAACGGATTGTTGGCGCCTTGTGAGGTCATAATCTGGGAAGTATTACCCCGAGTTAGAGCCCAACTTACCAAAGATCTAGTCGATCTAGAGGTGCCTCGAAAAGAGGTAGCAAAACAGTTGGGAGTCACTCAGGCCGCGGTTTCACAATACTTGTCGGATAAGAGGGGACAAGGCGGGGGAGAAATGTTGGGCGAGGAGCCCAATCGGGAAATAAGAGAACTGGCCGAAGAGATTGCGGCCGGAGAAGTGGACAAGTTAATCCCCCGTATTTGTGAAATATGTGCCGCGGTCCGCAAAGCGGGGGATTTGTGCCAGCTCCATCGGGACGGTCAGGCCATACCGGAAGAATGTAGTCTCTGTTTCGTGGATAATAAAAAAGACGGGAGCGGAGATGATAGAGATGAATGACTCCTCTAAAGCAACTGTCTATTTCGACAATGCCGCTACGACACCCGTAGCCGACTACGTCAGGGAACAAATGGAACCTTTCTTTGCCGACGAATACGGCAACCCTTCCAGCCTCTACCAATTGGGACAGACGGCCAAGGCCGAGGCTCTGGACAGGAGCAGAGAGACGGTAGCCTCTTATCTGAACGTCGATCCTCAGGAAATAGTCTTTACCTCCTGTGCGACCGAGTCGAACAATTTGGCCATCAAAGGAATTGCTCTATCCAAGGAAAAGGAAGGGCAAAAAGCGGGTTTCGTCACTAGCGAGATAGAGCATCACGCAGTGCTCCATTCGTTCCAGTGGCTCGAGGAGAGGGGCCATCGGGTAACTTACCTACCCGTGGACAGGAACGGCTTGGTCAACCCCGACGATTTACGAGAGGCGATCAGGGAAAAGGATACGGAGCTCG
>Ga0207797_1002350_pt1 | contig 13137 bp, 14 predicted proteins | sample PRCRCaboRojoPR_6_FD_187275 | JGI IMG/M metagenome (GOLD analysis project Ga0207797, IMG submission 187275) | Marine sediment microbial community from Cabo Rojo, Puerto Rico - PR CR 10% Liquid 1 (SPAdes) | ecosystem: Environmental > Aquatic > Marine > Coastal > Sediment | place: Cabo Rojo, Puerto... | reverse complement strand
CGCTATCCGCACTGGCGCTGGGGCATGCAGTACGACCGACAGCAGAAGCAACGGCAGTTCCTGGGCGGCAAGGCCTTCGAGATCGTCAACAACGACGTCCCGGCCCACGCCTTCCTCCAGGAGTCGAACAGCCTGGCCGACCAGAAGGCGGTCATCACCCACGTCGAGGCCCACGCCGACTTCTTCGCCAACAACGAGTGGTTCGGCCTGTTCTCCCGGTCGCCGGACGCCGCCGCCATGCTCGGGCGGCACGCCGACGCCGTCGCGGAGATCATGAGCGACCCCGACGTCGACCGCGCCGAGGTCGAGAAGTGGATCGACCACGCCCTCTGCCTCGAGGACAACATCGACCAGCACAGCGTCTACGAGCCGGTCGATCCCGGGACGGAACCGGTCCCGGAGACCGCCGAGGCTGACGACGAGGACCGCCTCGGGGACCTGGAGTTCTCCGAGGCGGTCCGGGACCACGTCTTCGACGAGGAGTGGCTGGCTGCCCAGGAGGCCGACGACGAGGCGGTCTCCTTCCCACCCGACCCCGAGCCCGACCTGCTCGGCTTCCTCCGGCGGTTCGGCAAACAGTACGATCCCGAGGCCGAGAAAGCCGTCGAGATGACCGACTGGCAGCGGGAGATCCTCGAGATCCTCCGCCGGGAGGCCTACTACTTCGCGGCCCAGGGCATGACGAAGGTGATGAACGAGGGCTGGGCCGCCTACCACGAGTCACTGATGATGGCCGACGAGGCCTTCGCGGACGCGGACGAGTTCCTCACCTACGCCGACCACATGGCCAGGGTCCTCTCCTCGTCGGGTCTCAACCCGTACAAGCTCGGCAAGGAGCTCTGGGAGTTCGTGGAGATGTCCGAGAACCGACGCCACGTGGCCGAGCAACTGCTCCGGGTCGACGGGATCACCTGGCGGAACTTCCACGACCGCGTCGACTTCGAGCGGGTCCTCGCCTTACTCGAACCGGATCCGGCGGTCGCCGCGATCGATCCGGACGGCCTCGACCGCCTGGAGCCGACGGACCCGAGAGTCGACGCCGACGCCCTCGCCGCGGCGAAGGCCGGCGAGATCGACGTGGACCGCTACCCCTGGAAGCTCCTCACCTACGAGGGCATGGCCGAACGACACTACGCCCTGGTCAAGCGCCAGCATCGCGGCGCCCTCGGGCGCATCCGTCAGGACGAACTGGAGCGTCGGGCGCGATACATGTTCGACGACGCGAAGTACGACTCGGTCGAGGTGGCCATCGCCGCGGTCGACTACACCGTCGGCTGGGACCGGATGCGGGAGATCCGCGAGAGCCACAACGACGTGACCTTCCTCGACGAGTTCCTGACCCAGGAGTTCGTGGACGTGAACGACTACTTCACCTACGAGTACCTCCGGTCGAGCAACGACTACCGCGTCACGTCGACCGACTACGCGGACGTGAAAAAGAAGCTCCTCCTCCAGTTCACCAACTTCGGCAAGCCGACGGTGGTCGTCGCCGACGGGAACTTCCGGAACCGCAACGAGCTCCTGCTGGAGTACCAGTACAACGGCGTCGTCCTCGACCTCGAGCAGGCCAAACAGACCCTCGAGCGGGTCTTCGAGCTCTGGGGCCGCCCGGTCCACCTCCGCACCATCGACGTCGAGTACGACGAGCACGACGTCGAGGTGGCCCGCCGCCGCGACAGCGAGCCCGAGGGCGACGAAGTCGGGAAGCTCGTGAGCTTCGACGGCATGGAGTTCACCGAGGAAAAGCTCGACTGGGAGGAGGTCGACCACCTCGCCGCCGCGGACGTGGACTACGACACAAAGCCCGAAGAATGGCTGGCCTGAGGGCTCTACCACCCGTTCTCAAATCGTATAGGCGAATACTGGCAATATCACCCGGGTTCTTCGCAAATTCGCGGATGTTTGTCGCCAGGTGTCTATTATTATCGCAAATTTATCGAGAATTTTTCCTCGCTGAACCCAATATGCCCGTTTAACCCTTAATTCGAGGCGCATTATCAAAATTTTTGGCGGAAATTCAGGATCGTTAATTGCTTTGTAGGGTTTAAGTCTTTGTGGCCGATACGGGAAATCGTAACAACTCCAGTGTGTGCGGTTGCCGACGTGTCGTGAGTCGGGGATTGCTCGCTGGCGGACCACATCATGTCGGACAAAAAGATAGAACTCAATCGGCGACGAGTATTGGGCGGATTGATCACGGTCGGCGGCGCGGCGGCCGCGGCCGGTGCGGGGACGTTCGCGCTGTTCAGTGACACCGAGCAGAGTTCCGGCAATACCATCACCGCCGGAACATTAGACCTCGCACTGAATCCTAATAGTTCGGCAAGCACACCAATTAGCTTCACGAACCTCAAACCCGGTGACTCGGGGACGCTCGCCATCGAGCTAGGCAACACCGGGAACATCAACGGTGACCTCACAGCCGTCAAGATCGGATCGGTTTCAGGTGGCACATTTAGCGCTAATCTGGTCACCGACTCAGACGGGACTGGGACTGATTTCGAGTCGAATCCAACAGGTGATGGCGGTGAACTTGACGATAATCTCACCGTCGATGCGTTTCTCGAGCCCAGCGGGAGTTTTACCGGGTCGGTCGGCACGACGCAAGGTAGTACGACCACTCGCTCAGGATCCGAGACCAATATCGTCACCAGTGGGACCGTCCTCGCTAATGCTATCGGGTCCAATTCCCTCTCGACATCACTCAACCCGCCGGAGACGAAGTACTTCGTCCTGAACTACAATCTCCCTTCCGGGACTGGCAACGTCGTTCAGGGCGACAGCGTCGAGTTCGATGTCCAGTTCCAGCTCGACCAGGCCTAACGCTCCGTGAACGGATATCCGGAGCCCTTCGTGGTGTCTCCTTCGGGAGGAACGATGGGAGCATACAAACCATGATTCCCGCGCTCCAGACCGCACCGCAGGGACTACTTTCCACAGGTGGGGTCGGGGCCTGAGGCGGGCCTGCAAGCTTGGAGTGAAAGCGTGCGTAACACCCAAACCGTATCGAGACGGCAATTGCTTGGGGGGATCATGAGCGTCGCCGCCGCTGGCGCCGCGACGGGTGCCGGCACGATGGCAGCCTTTCGGGACAGCGAGTCCAGCACGGGCAATTCCATCTCTGCAGGGACGCTTAACCTCACACTGGACGGAAGCGACGCGACCGTCCAGTTTCTCTCGCAGACGAGCGTCGCGCCGGGCGACAGCGGCTCGGCGACGCTCACGGTCGCGAACACTGGCTCCCTGCCGGGGTACATCGACGTGGAGGTGGCCTCGCTCACCAGCTACGAGAACGGCCTGAGCGGCAACGAGAATTCCGTCGACGGTTCCGGCGGCGACCCGGGGGCCGGAAACGGGGAGCTCCAGGACTACCTGGAGGTCCACGCCGAGTTCCAGAACGGGCCGGCCCTGTGGAGCGGATTCGACACGGTGGCCAACCGTCTCGGGACGGGCACGCCTTACGACCGGGATTACCAGCTCGCTGCCGGCGGGAGCGACACGTTCGTGGTGGATTGGCAGCTTCCGTCGTCGGTGGGCGACGACGCCCAGAGCGACGGGATCGAGTTTGCACTGACGTTCAGCCTCGACCAGCGAGCCGACACGGGTGTCTGAGATGCCGGGACCGTCGCTTCGTCGAGCGGGCAATCTCCTCGGCCTCGTGGTCCTGGCCGTCGCGGTCGTCCTCGCGGTGCTCCTCGTGGCGCCCGGGCTCGTCGGGGCCGAGGCCAGCCTGGTCGTCAAGTCCGACAGTATGTCTCCGGCGATCTCGGCCGGTGACGTCGTGGTCGTTACGGGGGCAGACGCGACGTCGCTCTCGGCGGGGACGGTCGTCACGTATCGCGAGCCCGGCGGCACCGTCGTCACCCACCGGATCGTCGACGTAGTCGAGACGGACGACGGGATCCGGTACCGCACGAAGGGCGACGCGAACGAGGAGCCGGACCGTGTCCTCGTCACGCCGGCCCAGGTCCGAGGGACTGTCTGGTTCACCATCCCGCTGCTCGGACACCTCGTCGTCTTCGCGAACACGAAACTTGGTTTGGCCCTTCTCGTCATCGTCCCGGCGATCATGCTGGCTGGGAGCGAACTGTACTCGCTGTACGTCGACGCAACCAGTGACCAGACCAATAGGGATGGTGGTCGGCAATGACTGTGAGGACGTTCCGGTTCATGATAGCGGCGGTGATCGTCCTTGGACTGGCAGCTTTCCTGGGGGCCGGATCGACGACGGCAACGTTCAGCGATGCACACGACGGCCAGGGTAGCTTGACGGCTACCGACAAGTTTTTCGGTAGCTTGACCGCCGACGCCGGCGGCTCCTACACCGTCCAAGAAGGCAGCGGGTGGTTGACTCTCGATGCCTCGAAAAGCAGCTCCGCGCAGGGGACCATCCAACGGTACGACTGGACTCTGCTTTCTGGCCCCGGTGGTGGATGGTACTATCCATCTCAACCGTATGCCTATTACGACGTCCCCACCGACGTGCAGGGCCCCACTCAGGCAGTCGTCGAGCTCACCGTGACCAATAACAAAGGCGAAACAGCTACCGATACTGCGACGATTACGATCCAGGATGCGAACGGGATCAATGCCGCATCTGTGCGGAGTGCTACAAATGCTAGCCCGGGTAGGAAACGAGGGGGAACTCGCCAGACGTTTGGCAACAACACGGGCTAGGGGCAAGTCTTTCACCGACCCTGGGCGGGGTTCGACGCTGATGAACGTGTACCGATCACGACCTGATTGGTGGTACGGTCCTCCTTCGTGGCCTCTCCATTCTCTTGTTGGGGCCGTCTCGCCCCAAAACGATGGGGAGCCGGCCCGGAAGCATCAACGACCGTTCATGCCAGAGAACCGACCAAGCAGTGTATCGAACCTACACAGGAGGGGTGGCCACTCGAGGCGAGCGGGCGGGTGTGAAGAGGTGACCGAAAGAGGCCGATAGGGCGGTCGATCGCATCTGAGCGGGTGGATGGATGCAAAGACTAACACGGCAAGTAGTGTGGCAGAGGCAGAGCCACCTCTCCGAACCTGAAATGGCGCATAAAGGCCCCGAGTCTACGGGTTTGATCGGGTCCACACTCGCGTATGTTGGGACGAAATCCCGACAGAGGCCCAAATTATCAAATTTAGTATTTAGAGAGGGGCCTATTTGTGAGTGCCCGTCGGCAATCAAACCAATGGCAACAAAAGACGAGCGCTGGGGTACCTTCAATGGGCTTTCCTTCTCGTCGGAGGCGTTTTTCCACGCCTGGATCATCTCCATGTCCGCCTACGGCGTCGGCGACATCGTCACGACGATCGCCCTGGTCTGGTTTAGCCCTCACCACGTGGAGGCCAATCCCATCATCGCCGCCGCGATCGGCCTGTTCGGCGGCGGTGGGTTTCTCGCCCTCAAGCTCCTCGTGATCTACGCGCTGATCGGCGTGAGCTTCTTCTTTGGCGCGCGCGAGGACGATCCGTTGCTGTTCTACGGTCCGCCGGCGGTCCTGTTCGTCATCGGCTTCTTGACGACGGCGCTCAACGTCGCGCTGCTCTTCTGATCAGGTCGACTGCAGTCGGAAGTCGACCGTGACGTTCGCCCCGTCGCTCTGGATCACGTTCCCCGTCGCCGTCGGCACGTGCCAGTCGAAGGTGACCGTCGCTTCCTCGCCGGGGGCGAGTTCGCTTCCCTCGGCGGGTCGGCCGACGGCGGCGATGGCGGCCAGCGAGCGGGCACCCTGGTCGGTGTCATAGAGGTTCTCGGTCGAGCCGTCGGGATATTCGACTTCGACGACGAGCATCACGTGTTCGGACAGTTCACCACCGTTCCCCGGCGTGTCCACCGACGACTCCGCGGAGACGACGCCGTTTTCCTCGTCCTCGACGGTGACGTTCGCGACGTCCAACCGGGCCGTGACGTCGCCGTCGTTACGGAGCACGATCGAGTCCCGATCGCCGTCGCCGGGTTCGAGGTCGTCGTACTGGAGGATGACGCCGGAGCCGACTGCCCTCAGAGTGAGCGGCGACTCGCCGTCGCCGTCGTCGCCGCCTCCGCCACCACTCGCGCCTGCCTCACCCCCGCCGTCGCCGTCGGCCCCACTGCCTGCGCCGTCGCCACCGTCACCCGTGCCGCCGTCGTCGCCCGACGGTGGCTCGCCGGTCGGTGGCGGTGTCGGCTGGTCGGGGGCCGAGGTGTCACCGTCCGTCGGACTCTGGGTGTCGCCGGGTGGATCCTCGGGCGGGTCGGACGGCGTCACCGGCACGACCGCGTCGGCGCCTGGACCGTCTGGGCCGTCGGTCAGGGTACCGAGACCGACCCCAAGCAGTGGCAACAGTACCAACAGGAGGATCGCAACGGCACGCCGGTCGAGCCGTTCCTGGAGGTCCTCGCGCCAACTCACGACCGAACCCCTCCATCGAGGTGGCCGAGACGTGCTGTGGCCCCCTCTCGGCCGGGCTCCCGGGAGGTGCCGAGAGCCTCGACGCGGGTCTCTCGAGGACTGCTGCGGACACTATCTCGGGCAGTGAGCTGACTCATCGATGTCGGTCACGGTTCCCCGGCGCTTTCCCACCGGACGTCGGACGGTCGTTGTTGTCCCTACGGGGCCCTGCGTATTTATACTGGCCATCGATGTCGCCACGTGAGACAGGCCGATTTGCTCGGATCGTGGCCCGCCTCGGCCGCCCGACTACCGCTTGGACGTCGTTGCTGGGGTCGCCGATGGCGTTGACCCGGTCCGTCGAACGGCCACGCTCGAGCCGTGGACGGACGGTGCCGGCATCGCTTTCTGGCCGGGCCGGGTAGGCCCCACATGGCCCACTCGGAGTTCACCGTCGGCACCGACGACCGGCTCGAATGCGTCGACGTCACGGAGCAGGTCCGGGAGGCGGTTGCTGCCGGCGCCACCGGCACGGCGACCGTGTTCTCCCGGCACACGACCTGCGGGATCACGGTCAACGAGGCGGAAGGCCGTCTGCTCGGCGACGTCGAGGACTTTCTCGCCGACGTCGTCCCGGACACCGGCTGGGCGCACGACGAGATCGACGACAACGCCGACTCGCACCTGCGGGCGGCCCTGATCGGGCCGGACGTCACCATCCCGGTCGCTGAGGGCGAGTTGCAGCTTGGCACCTGGCAGTCCGTGCTCCTGGTCGAGTGTGACGGGCCGCGCACGCGGACGGTGACGGTGACGACGGACTGACTCGCGTCGCGAACGCATTTACAGGGCCGGGTGTTAGAGGGCGCCATGACCGACACGGAGCGGGCCGGATCGGGCTGGTACGCGGGCCTCGATCCGGACGACGAGGCCGCTGCCACGGCGGCGATTCGGGACGGGGAGGCGGCCGAGCCGCGCGACTGGCCGCGCCTGGCCGTCGACGCCGGCTTCGCCGAGAGCGAGGCAGAGTACTACGGGCTGTTGCGGACGGCCGCGATCGGAGCCGCCCGGGCGGCGGTGCGGGAGCGCGAGGGGGCCGACGACAGACAGCTCGTCCACGCCGTCCGGGCCCTCGAGGACTGTACGCGAACGGCGAACGAGCTCGCCGAGCGCCTCGCCGAGTGGGGCGGGAGCGTCGATGGCGCGGCCGGGACCGGGGTCGAGTACGCCCAGGAACTCGTCGACAGCCAGCCGGGGGATCCCGTCGAGGAACGGCTCGTCGGCCTGGCCGAGCGGATCGTCGACCTGACCGACGAGGCGGCGGCGCTCCGGGGGTTCATCGAGCGGACCGCGCCGTCGGTCGCGCCGAACCTGTCGGCGCTGGCCGGGCCCGTGCTGGCGGCCCGGCTGCTCTCCCAGGCGGGCAGTCTGGAGGCACTGGCGAAGCTACCGAGCGGGACGGTCCAGGTCCTCGGTGCGGAGGACGCCCTGTTCGCCCACCTCCAGGGGGGCGCCCCCTCGCCCAAGCACGGCGTGATCTACACCCACGAGTACGTCCGTGGGACGCCGCCCGCGGAACGCGGGTCGGCCGCCCGGGCACTCGCGGGCAAGCTGACAATCGCTGCCCGGGTCGACCACTACAGCGGGGAGCGGCGGCCGGAACTCGAGCGGGACCTGGCCGAGCGGATCGAGCGAATCCGGGAGCGTGAATCGTCGTGAGCCTCCCTGAGGGCGTCGAGCGGCGGACGGTCGACGGCGAGCGGGTGCTCGCGACGCGGGGGCCGGACGGCGACTGGCGGGAGTGGGATCCGCGGCGGTCCAAGCTCGGTGCGATGCTGGACCGGGGCGTCGAGACCGGGCTCGGGGGTGGCGAGACGGTCCTCTATCTCGGCGCCGCCGCGGGGACGACGGTCAGCCACGTCGCGGACCTCGCCGGGCCGGTGTACGCCGTCGAGTTCGCGCCCCGGCCCATGCGGGACCTGCTCGAGGTCGCGGCGGCACGGGAGCTGGTGATCCCGCTCCTGAAGGACGCCCGCCGGCCGGCGACGTACGGCCACGTGGTGGAGCCGGTGGACGTGATCGTCCAGGACGTGGCGACCCGGGGCCAGGCCCGCGTGGCGATCGAGAACCGCCGATTCCTCGCGCCCGACGGTCGGCTGCTCCTGGCGATCAAGGCCCGGAGCGAGGACGTGACGGCGGCCCCGGAGGCCGTCTTCGAGTCGGTGCTCGAGGACCTCTCTTCGGCCTACGAGGTGCTGGCGACGGAGCGACTCGATCCGCTCCACGAGGCCCACCTCGGCGTGGTCGCGCGGCCGGCCTGAGGACACGAAGGGGGAATACTTTAGCCCGGGCAGACGCAACTCCGCGCCGATGGAGCGTGGCGCCGCCGAGAACTTCACCCGCATGGGGACGCTCGGGATCGAGGAGGAGTTTTTCGTCGTGGACGAGGACGGCCGGCCGACCGCCGGGACGGACACGCTGGTCTACGAGGCCGACCCCCCGGAGATCCTGGCCGGCCGCCTCGACCACGAGCTGTTCAAGTTCGTCATCGAGACCCAGACCCCGACCATCGAGGACCCGTCGGGCGCCGAAGCGCAGCTCCTCGCGGTGCGGGACGCCCTGATCGACCACGCCGAGACCCACGGTTTTCGGATCGCGGCCGCGGGCCTGCACCCGACGGCGAACTGGCGCGAACTGGAACACGCCGAGAAGCCACGGTACAAGTCACAGCTCGACCGGATCCAGTATCCACAGCACCGCAACACGACGGCCGGACTCCACGTCCACGTCGGCGTCGACGACGCGGACAAGGCGGTCTGGGTCGCCAACGAGCTCCGGTGGTACCTGCCGATGGTGCTGGCGCTCTCGGCGAACTCGCCGTTCTGGTGTGGGTTCGACACCGGCCTCCACTCCGCGCGATCGACGATCTTCGAGTCGCTGCCGAACACGGGCATGCCGACGGCCTTCGACTCCTACGCTGACTTCGACCGGTTCGAGCGGTACATGCTGGAGACGGACTCGATCGCGGACCGGGGCGAGCTCTGGTTCGACGTGCGGCCCCACTCGGGGCTGGGTACCGTCGAGGTTCGCGTGGCCGACGCCCAGCGCGATCCCGCGGTCGTGCTGCAGTTCGTCGAGTACGTCCGCGCACTGGTCGTTGACCTCGCGGAGCGGTACGCGGACGGCGAGTCGGGCAGCGACTACCGGCGGGAGTTGCTCGACGAGAGCAAGTGGCGGGCCATCCGACACGGTCACGACGCCGAGTTGCTGTCCCGGGACCTCGAGACGACACGGCCCCTCGAGGCCGTCGTGCAGGCGGAGGCGGATCGCCTCGACGTCCCCGGACTCGTCGACCTGTACGACCGCGAGAGCGGGGCGTCCCGGCAGCGCCGGATTCGTGACTCCCAGGGGCTGGACGCGCTCCCCACCTCCCTCCTCCTGGAGCGGTCCTGAGCGGCCGCCGGGATTCGCCCCCCGGGCCGATCACCCGTCCGCGTTGGGGGGATTCTCAGGGGTCCGCAGCGAGCCAAGGATTTTTATTAGGCAGTCACTTTCGACCTTCTAGAAACGACGTATGTCTTCTGACGACTCAACCGACGGCGACGGGGGCCGAGCCGGCGTCGGCGAGGAGGGGACCGACGTGCGCGAACGCCTGGAACGGGAGGCCGATCGGGCGGTCGAGACGTTCGACGAGGGCATCGTCGACCTGCTGTCCTGGGTGCTCGACACCGAGACGCGCGCGAGAATCTACGTGTACCTCCGCCAGCATCCCGACAGCACCAGCGACGAGGTCGCCGAGGGGACCGGCCTGTACCCGAGCACGGTCAGGGAGGCCCTTGCCCAACTGCACGAGGAGGGCAAGGTCCAGCGGGACAAACGCGAGAGCAGCGGCGCGGGCAACAATCCCTACGAGTACAGCGCCATGTCACCGAGTGACCTCGTCGGGGAGATCGTCGAGGACGTCCAGTCGGAGCTCAACACCGTCTTCAACCTGGACCGGCGGCTCCGGAGCGAGGACGAGGCCGCCGACGCGACCGAACCCGTCACGATCACCGTCGAGGACGCCGACGAGGACGCGAGCAACGCCGCCGACGGCACCTGAAGGGGGTGTCGTCCCGGCGACAGGAGCCGATCCGAAGCCACTAAACGTAAACGCGCCATCCGGGCGCACATGCAGGTCGCGCTGGGTGGAACGTTCGACCCCGTACACGACGGCCATCGGGCGCTCTTCGACCGGGCCTTCGGCCTCGGCGACGTCACCATCGGCCTGACCAGCGACGACCTCGCCCCTCGGACCCGCCACGAGGACCGCCACCTCCGGTCCTACGAGGCACGACGCCGCGACCTGAGCGCGGAGCTCGAGTCCTACGCGGCGACCTACGATCGCGAGTTCGAGATCCGCAAGCTCACCGAGCCCACCGGGATCGCGACCGAGCCGCAGTTCGACGTGCTCGTCGTCTCCCCCGAGACCGAGACCGGCGGCAAGCGCATCAACGAGATCCGTCGGGAGCGCGGCCACGACCCACTCGACATCGAAGTCGTCGACCACGTGCTCGCCGAGGACGGCGACATCATCTCGAGCACGCGGATCGTCGCCGGCGAGATCGACGAACACGGCAACCTGACGCCCGATCGCGAGGGACGCCCCGCGACCCGGCAGTGAGGCGGGCCCGACCTACCAGTCGGGCGCGTCCAGGCCGGCCGCCTCGAGCACGTCCTTCCATCGCTGCTGGACCGAGAGCCGCGAGACGCCGGCGGCCTCGGCCACCTCGCCCTGCGTCCGCTCGTCGCCGACCACCAGCGCGCCAACGTAGAGGGCGGCCGCCATGGTCGGGGGCTTCGAGCGCTCCGCCTCCGGCAGGGCCGTGAGGAACGCGTCGGCCGCGCGAGAGCGGGCCTCGGTGCTCAGCTCGAGACGGTCGGCCGCCGCCTCGAGTTCCCCGAGCCACTCCGCGTTGGCGACCTCGTCGCTCGCCCGGTACACGGCCGTGGCTGCGGGTCGATCCGGCTTAAGGGCTCGGCGCGGAGTGGTGGTGAAAGTGGTCGCTCGCGAACCCGAAGGCTTCTTGCCGGCCGTCGCGGTAACGGTCGACTGCGCGCGGGTAGCCAAGCCAGGAAACGGCGCAGCGCTTAGGACGCTGTCCCGTAGGGGTCCGCCAGTTCGAATCTGGTCCCGCGCACTGACCGAGTTTTCGAGCGCAGCGAGAAAACGAGGGAGGGAGCAGGACCAGATTCGAGCCCTGGAAGACGCAGCCCGGAACGGCGCGAAGCGCCGCACGCCCGGACCGTCTTCCTCCGGTTCGAATCTGGTCCCGCGCATAGGGGACGCGAACGCAGTGAGCGTCCCCGAACGAGCGAGCGGTGGAGCCGCGAGCAAGCGAAACGCAACCGACGGATCCCCTTAGCGAACCCACACGCTTCCGCCGCCGGCCTCCGACCGCCGACCCGGGGTTACCTTCCCGTAGGCCGGGGCTTTTGCCCCAGCCGCGCATCCCCGACTACCATGGCGAAAGCAGCAGTCGTGATCCTCGCCGACACGGAATCGCACGCCGACCTCGGGCGGCTGGTCAACGGCCTCGAGACCGCCCGCGAGTTCGCCGAGACCGAGGGCGACGAGGTCCGGGTCGTCTTCGACGGCGCCGGCACGGCCTGGATCCCGGAACTGGAGGACCCCGAGTCGAGCTACCACGAGATGTACGAGGCCATCCGCGAGCACGTCCTCGTCTGTGACTTCTGTGCCGGCGCGTTCGAGGTCTACGACGAGGTCGCGGAGTCGGGCGTCGAACTGCGCGACGAGCACGACGGCCACCCGAGCATTCGGTCGCTGGTGGCCGAGGGGTTCGAGGTCATTACGTTCTGAGTGGCGGGTTTGCAATAGCTTTGGATATCGAAGCTATTGCGTAGAAGGCCGTAATCGTCGAAATTCGTCGCAATCGGGTTGGTTGACGGATTCCCGGTTAATCGGAGAAATAGCCATACGATTCGCTACACCAACTCCTCCGCCATCTTGAAAACGTCGTCAACAACGTCAACTCGGCATCTCGCTATCCACCCGACTTTCCACTCGAAATCACACCCATTCGCGCTCGTGCATTCTGCAAATACTTTCCAGCCCGTGGGCTCCTCTTTTACTCCATACCAGACTGTTTGACGACGACATCGAGGACAGCGTGACGATTCGTGCTTCCGGAGCTGCACTGTGACAGTTGGTGCCGTTTTTCCTTTTAAATAATCGCACCCCCAATTATTTCCTCTCGCCTGATGAGGACCGTCTAGATGACCTACGATGGCCCGAGGATTTTTCGAGCACCGATCGGAAACTCGGCCGCGCAGGAGAATTTCGAACGGACCGTCCTAGCCGGTGTCGACCAGGACCGCCACTCACGATACTCAGATTTTGCTCCGGAGGATTCCACCGTTCGGATGTGGGGGACGAAGGAGACGGTCAGGGGAACCTGGGAGGACATTTCTCCGGGCGATTACCTTATCTTCTACAGGGACGGGATCTACGAGTACGCCGCCGAGGTACAGGGCACGGAGGAGAACGAGGCCCTTGGTCGGGAAGTCTGGCCGAATTTCGAGGAAGATCAACCCTGGCTGTGCATAATCTATCTTCGGGAGCCTGTCGAACTCGGCGTCGACTCGGCCGAAATACACGAACTGGCCGGCTACGATATCGAATATCCAATGGGGTTTTCGCCTCTGAACGAGATGGGAATCGGCGGAATTCGTGGCCGATACGGTTCTGTCGAATCATTCGTTCACGGTGGCGACTCGA
>Ga0207797_1002349_pt1 | contig 13138 bp, 11 predicted proteins | sample PRCRCaboRojoPR_6_FD_187275 | JGI IMG/M metagenome (GOLD analysis project Ga0207797, IMG submission 187275) | Marine sediment microbial community from Cabo Rojo, Puerto Rico - PR CR 10% Liquid 1 (SPAdes) | ecosystem: Environmental > Aquatic > Marine > Coastal > Sediment | place: Cabo Rojo, Puerto... | reverse complement strand
ATTTTGGATATCGGCTGTTTCCATGTCTTCGGAGGAGGGGAAGTGCGGCAGTATCGGTCCCAGGTTGCACCCCGCCTGGCAGCGGGCGGCGATCTGCTGCTTTACGTTCACCTCAGGGAGCCTGGGAAGGAGGGCCACGGAGCCTCGGAGGAGGATCTCGAGCAGCTGGCCGAGACTCTGCCGCTGGTCTGGCGCCGGGACGGCACGGAGGGAGAGCGGCCTTCCGCCTGGCTGCAGCTGCAGAAGCCCAGCGCTTGATAAGAAAAGAATTAACCGGGGGAGTTCGAGGAGAGAAAAGGAGAGTCTGGGACCTGCTTGAGCGTTTCCTCAACCAGGGTGAGAAATTGTTCCGGATCAGTCCGGGTGAGCAGATGCCTGCGCCGGGAAGCCGGCAGCTGGTAGGGTTCCAGGTAGCGGGCGGCGTGCTTCCGGAACAGGATTAAGCCTCTTTTCGGGCCGTAAAAGTCTTGGGAGCGCCCCAGGTGTTCCCGGATGACATCCAGGACTTGTTCGGGCGGGATCTCATCCCGATCCAGCCAGGAGAAAATCCAGGGATTGCGGACCGCACCCCGGCCGATCATCACCCCGTCGCAGCCGCTGACCCGCAGCATTTCCCGGATGTCCGCAGTGGTCTGGATCCCGCCGTTGCCGATCACGGGGATGGTCAGGCTGTCTTTAATTTCCGCCAGGGCTTCCAGATCAGGTGGGCCGTGATGTCTTTGCTCTTTTGTACGGGCGTGCACGGCCAGCAGCTGGCCGCCGTTTTCTTCGATGATCCGGGCGATCAGCAGGTACTTGCGGCAGTCCTCCCATCCCAGGCGGATTTTTGCGGTCACGGGCACACTCAAACGGCCGGCCAGCGTTCTGAAGATCCGGGCGGTGAGCAGGGGTGTGCGCATCAGGCCCACCCCGGCCCCCCGGCCGGCGATTGAGGAGGTCGGGCAGCCGAGGTTGATATCAATCGCATCCGGCTCACGTTCCTGCAGCCGGAGGGCGGCCTCGAGCATATCCCGCGGGTCGTTCCCGTAGACCTGAATCAGGACCGGCCTTTCCTCCTCCCGGAAGACCAGTTTATCTTCCAAAAACTCCGGCCGCTCGAGCACATCTCCGGTGCGGACAAATTCTGTGTAGCTCAGAGAGGAACCCAGGTCCCGGCAGAGGGAACGGAAAGGCCAGCTTGAGTAGCCGTCCATGGGGGCCAGGATCAGACGCCCGCGGACGGGAATGCCGGCGAAGGAAAAGCGGGGTTCAGTCATGGGCCGGGGATACCAGGGCGCGGTCCAGGGCCTGGCGCAGGGAGCGGGCCTCAATCACCTCGATGCTCTCCGGCCAGGTCAGCATGCCCTCCCGCAGGCGCCGGGGGACGATCGCGGTCTGGAAGCCGAGCTTGGCCGCCTCATGGACCCGCTCGCTGACCCGGCTGGACATCCGCAGTTCCCCGGACAGCCCCACTTCCCCGATTAATATCGTGTCGGCCCGGACCGGCTGGTCGCGGATCGAGGAGGCGATCGCCGCGGCGACGGCCAGGTCTGCGGCGGGTTCGCTGATCTTTAATCCTCCCACCACGTTGACAAACACATCCTGCTCGCTGAGATTGATGCCCGTCCGGCGGCTGAGCACGGCGGAGATCAGCAGCAGCCGGTTGAATTCGATCCCGTTTGGCGTGCGGCGCGGATTGCCGAACGAGGTCGGGTTGGTCAGCCCCTGGATTTCCACCAGGATCGGCCGGGTGCCTTCCATGGTGACCGCGATCGCCGATCCCGGAGCGTTGACCATCCGTTCTGCTAAGAAGGCTTCCGAGGGGTTGCTGATTTCAATCATCCCCCGTTCCCGCATTTCAAACACGCCGACTTCAGAAGTCGCTCCGTAGCGGTTCTTGACCGATCGAAGCAGCCGGTAGGCCTGGTACCGATCGCCTTCCAGATACAGCACAGTGTCCACAATGTGTTCTAAGACCCGGGGGCCGGCAATCGTGCCCTGCTTGGTGACATGCCCGACCAAAAAAACGCTGGTCCCTGACCGCTTGGCGTATTCCCGGATCCGGGAGGAGCTTTCTCTAACCTGGGTGACGGATCCCGCCGAGGAATCCAGTTCCGCCAGCTGGCAGGTCTGGATTGAATCCACGATCAAGAGCAGCGGCTGGATGTCCCGGGCGTGGGTGAGGATGGTCTCGACATCGGTTTCGGTCACCAGGTAAAGGTTCTCCGGAAGGGGGAGCGGCTGTCCCTCCGGGGTGCGGCGCAGCCGGTTGGCCCGCATTTTAATCTGGCGTTCGGATTCCTCGCCGGAAACGTACAGCACGGGGTCGTTTTCGGCCAGCTCCAGGGCGATCTGCAGCAGCAGGGTAGATTTGCCGATCCCGGGGTCGCCGCCGATCAGGTTGATTGAACCCGGTACCAGGCCGCCGCCCAGCACGCGCGAAAACTCGCCGATCGAGAGCGGGATCCGGTCTTCCGGTCCGGTGCTGACCGCCGTGATCGACTGCGGGGGACTGGAAGGCTGAGAAGCAGGGGTCGGGGCCCGTTTGGATTCGGAGCGGTCGACAATTTCTTCGACCATGGTCTCCCAGTTACCGCATCCCGGGCACCGGCCCATGTAGCGGGGATTGGTGTGCCCGCATTCCTGACAGACGTATCGTGTGTATGGTTTCGCCATGCCCTTTATTATATCCGGTCCTGTTTTCTATCCTCCGGGTTTTCCGGAAACCCGGTCGGCCTGGGAGCCCCAGGAGCGGATCAGGGACCAGGAGTTTTCCCCCCGAAAAAAAGCCGTTCTGGAAATAATCTTGCACTAGGAAGAGGGACAGGTTATAATGAACCAGAACAAATGTTCTAACAGGTAGGATCAAGAGGAAGTCCGTCCCGGCGGAGGAAGGTATGGAAATAGGAATGCTCTGGCACGACAGCGATCAACATCGGGATTTAGCAGGGAAGGTCAGAAGGGCTGCCCGGCACTACACCAAGAAGTACGGCAAAGAGCCGGATATTTGTTTTGTTCATCCCCAGACGCTCGGTCACGAACCACCTCCGGGAGCCCGAAGGGATGCGGGTAAAAACGGTCTGACCATTGACAGGATCAGCATTCAGCGGAGCGAGCAGGTCCTCCCCCATCATTTCTGGATCGGTGTGTCAGGGGGTTAATCCCGAGTCAGTTGGGGTGGGTGATATAAATTTCCCAGCTCCCCCAGTAAGGTTCGTCCCCATCCCCCCCGCACTGCTGGACCTGAAGTTCTTCTACCAGGGTGCGGTTTTCAGGCAGTTCTACCGTGTAAGCTACGCCCGGATCGACCTCGAAATCAGCATATCCATCCCCCAGGTCAGGTTTCAGCCCGGTAAAAAAAGTTTCCCGGTTGTCGGTTCCCCAGGAGACGATGATCTCCACGCCTGGAAGCCCTTGGCCTTCCGCGTCTGTCGCGTACACCTGGATCAGGGGTGCTGAGAGATCCGGGTTGCAGATTGCGGCCTGGTCCTGCAGGGTGAAAGGAGGAGCTTCGGTGGCGGTGGCTGTAGGTGAAAGGGTTTCCGCCGTCGGCGTGGCTGAAGCGGTTTCTTGATCTGCCGCTGCGGTGCCGGTGGCCTCCATGGGTGTCTGGGGGGGAGAGCCTTCCCCGGGTTCCGGGGAGGGGGTAGGTTCCAGTTGATCTTCCGCCGCGGTTTCCGGTGTGTTTCTGAGGTCGGTGGAAAGGTCGGCCAGCAGCCGGGCCATTTCCTGGTCTCCGCGCTCCGCCAGGCTGCGCTGAGCCTGAGCGGCCAGCGCCAGAGCGGGTTCTTCGTCGCCCAGCAGTTCAAGCCGGGCCCGGGCTCGAGGTAGGTTGCGGTTGGCCTGGTAGGCCCGGGCGATCAGGGACCGGTACACGTCCTGATAGTCCTCCCGGAGCGTGGCAGGATGGGTGTCTTTTTGGGTCAGGGGGGAGACTACCCAGGAATAGGCCAGCCCGAGCATAAGGCCCAGGATCAGGGCGGTCAGCAGATACCAGTGCCCGCGGTCAGAGTTCATGGCTCGGTTTGTTCCCCCTGAAGGTCATTGTGCAGGTCGCGGAGCAGGAACATGTCAGGCAGGGTGTATTCTGCCTGGGAGGCAAACTTTAAGGCCTCTTCCACACTGACCAGCGGGCTTTGGTCTCCCAGCAGGGTCAGTCGGTTCATGGCCCAGGTGAGGTCCTGGTTTTCTTGATAGGCCTCGGCGATCATCAGAGTGAAATCGGTTTGGTAATCGATCCTCAGATCCTGGATCGAGGTATCCTGGTACTGGACCGGGTTGACCACCCAGCCGTAGTACAGGCCCAATCCCACGCTGAGGATCAGTACGATCAGGAATAATGTCCACCGGGTCATAGCTAAACCTGCCTGACTGGTTGAGTACTCACTTATTGTGCCACAGAGCGGTGCCGAGCACAAGTCCCACCCTGGCGGGCGCTGGTCCTTCCGGACGGACAGAACAGAATAAATGTTCTGGGGTTTATCCGGTCTGCGGGCCGGGCGGTAAATTTTCTTGACTGTCAATCCGCTGGGTGTTATCCTTTTATCTGGAAAAAGGAACCTTTGATGTCTAATCAAGAACACAACACAGAAAATACCGGGTTTGTCCAGGGTTTATTTGGGCAGGTGAAAGGCTCCCTGGAGCAGTCTGAGCTGGGCGATCCGCTTCTCAAGGCGGTGACTTTAATTGGTGTGGTTGTGCTGGTCGGCCTGGTGATCTTCGGGGTCAATAACCTCTATGTCCTGGACCCTGACCCGGGGGGTGAATCAGCTGCCCTGGCCGGGCTGGAACCGACCCCGACAGCGGTTGAACTGTCCCTGGAAACCGATGGCGCGGTGGTCCTGCCGGATTTTCAAGCCTCGCCATCCCATGCTGGAGGATTGAAGCGGGCTGCGATGCTGCATACATCAATCCCCACCCGCCCCCGCGTGGACGTGATGACTTATACGGTGGAAGCCGGCGATTCGGTGTTTCAGATCGCTGAAAAATTCAGCCTCAAGCCGGAAACTATCCTGTGGGGTAATTTTGATACCCTGGCGGACAATCCGCACCGCCTGCGTCCCGGTCAGGAGCTCAACGTTCTGCCGGTCAACGGCACCTATCATGAATGGCGGAAGGGAGAAAGTTTTACCCGGGTAGCCGAATACTACGGAGTGGACCCGATGGCCATTGTGGAATGGCCCGGTAATCCGCTGGATATTTATAACTTTGATGTGGAGGATCCCCAGATTGAACCCGGCACGATGCTGATCGTCCCCGGCGGTGCGCGGGAGCTGGTCGATTACGGTCCTCCTGCCATCACCAGGGACAACCCGGCCATCGCCGCCACCTACGGCCCCGGACACTGTGGGACCATCTACCAGGGTGCGGTCGGTGTGGGTGTGTTCCTGTGGCCGACCACCGAACGGTGGATTTCCGGCTACGATTACAACCCGGGCGCCAACCACCCCGCGATCGACATCGCCGGCAGCATCGGCAACCCGGTCTGGGCGGCGGACAACGGTGTGGTGGTCTATGCCGGCTGGAGCAACTACGGCTACGGCAACCTGATCGTGGTCGATCACGGAAACGGCTGGCAGACCCTTTATGCCCACCTGAACTCGATTGCGGTCGGCTGCGGCCAGAGCGTTAATCAGGGCCAGGCGATCGGAGCCCTGGGCAGCACCGGGAACTCTTCGGGCGCCCACCTGCACTTTGAGATGATCTACAGCGGCAGCAAGGTCAACCCGTGGAATTTCCTGCAGTAGTATGCCAGTTATCGAACAAGACAATCCCCGGCTGTTTCAGCCGGGGATTGTCTTGTTAATGGACACCTGACGGGTTTGAGCTGCCCGTTTACAGGGGAGCGGCCAGGAGCGGAACGGTCATTTCTAACTCCGTCAGGCCCCCGTGCCGCCCGAGCAGCGGATTTGGCTGGCGGTGCCACCACAAATAGGCTTCCTCCCGGGCGATCATTACCAGGTCCCCGGTCCGGCTGGACCAGCCCGGGTGAACGGGCGGGGGACCGAACAGTCCGGCACCGGCGGCCTCTTCGGAAGGCAGCACGAGAAACTGGTCCGGCCAGTGTTCGTGGATGTAGTTTCGGACAGCAGCTTTTTGACCGGGCCGGACGTGCAGGTAAGCCAGCCGGTTTTCCCCGCTGGGGAGCATGTGAAGCATTTCGGCCAGATCCGGGTGGGCTTCCAGGGTGTAGTGCGGGTCCGGCTGGGTGGTCACCTGGCCGTGATCGGCGGTGACCAGCAGCAGAGTTTCCCGGCGGATTTCCTGAGATAGCGGTTCGAGCAGGTGCTCGTGCAGGCTCCGGCTGAAGGCGGCAAACTCAGCCTGCCCCCGGGGATTTTCTGTCCCGTGCAGGTGAAAAAAACCATCCACCCTGCCCCAGTAGGCGGTGATGTACTTCCGGATTTTTGGTTGAGCTTCCAGCAGCTCCCGGAGGCTGAGGAACATATCAGGCGCGGAGCGGATCCCGTGCAGCTGTACGTCTTTCAGGAACATCCGGGATAAACCGGAGTTGAGGATCGACCGGTCTTGGAAAGCATGGGCCTGGACTCCGTGCCGGTTAAGGTGGGTTCCCAGGGTGGGAGTGTCCAGGAATTCTTCCGGGATGAAACCGGCCTTTTCAAGGGTGCAGCCCGGGCCGGAAAACTGCACCGGGGTATGGCTGATCATGTTGGCGGTCAGCTGGTATTCTTTGAGGTACATTTCATAGCCGGAAATCCCATGGCGGCAGGCCGGCTGTCCGGTCCACAGGCTGGTCATGGCGGCACAGGTGGTGCTGGGGCAGATCGAGGTCAGCGGCCGCAGGCTTCCACGCTCGACCAGCGGTCCCCAGACCGGTTCAAGGTCTCCCTGGCGCCAGGCTTGAAAGTGCTGGAAGGAGAGGGCGTCGATGAGCACGAGGATGACCTGGGTCACCTGGTCGGGACGAGGCAGGTCCTCCGCTCCGGCCAGGGCCCCGATTCCTGGACCGGGGATGTCAAACCAGCTGCACACCGTGTCAGGCAGGTTGACAATTGAGCCGCCCTGATAGTTTGGAAGTTGAAACTCTGGGACCTCGGCAAGCGTGTGGAGCACGGGATTCTTATTCATCGATTTAGATTTCCTTTGGTATCCGGGAGCTGGTTTTGATATAATACGGTCAGCTAAAAACAGGAGGAGGATGACCTTTGCTGCAAAGATTTTTCTCCGGCCGGCGGGTCCGCCAGCTGCGCGAGTATTTGACTGCGTATCTGATGATCGCCCCGGCGACGATCTTGGTGTTTGTTTTTGGTATTTTTCCGGTTGGTTTCGCGCTTTATGTCAGCCTGCATAAATGGCGGATCAAAAAGGGTGACTTCAGAGGGTTGGGAAATTACCTGCGGGCGATCGACAACCTGACCTATGTGGTGCTGTTTGCGATTGCCCTTGGGGCAATTATAGCGGCTTTTCTGATTCTGCGCCGGATCCTGGCCCGGAAACGGGAAGAGCAGGACAGGAAAGCTGTCTGGCTGATCGCCCTTCCGGGCGCTGTAGTCAGCGCTGCTGTGTACACCTTCATCCGCTGGACGGTGCTGCTGCTACCGGAAATCCTGGCGATCGCGGATGAAATCTGGGGTCTGGAAAAAACCCGCCAGCTGTTCATGGGGCTGCTCCGGGAAGCGGTCAGTACCCCGGCGGTGGTCCGCGCCTGGTGGCTTTTTCTGGGGACAGCGGCCGGCGGACTGATCTTGTCCCTGGCTGTCTATTACCTGCTCCGCCCCCCGCGGTTTGCGGCCTATCTGGCAGATTTCATCCTGGCCTGGCTGGCCCTGCCGCTCGGGGCGGGACTGCTCTGGGTGGTGTTCCAGGATGTCCAGGCCGCCTATCAGGCTGCCCTGGAAACCGGGACCGATCCAGGCATCTGGCCGCAGGTGATCACCCTGACCGGCGGCGTGGTGCTGCTGATCGCGGCCTGGAGACTGTGGAAAGCCGCCCCGGAACAGCAGGGGACTATCCCATTTCTGTGGCGGATCCTGTCCGCGATCGGTTTGCTGATCGGGGCCTGGCTGCTGATCGGAGAACTTCCTCAGGTGATCGCTGCCGGTGATGAGGACATGTGGAACGGTTTGAAAGTCACCGCGTTTTATTCCCTGGGCACGGTGCCCTTTCAGCTGGCTTTTTCGATGTTCCTGGCGATTTTGCTTTTCCAGAATTTATGGGGCTCGGAAATGTTCCGGATGCTGTTTTTCCTGCCCTATGTCACACCCACCGTGGCCAGCGCGGCGATCTTCCGCCAGCTGTTCTCTAACCGCTACCAGGCGCCGGTCAATCAGCTGCTGATGAGCCTGGGGCTGGAGCCGCTGCAGTGGGTCAGAGAGCCCCAGGGGGTCTTTTCCATGCTGGCCGAATCGGCCGGGATGGTTCTCCCGGATTGGGCCGCCGGACCGAGCCTGGCGCTGGTGGTGATCATGATTTATTCGATCTGGACCTATGTCGGATATGACACCGTGATCTACCTGGCCGGGCTGGGAAATATCTCCACCGCGGTGATTGAGGCGGCGGAAATTGACGGAGCCGGGTCCTGGGAGAAATTCCGCTACATCATCTTCCCGCTGCTTTCTCCGACCACCTACTTCCTTTCCCTGATCGCCATTATCGGCACCTTCAAGGCCTTCAGTCACATCTGGGTCATGCGTCAGGGGTCGGCCCTGGGCACCACGGACACGTTCAGCGTGGTGATCTTCAGTGAGTTTTTTGAGAAGCTTCGCTACGGTTATGCTTCTGCGTTAGCGTTTGTGCTGTTTGCGATCATCCTCAGTTTGACCTTGATCAACCAGCGCATCCAAGGAGACCGGGTATTTTATGGCTGATTCGGGTATTTTTCAGGCTTCAGGATCGGTCGCCAGACAGGACCGCTTCCGCCGCTGGTGGACCGTGATCCGGAAAATTGGCACGTACGGCTTTTTGATCTTGGGGATGCTGATCTCGATCACCCCCTTTATCTGGATGATTTCCACCTCGCTGATGACCCTGGGAGAGGCCCAGGGCATCCGCTGGATCCCCACCGAACTCCATTTTGAGAACTATCTCAACGCCTGGCGGGAAGCGGAGTTCTCGGAATATTTCTTCAACAGCGTCCAGATCACGTTGATCACCCTGGTCGGCCAGGTGACCTTCAGCACCCTGGCAGCCTATGCGTTTGCCCGGATCGAATTTCCGGGCCGGGATGTGCTCTTTACCCTGATGCTGAGCACGATGATGATCCCGGCCATGGTGCTGATCATCCCGAACTTCCTGACTGTGACCTGGCTGGGGCGGATCGGGCCGATCAAGTGGGTCAACAATTGGCCGGCCCTGACCATCCCCTTTATGGGCAGTGTGTTCTCGATTTTTCTGCTCAAGCAGTTTTTCGCCCAGATTCCGGATGAGCTTTATGATTCCGCCCGGATTGATGGGGCCGGCCACCTGCGGTTTTTGTGGACCGTGGTGATTCCGCTCGCTAAAGCGCCGATGATGGTGATCATCGTGCTGTCCTTTATCGGCTCCTGGAACGCCCTGGCCTGGCCGCTGCTGGTCACCAATTCCCCGGAATGGCGGCCGATCGCGGTAGGCCTGAACAATTTTGTCGATGAAGCGGGCCAGATGCTCAACCTGATGATGGCCGGCACCTTTATCACCATCATCCCGATCTTGATCATTTACTTTTTCACCCAAAAACAGTTCACGGAAAGCATCGCCCGGAGTGGGTTGAAAGGTTAAGGGATGATGGGCCGGCAGCTTGGTACAATAAAATCAACGGAGCCTGGATTGCAAAGGAGGTGAGAGGGAGGTAAAGAACGAGAGTACAGACCAGACAACTTTTAGTCTTTTACAGACATACCAACTAAGGAGAGAAAACGAATGTCTAAAAAGATCTTTACGATCGCAGTCATGCTGGTGATGGTTTTTTCCGTGGCCCTGACCGCCTGCCAGCCGACTGCTACGGAAGAGCCTGCTGAGGAGCCTGCCGCTGAAGAAGAGATGGAAGAACCGGCAGAAGAAGAGATGGAAGAGGAGGACATGGAAGAAGAGGAGATGGAAGAAGAGGAAATGGAAGAACCCACGGCTGAACCTGAGGCCATGGGCGTTCCTCTCTCCGATCTCGACGGCACCACGGTCCTTTTCTGGCACGTCTGGGGAACCGGACAGCCCAGTGAGGGCATGACAGCGATCGTGGATGACTTCAACGCCAATAATGAATACGGCATCACCGTGGAAGCGGTCGATCAGGGTCATTACAGCGACGCTGAGGATGCCATGAACGCGGCCATCCAATCTGGCGATGTGCCCGACGTGATTGTCGGCTACCAGAACGCCCTGGCCGGGTGGTATTCCGTGGACGCCGTGGTTGATATTCAGCCATATATCGAAGATGAAGTGGTCGGCCTGTCCCAGGATCAGATTGATGACTTTTACGAGGGCGCGTTCAACTCCGGCTTGATCGCTGGTGGGGCCCGGATCGGGATGCCGCTCAGCCAGTCCACCAACGTGATTTTTTACAACAACACCTGGGCTGAAGAGCTCGGCTTTGACAGCGCCCCGACCACTCCGGAAGAATTCCAGGAGCAGGCCTGCGCGGCAGCTGAAGCCAACAACACCGATGACGACCCCAACAACGACGGCACCGGCGGCCTGGTGCTGTATCCCAGCGCTTCCAATGTGGCCTCCTGGACCTATGCCTACGGCGGAGATTTCCTGAATGAAACCGGCGACGGCTATGACTTCACCACCCAGGAAGTGGAAGATGTGGCTTATTTCCTGAAGACGCTCTGGGACGAGGGCTGCGCTTTCCCGACCGAAAGCTATCCCAACCCCGAGTTCGCTACCCGGAAAGCGCTCTTCACCATGAGCTCTTCGGCCGGACTGCCCTATCAGCTGGCAGCCTTTGACGATGAAGCCGCCACCGACGATGAGTGGAGCTTTATCGCCTTCCCCGGCCCCGGCGACCTGTCCGCAGTGGATGCCTTCGGGCAGTCTGTAGCGATCGTCAACTCCACCCCGGAGAAGAAGCTGGCCGCCTGGCTGTTCCTGAAGCACTTCACTTCACCTGAAACCCAGGCGACCTGGATCAACTCCAGCGCGTACTACCCGGTCCGCAAGAGCACCACGGACCTGATCGGTGACTACATCACCGAGAATCCCAAGTGGGAAACCGGGCTTGAGCTGCTGGAAGTCGGCCGGTCCGAACCCGCCCTGGCCTCCTGGGGCTCGGTGCGGCGCGCGGTGGGTGATGCCTTTGATGTGATCCTGCAGAGCGCCCCGGACGAGATACCTTCCGTCCTGGAAGACCTGAACAACACGGCGGCTGAACTGGTAGCTGAAGTAGAAGGCTAGTTTCTGAGACCAGTCGGTTAAGTGAAACGAAAGCGGGTGTTGGGTGAGAATCTGACACCCGCTTTTTCAGCACAGCGAGGTGTTATGAGCGATGATCGACCGCAGGTGATGGTCTACACCGACGGCGCCTGCTCGGGCAACCCCGGGCCCGGCGGGTGGGCGGCTTTGCTCCGCTTTGGAGAGCATGAAAAAGAACTCAGCGGGGGAGAGGCAGCGACCACCAACAACCGGATGGAGCTGACCGCGGCTATCCGGGCCCTGCAGGCCCTCAATACTCCCTGCCGGGTGGATTTATATACCGATTCTGAATATCTCAAGAAGGGGGTCACTCAGTGGATGGACAACTGGAAGAGCCTGGGTTGGCGGAGGGGGAAACCGGGAAAAACCCAACCGCTGGCGAATGCTGACCTGTGGCAGACCCTGGACCGGGTGATCGACCGGCATCAGGTCCGCTGGCACTGGGTGAGGGGGCACGCCGGAGTGGAAGACAATGAACGGGTCGACCGCCTGGCCCGGGAAGCTGTGCCCGGGGATCAGTGAGGAAGGCGTGTGATCCGCTATTTTTTATCCGTCAGGTAGTCCGGAAGGGGAAATATTATGGGGTTCGGCCTGGGAAGTACTCTCCCAACCAGTCCAGGGTTTCCAGGGCCGCGTACTCGTTCAGCAGGTTGAAGAAGTCTTCCTCGCTGGCGATCTCTCTTTCATGCCGGTCAAGATAGTCCCGTAAAAAAGCGAAAAATTGGGCTTCTCCGAGCGAGTCCCGGAGGTCGACCAGGAATTTGGCCCCCTGCAGATAGGTGGCATCCCGGTAAGCCAGGTACTGGTCCTGAATCCCCTGGTAATCGTAAATGGATCCGTCGATCGGCCCTTCCGGCTGGTAGTATTCCACCCGGGCTGCCCACCACCAGTCGACGGCCTCGGGATAAAGGTGTTCGTAGTACACTAATTCACTGAAGGTGCACAGGGCTTCATCCAGCCACGGCTCCAAGGCCTGGTCGTTGGCCACCTGGCCGTACCACCACTGGTGGGCGGTTTCGTGCGCGGCGATGATGGTCAGGAAGTTTTTTTCGGTGCCGTTGTAGGTGTCGAAAAATCCCCGGCTCTGAAAGTAGAGGCCCTCATATTCCATCCCGTGGTTGAAATCGGCCTGGACCATGGCCAGGCTGGATTGTTTATAAGGACCGTACAGCGTGCTGTACAGCTCCAGGGCTTCCACCGTGGTCTGAAAGGCGGCTTCCGCGGAAGCTTGATATCCGGGAAAGTAATATCCGGAGACTGTGGTCGCGCCGACCTGTTCTTCCAGGACCTGGTACTGCGGGCTGAGTGAGAGGACAAAGTTGCGGGCACCCTGCAGCTGATAGGACCGCACGCTGCCTCCGCCGGATTCCTCCGCGCTGGCTGCTGCGGTCAGTTGAGGTCCATCCATCACCTGGAAATTGACCTGAAAATCGGCGGCCGGATAGACCAGGTATTCCCCGAAGATCCAGGGGTCGTGCACGATCCAGCCCCGGCCGGAATCGTACGGGGGAACCAGGGGATACCAGTCCACCAGGTTGACCTGCAGGTCAGTGTAGCCGAAGGGAGAGGGACCGTATCCTTCCCGGGCGTTCTGGACCGGCAGGTTCAGGCTGTATTCGAGCACCAGGCTGGTGGTGGTCCCGGGAAGCCAGGGATCGTCCAGCGGCAGGGTCAGCCTGACCCCGTCGATGTGCAGATCGCTGACCGGCCTGCCGTCTCCCCAGCGGGCCTCGATCAGGTGAAAAACTTCTCTCCAGGCGTTAGGCGGGACAGCCAGGATGATCTCTTGAATCGGCTCGATCCCCGGGTG
>Ga0207797_1002348_pt1 | contig 13140 bp, 9 predicted proteins | sample PRCRCaboRojoPR_6_FD_187275 | JGI IMG/M metagenome (GOLD analysis project Ga0207797, IMG submission 187275) | Marine sediment microbial community from Cabo Rojo, Puerto Rico - PR CR 10% Liquid 1 (SPAdes) | ecosystem: Environmental > Aquatic > Marine > Coastal > Sediment | place: Cabo Rojo, Puerto... | reverse complement strand
ACCGAAGAACATACCTCGGTCCGCACCTGGAGCGGGGGCGCCGGGGGCTTCGCTCAAGGAGCGATGCACCGCGGCCGGGCCTGAGCTCGGGCCGGTGGTCCCTGACGCTCCGGGTCTGCATGCGAGGCGCTCCCCGGAGTCGACTCGAATCGAACTCCCGAAGGTGCAGAGCGATGTCGGATGGCCTGAGATGAGCCAGGCCCGGCGGGTTCGCACCCGTCCGGGCCCGGGGTGGGAGCACTGCTGCCGAGGTTGTGAGTCAGTCGGTGCTGAAGTAGTCCCGCACCTGCTTGATGGCGCAGAACTTCCCGCACATGGTGCAGACGTCGTCCTCGCCGGGGGGGCTGGCCGCCCGCATGCGCCGCGCCTTGACCGGGTCGATGGCCAGGGCCATCTGGGCCTCCCAGTCGAGCCGCTTCCTCGCCTCGCTCATCCTGCGGTCCCGTTCCAGGGCCCCGCGGTGCCCGCGCGCGATGTCCGCCGCGTGGGCGGCGATCCGGGTCACCACCACGCCCTCCCTCACCTCCTCCGGGCCGGGCAGGCACAGGTGCTCCGAGGGGGTCACGTAGCACAAAAAGTCCGCCCCGGCCTCTCCGGCCACGGCCCCGCCGATGGCGCAGGCCACGTGGTCGTACCCGGCGGCCACGTCCGTGACCAGCGGTCCCAGCACGTAGAACGGCGCGTTCCGGCACAGCTGCTTCTGGAGCAGGATGTTGGCCCGGACCTGGTTCAGGGGAACGTGCCCCGGTCCCTCGATCATGACCTGGACGTCCGCGGCCCAGGCCCGATCGGTCAGCTCGCCCAGGGTCATGAGCTCGTGCACCTGCGCCCGGTCCGTGGCGTCCGCAAGGCATCCGGGCCTCAAGCCGTCGCCCAGGCTCAGGGTCACGTCGTGCGCGCGCGCGATCTCGAGGAGGCGGTCGTACTGCTCGTAGAGGGGGTTCTCCCTCCCGTGATGGAGCATCCAGGTGGTGAGGAAGGCCCCTCCACGGCTCACGATGTCCGTGACGCGCCCCTGGGTTCGGAGGGTCTCCAGGGCGGCCAGGGTCAATCCGCAGTGGACGGTGACGAAGTCCACCCCGTCGGCGGCCTGCCGCTCGATCACGTCGAACAGCCGGTCGGCCGTCAGGTGGATCAGGCCGCCCCCCTCGTTCACGGTCTCCACGACAGCCTGGTAGACGGGCACCGTCCCGACCGGAACGGGGCAGTTCTCGAGCACGTTTCTCCTGCACCGGTCGATGTCCCCGCCGGTGGAAAGATCCATCACCGCGTCCGTGCCGGCCTCCAGCGCGGCCTCCAGCTTGCGCCTCTCCTCCTCGAGGGAGGCCTTGTCCGAGGAGGTGCCGATGTTCGCATTGACCTTGATGGTCAGGCCCTCGCCGATGCCGCAGGGCACGAGCCCTGCATGCGCCGGGTTGGCCGGAATGGCGACCCGCCCCGCGGCCACCAGCTCCCTGAGCCGGTCGGCCGGCATTTGCTCCGCTTCGGCCACCCGGCGGACGGCCTCGGTCGTGATTCCTTCTCTTGCCTTTGCGATCTGCGTCATGATGTTTCGTACCTCAAACCCGCAGCATCCGCGGGATTTCGTCGATTGGGGGTGCTCTCACCCCCGGTCCTGTTCCTGCAGGCAGCCCCCGAGCGGGTTGACCACGCCCGGGGCCGAGCCGAGTGCGTAACCCCGCCTCAGGGCTTCCCGGGCCGTTTCACCCGCACGGGCAACCGCCCCGTACAAATCCATCCCCACGCCCATGGACGCGGCCAGGGCGGAAGAGAACACACAGCCGCTCCCGTGGGAGCATGTCGTCTCCAGCCGGCCGCCCGGAAAGCGGTGCACCCCCCTGATGTCACAGAGGAGATCCACACACTGACCCGGGAGATGCCCGCCGGTCACCACGACGTCCGGGCCCAGGCACTTCAGGGCCCGGGCGGCCTCCTCCGCCCCCTCGAGGGTGTCCGCCGGCCGGCCCGACAGGAGGGAGGCCTCCTCGAGGTTGGGGGTCAGAACGTCCACCCTGGGGACGAGCTCCCTCAGGAACGCCTCCCGGGCGTCGACGTCCAGCAGCCTCCCCCCGGCGGTGGCCCGCATGACGGGATCCAGCACCACGTTGACGAACCGGCAGCGCTCCACCAGGGAGGCCACGGCCCTCACGGCCCCCCGCGATTTCAGCATGCCGATCTTCACGGCCCGCGGAAACGCGTCGGCCACGGCCTCCTCGATCTGTTTCGAGATCTCGTCCGGAGGAATCGGATGGACCGATGAAAGGCCGCGGGAGCCCTGCGCGGTCACCGCAGTGACCGCACACAAGGCGTGGGCGCCGAGGCGGTGAATGGTCTTGATGTCGGCCTGGATGCCGGCCCCACCGCTCGAGTCGGAACCGGCTATGGTCAGAATGGCGATCATTCCCTTGCAGGCCTTCATCCTCGAGCCAACACGAACGTTTTAGGCTATCACCGGGCGCTGACCGTGTCAATGCACGTTCTCTCGCGCTCTCCTCTTCCCGGACCGTCCACGCTTGGCCCTGCTTGACTTTGGAGGGTCCATCCCCTATAAACGGGTGCGAAAATCATCCTTTCCAAACACGTCATCGGAGCCGCGCCCATGAAACGGGATCGATGGAAACGATTCTTCGGCCTCAACCCCCGCTCCATCACCCTTCTTTCCCTCGTTCTCACCCTGGCCCTCTTCATCGTGGGCGTCCCCATCCTGGACATGGTGGAGCTCAAGACCTACGACCTGCGATTCCGCTCTCGGGGGGTCAAGAGCCCGTCCCCGGACATCGTGGCCGCGGTCCTGGACGAAAAGAGCCTCGACCGGGAAGGGCGGTGGCCCTGGCCCCGGGCCAAGATCGCTCGAATCGTCGATATCCTGAACCGGGAAGGCGCCAAGGTGATCGCGTTCGACATCGGGTTCATCGAACCGGACGAAAACAACAACCTGCAGCTGATCGAGCGGATCGATCGGCAGCTCCGGTCCCTCCGGATGGAAAACCCGGAGCTCAGGCGCTTCATCGAGGAGCAGCGCCGGGAGGCGGACAACGACCTCCTTCTGGCCAGAAGCCTGGAGGAGGCGGACACCGAAACCGTCCTCGGTTACTTCTTCTACATGCGCAAGGCCTTCCTGGAGTACGACCTCGTCGAGGAGGACATCGAACGCAGGCTCGACACCATCTCCGATTCCAAGTACCCCCTCATCATCTACAGCCAGCAGGATCTCCCGTTCGAGCCTTTCCGCGAGGCTTACGCACCCGAACCCAACCTTCGACGGTTCCACCAGAGCTCGGACGGGTCGGGCTACTTCAACATGGAGCCCGACCCCCAGGACGGCATCGTCCGCACCATGCCCCTCATGTACAAGTGCGGAGAGGAGGTGTACGCGCCCCTGTCCATCCAGGCCGTGTGGCACTACCTCGACCGCCCCCAGCTCATGATCCGGGTGGCCGGCTACGGGATCGAGGGGCTCCGGATCGGCGACCGGGCGGTGCCCACGGACGAGATGGGCTACATGCGCATCAACTACCTGGGCCCGGAAAGGACCTTTCCCTACGTCTCCCTCAGCGACATCCTGAGCGGGGATTTTCCCGAGGGGACCTTCCGGGACAAGCTCGTGATCGTCGGGGCGACCGCCATCGGAATCGGCGACATTCGAAACACCCCCTTCTCAAGCTCGGGTGAGTACCCCGGGCTCGAGATCCACGCCACGGTCATGGACAACATCCTCCGCGGGGACCACATCAGCAAGCCGAAGTGGGCCACGGTCTTCGACCTCACGGCCATTCTCGTGCTGGGCCTGATCACCGGCGTCGCAATCCCCCGGCTCAGCGCCGTCAAGGCGATCATGGCGACGCTCCTGATCCTGGCCGGCTACGTCGTGGCGAGCCGATGGCTCTTCGTGCAGGCCGGGCTCTGGGTCAACCTGGTCTACCCCCTCCTGGCCGTGGTGCTGGTCTACACCTCCCTGACGGTCTATCACTATCTGACGGAGGAGCGGGAACGCAAGAAGATCCGGGGGGCGTTCAGCTACTACGTGTCCAGCTCGGTGGTCAACGAGATGCTCAAGGACCCGAACAAGCTGAAGCTCGGCGGGGACAAGAAGGAGATCTCGGTCCTGTTCTCCGACATCCGGAGCTTCACCTCCATCTCCGAAGGCTTGACACCGGAGGAGCTCGTCCACCTGCTCAACGAGTACCTGACCGTGATGACGGACATCGTGTTCAAGTACGAGGGCACCCTGGACAAGTACATCGGCGACGCCCTCATGGCCTTCTACGGGGCCCCGCTGGACCAGCCCGACCACCCGTTCCGCGCGTGCTCGTCGGCCCTCGACATGATGGACGGGCTGAAGAAGCTCAACGAGAAGTGGATTGAGGAGGGGAAGCAGCCGCTGGACATCGGCATCGGCATCAACACGGGGGACATGATGGTGGGCAACATGGGATCGGACCAGCGGTTCGACTACACCGTCATGGGAGACGCCGTGAACCTGGGCTCGAGGCTCGAGGGCGCCAACAAGTCCTACAAGACCCACATCCTGATCAGCGAAACCACCTACGAGCGGGTCAAGGACGATTTCGTCTGCATGGAGCTCGACAGCGTCCGGGTGAAGGGCAAGAAGCTGCCCGTGCGCATCTTCGAGCTGGTGAGCCGAAAGGAGCTCCCGGCGCGGGACATGGAGGCCATCGCCAGGTTTCACGAGGGGCTCCGCCTCTACAAGGAGCAGAAGTGGGACCGGGCCATCGAGACCTTCGAGGGCGTCAACGCCATGGATCAGACCTTGTACGCGGCCCGGCTCTACATCCAGCGCTGCAACGAGCTCAAGGCCGACCCGCCCGGTCCCGGCTGGGACGGGGTGTTCACGATGACCACGAAATGACCCGGAGGGGCACCGCCGCCTGGGGATCCGGCTACAGGAAGTACTCCAGGGTGTAGTAGAGCAGCTTCTGATACTCCACGATCACCTCCCTGACGTAACGCCTCGTCTTCCACCAGTCCTCCGCTCGAAAACCGCTGTAGGGGCTGGGGGCCATTCGAATCGCGATGCCCTCGGCCTCCGTTGCGTGGCGGAAGGTCATCCAGGCCCTTCGGCTGTGGGTGGGGGAGGTGACCACGATGAGGGAGCGGTACCCGTTCTCCTCGGCGACGTCCACCGCCATGCCGGCCTCGCCCATGGTGCTCCGGGCCGGCTGCTCCGCCTCGAGGACGGCCTGGTCGGGGACCCCGCTCTCCACGAGGATCCGCCTCAGGATGTCCACGCTTCGCGGGATCTCGATCCCGGCCCGCTCGAGCGCCTCGTACCCGTCCGGCGGGACCTCCGGGGAGATGAACACCCTGGGTGCGAGCCCCTCCCTGTGGAGGTCGGCCGCGGCCAGACCCCGCTCCACACCGCCGCCGGACAGGCAGACGATCAGGTCCGACGGCTCCAGCTCGTGGGACACGACCAGGAACCCGCCGATCCGGGTGAGGATCGGCTCGTGGTAGGCGGTGAGCACCGCCCAGAGGACGAAGAGGAGGAAGAGGATCCAGCGCAGGACGGGCTTTCGCCTTCCCCCTCCCTCGGGCTCGATGGGTTCGGCTCCGGGCTGCGGCGTTTCCGTCTCCTGGAGGCCGTTCTCCCCGCCCGCCTCCCCGCCTTCCTGCCAGGACGATCGCCTCGCTCTGCTCATGGGCTCAGAACCCCTTCCGGCTGTCGATCAGCAGGGTGACCGGACCGTCGTTGACGAGGTGGACGTCCATCGTCTCCCGGAACCCGCCCGTCTCCACCGGCAGGCCCTTTCCCCGCAGCAGGTCCACCACGTGCTCGTAGAGACCGCGCGCCTCGTCCGGGGACGCCGCCCGGACGAACGAGGGTCTCCTTCCCTTCCTGCAGTCCCCCCACAGGGTGAACTGGGAGACCACCAGGACGGCCCCTCCCGCGTCGGCCACAGAGCGGTTCATCATGCCCGCCTCGTCCGGGAAGATCCGGAGGTGGGCGGTCTTGTCCGCCACGTAGGCGCAGTCCTTCTCCCCGTCCTCGTCTCCCACGCCCAGGAACACGAGCAGCCCCGGCCCGATCTTCCCCCGAACCCCGCCGTCCACCTCGACACGCGCCCGCTTGACCCTCTGCACCACGGCTCTCAATGCTCCCTCCATCGCCGGACCCGATGCCTCAGAAAAGCACCCACCCACCCTTCGAAATACCCCAAGAGCAACGGGGAAATCAACACCCATCGATCGTTTTGCCTCACCCGTCGCGGTTCGAATCGCAGCCGGGTTCGAGGTGAAACACGAGTCGCCGAGACCCTTTCCCGCTGCCCTCGCGCGAGCGACGCCCGTCCCGCGGGCAAATTGAGGGATTGACTACGCACGTCGATTGATATACAAGAAAATTTCACAAATCAAAATATTCATACTCAAATGAAGATCGGTGACCAGCGACCTGCATGAGGCCCACGACTCCAGAAAAGCAGACGCCCGCTCGAGGAGACCCGGACGCCGGGACCGACGGCGTGGTGAAGAAACAGGAAGCCGGGGCCTGCGCGGAGAGCATCCTGCGCTCGCTTCGAAGAATCATCCGCGCCATCGACCAGCACAGCCGCCGACTCAGCAACCAGTTGAATCTCACGGTCCCCCAGTTGGTCTGTCTCAGGCAGCTGGTGCTCTCCGGGCCCTCCACGCCGGGTAAGCTGGCATCGAAGGTGTATCTCAGCCAGGCCACGGTGACCGGCATCCTCGACCGGCTGGAGTCCCGCGAGCTGATCAAGCGGGAGCGAAGCGACCCGGATCGCCGAAGAGTGAACGTTTCCCTGACGGACTCCGGCCGGCGGCTGGCCGAGCAGATGCCCTGGCCCCTCCAGGAAAGGTTCGCCTCCCGGCTGGCGGCGATGCCGGTGAGCGGGCAGAAAACCATCGACCGGGCGCTGAAACAGATCGTGGACATGATGGAGGTCAGGGCGATCGACGCCTGGCCCATGGTCGGCTCCGGGGTCTGGAACGAACAGGCCGAGCAGGTGGGCTCCGAAGGGTGAGCCTGCCCGATCCTGCAGCCGGTCCCGACGAGGTGGGACGCTGAACGGTTTTTCCGCACACTTTCACGTAAAGCGCACGGCCGAGCTCCATTCGACAAGGGGACGGACGGGCCTCGGGCCCCCGCGGCGAGCAGCCGCGGGCCGGAGAGCCCTGAGGACGTTTTCCTGAAGCAGTGCGGGTCCAGCTAGTGCGGCTGTCCATTGGCCTATTGCGTACCGGACGATCCTTCGGGATCCACGGGCCAACTCGTACAACCCGGTTTGAGAAAGGAGAAGATCATGAAGGAGAACAGAAAGGACGTTCATCCCCTGATCCCGGAGCTGGTCAACCAGATGGAGAAAGGGAACGTGACGCGGCGTGAGTTCCTGCGCTACGCCACCCTCCTGGGCGTGGGCGCGGCCGCGGCCACCTCCATGGCCGGGCTCCCCTTCCCCCGAAAAACACGGGCCGCGGCGATCAAGCGGGGCGGGACCATGAAGATCGCCAGCTCGGTCCAGAAGGTCACCCACCCGGCGCAGTTCTCCTGGGTGGAGCCGTCCAACATGCTCCGCCAGGTCGGTGAGTACCTCACCAAAACCGACAACCAGAACATCACCCACCCCTACCTGCTCGAGAACTGGGAGGCCAGCGGCGACCTCAAGACCTGGAGCCTGAACCTCAGGAAGGGGATCAAGTTCAACAACGGCGACGAGTTCAACGCGGACGACGTGGTCTTCACCATGAACCAGTGGCTCAACGAGGACGTGGGCTCCTCCATCAAGGGCATGATGGGGGCCTACCTGAACCCCTCGGGCATCGAGAAGGTCAACGACTACCAGGTGAAGCTTCACCTGAGCGTGCCCGAGATCGCCGTCCCCGAGCACCTCTTCCACTACCCGGCCCTGATCCTCAACCACCGGACGTTCGAGGGTGACTTCATCAAGGCGCCCCACGGGACCGGCCCGTTCACCCTGGAGACCTACCGCGAGGGCGAGCGCTGCGTGCTCAAGGCGCGCAAGGACTACTGGCAGAAGGGGGCGGACGGAAAGCCGCTGCCCTACATGGACGGGATCGAGTTCATCGACATGGGAGACGAGATGTCCCCGCGCATCGCCGCCATCAAGTCCGGCGAGATCGACTCCATCGACCTGGCCACCACGGGCGGCACCGCCGCCTACAAGGCCCTCAAGGACGACCCCGCGGTCAACGTCAAGCCCATCGGAACGGCCCAGGTGCGTCTGCTGCGCATGCGCGTGGATTTGGACCCCTGGAAGGACAACCGGGTGCGCATGGCCCTCAAGCTCTGCCAGCACCGCGAGAAGATCCTCGGTCTGGCCTACTTCGGCCAGGGCGTGCTGGGCCACGACTTCCACGTCTCCCCGGTGCACCCCGAGTTCTGCGAGAAGCCGGTGCCCAAGTACGATCCCGAGCGGGCCAAAGCGCTCCTCCAGGAGGCCGGGTACAAGAACGGCCTGGACGTGAACTGCGCCGTGGGCACTGAGTGGACCGACGTGGTTCGCTACATCGAGGTCCTCAAGCAGGACGCCGCCCCGGCCGGGTTCCGGATCAACATCCAGACCATGCCCACCAGCCAGTACTGGGAGAAGTGGACCGAGGTGGACCTGGGCGTGACCCCCTGGACACACCGGCCGCTGGGCACCATGGTCCTGAACCTGGCCTACGTGCTCGGTGAGGACGGCAAGCCGGTGGCCTGGAACGAGACCAACTGGTCCGACCCCGAGTTCACCAGGCTGCTCAAGGAGGCCAACGGCACCCTGGACGTGCAGGAGCGGACCAAGATCATGTGCAAGCTCGAGCAGATCCAGTGGGACCGGGGTTCCATCGGGGCGCCCTTCTGGCAGTACAACTGGCAGGTGACCACCGCGCGGGTGATGGACTCCGAGCCGCACCCCACGGGGTACTACTTCCTGAACGAGGTCTGGCTCTCCACCTAGACCTCCTGCGCCCGGCCGCCGGCCGGCGCGCAGCAGCCTGAACCGGGGCGGCCCGGCTCCACGGGCCGCCTCACCACCCAACCGCATCGAGAAAAGGGGCCTGTGTATGGCGAAGTTCATCGTGAGGCGCTTTTTCCTCCTGCTCCTGACCATGTTCCTGGTCTCCATCGCGGTGTTCCTGATCACGGAGTCCTCGCCCGGGAACGTGGCCCGGAACGTTCTCGGGGCGTTCATCACCCCGGAGCAGGAGAAGTCCTTCCTGGCGCAGATGGGCCTCGACAAGCCCGCGTACGTCCGCTACGTCTACTGGCTCATCGGGAGCGACTGGCAGGCCGAGGGCAAGATCGGGCTGCCCCTGAAGCGGACCATGACCGACAAAGGCTTCGTGGAGTGGTGGGCCCAGCAGGACGACGGGGACCTCATCCGGTGGAAGCTCGAGGGAGAGGACCTGATCGCGGTGGAGAAGACCGCCGACGGCACGGTGCGGGAGTACGAGGACAACGACCGCTGGGAGACGAACCAGAAGGGCGTGAGCACCTTCTGGGGGATCGACACCCAGAACCACGCCGTCCGTTGGGAGAAGGGAGCGGACATCAAGGTCTGGTCCTTCGTGATCGGCACGGGCTGGATGGAGACCTCGGGCGGCCCCGTGGAGTACATCCCCCTCAAGAAGGGGTTCATCCGGGGGGATCCCGGCATCAGCCTGCGCACCGGACGTCCGGTGAGCAAGGCCCTGTTCGTCCGCCTCCGGAACTCCCTGGTCCTGGCCGGCATCGCCTTCGTCCTGGTCATGCCCGTGGCCCTGCTCCTGGGCCTGATTGCCGGCCTGAGGGAAGGAAGCCTGCGGGACCGGGTGCTCTCCATCGGGGGTATGACGTTCTCGGTGATCCCGGAGTTCGCCACCGGTATCTTCCTCATCCTGATCTTCGCCGTGTGGCTCGAGCTGGTCCCCGGGGCCACGGTCTTCGGGGAGCAGGCCCCCTGGCAGCGGCCGGACATGCTGATCCTGCCCGTCCTCACCCTGACGCTGGTGGAGCTCGGCTACATCCTCCGGATCACCCGGGCCAGCATGGTGGAGGTGATGCGCTCTCCTTACATCCGGACCGCGTTCCTCAAGGGGCTCCCCTACTGGCGCATCGTGTTCAAGCACGCCGTCCGCAACGCCCTCATGGCCCCCATCACGGTGATCATGCTCCACGTGAACTGGCTCATGGGCGGCATCGTGATCGTGGAGGTGGTGTTCGGGTACCCGGGTCTCGGCAAGTACCTTCTGGACTCGGCCATGTTCAAGGACATCAACGCCCTGGAGGCCGGGGCCATGATCCTGGTCACCCTGGCCGTGGGGACCCAGCTGATCGCGGACATCGTGTACACCTTCCTGAACCCGCGGATCCGGTACACCTGATCCCGGGCCGGGGTGGGGTGCGAGAGGTCGGATCGGAACCAATCGGATGCCATAGGAGAAACGATGACGGAGCAACAGGAAGCAACCGCCGGAGGAGACCTGGAGATCGCCCCGGAGGAGACCGCACCGAGGACCCGGCGCCTGCAGCGGGTGTGGGGCGGACTTCGCGTCCTCTTCGCCTCCAAGACGGCGATGGTGGGCGTCTTCATCGTGTTTTTCTGGATCTTCGTGGCCCTGTTCGCCCCCCTGCTCACCCCCTACACGCCCCTGGAGCAGGACTGGAAAGCCCCCAACGAGGGACCTTCCGCCGAGCACATCCTGGGTACGGACGAGCTGGGAAGGGACCTCTGGTCGCGACTGATCTACGGGGCGCGGGTGGTCCTGGTGATCCTTCCCATCTCGGAGAACCTCTGGATCCCCGGGGGAACCGCCATCTGGGGCGTGGCCGTGGCCCTGATCGTGGGCATCTTCCTGGGGCTCGTCGGAGGGTACCACGGGGGGTGGCTGGACGAGGTGGTCATGCGCGCGCTGGACGCCATGATGGCGGTGCCCATCATCCTGCTCTTCCTGATCATCATGGCGGCGCTGGGCCAGTCCGCCCTGAACGTGGTGATCGCCATGACCATCGTGGGAACGCCGGGCATCGCCCGCCTGGTGCGCAGCCTGACCCTGGACATCAAGACGCGCGAGTACATCCGCTCGGCGGAGACCCGGGGCGAGAGCCCCTGGTACATCATGTTCGTGGAGATCCTCCCGAACGCCCGCGGCCCGATCATCGTGGACGCCATGCTCCGGGTCGGGTACGCCATCTTCGCCATGGGGACCCTCGGGTTCCTCGGCCTCGGGCTTCCGCCCCCATCCCCCGACTGGGGCAGCATGGTGGCCAAGGGCCGGGAGTTCATCCTCGCCGGCAGCCCCTGGGCCGCGCTCTGGCCCTCCGTGGCCATCGGCACCCTGGTGGTGGGTCTGAACCTCTTCGCGGACGGGCTTCGCGAGGAGTCTATGCGCTACCAGTAACCGATCGCGGCGACTCCCGGATGCCGGGGGCCCCGGCTCCACGGAGCCGGGGCTCTCGGGCGTGATCCGCTCAATCACCCAACGGAGTGACCCCATGAACGATTCATCCGGCAACAAGGAAAGCCCGCCGGTCATCGAGATCGAGAACCTCGGGATCGCCTACGAGACCCGCACCGGGGACGTGCAAGCCGTGCGGAACATCAACTTCTCCGTGCGGGAGGGCGAGACCATGGGTCTCGTGGGCGAGTCCGGGTGCGGCAAGAGCACCATCGCCTTCGGGATCGTGAACTTCCTCGGGCCCAACGGCAAGATCACCGAGGGGAGCGTGCGCTTCCAGGGCCACGAGCTCGTGGGCCGTTCCGAGGCGGAGCTCAAGCGCCTCCGGGGCGACCGCATCGCCATGGTGTACCAGGATCCCATGCAGGCCCTGAACCCCTCGGTCCGCCTGGGCGAGCAGCTCACGGAGGTGCTCACCTACCACACCGACCTGAACGGGAACCAGGCCTGGGAGCGCTCCGTGGAGATGCTCAGGCGGGTCTACATGCCCGACCCGGGCGACGTGATGAAGCGCTACCCCCACCAGATCTCGGGAGGTCAGCAGCAGCGCGTGGTGATCGCCATGGCCATGCTGAACAACCCGGCCCTGCTCATCATGGACGAGCCCACGACCGCCCTCGACGTGACCGTGGAGGCTGCGGTGCTGGACCTGATCGAGGACCTCAAGAACGACTTCCAGGCCGCCAACATCTTCATCACCCACAACCTGGGCGTGGTGGCCCGGGTGAGCGATCACATGTGCGTCATGTACGCCGGGGAGCTGGTGGAGCGGGGATCCGTGCAGGAGATCTTCAAGCAGCCCTCCCACCCTTACACCCGCGGGCTCCTGGCGAGCGTGCCCAAGCTGGGGGAGAGCAAGCTGGAGTCCATCCTGACGCCCATTCGAGGGCGGGTTCCCCCGCCGGCCAAGCGACCCGGGGACGCCTGCGTGTTCGCGCCGCGCTGCGACTACGCCACGGACGACTGCGTGAGAGCCAAGCCCAGGCTGATCGACGTCACCGAGGGGCACGTGGCGCGATGCATCTACGCCACGGAGATCGAGGACCGGGCCAAGACGACACGTCGTCGTCCACGGGAGTCCCTGCTCGAGGCCCACGAGGTCGCAGCGGGAGAAGAGAGAATCCTGGGGATCGAGGGGCTCAAGGTCTACTACCCCCAGGAGTCCCAGTCCGTGGCCAGTCTCTTCGGGCTCGGCGAGAAGAAGTACGTCAAGGCCGTGGACGACGTGAGCCTGCGCCTCCAGAAAGGGCGCACCCTCGGGGTGGTGGGCGAGTCGGGCTGCGGCAAGTCCACCCTGGTCAAGGGACTGATCGGCCTGGAGCCGGTGACCGGCGGGGATCTCCAGTTCATGGGCATCGACGTGAAGGACACCGTGTCGGACCGGGACACCCAGCTGATCCAGGAAATGCAGATGGTGTTCCAGAACCCGGACTCCACCCTGAACCCCTCCTACCCGGTGGGAAAGCAGATCTCGCGGCCCATCAAGCGGTTCAAGACCGTTCCCAGAAACCAGGTGAAGGACGAGGTGATCAAGCTCCTTCGGGCCGTCCGCCTGAGCGCCGCATACTACGATCGCCTCCCCAGGCAGCTCAGCGGAGGGGAGAAGCAGCGCGTGGGCATCGCCCGCGCCCTGGCCAGCCGGCCCGACCTGATCATCTGCGACGAGCCCGTCTCCGCCCTGGACGTCTCCGTACAGGCGGCCGTGATCAACCTCCTTCTGGAGAT
>Ga0207797_1002347_pt1 | contig 13144 bp, 15 predicted proteins | sample PRCRCaboRojoPR_6_FD_187275 | JGI IMG/M metagenome (GOLD analysis project Ga0207797, IMG submission 187275) | Marine sediment microbial community from Cabo Rojo, Puerto Rico - PR CR 10% Liquid 1 (SPAdes) | ecosystem: Environmental > Aquatic > Marine > Coastal > Sediment | place: Cabo Rojo, Puerto... | reverse complement strand
GTCGCCGGCGAGGTCGCCGTCGCCGAGGGTGCCTCCGTCGGCCGGCTGACGACGCTGCCGGCCCCCGAACCGACCTCGCCGGGCGAGCGAATCGGCTTCCTCGCGATGCAGATCCTCGTCGGCGGCACCGCGGCCGCGGTCCTCGCGCGGCGGGCACCGGGCGCCCTCGAGACCGTCGGGCGGGCGATGACCGACCACACCCTCGTGAGTGCCGTCGTCGGGTCCCTCGGCGCCGTGACGCTGCTGGTCCTGTTCGTCTACATGGCGTTCACGCTCCTGCTCCTCCCGGTCAGCCTGCTCGGCCTCCTCGGGGAGTTCCTGGTCGTCGTCTACGGCTTCCTCTGCCTCGGCGCGCTCGTCGGGAGACGGCTGCCGGTCGACCGGCCCGACCTCGCGGCGGCGGCCGGCGTCGGGATCGTCCTCGTCGGGCTCGAGGTCGCCGGCCTGGTCCCCTACCTCGGCACTCTCGTGACCGGGACGGCCGCCGTCGTCGGCTTCGGTGCCGTCCTCCTGACGTACTTCGGCCTGCGGCCGTTCCGGCCGGCCGAGATCCCGGGGTAGGCATTTCGGGGTGCCGGTCGAAGCACCGGGTGATGCCCGTCCCGCTCCACATGGGCTGGCGCCACGTGCTGTTCGCAAACTGGCCGGTCTCGCCGGCCCTCGTGGCCGCCCACCTCCCAGACCGCCTCGACGTCGACACGTTCGACGGCGACGCGTGGCTCTCGGTGGTCCCCTTCACGAACGTCGACGTTCGGCCGACCTGGTGGCCCGCGGGCTGGGGGCTGCCGCTGCCCGAGCTGAACCTCCGGACCTACGTCACCCACGACGGCATCGACGGCGTCTACTTCTTCAGCCTCGACGCCCAGGGCGTCCTCGGCGTCGTCGGTGCGCGGCTGTTCCACCACCTGCCATACTACTACGCCCGCATCGACCTCGAGGTGGTCGGGTCGGGAGTCGTATCGGGAGTCGGATCGGGAGCCGAGGAGGGAGCTGGGACGGGGCCCACCATCCGCTTCGAGAGCCGGCGGCTCCACCCCGGTGCCCGGCCGGTCCACTACCGCGCGACCTACGGCCCGACGGGGGAGCGGTTCTACGCCGAGCCCGGTTCTCTCGACGCGTTCCTGACCGAGCGCTACCGGTACTACACGGAGTCACAGGACGGGGTCCGCCGCTACGCGAGCATCGACCACGAGCCCTGGCCGCTCTACGAGGCGACCGTCGAGGAGGCCGAGAACACCCTCTTCGTCGCCAACGGGTTCGCCCGACCCGACGGCGAGCCCGTCCTCCGCTACAGTCCCGGGGTCGACACCACGGCGTCGCCGAGTCGGCTGGCCTGAGAGCCGGGCCGTGCAAAGCGTCAGGCCGCTGGATAGCGTCAGGCCGTTGCAGAGCGTCGGGCCGTGGCAAAGCGTCAGGCCGCTGGATAGCGTCAGGCCGTTGCAGAGCGTCGGGCCGTTGCAGAGCGTCGGGCCGAGGCGACTCTTGCGGTCGGGAGGGTCCCGACGACGAACAGGAGGGAGACAGGGACGTAGAGCACGCTCGCGACAGCGAGGATGATCCCCGCCGGGAGCACGCCGGCGAGCAGCCAGGATTCGCCGTTCCAGCCCATCGCGTCCTCGACCTCGATCCAGCCGTTGCTGAGGACGACGTACCAGCGGTGGACCAGGCCGTGGAGGGCGAGGAATACGGCCCCGGCGAATTCACGCACGACGCTCCACCTCGCGAATGGCTGCCCCCTCCTTCCCTCTCGGCAGGGCCATCCAGCCCCGCAGGATCGCGAGGACGAGGACGAGGGTCAGTGCCGCCAGCGCGAGGAACATCCCCACCATCGGCCACTCGCCGAGGGTGGCGTAGTAGCCCGCGCTGTTGACGACGGTATAGAGGAGCATCCCGAGAGCGACTGGCAGGAGCCGACGGGCATAGCTCCAGTTCCGGACCAGGCCGACGCCGGCGGCCAGGAGCGCGACCGCGGTCAGGCCCTCGGCCAGGAGGTGGAAGCCGATCTCCAGCGGGGCCGACGCGAGTTCGGGGATCCCGCCGGTCAGGTAGCGGGCGGTCCACATCCCGAGCATCGCCAGGCCGACGCCGATGGCGTACGCGCTCGCGAGACGACGGAGACGCATCAGGGACACCACCCGACTCGCTTCGCGGGGAGCCCCGGACCCATCAGCCCCGCCTCCAGGTCCGGAGCCGAGCGAGGGCGGACCGCGGGTAGGCGCGCCCGAACGCGAACCCGTGGACGAACGCGAGGAGCGCGTTGACGGGCCCCCAGGGACCCGAGAGGACGAGGCCGGTCTGGAAGACCGCCCCGCCGGCGTGGCCCAGCCGGACGACCCGGCCCCGCCAGAGGAGCGCGGCCCCGACGGCGAGTTCGAACAGCCCCACCAGCGGGACGAGGATTGCGAGGTGGGGCACCACGGCGTCCCGCCAGAGGTCGGTGTAGACACCGACCAGCGCCTGGTCGGCGAAGCTCTCGTACAGTTCCATCGAGGAGGCGGCGAGCACGAGGTGAGCCACCCCGCCGAGGAGGTAGACGGCGGCGAGCACGACGCGAGCGACCTCCCACCGGGCGGCGGGAGCGAACGTCTCGGAATCAGTGCCGGCGTGTGCCGGCGTTTCCACGGCCATTGCTAGTCACGGTGGTTGCGAGGACGGGCGCGACCATAATCCAGGTCCTCGCCTCTCGAACCGTAGGAATCCCGGGGTACAATCCCGGGGCACTCCTGATAGCACCCAACCGCGCGCGAGGGAGTGGAGACGACCACCAACTGTCGCGACCTGGACCGGCGCCTATCCCGATCTCGAACGAGGACTAACCCGACCTCGACCGAGGACTAATCCGACCTCGACCGAGGACTAACCCGACCTCGACCGAGGACTAACCCGACCTCGACCGAGAACTATCCCGACCCGGACCGACAATCGACCCGGCGCGTCGCCCGCGAAACGAGCGGTTTTTCAGGGAAAATTCACAAGCGGGCGTATGCTTCCTGTGTCCCCCCTCGGTATCGGCGGTTGGGAAGGCGTCCTCCTCGGCATCGTCGGCTCGGTCCTCGTCGTGGCCTTCGGGACCTACCTGGGCGTCTCGTTCGCGCTCCAGTCGTTCTTCGACAGCCCGAGCTGGGACGAGGCGACCCGGGACCAGTCCGCTGACCGTCGGTCCTGAGCGGGGCCGCGCTATCCGACGCAGGTCGTCGACGACGTCGGCACCGGAGGAACCAAACTCCCCCCCCCAGTGACGGATTCGTGGCGACGTGGAGCCGGCGGGCCGGCGGGCCAGCTCCCCAGCCGAGTATCCCGGCGGCGGGCCACGGGCCCGACAGGCACCGCAGCGAACTCAGGCATCCTCGCCGCAGTCGGTCTCGACCGTGACGTCGGGAGTCGACGCGGCCCCGGCGAGCGTCGTCACGAAGGTCTTTGCCGGACAGGCTGCCGGATTCCAGTTCCCGGCCGTCGCCCAGTTGTCGCCCCGGACGCGTATCTCGTAGTTCGGTGCTGTCAGGTCCCCGGGTTCGTGTCTTGCGTTGACGTCGGGCGCAACCCGCTGATCCGCCAGGGTGAGGACGGCCACGTCGTCCGCGAGGACGGTGACGGTGTACCGCTGGGTGGTCGACGTCTCGTTGCGGACCTCGACGGCGAGCGAGCGGTCGGGCTGGTCCGCCGCACTCTGGCCGAGGCACCCCGCGAGTGCCAGGACCGCCCCCGCCCCGACGGCACCGAGGATCCGGCGTCTGGACGGATCGACGTCGGACGAGTCGCGGACCGGTGTGGTGTCGCGGCCGACGGACAGGCCGCGCCCGAATGACGGGCCACGCATAGCTCAGGCACGCTCGCCGACGGTGGATGGAGCGAAGTCGACGCCAACTAACTCGCCGAGTGCGAGAGTGCCCGTTGCGGGGTGGAGACTGGCGAGGATGCCCGCGAGCAGCCCGCCGGCCGCCAGGAGTGCCGGGATCAACCGGTCGATGGGTCGCGAGAGCGTCTGCCGTCCCCCGCGAATCCCGGGCACGACGCTCTCGGTTGCTGATTGTGCTGGTGACATATTCAGCCGGAGTACGTGTTCCGTGCATATCAACTAGCAGCGACACGTGTGCACACGGTCGTCGCGGACTGGCCCGTGGACCCATTGGCGACTCCGTGGATCGGAGACGACCGCGGTGTGGTCCCGCCGGGAGGCACAGGCCCGTTCTCGCGAGTTGGGACCGGCCAGCGCCGGTATCGCCACCGACCCGTAACCACCTTCCATGACAGGGCTCGACCGCACCGTCCGGCGCGCGCTAACGGTCGGTGCCGCAGGAGCGGTGGGGGTCGCCGTCGTGGTGGGGGTCGTTCGCCGGCGATTCGGCAGGACCATCGACGATGCCAGGGCGGCCGTCGAAGGAGGCGCGACGACGGTCACCGCAACTCCCTACCACCCTGACGACGTTGCGGACCTGCCCGCACCGGCGCGCCGGTATCTCGAGACCGTCCTCGACTCTGGCCAGCCCCACGTCGACCTGGTCCGGCTGGGCCAGACCGGGGACTTCCGGCTCGGGGACGCGGAGGCGCCGTGGCTCCCATTCGAGGCGAGGCAGGTCGACTCCGTCGCGCCGCCGGCGTACGTCTGGGACGCCGAGATCCGGATGGCGCCACTCGTCTCCGCTCGCGTCTTCGACGCCTACGCCGACGGACGGGGCTGGCTCAGGGCTGCCCTCTTCGGGGCCCTCCCCGTGGCCAGTGCCGGACCCGACGCCCGGATGAACGAGGCGGAACTCCAGCGCTACCTGTCGGAGACGCCGTGGTTCCCGACCGCGCTCCTGCCCGCTGCCGGTGTGACCTGGGCGGCAATCGACGACGAGCGGGCCAGCGCGACCGTCACCGACGGCGACGTGACCGCCTCGGCGGTCTTTCACGTAGCCGAGGACGGACACCTCACCCGCATCACCGCCGACCGGTACCGGCAGGACGTCGGCGACGTCGCGCCGTGGACCGGGACCTACAGGGACTTCGAGACGCACAACGGGATGGTGATTCCCACGACGGCCGAAGTCGGGTGGGAGACCGAGGAGGGGTACAGCCCCTACTGGCGAGGGCGGATCACGGAGATCGAGCACGTCACCGGCCTCGACGACCACCCCGGCGGAGGCGGCGGCCGCCGTCGCGTGGCTATCTAAACGGGGGCAACGCCAGGGGTCGAGCCCACGCCAGCGGTCGAGCCCACGCCAGCGGTCGAGCCCTCGCCGGCAGTCCCCGGTGGCACAGGACCGAACTCGCAACCCCGGGCTGGTCGGTATCGTCGTGGAGCGGCCGGCAACGCTCACCCAGGGAGCAAGACGCTGATCCCGGCGACGACCAGGCCCGCCAGCCCCATTCTGGCGGCGGCGACGTACCACCGCTGCCCAGAGATCGAGCCCATGTAGGCGCCGAAGGTCCCGAGGATCGCGACGCCGAGGCCGACGCCGACGATCGCCGCCTCCGCCATCGAGAGGAGGGTCCCCTCGAGGAGGAAGGGCGTGAGCGGGATCAGGATGCCGATGAGCGGGCCGAGCCCGCTGGCGAGTGCGTTGACGATCCTGGCCCCGCGCTGCTGGCGGTCGACGCGGGTGTCGTCGAGGTCCGTGAGCATGGCCCGCTCCATTCGCAGGATCTCCGCCCGTGTTTCGGCGCGTTCGATCTCCCAGACGCTCCAGAGCGCGGAGGTCGTCAGCCCGACGGCGGCACCGAGCCCGATCTTGATGACCGTGAACCCGGTCGGCACGCCCGAGAGGACCGCGCCGATGATGACGCCGATGACGGTCAACGTCCCGTCGAACCCGTTGGAGACGAAGTAGCGCCGGGAGATCGAGCGGACGTCTTCGTTCCGGATGGCAGTGCGGATGGCGCTCGCGAGACTCGTCACGGGTCGTCAGTCCTGGGGCGTCGGCCGGTGTTCGACGACGTAGTCCCCGCAGGCGACCTCGTCGACCGAGTGAACGGTCCCGCCGAGGGTCTCGACTGACGACTCGACCGCCTCGTAGCCCAGGTCCTCCCCCTCGAGGGTGATCTTCACGTTCTGGACCTCCTGGTCGAGTTCGATGAGGGTCGAGCTGATGGCGTCGACGCCCGCTGTGTCGCCGAGCTGGCGGGTGAACTCGAGGAGCGGTGGGTCGTGGGGCTTCAGGACGTCGATGACGAGTCGCCGGACTGTGACCATACGGCCACTCCGGCCGGGGCGAGTATAAAAACGCCAGTCTCGGGGCCGTCGAGCCGTTCCCCTCCCCACCCCTCCCACTCTGTGACGCCGCCCTCTCGAACCTCGGGGATAGGCTCTTGACGGGGCGCGTCGAAGGTTCCCTAAATCGATGTTCGATCGACTGCTGGTGCCCGTCGACGGGAGCGACGAATCGGTCCGCGCCCTCGAACAGGCCGTCGCCCTCGCCAGGACGGTCGACGCAAGCATCCACGTCCTCACGGTCGTCGACGTCGAGGAACTCGAGACCGCGGCCGACGTCGACCCGTCGCTCGAGGCGGCCGCGTCGATGCTCGAGGAGAGCCTCGAGGCCGTCGATTCGAGCGACCTGCCCACGACGACGGCGGTCGAACGGGGCGTCCCGGACGAGGCGATCAGGACCTACGCCGAGGAGAACGCCATCGACATGGTCGTCATGGGGACCCACGGCCGGACCGGCGTGCGCCGGTTCGTCATCGGGAGCGTGACCGAGAAGGTGGTCCGCCTCTCGGACGTGCCGGTCCTGGTCGTCCGGGTCACCGAAGGGGGGCCGACAGTCCCCTTCGACGACATCCTCGTGCCGACCGACGGCAGCGAGGGCGCGACGGCGGCCGTCGACGCCGCCGCGATCCTCGCGCTGGCCTTCGACGCGACCGTCCACGTGGTCTCCGTCGTCGACTCGGCCGCGACGACGGTCGAGGGTGGCTGGAGCGTGATGCTCGACGACCTCGAGGACGCCGCCGAGGAGAACGTCGAGGCACTCGCCGACACCTTCCGCGACCGCGGCGTCGAGGAGGTCGTGACCGCCGTCGACGTCGGCACGCCGTACCGGTCGCTCAAGGACTACGCCGAGAGCGAGGACGTCGACCTCGTCGTGATGGGGACCCACGGGCGCTCGGGCGTCGAGCGATACCTGCTCGGGAGCGTCACGGAGAAGTTGCTCCGGACGTGTGCGGCGCCGGTCCTGGCCGTGCGGATCGACGGGGACTGACGCGGTGGACGCCGCCGTGCCCGCCGAAGCGACCGACCCGCGTGGTGAGACCGGTGTCGGAAGTGGCCCGTGGGCCACGCGAGCCCTCGCCGAGCGGAGCATGACTGCTCGGCGAGCGCCGGCTCGGTCACGGAGGGTCCGATTCCCTGGTCTCCTGGGCGTATTTACCAGAGTGATATAATACCTGTAGAATTTATATATCTGGTGGATGCAACGCAGCGAGACGCGCTGATCGGCGGCTCCAACGCCACAGAGGGCTTCTCTCTCGCCCTCGCTCCGTCCCCGAAAGCTGCTCTCGCGACCCGACGGTGGGCCTCGCGGTCTGAGGCCGGAATCTCCGATGACTGCTCTACCAACCGAAGGTGGCCCTCACGGGCGAAGGCCTGGCTCGCGGTCCCCGGGCTACCGCGCGGTAAGAAACAGAGCCCGCCCCGGGGCAGCCGAACAGGCCGGCCTCGAATGCAGACAGTCGGCGAACCGGCCAGTTCCGAGTCTGCGAACCGGCCAGTTCCGAGTCTGCGAACCGGTCAGTTCCGGTCCGCCGGAAACGCCTGGTACTCCGCGACGACCCCGTCGTCGAGGTCCAGGCGCATCTCGAGGAGGTCCTCCCCGTTATCGTCGACGGCCTGGAACCCGAGGGTCTCGTAGACGTGGATCGCCCGCTCGTTACTCCGGTCGACGTACAGTTGCAGGGCCTCGTGGCCGTCAGCCGCGGCGTGGGCGACCGCGTGTCGACAGAGTTCGGTTCCGATGCCCCGGTCGTGGTAGGCGGGGTCGACGAACACGACGAGTTCCGCGACGGGCTCGCTCCGTGGCGAATAGGCCACGTGGCCGACGAGCTCGTCGTCCCGGTGGGCGACGAGGTGCCGGCCACGCTCGAGGAGGCGGTCGAGCCAGGACTCGATCAGTTGTCTCCCTAGCGGGGGCAGGGACATCGACCGGTGTGCCGAAGGGTAGCCGTCGTAGAACTCGAGCAGGGCGTCCCGGTCGGTCTCCTGGAACGGACGGACGAGGAGCGGGGCACCGGCCCGGTCGACGAACCGGGGACACCGCGGGGGACACCCGGCGGTCCCCGTGCAGTTGGTGTGGTCCCAGGCCGCGGCCGCCGGTTCTCCCGTGCTCATCGACGCTCTACCTCGGTGTAGGCGCCCCCGGGGAATCAACCCTCGCCAGGCTATAGACGGGCTTTATATACCACAGTTCTCGCGCCACCGGGCCCGGTGGAATCAGGGACGCCGCTAGCGGGCCGACAATAATTTTTGATATCCGATATTTCGTCGAATTAATCGGTATCATAATGTGTTACTGGGGCTCCGCGGTCGTTCTCGTGACCGGGGAATGGGGTATCGGGGTGGAGCGCGCGGGTAGCCCGGCGTTCGTTGCCAGTGAACACGGTTATGTGTGCGCGACCGCATCCCGGAGACATGGGATCTCGGAACACGGTCGACTCGGACGACCGCCTCCTCGACATCGTGGCGGCGCTGAAACGGGAGCGCGTGGCGGGCGTGACCGACCTCGCGGAATCGCTGGACCTCCCCAAGAGTTCCGTCCACGCCCACCTCGCGACGCTCCGGGACCGTGGGTACGTCGACCAGGACGACGGGGGCCGCTACCGGCCGGGGCTGCGCTTCCTCGACGTCGGCGTGGTCGCCCGCGACAGTCGCCGCATCTACGCCGAGGCCAGGCCCAAACTGGACGAACTCGCGGCCGAGACCGGGGAGAAGGCCTGGTGCGTCGTCGAGGAGCAGGGTGAGGCGGTCCTGCTGGCCAAGGCGCTGGGCGACCGGGCGATCCAGACGAACGCCCGGGTCGGCGAGCACGTGGCGCTCTATCGCCTCGCCGCGGGGAAGGCCATCCTCGCGAACCTCCCACCCGAGCGCCGCCGGGAGATCCTCGACGGGTACAGCTACCCCCTCGAGGGGACCGACACGACGCGGGCGTCCTTCGAGGCGGAACTCGAGGCGGTCCGCGACCGGGGGGTGGCGTTCGGGAACGAACGGTTCATCCAGGGTGTGACGGGCGTCGCCGCGCCCGTGACCGACAACTCGGGGCGGGTCTACGGGGCGATCACCATCTCCGGGCCCACGAACCGCCTGACCGGCGACCGCCTCGAACAGGACCTCGCCGACCTGGTCCGCGGGGCGACCGGGGAGCTCCAGCTCAACCTCTCCTACCTGTAGCCAGGCCTGGTGGGCGGACCCGGGGGAGAGCAAGCGGAGCGCGTGGAGGTGGTGGCAGTGGCGGGTGGCTGACCACCCCGCGTGTCGTCCGGAGCCGGGCCTACGTCGACGGGGCCGAGAGGAGGACCGGGCGTTCGGTGTTGAGGACCACGGACTGGGAGACGCTCCCGAAGAGCATCTTGCCCGCCGGCGAGCGCTTCCGCCCCGCCAGGCAGATGGCGTCGGCGTCGAGGTCTGCCGCCGCCTCGAGGATGGCCGTCGGTGGGTCGCCGCTCCCGCTCCTGAAGGCGACGGGCACGCCCCCCTCCGAGAGAATCTCCCGCGCCCGGTCGACGGCTGCCACGTCAGAAACGGCCCGGTCGCCCGAGTCGTCGAAGACGTGCAGGAGGTGGGCCTGCACCCGGTCCGGAGCGAACAGATCGCGGGCGGCCTCGGCCTGGACCGCAGCCCGCTCTTCGCTCGAGTCGAGGCCGAAGAGGAGGTCCCGCGGCCCCTCGTCCCCGCTCGGCGTGTGGTTCTCGCTACAGAGCAGGACCGGGCGGTCGCTCTCGAGGATGACGGACTGGGAGACGCTCCCGAAGAGCATCTTGCCCGCCGGCGACCGCTTTCGGCCGGCCACGCAGATGGCGTCGACGTCGAGGTCGACGGCCGTTTTGACGATCGAAGCGGCCGGCTCGCCGCTGCCCTCGCGGAGGGAGACCGGGACGTCGGCCGCCTCCAGGATCTCCTGGGCCCGGTGGACGGCGTCGACCTGGACCACGGAGGCCCCCTCGGGGTTGTCGGCGAAGTCGTGGAGGAGGTAGGCCTCGAGGTCGGTGGTGTCGAAGAGGTCGACGACGGTCTCGGCCTGGGCGCGAGCCCGCTGTTCGCTGGTGTCGATACCGAGCAGGACCTCGGTCATGGCTGTGTGTTCGGTAACGGCCCCGATATACCTACCGCTCCGTTGAATCGACGCCGCGACGGACGAGAGTCAGCCCGGGTCACGCCGACCCCATTCCCAGGTGGCGGTCCAGGACGTCGTCGTTCTCGGCGACCGCCGCGGCCGCTCCCTCGTGGACGATCCGGCCCTTGTCGAGGATGTAGGTGTAATCGGAGACCTCGAGGGCGACAGGGATGTTCTGTTCGACCAGGAGGACGGTGATGCCCCTGTCGTTGAGGTCCCGGACGATGTCCTCGATGTCCCGGACGACGTAGGGTGCCAGGCCCTCCGTGGGTTCGTCCAGCAGGAGCAGGTCGGGATCGGCGACGAGCGCGCGGGCGATGGCGAGCATCTGCTGTTCGCCACCCGAGAGGTGGGAGCCGAGCTTGTCCCGGTGTTCCTCGAGGTTCTCGAAGGTCGCGAGCACCTCGTCGACGGCAGGGGTATCGCGGGCGGCGGCCCCGAGCTTCCCCATCTCGACGTTCTCGCGGACGGTCAGGCCGGGGAAGATCCGGCGATCCTCGGGGACGAAGGCCATCCCCCGCTGGATGGTCGCCTCGGTGCCGAGTCCCGTGATGTCCTCGCCGTCGAAGGTGATCGTGCCGGCCGTGGGGGTGACGTTGCCGACGATCGAGCGGAGCGTCGTCGTCTTGCCGACCCCGTTCCGACCGACGAGGGAGACGACCGACCCCCGGTCGACGGACATGTCGACTCCCTCGAGGACCGTCGTCAAGCCGTAGCCCGCCCGAACCCCGTCGAGGTCCAGCAGGGCATCGGTGGCACTCATTCGCGGACACCCCCGAGGTAGGCCTCGCGGACCTCCTGGTTCGTGGTTATCTCCGCTGGCGTCCCGGTGGCGAGTTCCTGCCCCCGCGTGAGGACCGTGATGCGGTCGGAGATCTCCATCACGAGGTCGATGTCGTGTTCGATCAGCATGAGTGACTTCTCGGCGAGGACGTCCTCGACGAGGTCGATCGTCGCCCGGGACTCCTCGCTGCTCATCCCCGCAGTCGGCTCGTCGAGCATGACCAGCTCCGGGTCGGAGGCGAGGACGATCCCGAGTTCCAGCCGCCGCTGGTCCCCGTAGGCGAGGGCCTCGGCGAGTTCGTCGGCCCGGTCGGCGAGGCCGACCCGCGCCAGGACCTCGTCGGTCTGCCGGTTCACGTCCTCGAACCCGTCCTTGTCGCCGAACATCGCCTGGCGGCCGGAGATGGCGTCGTCGAAGAGCGACTGGGCCGCCAGCCGGACGTTCTCGCGGACGGTCAGGCCGCCGAAGACGTTCGTGATCTGGAAGGAGCGACCGAGCCCCCGGCGGACCCGCTCGTGGGACGAGAGGGACGTGATGTCCTCGCCCCTGAACTCGACCGCCCCCTCGCTGACGGGGAGCGCGCCGGTGATCAGGTTGAACAGCGTGGTCTTGCCGGCCCCGTTTGGACCGATGACGCTCCGGAACTCGCCGGCCTCGACGGCGAGATCGACGTGGTCGACGGCGGCCATCTCGCCGAAGTGCTTCGTGAGGCCCCGGGTCCGCAACACCGCGTCAGTCATCGTCGCTCACCTCGGGCTCCTCCGAGACGACGCCGCCCTCCGGGCCGCGTAACCGGGACTGGATCACCGACGGCACCGACACGAGCCCGCGGGGCACGAAGATGACGAAGAGGACGAAGATGGCACCGAGGATCATCCGCCACTGCTCCGTGTAGCCGAGGATGAGTTCCTCGAGGCCGAGGAAGACGCCGGCACCGAGCATGGGGCCGAACAGGGTCCCCATGCCGCCGAGGATGGTCATGACGATGACCTCCCCGGAGTGGATCCAGTGGAGAGTCTGCTCGGGCGAGATGACGAAGGTGTTCGGGTCGATGGCCAGCAGGCCGCCGGCGAGGCCTGCCATCCCGCCGCTGACGACGAACGCGCGGCGCTTGTACCGGGTGACGTCGTAGCCGATGAACTTCGTCCGCTCCTCGCTCTCGGCGATGGACTGGAGGACGCTCCCGAAGGGCGCCCGCATCATCCGTCGGGCCAGGAGGAAGGCCAGCACCGCCAGGACGAGGACGAGGTAGAAGAAGGCGGTCTCCGCGCCGAAGGACAGGCCGGCGACCTCGACGGAGACGTTCCGGAGGGGGACGCCGACGCCGGGGACGCCGAGCTGGGCCGCGAAGCCCAGCAGCCCGTCGCTGCCACCGGTGAAGTCGAGTTTGATGGCGAGGCTGTGGAACAGCTCCGCGAAGGCGAGCGTGATCATCGCGAAGTAGACGCCCGAGACCCGGATGGAGAGCGTCCCGACGACCCAGGCGATGGCCGCACAGACGACGATGGCGGCGACGAGCGCGACGAGGAACGACGCGGTGAGGTGGAGCATCACCAGGGCGGCGGCGTAGGCCCCGACCCCGTAGAACAGGGTGTGTCCCAGCGGGACCAGGCCGGCGTAGCCCATGACGAAGTCCAGGCTGAGGGCGAAGATGGCCCAGACGAGCATCTCGTTCAGGAGCGAGACGTAGAAGCTGTTCCCGGTGAGAGCGAGGAGGAGGGGCGGCGCAACCGCGAGGAGTGCAACCGCGCCGACGCCGAGTTTGATCCGCGTCGACCGCGCCAGGACGCCGCCGTGGCCGCCGACGTAGAGCTCCCCCTCCTCGCCGCCGTGCTCGCCCGTGTCGCGGCCGAACAGGCCCTGCGGCTTCGCGAGCAGGACGCCGATCATCAGGAGGAAGACGATGAGGCCCTCGAGGACCGGCACGTAGGTCCGGAGCATGGTCTGGACGACCCCGACGAGGAGGCCGCCGAAGACGGCACCCCGGAAGCTCCCGAGGCCGCCGAGGACGACGATGATGAACGCCGGGATGATCACGTTGCCGCCCATGTTCGGGTTG
>Ga0207797_1002346_pt1 | contig 13152 bp, 7 predicted proteins | sample PRCRCaboRojoPR_6_FD_187275 | JGI IMG/M metagenome (GOLD analysis project Ga0207797, IMG submission 187275) | Marine sediment microbial community from Cabo Rojo, Puerto Rico - PR CR 10% Liquid 1 (SPAdes) | ecosystem: Environmental > Aquatic > Marine > Coastal > Sediment | place: Cabo Rojo, Puerto... | reverse complement strand
AGCACTTTCGCCTTCTTCGTTTCGCAGAGTGTTCGCCAAGCCATTCCCGGTTTCGGTCTTCTGCACCTCTTTCAGGCTGGAAACGCCGACCCGCTCTTCCGTAGCGTCCTGCAGCGAGCGTTCAGAGACCTCGGAGGTCTCTGAAGCGGCGTCCCAAACGCGCGTCCTCGTCGCCTCTGCACCGATTCCATCCCAGAAACGAGCAGCAAAGACCTCCGAGGTCTTGCAGTGCCGACTTCTACACAAGAGCGACGCTGAAAAGGGGTATCCCCCGTTGTATCCGTGGAACGGTCTTCATACACTCAACACTCGGAGTCCGACTGTTCACCCGCACACACCCACTCACCCTCATGCCCTCAGACACCCAGGAGCGATCCCTTTCCGACCGCGCACTCGATTACATCGAACGAACCGGGAATGCGCTCCCCGATCCGGTCACCATCTTCTTCATCTTCATCGGCCTCGTGATGGTGGCCTCCTGGATCGCCGCTACGGCGGACATAAGCGTCGTGCACCCGGGGACCGACGAGACGATTACCGCCGACAATCTCTTTGCCGACGACAACATCCGGCGGCTCTTTACCGACATGGCCGAGACGTTTGCCGACTTCCCGCCGCTCGGCCTCGTCCTGGTGGTGATGCTGGGCATCGGGGTGGCGGACAAGACTGGCCTCATCAGTGCTGCGCTCAAGTCGTTCGTGGCCAGCGTGCCGAACGTGCTCCTGACGGCGGCGCTCATTTTTGCGGGCATCATGTCGAGCCTCGCCGTCGATGCCGGCTACGTGGTCGTCATCCCCCTGGGGGCCGTGCTCTTCTACGGCGTCGGCCGCCATCCCCTCGCCGGACTCGGGGCCGCCTTTGCGGGCGTCTCGGCCGGCTTTAGCGCCAACCTGCTCCTCACCTCCCTCGATCCCCTGCTCGCGAGCTTTACCGAGCCGGCCGCTCAACTCATCGACAAGTCGTACACGGTGCCGGTCACGGCCAACTGGTGGCTCATGATTGCCCTCACGCCGGTCTTCATCGTCGTGGGGTCGTACGTGACCGAAGCCATCGTGGAGCCGTACCTCGGGGAGTACACGCCCCCGGACGACTTCGACGCGGAGGACGTGGAGGACAGCGAACTCACCGACGAGGAGCGGCGCGGGCTGCGCTGGGCCGGGATCGTCACGCTCGTGTCAATCGGCGGCGTGGTGCTGCTGTCCGTCCCCGAGGGCGCCCCGCTCGCCGAGTTTGAGGCGCTCATTGAGAGCATCGTGGCGCTCATGGTGTTTCTCTTTTTCCTGCCCGGCCTCACTTACGGCATTGTCGTGGGAGAAATCGAAGACGACTCGGACGTGGCCGACATGATGGCGGACACGATGGCCGACATGGGTGCCTACATTGTGCTCGCCTTTGCCGCGGCGCACTTTATCGCCATGTTCGAGTGGTCGAACCTGGGCTCCATCATCGCCATCAGCGGGGCCGACCTGCTGCAGAGCGTGGGCTTTACGGGCATTCCGCTCCTCATCTCGTTCATCTTCGTCTCCGCCCTCATCAATCTGTTCGTAGGGAGCGCGTCGGCAAAGTGGGCGATCATGGCGCCGGTGTTCGTGCCCATGCTCATGCTTGCCGGCGAGCCCGGGTACTCGCCCGAAACGGTGCAGGCCGCCTACCGCATCGGCGACTCGTTTACCAACATCCTCACCCCCCTCCTTCCCTACTTCCCGCTCGTCATCATCTTTGCCCAACGCTACGACGAGGACGCGGGCATCGGGAGCATCATTGCCCTGATGTTCCCCTACTCCGTCAGCTTCGGGGTGGTGAGCACCCTGGTCTTCCTGATCTGGGTCCTGCTGGGCCTGCCGCTGGGGCCGGGCGCGGAGCTGTACTACGCGGGTTAAAGACAAAGACTCCGCTGTCCGTCACTGATGATCTCCACGGCTTCAATCTGGACAAGCATGTTGGGAATCAGAACGACTCGGAAATCGTCCCCCGGAGCGCATCGAGCCGGTCGATGGTCTCCCGAATATCGTCGGCCGTCGTCCGCGGGTTGATGGGGCAGAGCCGGAGTACGGGTCGCCCGTCGAGGGTTGTCTTTGTCAGAAAGATGTCTCCCTCCTCGTTGATCGCGGAGGCGAGGCGACGGGTGAGCGTGTCGATTTGGTCGTCCGTCCAGCCGTCGGGGCCGCAGCGGAAGGTGATGATGCCCATTTGGGCGGGCGTGACCACCGTCCAGCCGGGGCGGTCGCGGAGGAAGTGCTCCGCCTGCTCGGCCCGCTCGAAGCCGCGCCGGACCGCCGCGGCCACGTGCTGGCGACCAAACACCTTGAGGGTCATCCATAGCTTGAGCGCGCGGAAGCTGCGGGTGAGCTGAATGCCGTAGGCCGAGAAGTTGACCTCATCCTCTTCGCCCACGGCGTCCTCCAAATATTCGGCCTCCAGCCGGAAGGCGCGGCGGAGGTGGCGTTCGTCGCGCACCAGCACGCCCCCGATCTCGAAGGGCTGGAAGAGCCACTTGTGCGGATCCATCGTGAGGGAGTCAGCACGGTCAAGCCCCATGAGACGCTCCCGTCCCTGCTCACAGACGACCGCGGCCGCCCCGTACGCCCCGTCCACGTGCAGCCACAGGTCCTCCGCGTCGGCAATCTCTACGAGCGTGGGGAGTGGATCGACAGCGCCGGTGTTGGTCGTGCCCGCGTTGGCGATCAGGCAGAACGGCCGCTTCCCGTCGTCGCGATCGGCCGCGATGGCGTCGCGGAGTGCCTCCGGGTCGAGGCGGAACTGATCGTCGGGCGGCAGGCGGCGGAGCTGGTCGGGGCCGAAGCCAAGAAGGCGCAGCGCACGGTCGACCGACGTGTGGGTCTGGTCGCTGCAATAGGCCACGGCGTCGCCCTTGTCGTCGTCCAGCATCGCATGGCGGGCGGCGGCAAGGGCCGTTACGTTCGCCATCGAGCCACCGCTGGTGAAGAGACCGCCCGCCGTCTTTGGCAGGCCGCAGAGGTCGCGGAGCCAGTCGATCACCACCAGTTCCACCTGCGCCGCGGCGGCGCCCGAGATCCAGGTCCCCGAGAAGACATTGAACCCCGCCGCCAAGGTATCGGCCAGTACGCCGATGAAGTTGTTGGGACCGGGCACGAAGCCGAAGAAGCGCGGGTGGTCCACCCGCATCGTGTTCGGTAGCACGTCCGCTTCCACCTGGTCGAGAACCGAGTGCGGATCGCTTCCCTCCTCCGGAAGAGGTTCGCGAAACCGCGCCTCCAGGTCTGCCCGCGGGGGCGAGGCGCCCAAGTCCGCCTCATCCCTCTCGGCAAAGTGGTCCACCAGGAGATCGACGACGCGGTAGCCGAGGGACCGCATCTCTTCGCGGGAAAGATCGAGGCGATCGCGGTCCATGAGCGGGTCGGGCAGAGATAGGAATCGTTGCGGCGGTGACTCGAAACGTAGCGCCGTATAGCAACGGCGTCAAGACGACTGCACTCTGGATTGACGAGGGACCGGACGACACTTGGGGGGGCAGTCCGCGTATGAGATGAAGCGTACTGTTTCCTTTCCTGTGCCTGCACGCCATGATCACGCTTTATCGCCCTCCCGCCGACCCGTGGGCCGATGAAATCCAGGACGCGCTCGACGAGATGGTGATCGCCTACGAGACCGAAACGGTCGAAGATGACCGGGCTCTGCCGGACGACGTTCCGGATCTGCCCGCCCTGCGCGATGACGACGAGGTCGTGACGGGCGAAGCGGCCCTCCGTGATCATCTCGACGACCTCCGCGACCTGATGGCGGACTGGGACCGATTTCAGTCCGACGCCTGCTACATTGAGGACGACGGCTCAATCTGCTGATTCTTCCTGTCTCCTTTTCCTTCCGATCCCTCAACCCCGACGGGGCCGAAATAGCCGATCGTTCTGTTGCAGGCTTTTCAGCAATTCCGGACAACACCGTCCGCCCCCGGGCATACATTCTCCTGGATATTCCTCCAGCTCCTGGCTTTCCTTCACCGATCGTCTTTCCGCCCGATGGCCATCGACCTTTCCTTCACCGACACGTTCGCGCAGCGCCACATCGGCCCCACGGAGGCCGACGTGGACGCGATGCTCGACACGCTCGGCGTCGAGTCGCTCGACGCCCTCGTCGACGCGACAATTCCGGACTCCATCCGGACCGACGATCCGCTCGACCTGCCCCCCGCCCTCACGGAGCAGCAGGTGCTCGATGAGGCGCAGGAACGGGGCGAAAAGAACGAGAACTGGCGGTCGTTTATCGGGATGGGCTACCACGGCACCCACACGCCGCCCGTCATCCAGCGCAACATCCTGGAGAATCCGGCCTGGTACACGCAGTACACGCCGTACCAGTCCGAGATCGCGCAGGGGCGGCTGGAGGCGCTCCTCAACTTCCAAGACATGACGATCGACCTGACGGGGATGGAGATCGCCAACGCATCGCTGCTGGATGAGGCGACCGCCGCGGCGGAGGCAATGATGATGCTGGAGCGGGTCGACCGTCGCAGCGACGCCTCCACCTTCTACGTGGCCGAAGACTGCCACCCGCAGACGATCGAGGTAGTGAAGGGCCGCGCCGAGCCGATCGGGGTGGACGTGATCGTGGAGGACCCCGAGAACTTCGTCTTCGGCGAGGATACGTTTGGCTGCCTCCTGCAGTACCCTACCACCGACGGCGCTGTGCGCAACTACCGCGATGTGGCCGAGCGGGCGCACGACGCCGATGCGTACGTGGCCGTGGCCGCAGATCTGCTGAGCCTCACGCTCCTGGAGGCCCCGGGGGAATGGGGCGCGGACGTGGTCCTGGGCTCCACGCAGCGCTTCGGGGTGCCGATGGGCTACGGCGGGCCGCACGCCGCCTACTTTGCCACGCGCGAGCGCTTTCAGCGGCAGGTGCCAGGGCGCATGATTGGCGTCACCAAGGATGCGGACGGCGAAATGGCGCTCCGCATGGCCCTGCAGACGCGCGAGCAGCACATTCGGCGCGGCCGCGCCACCTCCAACATCTGCACCTCACAGGTGCTGCTGGCCGTGATGGCCTCCATGTACGCCGTCTACCACGGGCCGGAAGGGCTCCGCGAGATCGCCACGCGGGTGCACGACCTCACGAAGACACTGGCCGGAGGACTCGACCGTGCCGGCCACTCTGTCCGCCACGACGCCTTCTTCGACACGCTGCGCATCGACCTTGAGGATACGACACAGGAGCGTGTCCGCGAGCGGGCTGAGGCGCACGAGATTAACCTCCGCTACTACGACGACGGGTCGGTGGGCGTGGCGCTCGATCAGACGGTCAGTGCCGAGGACCTCGACGCCCTCTTCACCGTCTTCGGCGCCACAAACGGACAGCGCCGCTACGCCACGGAGGTCGCCGAAAATCTCGACAGCGGCTACGACGGCCCGATGCCGCGGCAGACGAGCTACCTGGACCACCCTGTCTTCAACTCCTACCACTCCGAGGGCGAGCTCACACGCTACATGCAGTCCCTGGCCGACAAGGACCTGTCACTCGTCCACAGCATGATCCCGCTCGGGTCGTGCACGATGAAGCTGAACCCGACGGCGGCCCTCATGCCGATCTCGGACCCGCAGTTTGCAGGGCTCCATCCGTTTGCCCCGGAGGAGCAGGCCGAGGGATACAAGCAGGTCATCGAGGAACTTTCGGACCAGCTTACAGAAATCACCGGGTTCGACGACATCTCCTTCCAGCCCAACTCGGGCGCTTCGGGCGAATACACCGGGCTGCTCCTCATCCAGGCCTACCACGAAGCGCGGGGCGAAGAGCAGCGCGACGTGTGCCTCGTGCCGGAATCGGCCCACGGCACCAATCCCGCAAGCGCCAACATGGCCGGGATGGACGTGGTGACCATCGACTGCGACGAGAACGGCGACGTGGACCTCGACGACCTCCGCGAGCAGGCCGAGGCGAACAGCGACCGGCTGGCGGCGGCGATGATTACGTACCCCTCTACGCACGGCGTCTTTGAGGAGCACGTCGAAGAGATCTGCGACGTGGTGCACGAGCACGGCGGACAGGTCTACCTCGACGGCGCGAACGTGAACGCGCAGGTGGGCCTTTGTCGGCCGCGCGAGTACGGGGTGGACGTGTGCCACCTGAACCTGCACAAGACGTTTAGCATCCCGCACGGTGGGGGTGGCCCCGGCGTCGGCCCCGTCTGCACGGCCGAGCACCTGAGCCCCTTCCTTCCCGGCCACCCGGTCGTGGACACCGGCGGCGAGAATAGCATCCCCGCCATCGCCGCCGCCCCGTACGGCAGCGCTCTCATTCTCCTCATCTCGTGGGCCTACATCAAGCTTCTCGGCCCCGACGGCCTCACGAAGGCGTCCAAGACAGCCCTCCTCAACGCCAACTACGTGGCCGAGCAGCTGTCCTCGCACTACGACGTGGTCTACCGCGGCCCCAACGACCGGGTGGCCCACGAATTCATCCTCGATCTGCGCCCGTTCCGCAAAGAGCTCAACATCAATGAGCAAGACGTGGCGAAACGGCTCATGGACTACGGCTTCCACGCCCCCACCATGTCGTGGCCGGTGGTGGGCACGCTCATGGTGGAGCCCACCGAGAGCGAGTCGAAGGCCGAACTCGATCGCCTCTGCCGCGCGTTCACGTCGATCCGGACCGAGATCGAGGCCGTGGAGAACGGCGTGATGGACGTGGACGAGAGCATGCTCAAGCAATCGCCCCACACCGCTGAGATGCTGGCGACGGACGACTGGTCGCTCCCGTACAGCCGCGAGACGGCGGCCTACCCGGCCGACTGGGTGCGGGAGAACAAGTTCTGGCCCAGCGTCCGCCGTGTGGACGACGCCTACGGCGACCGAAATCTCTTCTGCTCCTGCCCCCCGACCGACGCCTACGAGGCGGACGAAGAGGAGGAATTGGAAGCAGCGCTTGAGGCGTAGCAGTTCCGATCTCAGACTCTCGCCTCAGCCGACACCTTCAACTTTCCAACCTTCAACTTGGACCTCTTTGCAGGTCAAGGTCGCTTCAGCGGAGGGCGGCTCGGTCGAAGGAACTGTGGCATCTTGAGGTCGAGTTCCGATCAAGCCCCGTAATACTGCCGGATCATGCGGCGGAAGAGGCTCGGGACAAATCGTTTCAGGTACACGGCCATCGTCTCCCACCCGCCCACAGTGAACTCCGGCGTTTCCCGCTCAATGGCGTCGGCGATGGCCGAGGCGCACCGCTCGGGGGCAATGCCCTTCTCCTCGGCCCCCTCGCCCAGCGGCGTCCCGTCGGGGTAGAGCGCGTTGGAGGCCACGTTCGTCTTCACAAAGCCCGGGCACGCCAGCGTCACCCCAATCCCGTCGTCGTGCACCTCGGCGCGCAGCGAGTCGAACCACCCGTGCAGGGCGTGCTTAGAGGCGGCGTAGGAGGAGCGTAAGGGCGTGCCGAATTTGCCGACGAGGCTGCTCACCACTACGATGTGTCCCTCCTGGCGGTCGAGCATGGACGGGAGCACGGCCTTTGTGAGTTGCACGGCGCCGAAGAAATTCACCTCCATGATGCGGCGCACCGTGTCCATCTCCGTCTCCGCGGCGGTGCCCCGCTGACTGATGCCGCCGTTGTTGACGAGCACGTCGACGGGGCCTACCCCCTTCTCAACCGTCTCGGCGGCTTGTTGGAGCGACGTCGGCTCGGCCAGGTCGAGTGTCTGGACGACATGCTCGTCCGGACGTACGCAGCGCTCCCGTACCTTCCGAAGCGCCTCTTCACGGCGGGAGGAGAGCACGAGGCGAGCGTCGCGGCGGCTGCACTCGTACGCCAGGGCTTCGCCGATGCCGGAGGAGGCGCCGGTGATCCAGACGCGCCGGTTGTGGAGGTCCATGGGACAGAGAGGAATGGGAAGGGGGAACGCGTCAATGTACGAGGACAACCGGATGGGAACAAAAGAGGCCCCACGAGAAATGTCGATGATTCGCGTGGAACGCACCGAGCGTAGACCGTTGAGGCATCGTCTGCGTTGGCGTTTTCCACCGCACTTCTGCAATTTGTTGACACGCATTCCTTCGGCACTCGGCTTCCTCTCATATGTCCGACGCCCCGCCACTGCGCGAACAGTTCGACGATGGACTTCGGGTTGGAGACTGGGAGATCGAGCCTATGCGCAACCGCCTTCACCGGGACGGCGATGAGGTCCAGCTTGAGCCGAAGGTGATGGAGGTTCTCCTCTGCATGGCGCAGCAGCCCGGCGAGACCATCACGAAGGACCAGTTCAAGGACGAGGTGTGGCGGGAAACGGTCGTGACGGACGACGTCCTCTCCCGGTGTATTTCGCAGCTGCGGAAGGTCTTCGACGACGACCCCAACGATCCCTCGTACATCGAAACCATCCGGAAGACCGGGTATCGCCTGATCGCCCCCGTCCAACGGGCCGTCGTGACCGATGAGTCGCAGGAACTTGCCCCGACCGAGGGCGGGACCGAGGACGCCGAGCCTGTACAGCGGATTTTTCGCAACCTCTACCGACGGGTCCAGGCCTCGTCCGCGGACACGACGGAGGAGTGGGTGATCGTGGCGGGCGGAACGATCCGGCGTTCTTGGATTCTTGTCCTCGGGGGTCTGCTCGGAATCCTCTTGGTGGGCAGCGTCACGTACTGGGTCGCATCCGAAATTCCAACGAGCGGGGATGCACCCGTCTCGGTCCGACCCTTCACGAGCTACTCGGGGGAAGAAGTTGACCCGGCTCTCTCTGCCTCTGGCGATCGGGCCGTGTTCGCGTGGCGCAAGCCCGATCAGCCATATCAAAACATCTACCTCATCCAACGCGGGGCCGAGCAGCCCCTCCAGCTCTCTCCGGACTCGACGGTCGCCTGGAGCCCCACCTGGTCCCCGGACGAGCGGTTCGTGGCGTACGTGCAAAAACGCGACGGGGACCACGAGATCTCCGTTGTCCCCTCGATCGGTGGACAGTACCAACAGGCCCTGCGCCTGTCAGAGCGACGCGTCCAGAGTATTTCTTGGTTGCCGGACACCTCCCGCCGCGCAATCGCTGTGTCGGCCCAACGCCGACCGCACCAGGCGTTTGCGTTGTCGACGCTATACCCAAACGCCGACTCGATGTCCTCTCTGACTGCCCCACCGCTCTGGTCCGTCGGGGACACAGACCCGACGCCCTCGCCGGACGGCTCCCAGATCGCGTTCGTGCGGAGCACCGTTGAAGGCGTGGGAGACATTTTCGTCGTCCCAACGTCGGGCGGCACGCCCACGCAGGTGACGACGGACAGTACGGCCATCTACGGACTCACCTGGTCGGCCGACGGCTCCGACATTCTGTACGCGGCAGAGCGGGAGGGCGTCACCGGCTTGTGGCGAACCGATGCGAGCAGGAACGGCGACCCGTCCCTCGTCCGGTCGAGCAGCGGGGGAACGCGGCTCAGCCATCCGACCCTCGCCTCCCAGTCGAACCGCCTGGCGTACGTTCAGCAGTCGGTTCAGCTTGACATCTGGACGCTCAGCCGACCCGATCAGTACGCCGAGTTTTCGGCGAAGCCGTTGGTGTCATCGACGCAGGCGGACACAGACCCGAGCATCAGCCCCGACGGAAACCGTGTCGCGTTCATCTCCGAGAGATCGGGGGCCCCAGAGGTCTGGGTGGCGAAGGCGGACGGCTCCGAGCCCGATCAACTGACCGCCCTGGAAGGTCCCAACATTCATTCGGTTACCTGGTCCCCCGACGGAGAGCACCTGTGCCTATCGATCCGTCGACACGACCACTCGGATCTTTACGTGCTTCCCGCCACGGGCGGCACCCCCTCCCGCCTTACCCGCGCGGACGCCGAGGACCTGCACCCGCGCTGGTCCCCGGACGGGCGCTGGGTCTACTTTGCCTCCAACCGAACGGACGCCTGGGAGGCGTGGCGAACCCGGGCCTCCCCCGACACGCAGCGCACCCAGCAGGTGACGACCGGCGGGGCAGTAGCCGCTCAGGTGTCCCCTACCGACTCGACGCTCTACTTCGTCCGACCCGACACGGTCGGCATCTGGGAGAGGCCCCTCGACACGACTAAGCTGCCGCTACGGACGGGCCCGGAGGGCTTGCCCTTGAGCACCATTACGGAGTTCTCCCCGCAAGAACGCGGAAACTGGTGGGTGGGGGAAGACGGGATCCACTTTGTCCACCGCTACGCCAACGAGGCCATTCTAGCTTACTACGACTTCGCGTCGCACCGCATCCTTCCGCTCTACACGTTTTCGGAGTGGCGGTCCGTCCAGGACATTGCCACCGGGCCAGGCGGACGGTGGTTTGCGTATACCCACACCGTGCGACGCGAGAGTGACGTGATGCTGGTGGAGAATGTCCAGTGAGCACCCCGTGTTGCCACGGCAATTGCATCCTAGCGACGGTGGCCCGTTCTCATCCGTCTACGGAGACAAAAATTCGGTCCCCTACCCTCCCGCATCCCCATTCGCCCGTGCGTTCCTGGCCTCCCTCCTGCGATCAAAGGCAGCCGGGACTCCATCGCTCGACCAGAGCGGGCACCAGTGAAGAATCAACTGTGCACGGTCCCCAACGGAGCTATGACGGCCACCTCGGCCGAAACCCACAAGGATCGGTTAGGCCTCTCCGGATCCTGATTCCTGAAAACGCTCGCGGAACTGCCGGAGGCCCTCGTCGGTGCCGGCCACGATTACTTGATCATCCGCCTCGAAGGTGACTCCCTCATTGTCCGGGTCGGTCAGGAACGCTCCACCCCGGCTGACGGCAAGCACCGTGTAGTTTGCCCGCGGGACAGGATCCACCTCATTCAAGGACTGCCCTTCGAGGCCGGACGCGGAAAGCCGAACGACGTTGACGTGTTGATCGGGGGAGGGCTGCGCGTCATCCTCGAACACGGTAGTGGCCAGCATGCGCCCGCACACGATGGGCAAGGCCTGCACGAAATCGGCCCCGGCCCGATACAAATTCTGGACCGCTGTCTCTTCCTGGGCGCGCACCAGAATCTGAAGCTCCGGATTCAGGTCGCGGGCGATGAGGGTGGCAAACGTCGCCACGGTGTCGTCGTCCACCGCAATGACGAGGGCCGAAGCCCCCGCGATCCCGGCAGTGCGGAGCACGTCGGGATCGCGCACGTCCCCGATCACGTCGACGCCGTCCTGGTCTTCAACGTCGATCACCGTCACTTCCGCCCGGGCGTGACGGAGGGACTCGGCCACCGCGTGGCCCGAATCACCGTACCCGGCCAAGAGAATGGATTGGGACGTGAAGGCCCGAACGTAGGCGTCCACCTCCCGCCGGAGCGCGGCCAGCTGGTCGCCGGTGCCTGCAACGAAGAGACGAATGTGATCTTCGAGCCTCGTCTCGGGGGCAATGGACGTCTCGAAAGACCCATCGACCCACGCGCCGATGACTCGTACGCCAAAGCGGGCTGGGAGATCGGCCTCCGACAACGTACGGCCTTGCAGCGGGCTCTGCCGCGTGACGACGAGTTCGGCAAAGTCGATGTCCTCGTGGCCCGCAACGTCCTCTTCTACGTCAGCCGCCGCGGCGATGGGCACCCGGGCGGCGAGGCTCAGCCCCAGGAGGTGGCGCGGCGACAGGGTAATGTTAGCCCCTGCGGCTCGATGGTATTGGGCCAGCGACGCATCCTCCACCAGGGTAATGACGCGCCCGTCCGGATCGGCCTCGCGGGCCGCCAGGGCGATGCTCGCATTTTCGTCGTCGGCCACGTCGGCCACTAGGACCTTGGCCCGCGCGACGTGGGCCCGCTCCAGCGTGTCCGTCGACGTGGGATCGCCCTCCATCACCTGATGTCCCTCCTCGTACAGCGCGCTCGCCCGCTCCGAATCGGATTCGATCAGTACGTAGTCTTGGCCTCGTTCCTCCATCTCTTCGATGAAGATTTCCACGCGCGGGGTGTAGCCGCAGACGATGACGTGCCCGGACCGGGTCGGTAGTGTCTTAGGGGCGGTGGGCTGGAGGGCCTTGCGCAGCCAGGGCACCACGAACACGTCGACCGCACTGAGAATGAAGCCGATGCCCGCAAGCTGGGTCACAATCACCAGCAGATTCATCTGCGGGCTCTTCCAGGGGGCATCTTCCCCGAACCCCGTGGTCGTGAACGTCTGCACGACGACCTGGAGGGACTGGTACCAGGGCCGCGGCCGCCCCTCCCACATGCTCATTCCCATGCTGTACGCTCCCGTCAGCGCCAGGGTGGCGGCAACGAGTACCAGCAGATAGTAGACGGTGCGGCGCGTCAGGGACGTCATCTCACCGGGAAAGTGTCGACGGGAGGTCGGGAAAGGACGCCCAGGGTCAAACAACTACTTCTCCACCGGGTGCCGCGTCTCCCCCTCCCCGTACACCACGAATTTCTCAGTGGTGAGGGCATCGAGCCCCATCGGGCCGTAGGCGTGCAGCTTGGTGGTGGAGATGCCGATCTCGGCGCCGAGGCCCAGCTCGCCCCCGTCCGAGAAGCGGGACGACGCATTCACGAGGACCACCGACGCGTCGACCGAGCGCACGAACCGGCGGGCCGTGGGGAGCGTGTCGGTGACGATGACCTCCGTGTGGTTGGAGCCGTACTCGGTGATGTGGTCCATCGCCTGGTCGTCGCTGTCCACCACCCGGACCGCCAGGGTGAGATCGAGGTACTCGGCGGCGTAGTCGTCCCCCGTGGCCTCCGTGATGCCTGGAAGAACGTCGCGGGTCCGTGCGTCACCTCGTAATTCCACGTCTGCCTCGTCGAGGAGCGCCTTGGCGCGCGGCAGGAAGTCCTCCGCCACGTCCTCGTGCACGAGCAGCGTCTCCAAAGCGTTGCAGACGCTGGGGCGCGACACCTTGCCGTCCAGCAGCAGGTCCTCGGCGATCTCGAGGTCAGCGTCCTCGTCGACATAGAGGTGGCAGACGCCCTTGTAGTGCTTGATGACGGGGATGCGGCTCGTTTCGTCGACGAAGCGAATGAGCCCCTCGCCGCCGCGGGGAATGATGAGGTCGATGTGCTGGTTGAGCGTCAGCATCTCCTGCACCGCCTCGCGGTCGGTGGTGGGGACGAGCGTCACGGCCGCCGGATTCACGCCCTCCGCCTCCAGGGCCTCGTGCAGCGCCGCGGCGATGGCCCGGTTCGAGTGGAACGCGTTGGAGCCGCCCCGCAGCAGCACGGCGTTGCCGGCCTTAAAGCAGAGGCCCGCCGCGTCGGCCGT
>Ga0207797_1002345_pt1 | contig 13152 bp, 11 predicted proteins | sample PRCRCaboRojoPR_6_FD_187275 | JGI IMG/M metagenome (GOLD analysis project Ga0207797, IMG submission 187275) | Marine sediment microbial community from Cabo Rojo, Puerto Rico - PR CR 10% Liquid 1 (SPAdes) | ecosystem: Environmental > Aquatic > Marine > Coastal > Sediment | place: Cabo Rojo, Puerto... | reverse complement strand
GATAGTGGACCTTCCCGTCTTCGACCAGTCCGTCGAGCGTCTTCATCATCTCGCGCGCCGAGGTCGTGTCGTCCCAGCGGTGGATGTAGAGGACGTCGACGTAGTCGGTGTCGAGGCGGTCGAGAATCGCGTCGATTCGGTCGCGGACGTTCTTGCGGTTCGTCCCGCGGCTGTTCGGGTCTCCCTCTCGGATCTGCCAGTAGATCTTCGAGGCGATGGTGAACCGCTCGCGGTCGCGGTCCGCGAGCCAGTTGCCGATCCAGCGCTCGCTCTCGCCGCCACCGTAGACGTCGGCGGTGTCGATGTATCGACCGCCGGCCGTCTCGTAGGCGTCGAGCAGTTCGTAGGCTCGCTGTTCGTCGATCTCGACGTTTCCTTCTTCCGTCTCTTTTCCGAATCGCCACGTGCCGAACTGCAGTTCGCTCGTCTGTATGCCGGTCGTACCGAGCTGAACGAAGTCGAGGTCGAGTGATTCCAGATCAGACATGTTCGGCCGAAACTACGAACGCCGCGATGAAAAGAATTCAGCAACCGGCAGGTCCGTCGCGTACGTGACGGCGACCCGGCCACACTCGCGAACACTGTCGGCGGGTTCGGGCGTCGCCCCGTCCCGCGGGGTCACTCGTTCAGCCTGACGACTATCACCGGGACCGAACTCGTGCGGATCACCTTGTCGGTGACGCTTCCGACGATGGTCTTCGCGAGTTCCGGACGCCCGTGGGTCGGCATCACGACGACGTCGACCTCCGCAGCGGAGACGTACTCGACTATCTGTGCGGCCGGGTCGCCCTCGACCACCGCCGTTTCGACGGTCACACCTCGGTCGCGCGCCCGCCTCGCGACCGCGTCGACGAGTTCCCGGCCCCTGTCTGTCATCTCTCCGGCGATCATCTCGTGTAACGACCGCGCGGGCGAGACGACGTCGACGACGTGAATCACGTGCAGGATCGCGTCCTGATCGATCGCTAACTCTATCGCCTCGTCGCGCGCTCGCTCCGAGCCTTCAGAGCCGTCGGTGGGAAGGAGAATCGTGTCGTACATACTCGCGACGTCGTCCCGCAAGACCAAAGCGTTCCGTGTCCGACGGCGTCCGGACCGACCGGCCATGCGGGAGAGACGACGGGCCGACAGTTGCGTACAACGACCGACGAGAAGCGTCGAGACGGTCCGCGTTCGTGCCCCGCGAGGGCCGACGTCCGGCCACACCGCGGCGTGGACCGATCAGCGTTCCCGATTTTCCGGTCCTTAACAAAGTATCGTGTCGGCGAACGTCGGCACACATGATTGGTTCGAATCGCGCGTGGGGAGTAGTGCTGGTCGGCGTGGTGGTGATCACGAGCGTCGTCGCCGGCACGGCGGCGCTCGAAAGTTCGCCCGCGGAATCGACTTCCGAACGGGACCGACTCAGCGTCGCAGACGTCGAGGGACCGAAAGCCGTGGAGACGAGCGACAGCCTCAACGTCTCGGCGACCGTCGTCAACCCGGCGCAGTCCGGACAGACGAGAACCGTCACTCTCAAACTCGACCGGGACGGGGACGGGTCGTTCGAGACGACGATAGAGCGCCGTCGGATCGAGTTCGAGGGCGGCGAACAGCGTCGCGTCGACTTCAGACAGCAGACCGAACGACTGCGAAACGGGAGCTACCAGTACGGCGTCTTCCTCGACGGAGAGAACGCGACCGCAGCCGGCACGGTCACCGTCGAGGTCCGCCGTTCGCCCCGGTTCCGGCTGTCGGGCGTCTCTACCCCTGTCGAAGTCGTTCACGGGAACGTCGCCCCGGTCTCGCTCGACGTGACGAACGCGCCGGACGAGGAGCGCACGCGCAGCGTCACGCTCCTGGTCGACGCCGACGGGGACGGGTCGTTCGAGTCGAACGAGTCCGTCGACACGGCGCTCGTCGAACTCGACCCGGAGCGCTCCGAGAGGGTTTCGCTCTCGCTGCCGACGTCGGATCTGCCGCCGGGAACGTACGCGTTCCGTGTCGAGACCGAGACGGACGCGACCACGGGGACCGTGACCGTGTTGCGACCGGCGACGTTCGACGTCGCGTTCGCGTCCGCGCCGGAGACCGTCACGCGGGGCGAGCAGGTGAACCTCTCTCTCAGCGTAACCAACGCTGGCGACGTGGCGGGAACGAAGACGCTCGAGGTCCGTGACCGTGACGGGAATCGAACCGTTACCGAGACGATAACGCTCGAACCCGGTGCGGAGACGACAGTCGAAACCGAGTTCGCCACCGAGAACGCGTCGAACGAGAATCGTAGTTACGTCGCCAAGGTCGCGTCCGCGAACGACACTGCGACCGTCCACGTCGACGCGCCCCGATTCGAGGTCTCGCGCCTCCGGAGCGCCCGGGCCTGGAAGTCCGGCGCGGTCAGATGGGTACAGGTCGAGGCTCGCGTCGTCAACACGGGCGACGTCGGCGGGACGGAGTCGGTGGAACTCAGGATGGACCTGAACGGCGACGACGAACCCGAACGCGTCGGTCTCAACAGGTCGCTGACGCTCGACGTCAGTGAAAGCGAGACCGTCGAGTTCGAGGTGCTGACGGAGCTGGCCGACGGGAACGACCCCGTCACGATTCCGGTCGGCACCCACATCTACGGCGTGTTCACTCGGGAGACCGACGAGACAGGCGTCGTCGCGGTGGAGGTCGAATCGGGCGGCTCCGGCGGCGGCTCCGGGAACGGTGGCGGTGAGTCGACGCGATACGCGACGCTCGACGAGATAACGCAGTCGAAGTACGGCAAAGATTTCGACGAGGTCAGCGGCGAGACGAAGACGCAGGTTCGGGAACTGTACACGCGCCAGCCGTTCGCGAACGACCTCGCCGTGACCGAGGTCCTGACGCGAGAGGAGTTCGCTCGGGAGAAGTACGGTGTCGACCTCGAGGGGAGGGGCTTCGAGTTCAGCGAACTGGACGTCCAACTACAACAGCAGATCGAGGCGGACTTCGACGCCCAGTTCACGAGCGACGACGGCGACCGGATCGAATCCTGGAACGAACTCGCCCGACGTCTGTACGGCTCCGGATACGAGTCGCTCACCGAAGAGAAGCAGCGCGAGGTGCGAGAGCAGTACCGCGCGCAGTTCGAGTGACGCACGTAGCGGCCGCTGATGGATCGACCCCGGTAACGAGCGCTGGCCGCCCGCCTTCAGCCCGCGAGCGAGCGATAGACGCTCGCGGCGAAGACGGCCCCGAGAAAGAGCATCGCCCAGTAGGCGACGGGGATAGCGGAGACGACCGGAACGCCGGCGAGTGCGCTCCCGGTCGCGAGCAGTCCGGCGAGGCCGAGACCGAACTCGAGGGAGATCCGCTGTTTGTGTGCGGTCTGGGGGTCGAGATACGCCGCCACGTCCTCGAATCTCGGCCCCGGGTAGAGCAGTCCTTTCTCCTCGTCGAACCAGACGACCTCGGCGTCGACGAGTTTCGGGACGTGCGTCTGTTGCAGGCCGACGTACGCGCTCTTGTAGGCGCGCTCCGGCGGGTCGTCGTCGTCGGTTTCCCGCGCGGCGATCCGCTGGGCGAGTCGATCGACCGGAATCCCCGAGTCGTCGGACGCGAGCGCGTGGATGACCATGCGCCGACGGTCGTTCTGGAGAATGTCGAACACGCCGTCTTCGGCGGTGAACGCGTCGTTTACCACCGTCCGATCGCCCCCCAGTGACGCGGACTCGTTTGCCATGATTGGCACACAGTAGCACAACCTTTTATGCGTTTTTCAGAACGACATGATATTTGAACTAAATGTGACTGTCTCCCGTACTGATACGAGTATGCTTCCGCAGATGTAAATACTGAAATCAATCTCGGATTCACAACTTCTCGGGGCCGAATCGCGGGCGGGCGGTGCGCCGGTCAGGTCGGGGCACTGACCCGATAAATGAGTCATGTACGACCGAATGCGACGATTATTCGGAGAAACGATCGACCGCGTTTAGGCTCGTTCGCATACAGATTCGCGTATGCCGACTGTCTCCGGGCTCTCGCGCGTGCCGACTCTCGTTCCCGGAATGCGACCGCACGCACCGAAGTGGAACGTGCTCGTCGGGTTAGTCCACCTGCTCGTGTTGCTCTTGCTCTACGGCGTGCTCGTGCGGTAAGGATGGCCCGGAGCGCCGGTGTCCGGTCGCGTCCAGGACCGTTTCGTCGAGGGCAGCTATCTACGGACGGCCGTCGTCGATACCGAGTCAGACAGTGAGTCGCCGCGCTCGCCCGAACGATACAGCGCTTCGTCGACGCGGACCCGCCGACAGTCTACGTGGACCTGCGGCCGGACGAGTCGCAGGGCAGAGCAGACGTCGCTCGCATCCGCAGGGGGCTCGACTACGACCCCGACAGTCTCGCTCGAAGAGCGCGCCGACGTCGCGGAGGAGTAAGCGCCCCCGAACGACACTCACGCCGAACAGAAATTCACTGCCACATATATTAATCTGAGTAAGCGAAGAAATAAATATATATGTGGAGCGTGGGCGTGTGAAGTGAGAAAGCGCCTCGGGTAGTCACACGACGCTCGAAGCGGTGTAGTCATGTTCGGGAACACACGGACGGTGCCAGGATGGCTCGCGTGGTTCGCGCTCGCACTCGTACTCGGCGGGGCTCTGGTCGTCGGACTCGGAGACCCGGCCAGCGGCGCGACCGCGTTCGAGGAGTGGGCGTCCGACCACGGTCCGGTGGCCGCGATGGCACCGTTCGGCGTCCGACAGGTGACAGACGTCGGACCCGACCACGTTCGTGACGGAGCAGCGGTTTCGGACTCGGCACGTGGTCCCGGCTCACTGATACCGGACCGCGCTACGCTCGAATGGGCGCTCACGCTCGTGGCGTTCCTCCTCTCGACGCTCGGGGCCGTACTGCTGCTGTACGACCGATTCAGCGAGAGCCACCGCCGCGAGACTGAACCGGACCCGAGGCGTGACGAATCCGAGGTCGACACTCGGACCGAGCCTGTAAGCGACGACGAGCGCGTCAGAAGCCTCCTGCAGGAACACGGCGGCGAGATGCGACAGAAGCAGATCGTCGACCGCGTGGACTGGTCGAAGGCGAAAGTGAGTCGCGTGCTTTCACGCCTCGAAGACGAGGGAAGAGTGGTGAAGGTTCGGCTCGGTCGGGAGAACGTCATCTACCTCCCGGGCCACGAACAGGTCGTCTCGGACGACTGATCCGTTTTGCGGGCGCCCGTTCTCCGGACCGGTCTGACCGTTTCGAGGTCGAACCCGCGACCTAATTTCCCGACGCCACTTCCAGTATTTATAATCCCGAGTCGCTTCTACTCAGTTCACCGATTAACTCTCGTATTATCGACACTCGGAGTGGCGAGTGGCTACACTTTCCGGTGATTGCTCCGATTGCTCGGGTGGGCGGGTCGGGTCGTCGGCGGTCCGAGACGAACGCGCTGTGACTCCGGTTAATTCGATCATTCCCAGCAGTAGGGTATCAGTAGTAATACTCCTTCTGGACCACACACGAACCAAGCCCCCGGTCGCAGACGCGGCCGCTCGCGCTGGCCGACGAACCTGCGAGCGCCGCGTCGAACGCGGAGCGGCCGACCAGCTACCGACGCCGGTCGACGACGGGGAGAGCGGACGGGGAATCCGAGAACCATGACATCTGGACTGGAATCGAAGGAGACGGCCGATTCAGCCGTCGACGAGGACCTCCTGGACGTGCTCGGCGACGAAACGTCGCGAGCGATCCTCGCAGCGGCCAGTGAGAGTCCGGTCGCTGCAAAGGAGCTGACCGAACTGAACGACGTCTCTTCGGCGACGGTGTATCGACGGATCAGTACGCTCGTCGAACGCGGCCTCCTCGAAGAGCGACACTCGATCGATCAGGAGGGGAGCAGACAGAAGGTGTACGCCACGACGTTCGAGAACGTGGACGTCTCGCTCGACGACGACGGCTTCGACGCGACGCCCCACAGCTGTGAGACCGCCTGCTACCATCTCGTCTCCGTCCTTCAGAACCTCCCGTTCGATCAGATCCGTGCGGACTTCTCGAAGCGGACGATTCAGGTCGAGTTCGAACTGACCGACGACGTCATTGCTCAGATCGCGTCGTTGTGGCAGCGCACCGACGAGTGAGCGGCGAGTTAGGTCGAGCCACAAATCGTTACAGCCGTCCCGCTCTGAAGTATGGGACTGATAACAAATGTCCTGATGCTCCAACAGTCACACTATCCAACATGCACGACCTCAGCGGGTTTCAGCGGGACCTCCTCTACGTCATCAACGGGCTGGAGAAGCCGTCCGGGCAGGACGTGAAAGAGGAACTCGAAACGTACTACGAAGAAACGATAAACCACGGTCGACTCTACCCGAATCTGGACACGCTGGTCAACAAAGACTACGTCGAGAAGGGACAGCTCGACCGGAGAGCGAACTACTACGAGATAACGGAGAAGGGCGTCGACGCCCTGTTCGACCGGGAGGAGTGGGAAGGAAGGTACTTCCAGCCGGAGTGAGAATCTCCTGCTCTCCGTTCGCGGGTCTAGCTACTCGACAGTGACGCTCTTGGCGAGGTTCCGCGGTTTGTCGATCGGACGGTCGAGCATCGCGGCTGCGTGATACGAGAGCAGCTGCAGCTTCACGTTCGCCAGCAGATTGACCAGTTCCGGGTGGGTGTCCGGAAGCGTCAGGGTGTGGTCCGACACATCCGCGAGTGCGTCGGGGTCCGTGGTGACGCTGACGACCGGTGCGTCGCGCGCTTTCGCCTCCGAGAGGTTGTGCGTGGTCTGCTCTCGCTCCTCGCCCGTGGCGATCCCCACGACCGGAGTGTTCGGTGTCACGAGCGCGAGCGGACCGTGTTTCAACTCGCCGGCGGCGAACCCTTCCGCGTGTTCGTACGTGATCTCTTTGAACTTCAGCGCGCCTTCGAGCGCGACGGTGTATCCGGTGTCGCGACCGATGAAAAAGTGCGACTCCGCGTCCTCGTAGGCGCGAGCGACCTGCCGGATCGACTGGTCCGAGAGAGCGGTCTCGAGTTTCTCCGGGAACTCCGCGAGCGCATCGAACAGCGCCGTGCGATCCGGTAACCCGTCCGCCTCGGAGCGGCCGCGTCGCGCGAATTCGTCGACGAGCAACAGGAGACAGACGACCTGCGCGGAGAACGTCTTGGTGGCGGCGACCCCGATTTCGGGGCCGGCCCTGATGAAAAACGCGTGGTCGCACTCGCGGGCGGCGGTCGACCCGACGACGTTCGTCACCGCGAGCGTGGTCGCGCCGGCGGCGGCGGCGGTCCGGAGCGCGTTCAGGGTGTCTGCGGTCTCCCCGCTCTGGGTCACCGCGACGACGAGCGTCTCCTCGTCGGCGTGGGGTGGGCTGGTCGCGTACTCGTTGGCCAGAAACTCCTGTGCCTGCAGGTCGCGATGGGCGGCCAACTGCGTCGCGTACTTGGCGGCGTGATACGAGGTGCCACAGCCGACGAACTGCACGCGCTCGAACTGTTCGAGGACGGTCGGGTCGAAGTCGTCGAAGACCAGTTCGTTGCGCTCGGGGTCGAGGCGTCCGTCGAGTGCCTGTCGCAGCGACGCGGGCTGTTCGTCGATCTCCTTTCGCATGTAGTGTTCGTAGGCGCCCTTCCCGACCTCGTCCGACTCCCAGCGCACCTGTTCGGTCGTCACGTCCTTCGGCGCGCCGTCGACGTCGCTCACGCGGTACTCGTCTTCGGTGACGACGGCGACGTCGCCGTCCTCCAGATAGACGACGCGGTCGGTGAACTCCAGAAACGCCGGCACGTCGCTGGCGAGGAAGTAGCCGTCGTCCGCGACGCCGAGCACGAGCGGCGACCCCGAGCGAGCCGCGTAGATGGCGTCGTCGCCGGCCGATACCATCGCCAGCGCGTAACTTCCCTCGATGGCGTCCACAGTCCTGCGGAACGCCGCCTCGGTATCGAGCCCCTCGTCTCGGAACCGCTCGACGAGGTGCGGAACGACCTCGGTGTCGGTGTCGCTCTCGAACTCGTGGCCCGCCGCCTCGAGCTCGCGCCGGAGCGTCTGGTGGTTACGGATGATGCCGTTATGGACCACCGCGATATCGCCGGTGCAGTCGGTGTGTGGGTGCGCGTTGACCGTGATCGGCGGGCCGTGCGTACTCCACCGCGTGTGACCGATGGCGACCTGACCGTCGAGCGATCCGTCGACGCGTTCTGTGAGTTCGCCGATGCCGCCGTCGTGTTTCACCACCGCTGGCCGCGTCGCACCTCGTCGCAGCGCTGCGACGCCCGCGGAGTCGTATCCGCGGTACTCGAGGTTCGCGAGTCCGGTGAGCAGTTCGTCGATGCCGTCGCCGTCGCCGACGCGCGCGATGATACCACACATCCCCGCGTTACCTCCCCGGGGTCCGCACGGCGGTGGTCCGCGGACTGTCGGGCTCGTATAGGGACGTCTGTCGTGTCATGTTGGATCAAGTAATCGGAAGTATCGATTACCGGTCCTTTCTGGAGAGACAGGCTTTGTTATGCACCTGTTGACCGGAGACTAGGAGTCCCCTATCACGGTACAGGCTCCCGATTCGGTTCGTGACAGCCGTGCGAATCGAGTCGCGGTCGTAGCGGGTCGCTCACGGGTTCACGACGTGCTTACGTGACGAAACGTTCGTGGAACGGAGAACGACTCCCGGACGGTGTTGTGGTTTGCATGGCACGCGAACCACGGTCCACGATCGGACGGGCCGGGAGTCAGCTAGGATATTCGTGCGAAGAGGAATAAACCCTCCGGGCTCTCGTCGACGTCAGATCGGAACCCGACCTCGGCCGCGGCGGCGAGAACGTGGCGACAGGTCGGCCTCATCGACGGCAGCTACGGCATCGGCCGTCGAACGACTCGGAACTGCGAGGAGCGGTCCCGGGACGCGAGAAGCAGTAACGGTCTCTGCGACGTGACGACGACCGTCGGTTCGAGCGAGTTCCCGAACGTCGACGAAGCCGCCCTACGTGTTCGGCTGGTCGGTAGAGAGGAACCTTCCGAGACCGGAGTCGGTGTCCGCGTCCGCAGACTCTCGCTCCTGACGGCTGCGCGTCTCGTGGGTGTGTAACAGGGAGACGACGAGGAAAAGCGAGAGGACCGCGAGCGTGAGACCGGTCCGAACCGCGAATCCGACGTTCGTGAACTGAACGACGGTGGCGAGTAACCCGCCGGCCGCGCTCAGGGTCAGGTAGCGGCGACTCCAGACTGCCCCCAGTTCGTCCGCGAGCAGGCTCTGTTCCGACTCCTCGTCCATATCGAGGTAGGTAAAGAGCTTCTCGGCTTCGTCGCGAATGTCGATGTTCCCGCGGTCCTGGTCGTAGTCGATCACGTTCGACTCGTCCATCGTCGGGAGGTGGCACTGATAGAGGGCGATGTAGACGCGCTTGCGCTGGTAGGCGTTCAGCTGTTCGACCGTCACGTCGTTCTCCTGTGCGGCGATGTGTTCGGCGAGATCCGAGAGCGTGACGGTCCCTTCCGCGTCGTCGAGATAGCGGAGAGCGGCACGCCGTCGCGGGTTCTTCAGCAGCTCGAATATCTCGTCTTTCCCGAGTTCTCCGGACTGTTCCTCGCCGAAATCCGGTTCGGGTTCGGATTCCGACTCGGACTCGGACTCGGACTCGGTCGTGACTTGACTCATGCGCGTCGCCCCCCGCGAACCACGGACGGTCGTCGCTGGCGGTGGAACGAGTCGGGCGATTCCCCCTCGGCCGACTGCAGTCGCTCTTCGGGCGGCGTGGGCCTTGCTTGCATAGTTTACGCCTCGGACCAAGAGTCTACGTGCCAGATATTAAACTCGTTTATCACTTTCAGGAGCTGCGAAAATTCCTCGAAATCGTTTCATACGCTGCAACCGGGGGGAGTAATCGCCGAATTCGAGCAGTAAGGGGACCGAAAAACCGACCGACTGCGTCGGGGTATACTGTTTCACTCGTTAAGACGCGTCCTATCTGTCGAAGCATTCACGTAATCCGGGGGGACGGTTCGCGGTGGGATGGGACGTCCGAACAGCTGGCTCACGACGCACGGAACGGAGCAAAAACGGGTCGAGACCCGTAGTAAAAGTCCAATAACAAAGCCCGAAACCCTCCACTCTCGTGATATGCAGTTCGTCGTGCTCGCCGCCGGAAGAGGTCGCCGACTCAGCCCGCTCACGGACGTCGTCCCGAAACCAATGCTCCCGGTCGGGCGCAGGCCACTCCTCGGCCACGTCGCGGAGGCGGCGGTCGAGGCCGGTGCCAGCGAACTCCTGTTCGTCGTACAGTCCGACGACGACTCCGTTCGGTCGCACTTCGGCGACCGATACCGAGACGTCCCGATAACCTACGCCGTGCAGGCCGAACCCAACGGCACGGCGGGCGCGGTCGCCTGTGCCGCCGACCATCTGGAGGGGCCGTTCGTCGTCCTGAACGGCGACAACCTCTACGACGGCGAGGCGCTCTCGAAAGTCGTCGACCGGGCACCGGCGATCGGTGTCCATCGCGTCTCCGACCCTCGCGAGTACGGCGTGGTGTCACAGGACGGCGGAACCGTGACCGGACTCGTCGAGAAGCCGGCCTATCCGCCGACGAATTTCGCGAACGTCGGCGCATACTCGCTCCCGTATCTCGACCGGGACGCGTTCGAGGTCTCGACGAGCGACCGCGGCGAACAGGAGTTCACCGACGTCGTCTCGACCGTCATCGACGAGTACGACGTGACGCCGGTCGAGTTCGACCGCTGGCTCGACGTCGGCCGGCCGTGGGAGCTACTGCGCGCGAACGAACTGGAGATACAGTCCACGACGCGCTCGGTCGAAGGATCCGTCCACCGGGACGCTCACCTCCGGGGGAACGTCGTCGTGGAACCCGGCGCGGAGGTCCGGGAGCGGACGACGATCGAAGGCCCGGCGATCGTCCGGTCCGGTGCGACGGTCGGCCCGGGCGCGTACGTGCGTGGTACTTCTTACGTCGGCGAGAACGTCACCATCGGTCACGGCGTCGAGGTGAAAAACAGCGTCGTGATGTCGGATACGAGCGTCGGACACCTCGCGTACGTCGGCGACAGCGTCCTCGGGCGGAACGTGAATCTCGGCGCGGGCACGACGATAGCCAACCTCCGGCACGACGAGCGACCGATCGAACTCACCGTGCAGGGCGAGCGCACGTCGACGGGCCGCCGCAAGTTCGGTGCGGTCGTGGGACACGGGGTGAAAACCGGTATCGACACGAACCTCTTCCCGGGAGTCACGCTCTCGACGGGGACGACGACCCTCCCCGGCGAGACGGTCGAACGGGACCGGTAGCGCACCGACGACCAGTCCGTACTCGTGAGCCGCGACCGGGACGATATCTGATGGTCCGTCGGCTAGGAATATGTTAAGAAGCCTATTACTTTCATAACGCGTGGCGGGGCTTCGGATGGTAGTAGAGTCTGTATGATCGACGAATCAGCGTCGGACGAGCGACCTCCCCGTGGACGCGAGACGGCGGCAGACCCCCGGTCGAACGACCCGGACCACGCGCCGCGAATCACTCGCCGCGCGGTTCTTCGGGCGCTCGGTGCCGGTGCGGTCGTCTCCGCGGTTACGGGGAGCTCTACCGCCGACGAGTCGTCGGAGTACTGGACCGTCGTCGCTCTTCCGGACACGCAGTTTTACTCAGAGCGCGACGACTGGACGTCGTACGCGAGCGACCAGACCCAGTGGATAGTGGAGAATCTGGACGCCGAGAACATCCGATTCGTCACGCACGAAGGAGACCTGGTCGAGAACGGCAGCGAGGAGGCGGAGTGGGAGCGCATCGACGAGGTCATGTCCACGCTCGACGGGGCGGTGGCGTACTCGGCCCTCCCGGGAAATCACGACTGGGCGGTCGAGGGCGACAGGACCTCGTCGAGTGAGAACTTCCGCACCTACTTCGGCCCCGACCGCTACGCGAACAGAGACTGGTTCGGCGGCGCCGGCCCCGACGAGGAGCCGCTGAACTTCTATCAGTACTTCTCGGGTGGCGGCTACGAGTTTCTCCACCTCGCACTGGAGTTAGAGCCACCGGGCGAAGTGGACGACCCCTCGACCCCGCTGGGCTGGGCCCAGCGCGTCCTCGACCGCCACCGCTACCGCCCGACGGTCCTCACGACGCACAGCTACCTGAACGAGCAGGGTAGAACGACAGACCTCCACGAGTACAACGGAATCGGCAACACCGGCGAGGAGATGTGGGAGAAGCTCGTCCGCCCGAACCCGCAGGTGTTCATGGTGCTGAACGGTCACCATCACGACGGCGACGGCGAGAATCACCAGTCGTCGACGAACGACGCCGGGCTCCCCGTCTACGAAGTGCTCGCGGATTATCAGGACTACGACAACGGTGGCAACGGCTGGCTGCGTCTCGTTCGCTTTCGACCCGGCGGCGGTGACGGATCCGACGACCGGATCGAGTTCGTCACCTACTCACCGAGCCTCGACGACTACGACGACGACGACACGAGCGCGTTCTCGTTCGACGTCCGGTTCGCCGACCGGTTCGACCCCGCGTCCTGGGTCGGCGACGTCGACGGCGACGGTGACATCGATCAGGACGACCTCACGCGTCTGCAGGAGCATCTCGCGGGTCGTGACGTCTCGGTCGACGCGGAAGCGGCCGACGTGAACGATGACGGGCGAGTCGACGTCGCCGACGCGGTAACGCTCGACGACTACCTCGACGGGACCGGTGGATGACCATGAGGGCCACGCTCGCAGACCGCCGACGGATCGCACTCGTCGTCGTCATCGCGGCTACCGTCGCGACCGGTACGACCCTCGTCGGCGTCGTCGCCGCCGACGCACCCTCGATTCACGTCGCCGGGTCCGCGGACGGAGACGGATCGGTCGCCGCATCTCCCGGCGAGACCGTGACCGTGACGCTCTGGGCGAACGCCTCGAACGTCGCTGGCTATCAGGCGAACCTTTCGTTCGACCCGAGCGTCGTCCGCGTCGAGAGCGTCACCGGAACCGAGACGTTCGCCGACCCCGTCGCGACCATCGACAACGACGCCGGCTGGGTGGATTTCAACCAGTTGCGGGACGACGGTCGCGACGACCCGATCCTCGCGACTATAACCCTCGTCCTGACGGGGTCGGGCGGCGACGAGACGGCGCTCTCCTTCCGGGTGGCCGACACGGTGCTCGCTAACGAGGCCGGGGAGACGGTCACCCTCTCCGTCCG
>Ga0207797_1002344_pt1 | contig 13161 bp, 8 predicted proteins | sample PRCRCaboRojoPR_6_FD_187275 | JGI IMG/M metagenome (GOLD analysis project Ga0207797, IMG submission 187275) | Marine sediment microbial community from Cabo Rojo, Puerto Rico - PR CR 10% Liquid 1 (SPAdes) | ecosystem: Environmental > Aquatic > Marine > Coastal > Sediment | place: Cabo Rojo, Puerto... | reverse complement strand
GCGCTGAACACCGAGCAGCGCTTCTTCTATGTTAGGCGCTCCCTAGAAAACAGGAAGGATGATGAACAACCGAAATGACAATCTGCTAGAAGCGCAAGACTTCCGTAGCTTGCGGATTAAGCTAGCGTCACCTGAGGAGATTCATTCCTGGTCTTACGGAGAGGTCACTAAACCCGAAACGATCAATTACCGTCGCTTACGTCCCGAAAAGGACGGTCTCTTCTGTGAGGCCATATTTGGCCCCACCAAAGACTATCAGTGCTACTGCGGCAAGTACAAGAACATCCGTTACAAAGGTATCGTCTGTGACAAGTGCGGCGTGGAGGTGACGCGCTCCTCTGTACGCCGCGAGCGGATGGGTCATATCGATCTCGCTGCCCCAGTCGCTCACACATGGTACACGCGTCGCGTCCCCAACCATCTAAGCAAACTCATCGGCATTCGGAAGCGCGACATGGATCGCGTGCTCTATTTCGCCAAGTATATCATCATCAACGTCAATGAGGACGCGCGCCAGAAAGCACTCCAGCGACTGGAAGAGACGTTTGAGGAAGAGAAGGAACAACGCGAGAAGGCAGCTGGAGAGAACATCGACGCTCTAAAGGAGCGCTTGGACGAAGAGGTGACGGCGATCGAGGAGCGGATCGAGAAGATCCGCAACACGTTCGATGACAGACTGACCGAAGCCACCGATGACGTCGTCCAGGAGGCGCAATCCCTGCAGAAGAAGTTGGAAAATCGACAGGGAGAGACGCTCCAGGCCCCCCTGGTCTTCAAGCCGACCGGTGAGATCATCGCCGAACAGGGAGAGGTCGTCGGACGCGAGCACTTGACAGCGCTCAATACCACGGTTCAAGAGCATCTCAGCGAGATCGAGGACGGTCTGGCAGCAGAGCGAGAGGAAGAGACTGCTCCGTTGCTTGAGGATCTCGAACACTGGCGGGAAGCCACACAGGACGAGATCGACCAGATCAACAACCGAGCCGCCATTGAGATCGCCGATTGGCGCGCTCAGCTCGACACCGAGCGAGAGGAACTGCTTGGGCTGGCCAAGTACCAGTGCATCGGCGAGCCTCGGCTGAGAGAGCTGAGGAGCAGGTGGGGACAGGTCTTCAAGGCGGGGATGGGCGCCGAAGCCTTCCATGACATCCTCTCCAACCTCGACCTGGACAACCTGGCCGAAGAGTTGTGGCACCAGGTTCGTCACGACACCTCAAAGACACGGCGTAAGAGGGCGAGAAGACGCCTACGGATTGTCGAGGCGTTGCGCAGAAGCGGCAACAAGCCGGAGTGGATCATCCTGACGGTCCTGCCCGTCATCCCACCCGACTTGCGGCCTATGGTCCAGCTTGACGGAGGTCGTTTTGCCACCTCAGACCTGAACGATCTCTACCGTCGGGTCATCAACCGGAACAACCGTCTGAAGCGGCTCCTGGAATTGGGCGCTCCGGACGTGATCGTACGCAACGAGAAGCGGATGCTGCAGGAGGCCGTCGACTGCCTGATCGACAACAGCCGCGGCAAGGCACGCTCACGGCACGGGCGGCGCGAGTTGAAGTCGCTGAGCGATATGTTGAAGGGCAAGAAGGGCCGCTTCCGACGCAACCTACTGGGCAAGCGCGTCGATTACTCTGGTCGGTCGGTGATCATCGTCGGGCCGAAGCTGAAGATGCATCAGTGCGGCCTGCCGAAATCGATGGCGCTCGAGCTGTACCGGCCTTTCGTGATCAGCAAGCTGGTCGAGTACAACTACGCCACGAACGTCAAGGCTGCCAAACGCCTGATTGAGCGGGAACGTCCTGAGGTCTGGGAGGTCTTGGAGGAAGTCATCCAGGATCGGCCGGTACTCCTCAACCGAGCACCGACACTGCACCGCCTGGGTATCCAGGCCTTCGAGCCAGTGATGATCGAGGGCAAAGCGATCCAGCTCCATCCCTTGGTATGCCCCGCATTCAACGCGGACTTCGACGGTGACCAAATGGCGGTCCACGTGCCGCTTTCAGAGAAGGCCGTCGAAGAGTCTCGCACCTTGATGTTGTCCACGCGCAACCTGCTCAAGCCAGCGAACGGCCAGCCCCTCGTCGGGCCAACGAAGGATATGTGTTTGGGCATCTACTACCTGACGATGGAGGATCCCACATACGCTGATGAGGACCCGAAGCTGTTCATCGATCTAGAGGAGTTGCAGCTGGCCTACGATCTGGGGCACGTGGATCTCCACACCCCCGTCCTGGTGGCCCAAGTCTACGACGACCAGCCTGCCCCGGAGGAGGCGGTGGAGACCACAGTCGGACGCTGTATCTTCAACAGCATTCTGCCGGACGAGATTCGCTTCATCAACGAACCGCTGGAGAAGAGCGCGCTTCAGGATCTGATCGGCCTCTGCTACCGGAGAATCGGTCGCGAAAGAACGACTGAGGTTGCTGATCGTCTGAAGGACCTGGGCTTCGAGTATGCGACCCGATCTGGGATTACCATCGCCATCTCAGACCTAGTCATTCCACCGGAGAAGGACAACATCCTCGAGAGAACAGAGGACACCGTGACCGAGGTGGAGCGTCAGTATCGACGTGGATTGCTGACAGAGGAAGAGCAGTATACGCGGACTGTTGAGCTGTGGTCAAGAGCGCGTGAGAAGGTGGCGGACGTGGTAGCCAAGGCTCAGCCCGAAAACAGCACCGTATCCGTGATGGCGCGCTCGGGCGCATCGAAGGGTGGCTATGGGCCGATCTCCCAGCTGGCCGGCATGCGCGGTCTGATGGCCGACCCCTCTGGGCGTATTATTCCGCTGCCCATTCGGAGCAGCCTACGCGAGGGACTGTCAGCGTTGGAGTACTTCATCAGCACACATGGCTCACGCAAGGGTCTGGCCGATACAGCGCTTCGTACCGCCGACGCCGGCTATCTGACGCGCCGGCTGGTCGACGTCGCTCAGGACATGATCATCAACGCGCACGACTGCGGCACCAAGGCGGGGATCTGGATCCGCGCCGACGAGGACGTGGGAGGTCAGAGCATGGGCGATCGGTTGGTCGGCCGAACGGCAGCCAGTCCGATAGCTCACCCGGAGACCGGCGAATTGCTCGTCGACCGCAACGAACTGATCGATGAGGATGCCATCGCGATTATCGAGAGCAAGGGGGTTGAAGAGGTGATGGTGCGCTCTCCCTCAACGTGTCAGTTGCGTCACGGCATCTGCGCGCTCTGCTATGGGCGCGACCTGGGTCGTGGTCATCTGGTCGAGGTGGGAACAGCAGTGGGCATCATCGCCGCCCAGTCGATCGGCGAGCCGGGCACCCAGCTGACGCTGAGGACGTTCCACAGCGGCGGTGTCGCCGCCGGCCGCGATATCACGGTTGGTTTGCCACGCGCGGAGGAGCTCTTCGAGGCTCGCAAGACACCTAAGGGCGAGGCGCCAATATCCGAGGTGGGCGGTATTGCGCACATTCACAAGACAGATGGACAGCGCTACGTCGTAGTCGTCGACACCAGGACCAAGAGGTTCGAGTACGACATCGAAGAAGGATGGACGATCCTGCTTGAGGATGGCGACGACGTTCAGGCTGGCGATCCCATTGCATCGCTGGACGATGAGGAGCAGATCACGGCCGATAGGGACGGCCGGGTGGTGATCGACGATCGGCACGTCACACTGATCCACGAAGAGCGACGGGAAGTGCGACACAAGCTCCCTCAGACCGGTCGAATACTGGTCGAGGAAGGACAGAAGATCGCACCCGGTACACAGCTCGTCGAAGGCGTCAAGAATCCGCGCCATATCCTTCAGGTGTTGGGGCGGGACGCCACGAAGATGTATCTGCTTTCGGAGGTTCAACAGGTCTACCGCTCGCAGGGTGTGAATATCAACGACAAACACTTCGAGATCATCTTCCGCAAGATGTTGAGCAAGGTGAGGGTGACTCACTCAGGCGACACCGACCTGTTGCCGGGACGGTTGATACGGCGCCTGGAAATGGAAGACACCAACCGGGAGGTCTTGGAACAGGGAGGAGAGCCTGCCAGAGCGGCCCCTGTGCTGTTGGGGATCACGAAAGCAGCGCTCAACACGGAGAGCTTCCTCTCCGCAGCTTCGTTCCAGCATACGATCCGCGTTCTGACCGAGGCGGCGGCGGAAGGACGAGAAGATCCTCTGCTGGGCCTCAAAGAGAACGTGATCATCGGCAAGCTGATTCCCGCCGGAACCGGCTACCGGGGCAACAACCCGTCCTCCGACGGACCCATCCAGAACTACGAAGGCGTACCACTGGAAGTGGCGGAGGAAGAAGCGGAGGAGCCGGAGGAAGAACGGGAGGAAGAGCCCATCGCCGAGCAAGAAGAAGAGACAGCCGAGGGAGAAGAGGCGAAGGAGAAACCGGAAGTCAAGAAGTCAGAGATTCTGGGAATCGCCACCCCGGCATAGATTAGCTATCTCGGTCGGATGAATGGTGCTGGACTCGAATGCGGCAGCGTGTCGACACGCTGCCGCATTCGCTTGAAGGAGTGTCTGATCAGAACAGTTGACAAGCAAAACCGGGCGTGCTAGGATAGCGCGCCTCTTGAGAAGCTGGAGGGAAAGGGCGAGATGCGAAGTATCGAATGGCAGAACGGCGCAGTGACGATGATCGACCAGCGACTCCTCCCGACGACCTTTCAGATGTTAGAGTGCGCAGAGTGTGAGGACGTCGCCGAGGCTATCCGCGACATGGTCATCCGCGGGGCGCCGGCGATTGGCGCAGCCGCCGCCTTTGGTATGGCCTTGGCTGCACAACGGAGCAAGGCCAGGAGTCGTAACGACCTGCTCTCCGACCTGCACGCGGCGGCTGAGACGCTGAGAGCCGCTCGTCCGACAGCAGTCAACCTCTCTTGGGCCGTGTCGCGCATGATGGCATGCGCGGAAGAAGAGACGGACCCTGCCGCCATCCGGGATACCTTGCTGCAAAGCGCTCAAGCGCTGGCAGACGAGGATGTGGAGATCAACAAACAACTGGGAAAGCACGGCGCTGCTCTGGTCCAGGACGGGGACACCATTCTACATCACTGCAACACGGGAGCCCTGGCGACAGTCGACTATGGAACGGCGTTGGGCGTCATTCGTACGGCTCACGAACAGGGTAAAGAGGTCCACGTTCTGGTGGATGAGACGCGACCGCGCCTGCAGGGAGCTCGGCTTACGACGTGGGAACTGCAACAACAAGGGATCCCCTTCACCCTTATCGCGGACAACGCGGCGGGTCACTTCATGCGCAGCGGGCGGGTGGACATCGTCCTGGTAGGGGCGGATCGGGTAGCCGCCAATGGAGACGTGGCAAACAAGATCGGCACCTATAAGCTAGCGCTGGCAGCCCAGGACAACGGGATCCCCTTCTATCCCTGTGTGCCCACGTCGACGATCGATCTCTCGCTCTCGAACGGCGACGAGATACCCATCGAGGAACGGCCGTGCGAGGAAGTCACGAGGGTCACCTATCAGGGCCAAGCTATCGCGCCTGAAAGGGTAAACGTCGCCAATCCAGCCTTCGACGTAACGCCGCATCGCCTCGTGAGTGGCATCGTGACAGAGAACGGCATCGCTTATCCCCCCTTCACGCTCAATCTACGACGGATGGTCGAGAGATCGTCCAAGACAGGTAGACTGACGGAGATCGAACGTGGTCAATGAGCCATTGCCTGTGATCATCCTGTGCGGGGGACAAGGAACCCGCATGCAGGGAGCTAAGACATCTAAGAAGGAACTGGTGGAGATCGGGGATCAGCCCATCCTGTGGCACGTGATGAAGATCTACGCTGAGCAGGGGCACACGCGCTTTGTCCTTACCCTGGGACACGAAGCGGAGGCGATCAAGCGGTATTTCTTCGAGTATGAGCCGATGACCTACGACTTCACCATCCCTCTGGGCCAGCCCAACGCGATCACCTATCATCAATCGAACGCAGAGGAGAACTGGAGGGTGACGCTGGCCGACACGGGCCTGGAGACAGCAAAAGGATCAAGGATCTACCGAGCTGCCAAGTACATTGACGGTGATAGGTTCTTCGTTACCTACGGTGACGGGGTCGGCGACATCGATCTGGAGGCCCTGCTGGCCTTCCATCACAAGCATGGGCGCATGGCAACGGTGACGGGCGTCCGCCCCAGGTCGCAGTATGGGATTCTGAAGATAGGCGAGGACGACCGCGTGACAAGTTTCGGGGAGAAGCCCGAACTGAATCACTGGATCAATGCTGGTTTCATGGTGTTCGAGCGCCACGTTCTCGACTACTTGAGCGGTGGGGACAGCGTTGACCTGGAGCGGGAGACGCTACCGCGTTTAGCCTCCTCCGGGGAGTTGATGATGTATCGTCACACTGGATTCTGGCGTTCGATGGACACGTTCAAGGATGCCCTGGCCCTGGACAGGATCTGGCGTGAAAGCACGCCGTGGAAGCTATGGAACTGATGGAGAAGACCAAGCTCTGGAACTTCGTCACCGTCGATGAAGCTGTAGGACGGACGGAAAGTATGCAACCAACCACTGACTCCTTCTGGCTCGACCGCCCCGTCTTCGTCACTGGATGCACAGGCACACTGGGCTCCTGGTTGACCATTGCTCTCGTAGACGCCGGTGCCGCTGTCACCGGCCTGGTACGTGATGAGGTTCCGTTTTCGCACCTGCGCCAATCGGGCTACCAAGATCGCATTCGGGTGGTGCACGGGGACGTCACCGACTACAACCTGCTCGAACGGGTACTAAACGAATACGAAATCAACACCGTGTTTCACCTGGCAGCCCAAACCATCGTCCCCATCGCCAACAGAGCCCCCCTTTCGACCTTTGAGACGAACATTAGGGGAACCTGGTCGCTTCTTGAGGCCGCCCGCCGCGCGCCAGAGACGGCACGTGTCGTTGTCGCCTCCTCGGACAAGGCGTACGGTATCCACGAGGAATTACCGTACACAGAGGAAGCTGCCCTGCAAGGATGCCACCCGTACGACGTCTCCAAGGCTTGTGCAGATCGTATCGCCCAAGCCTATGCCATCACCTATGGTCTTCCGGTCGCCGTGACACGGTGCGCCAACCTGTATGGTGGTGGGGATCTTAACTGGAGCCGCCTGATCCCGGGTACGATTCGATGCGTCATCCGGGGCAATCCGCCGATCATTCGTTCGGATGGAACCCTGGTCCGGGACTACCTGTACATCCCGGATGCCGTTGCCGCCTATCTGAAGCTGGCCGAGCGCATGGAGAGTCCAGAGGTGGCCGGAGAGGCTTTCAACTTCGGCATGGATAACCCGAAGTCGGTGATGGAGGTCGTCCAGGCCATCATTGAGGTCTCTGACCAACCCACGCTTGAGCCGCGCGTCCTGGGCGAGGCAAAGAACGAGATCCAAGCACAGTACCTAGATAGCAGCAGGGCCAGACGCTTGCTCGACTGGAAACCGCAGTATTCCCTGAAGCAAGGCCTGCGTGAGACGCTGTCTTGGTATCGCGAGTTCCTCGACTGAGGACCGATGTCAGGCCACTCAGGTGGACGGTGCTTGATGGCACGCTGCCAGGAGAGGTAGCACACCAGGTCCTAGGCCATGGCGAGCGAAGAGCAGTGAGTTGGAGAGGGAAGCGGGTTCTGATCACCGGGGCTACCGGGTTCATCGGGCAGTATCTGTCGAGGAAGCTGAAAGCTCTGGAGGCCGCGGTCTACGGCTGCACGTCACCGACCGAGGCCTGCGATGGAATCGCCCCATCCGACGAGTATGCTCCACACCTGCCAGCCTTCGACATCCGCGATGCCAGGACGACGAGGGCCGTGCTAGACGATGTACGTCCCGACGTTGTCATCCACCTGGCTGCCGTCGGCGTGACGAATCCAGGCGTCGACCCGATTCAGGCGTTGACGGTGAACGCTGGAGGCGTGATCAACCTGCTGGAAGCCGTCAAGGAGAAGGACGTAGAGCGCGTGGTCCTGGTCGGCACCAGCTACGAGTATGGCCTCTCCGGGAGGGCGAGAAAGCTGGACCCGATCAACGCCTACGCGGCCTCGAAAGTTGCAGCCTGGGCATTCGGGCGGATGTACTGGCGAGCTTGCGAGCTACCCGTCGTCTTTGTGCGTCCCTTCCAGGTCTATGGACCAGGACAACCCCGTCGTACCCTGATCCCGGCAGCGATAAGAGCAGCGACCTCGGGCGAGAACTTCCCGATGACCCCGGGTGACCAAGAGCGGGATTTCATCTTCGCCGAGGACGTGGCCGAGGGTATGATAGCGGCAGCGGAGAGAGCGGGCATCGAGGGAGAGAGCCTCGATCTGGGCAGAGGCGTGGGCGTCACGGCCCGACGCGTCGTAGAGATGATCTGGGACCTGACGGACGCAGGGGGCAAGATACAACCAGGAGCCCGTCCCTATCGGACGGGAGCCCCCGTGCATCTGGTCGCTGACGCCGACCGTACAGCTGAGCTGACCGGGTGGCGGGCAACGACAACGCTTGAGGAAGGACTACGAACCACGATTGCGCAATCGAGATCCAAGAAGCGACATTCAGTATGAACTCTAAAGCCAAAGATAGCAAAGCGCTACGTCGAGAGATCCTGAGAGAAGTGGCGGCGTACTATGAGGAAGCCCACGCAGACCGCACCTTTGTACCGGGTGAAACCCGCATTCACTACGCTGGACGCGTCTACGACGAGGATGAGCTGGTCGCCGCGGTGGATGCAGCACTCGATTTCTGGCTCACGGTAGGACCTCGCACTGAAACCTTTGAAGATCAACTGGGTGACTTCCTTGGTCTGAAACGGACGCTTGCTGTGAACTCCGGCTCATCAGCCAACTTACTAGCTGTATCCGCCCTACGCTCGAGGCGCCTGGAGAGGCCCCTGGAGTCGGGCGACGAGGTCATCACGGCTGCGATGGGGTTCCCCACCACGACCGCTCCCATCGTGCAGAATGAGTTGGTGCCAGTCTTCGTCGATTGTCAGTTGGGCTCGTACAACATCGATACGGACCAACTAGATCTAGCTCGCTCCGAACGAACGCGGGCTCTCTTCGTGGCCCATATGTTGGGGAATCCCGTCGACATGGATCCTCTGATGGACTTCGCCGAGGAGCACGAGCTCTACGTCATCGAAGACACGTGCGAGGCCCTCGGGACCACGTACGACGGGCGTATGCTCGGTAGTTTCGGCGACCTATCCACGTTCAGCTTCTATCCGTCACACCATATGACGACGGGCGAGGGCGGTGCTGTGGCGACTGACAATCCCCGGCTGGCGCGCATCGCTTGCAGCCTGCGTGATTGGGGACGCGACTGTCAGTGCACGCACGAGAGCCCGCCGGAGGGCGCCTGCGGCAACCGCTTTGCGTGGCGGATCCCCGGGCTGGATGAGCCCTACGACCATCGCTATCTGTACGTGGAGATCGGCTACAACATGAAGATGACTGACATGCAAGCAGCGATCGGCCTGGCTCAACTAAAGAAGCTACCCGGATTCGTAGAAGCCCGCAAGCACAACTTCAGACGGCTTTACGAGGGTCTGAAGCCCTACGAGGAGTTTCTGCTCCTGCCCAGCAGCAGCAAGAAGGGGGATCCTGCCTGGTTCGCTCTACCGCTCACACTGCGGGAAGGGGTCCCGTTCACGCGGCGGGACCTTATCACCTTCTTGGAGGAACGGAACATTGAGACGCGCCTACTCCTCGCCGGGAATCTGGTGCGGCAACCAGGCTATCGTGACATCAACCATCGCACGGTCGGGGATCTACCGAACGCCGATCGTATCCTCCGATCGTCGTTCTTCATCGGCGTTTATCCGGGTCTGGACGATGCGCGAATCGCCTACGTGCTCGAAGCGTTCTCGGACTTCTTTCGCCGTCTGTGAGAACTGAGATGAGTGAAGAGACACGTCTCCTATCGATCATCATCTGTGCCTATAATGAGCAGCGGACCATCCTAGACGCCATCCAAGCGGTTCGTGACGTCGATTTAGGGCCTGCGTGGGAGAAAGAGGTCATCGTCGTCGACAACTTCTCCACTGACGGCACGCGTGAGCTGCTGGAGACCATGACCGCCTCGGACGTGCGGGTGGTCTTCCACGCACGCAATAGGGGCAAGAGCGCCTCGATCCTGACAGGCATCAAGAAGGCTCACGGGGACTACTTCGCCGTCTTTGACGCGGATCTCGAGTATGAAGCCGATGATCTGGCTCGAATGACGGCGGCCGTCAACTCAGATAGCACGGTCGCCGTCTTTGGCTCTCGCACGCTAGGCGGTCGGAAGATCTACGAATATGCGGAGAACTACTGGGGTGTTCGATTCCTCACTTGGCTCGCCAATCAGTTCTTCGGCGGACAACTGACTGACATCGCGGTGGGACTCAAGATGGCCCGTCTGGATGTCGTTCGCGCACTAGACCTGAGCGATCAGGACTTTGACTTCGATTTCGAGCTTCCCTGTAGGCTGCTCAAGCGTGGTCACAACATCATAGAGGTGCCCATCGCCTACCATCCTCGCACTGCTGAACAAGGAAAAGGATTGGTGGGCTGGCATGCGCTTCACACGGGGCTTCGCTGGCTATGGATTCTTCTGAACGTACGAGCAGGGCGGTAGGCCAACTCCATCTTCCTGTGGCGATGCCTGAGCTGGAGCATGGCGTCGGTCTTGCCGCGCGGTATGGGTGCCCCTCATGGAGAGGGTAAGGAGGGAAGATGACTATCATCGTGACCGGTTCTATCGCGTACGACTACCTGATGTCCTTTCCGGGGCGCTTCGCCGAGCATATCCTCCCCGATCAGATCCACCGCCTGTCGGTCAGTTTTTTGGTGGACGATATGCGGAAGCAGCGGGGAGGCTGCGCAGCGAATATCGCCTATAACCTGGCGCTGCTCGGGGAAACCCCAAGGCTCATGGGAACGGTGGGGCAGGATTTCGACGCTTACGGCGCGTGGCTGGAGCAATCGGGCGTGGACACCTCTCTGGTGCGGACCGAGGGCGATCTGTTCACAGCATCCTTCTTCGTCAGCACCGATGAGGACGGCAATCAGATCGCAAACTTCTACACGGGTGCGATGGCCCGCGCTCGCGACCTGTCCCTGCGCGCGGTGGAGACTAAGGAGGTAGACCTGGTCGTTATCTCCCCGAACGATCCTCAGGCCATGGTGAAGTATGCCGCCGAGTGCCAGTCGATGGGCATTCCTTACCTATACGACCCCAGCCAGCAGATTGTACGGCTCAGCGGCGAGGAACTGGCGATGGGATTGGAGGGATGCTCGTTGTTGGTTGTCAACGAATATGAGTTCGAAATGCTGCGCGAGAAGACCGGGCTAACAGCTAACCAGATTCAGGCGGCGCCCAGCGAAGCCTGCGTTGTGACAGAAGGAGCAGAGGGATCTCGTATCTGGGCACGGGATGGCGTGTATCATATTCCGCCAGCCGTGCCGCAGTGCATCGACGATCCAACCGGGGTCGGAGATGCCTATCGGGCCGGGTTGATCAAAGGGCTGGCCCTGGATCTTTCGTGGGCTCTGTCAGGCAGACTAGGGAGCATAGCGGCTACGTACGCTCTTGAGCAACCGGGGCCGCAAAGCCATAGCTACGATGCGAAGGCGTTCATCGCCCGTTTTATGGCGCATTATGAGGCCGGGAACCTGACTTCGGACGCCCATTGGGATACCCTCTCCTTTCTCGATGACTCAGAGCTCTAGAAACGGAAAAGGCGTTAGACAACACCCAAGAGAGCTCCTTCCCCCAGGGCGCGCCTCGCGCCTTCTCCACCCCAACAGGTAGCGTTCGTCGCCTCTAATGAAGAGAGCGTGTCACGCAGGGCACGTAGAGCACGTGGTTCCGCTTGCTTCTAACCTTCGAGATATTGCCCGCCCGATCAACGGCGCGCGCGAAGACCTCATCAGATGTGTGGATGTCCCAAGGAATCGGAACCTGGACCACATCGGTCGTAACGACCATCTCGGAGAACGACTCGAAGCCGGCATTCTCGCTAATCTGCACAGCGACGACTCCGCTGTTATCATCGCTGACGGCCACTCGGACCGACGGACCCCTTGTACCGCCCTCAGATCCTGAGCCGCCCCGATCAACCATTAGATCCGTAATGCGCGGTGGAATCGGGTCGTAGATGATGTCATCGTGAACCGGTCCATATTGCTCACCGGTCTCACTCTGGAACACTGCATAGACACTGAATGGCGTACGGAAGTCAGCGGCGACGTTCATATGCCACGGTTTGGTCGTCTGCGTTTCGATCCATCCCGTCTCCGCTTCGAATCTACCGCAGTCGCATATCCGCATCCGCGGCAGCTCCTCCGGATTCCGGATGTCCAACGTAACGGTGGGGATGTTCGTATACAACGCTCCTCCGTTGATCGTCATCCCGACCGTGTCTTCGTATGCGACCTCGGCCCCCAGCAGGACCCGGTTGCCCAACCCATCATCCAGTCTTCCCACGTTCGTGATCGTGGAGCTGGCCTGGAGCGCCTCGGTGTCCTGCACTCTGACTTGATACTCGATGATGATGGGCGTATCCATCACGATTTGACCCGACCAGTGTATGTGCCCGGCTTGGCACGTCACCTCGCTGCCGTCGCTGGCCTTGGCACTGCCACTAACGTAGTCGGTGTACCCCGGGACCGGATCGACCAGCTCTGCCTCGGCCACCACCACGCTGTCATTGTGTAGGATCGTCGTATAGGTCAGGATATCGCCGCTTTGCGCGGCCTTGGGGTTGACCATCTGGAAGGAACGAGAAAGATCAGGCTGACCTCCTAGGTCTGGCTCCCGCAGCTCCAACGTCTTCGACGCCGTGACCTCTCCAGCAGCATTGGCAACCGTCACCTCAACGACGTGGCTGCCGGCTGCATAGAAAGCATGGTCAAAGCGGTTGGACATCTCTGGCATCGACTCACCGTTCAGCAACCAGGTGTAGGTAAAGGGCACCGTGCCCGCTGCGTGAGCGATAAAATGGACCTCGTTGCCGATGAAGAGGTCCCCAGAAGGTATCTGGTGGAGCTCCAAGTCAGAGACAGGCTGCACCGGGTGGTCGACGTGCACGTAAGCCTGTCTGGCCCGGTTACCGCTCCCGCCGGAGCCGCTGACCTCCAGCGTCACCGTGTAGGTCCCCGGGGCCTGGTAGGTGTGCGTCACGGCGCCACAGTCGGCGCTGGTCCCGCCATCCCCGAAATCCCAGG
>Ga0207797_1002343_pt1 | contig 13162 bp, 11 predicted proteins | sample PRCRCaboRojoPR_6_FD_187275 | JGI IMG/M metagenome (GOLD analysis project Ga0207797, IMG submission 187275) | Marine sediment microbial community from Cabo Rojo, Puerto Rico - PR CR 10% Liquid 1 (SPAdes) | ecosystem: Environmental > Aquatic > Marine > Coastal > Sediment | place: Cabo Rojo, Puerto... | reverse complement strand
CAGGACGCGGGCGGCGTTGGCGGCGCTCATCGCGCCGTCTCCGCCGGGGCGAAGCGGGCGCGGACCCGGCCGTCGGCGCCGGTGGCCCGCAGCCGCGACACGCCGGTGGCGAGGTCGATCTCGAGCCGATTGCCGCGCAGCACGTTGTCGTCGCGGGTGAGCACGACGTCGCCGGTGAGCGTGATCCGCCCGGCGGCGACGTCGTAGACGCCTTCGGCACCGCGGGCGATCTCCCGCGGCGAGCTCACCACCACGTCGCCGCGGGCGACCACCCGTCGGATCTCCCCCAGACCCGCTCCGCCGGCGTCGGCGCCGCCCGCCTCGCGGCCGGCCTCGGCCGCCTCCTCGCCGTAGAAGACGTCGAGGGTGCGGGCGCTCAAGGTGAGGTCACCCTGCACGGCGTCGACGTCACCGGTGAAGGTGGCGACGTTCTCGCGCTGGCGGACCTCGAGCGCGTCCGCGGTGATCTCGATCGGCGCGGCCTCGTCGTGGCCGGCGAAACCGGCCGGTTGCGCCCACGCCGCCGCCGGCACCAGGAGGGCGAGCGCCGCGATCGGCCGCGCGCTCACGAACCCGCCCCCCTCGCGGCACCGCGCCCGCCCTCCGCGCCGTGCAGCCGCACCCGGACGTCGCCGGTGAAGCGCAGGACGTCGCCGCGCTCGGTCACCTCGAGCCGGTCGGCGGCGAGGTCGCCGGCGGGGCCCTCGCCCTCGACCGGCGCGCGGGTCCGCAGGCGACCGGCCTCGATCGCGATCTCGGCGGCCTCGGTCCGCAGGTGGTAGCCGTCGTCGGTGACGACCTCGATGCCGCCGTCCAGGTCGAGGACCGCACGGTCGCGGTCGTAGACGGCGTGGCCGGCTTCGACCGCCACGTCGCGGCCGCCGCGGGCCGGCAGCTCGGCGCGCATCCGCTCCAGCTCGATGCGCCGCGGCGCGGTCGGATCGACCCGCGCCGCCTCGGCCTCGACGGTGAACCCGTGCGCCGCCCCGCCCTCGCCGACGTAGCGGGGATGGTCGAGCCGGACCCGACCGTCGCGTTCGAGGTCGACGCCGTCGGCCGTCGGGGTGGCGACGTCGCCCTCGGGACCGTGCAGGCGCGGCCACGCCAGGAGCACCGCCAGGAGCGCGAACGCCCCGAGCGGCAGGGCGATGCGCATCGCCCGCACGAAGCGGCTGTAGCGCCCGGGTGCCCGCATCAGGCCACGCCCGCGTGCAGGCAGTCGTGGAGATGGACGACACCGACGGGCGCGGTGTCCTCGCCGCGGGCGAGGACGAAGAGCTGGGTGACGTGGGGATGGCCTTCCGTCATCTGCGCCACCGCCTCGGCGGCGAGGGCGTCGGCGGTGATGGTGCGCGGCGTGCCGGTCATCACCTCGCCCACGGGCCGCGCCAGAAAGGCCTCCTGCCCGAGATGGCGGCGCAGATCGCCGTCGGTGACGATCCCGACCAGGCGGCCGGCGTCGACCACGCCGACGCAGCCGAGGCGCTTGGCGGTCATCTCGACGATGGCCTCGCTCATCGGCCGCTCCGGGGCGATCAGCGGTATCTCGGCCCCGGCGTGCATGACGTCGCGGACCCGCACCAGCCGCGCCCCCAGCTTGCCGCCGGGGTGGAACACCGCGAAATCGTCACGGTCGAACCCCTTGGCGGCCAGGACCGCGCCGGCGAGAGCGTCGCCCATCGCCATCATCGCGGTGGTCGAGGTGGTGGGCGCGAGCCCCATCGGGCAGGCCTCCTCCAGCCGCGGCAGCACCAGCGCCACCTCGGCCTGATCGGCGAGCGTGCTCGGGGCGCGGCCGACGAGGCCGATGAGCGGCAGCGAGAAGCGCCGGGTGTAGGTGATGAGGTCGCCGAGCTCGGGGGTCTCGCCGCTGTTGGAGAGGGCGAGGACGACGTCGCCGCGGGCGAGCATGCCGAGATCGCCGTGGCTGGCCTCGCTGGGGTGGACGTAGAACGCCGGCGTCCCGGTGGAGGCGAGCGTCGCCGCGATCTTGCGGGCGACGTGCCCGCTCTTGCCCATGCCCGTGGTCACCACCCGGCCCTGGGTGGCGAGGATGCGCTTGCAGGCCTCGGCGAAGGGCTGATCGAGGCTCGCCGCACAGGTGTGGAGCGCCGCCGCCTCCAGCTCGAAGACGCGGCGTCCCATGCGGACGTGGGCCGCGCTCGCGAGGCCGATGGTCTCGCCCGTCTCGGGCGTGGTCGCGGGCGCGGGCGAAGCGGCGGTGCTCATGCGGTCCCTTCGAAAGCGTGCGGTCGCTCGTGGCGGCGCGTTGAGCACATCGGTAAGCAAGGCTCGTGCCACACCGAGGCGCACTATGGGTCACCCGGTGCGCTCGGTCAACGCGCGCCGACCTCGCGATTGCGCAGACTCAATGTGCGAAAATGTCGATCTCCGCCCAGCCCGCGAGGTCGAGCTCGGCGCGCGTGGCGACGAAGCCGAAGCAGGCGGCGGCGAGCGCGCTACGACCCTCGCGCACCAGCATCGCATCCAGCCGCGCCTTCAAGGCGTGCAGGTGGAGCACGTCGCCGGCGGCGTAGTGGCGCTGGGCGTCGCTGAGTTCCTCGGCACCCCAGTCCGAGCTCTGCTGGCCCTTCTGGACGTCGATGCCCAAGAGTTCGCGGCAGAGATCGCGCAGGCCGTGCCGATCGGTGTAGGTCCGCACCAGCTTGGAGGCGATCTTGGTGCAGTAGAGCGGCGCCGTGCGGGCGCCCAGGTCGTGGCGCATCAGCGCGACGTCGAAGCGGGCGAAGTGGAAGAGCTTCAACGTCGCCGGATCCTCCAGCATCGCCTGCAGCCGTGGGGCGGACCGTTGGCCCTTGGCGATCTGGACCAGGTGGCAGACGCCGTCACCGGCGGAGAGCTGAACGAGACAGAGGCGGTCGCGGCCGTGGACGAGCCCCATGGCCTCGGTGTCGACGGCCACCACCGGACCGAGTTCGACGTCCTCGGGGAGATCGCCGCGATGGAGATGGACGACGGGCTCGCTGTCGCTCACGCCCACCCCGTCTCGCCGACGACGACCGGTCGGGGCGCGGCCGGGACTGGTGCCCAGGAGAGGACTCGAACCTCCACCCCCTTACGGGGACAGGTACCTGAAACCTGCGCGTCTACCAATTCCGCCACCTGGGCCGGGCTGCGCGGTCGCTCTAGGCCCGCGGCCGCGCCGCGTCAATAGGTCCACAGCCCGCCCCCGCCGCGCGTGCGCTGCACGGAACCACCCTTGGAGGCCGCCGTTGGCCTGCCTATAAGGCCTGCGCCGTCGCGCCCACCCTCGGGAGACCATCATGCGCAACGACGTCGTCACCGTGTTCGGGGGCTCGGGGTTTCTCGGCCGCTACGTCGTGCGCCGTCTCGCCAACGCCGGGGCGCGGGTGCGGGTCGTCTGCCGCTATCCCCACAAGGCGATCCACCTCAAGCCGATGGGCGAGGTCGGGCAGATCACGCTCGAGCGCGGCGACGTCACCAAGCTCGACGACCTGGCACCGTTCGTCGAGGGGTCGCGCCGGGTCGTCAACCTGATCGGCATCCTGTTCGAGAAGGGCGATCAGCGCTTCGACGTCGTCCAAGCGGAGACACCGGCGCGCATCGCCGCGGCGGCGGCCGCCGCCGGGGTCGAGCGCATGGTCCAGCTCTCCGCCATCGGCGCCGATCCCGACAGCCCGGCCGCCTACGGCCGCACCAAGGCGCGGGGCGAGGCGGCGGTGCGCGAAGCCTTCCCGGGGGCGACGATCCTGCGGCCGAGCGTGGTGTTCGGGCCCGAGGACGACTTCTTCAACCGCTTCGGTCAGATGGCGCAGATCAGCCCGTTCCTGCCGCTCATCGACGGCGGCGAGACCCGCTTTCAGCCGGTCTACGTCGACGACGTCGCGCGCGCGGTGGTGGTCGGCCTCACCGACCGGGACACCGCGGGCAAGACCTACGAGCTCGGCGGCCCGGACGTGTACACCTTCCGCGAACTCCTGGAGTACCTCCTGGGCGTGCTGCACCGGCGACGGCTGCTGTTGAACCTGCCGGCCAACATCGCGACCATCCAGGCCCGGTTCATGGAGTTCCTGCCCAAGCCGCCGCTCACCCGCGACCAGATCGCGCTGCTGGCGAGCGACAACGTCGTGAGCGAGGGCGCGCTCGGCCTCGCCGATCTCGGCATCGAGCCGACGCCGCTCGAGGTCATCGTCCCGAGCTACGTTCAGCGCTACGCCAAGCGTCAGCCGCGCGCCGCCTGAGCACCGACCGCGCAACGCTCGCCCCGCTCGACGGTTGACTGATCGGTGCCGTGGGGTCGCGCGCGAGCGCCGTCGCGCGTGCGCCGTGGCGAGCGATCGGGAGAGCCGCGATGTACCGCAGGATCATGGTGCCGGTGGACCTCGAGCACGTCGGCGCCCTCGACAAGGCGCTCGCCACCGCCGCCGGGCTCGCCCGGCAGTACAACGGAACAATCACGTACGTCGCGGTGACGTCGCCCGCGCCGGGCGCGGTGGCGCACGACCCCGAGGCGTTCGCGGCGACGCTGCGACACTTCGCCCATGAGCAGGGCCGCCGTCACGGCGTCGAGACCGGCGCCATCACGCGGATCAGCCCCGACCCCACGGCGGACCTGAACACCACCCTCCTGGACGCCGCCGAGGAGATCGACGCCGATCTGATCGTGATGGCGTCGCACGTGCCGGGCGCGGTCGAGCACCTGTTCGCCTCGCACGCCGGCTACGTCGCCAGTCACGCCAAGACGAGCGTGTTCGTCGTCCGCTGAGGCGGCAAGCTGCCCACCGCGCGCGGCTACGGCGCCCGCCCGGCGCTCCCGACCGGCCGCGGTGGTCGCAGGTCCACTTGCTTACGGCTCGCTTTAAAGGTTTTAATGCATCGGTATCCAAACTCGCGATCATTGGTCGAAGCGTTGTCCGAACATTCGTCGCCCCGAGACCATCTGTCCCTCATCGAGAGTTTTGTCATCAAGGATGCATTTTTCTCGGACGAGCCGGAGCTACGCGACGACGTCGTCGCCGCGGCACGTCTGCGCACGCTCGAAGACGGTGACCGGGCCGGCGCGGTCGGCGACGACGAGCGCTCGATCACCGGTCTGCTCGACGGCAATCTCACGGTCTGGTTGCCGATCCACGACGGCTCGTTGCGGCCGTTGCACGTCCTGCGCGCGGGCAGCTGGACGGTCTCGTTCCCGCTCCTCGGCGGCCCGTCGCGGCGGGCCACCCTGGCCGCGTCCGGCCGCACCCGTCTCGTCCATCTCGACGAGACCGCGGTGGACCGTCTCGTCACCGCGCATCCCGTGCTCTGGCGCTGGATCGGTCGGATCGCGGCCGAACATCTCGACCGCGCGCTCGACGTCTGCGCCGGCCTGCTGGCCGACCGGCCGGTACCCCGCATCGCCGGGCGGCTGCTCGCCCTCGTCGGCGAGAACCCTGGCCCCCACGTTCCCATCGACCTCAAGCAGAGCGATCTGGCGCTGTTGAGCGGCCTCTCCCGCAACACCGTCAGCCGCACCCTCGGCCAGCTCGAGGCGGCGGGCCTGATCGCGCGGGGCTATCGCCGGCTGCGGGTGCTCGACCGCCACGGGCTGGCGCGGGTGGCGGCGGGCGAAGATCTCGGCTGAGGCTCAGCCGTAGGCCAGCCCCAACAGGATCACCCCCAGCACCACACGGTAGACGACGAACGGGGTGAAGCTCGCGTGCCGCAACCAGCGCATCATCGCCACGATGGCGACGAGCGCCGAGACGAAGGCGAGCGCGCCGCCGAGCAGGGCGTCGCGGGTGAGCGCGAGCTCGCCCAGGCGGACGAGCTCGACGCCCAGGAGCAGCCCGGCGGCGGCGATGGTGGGGATCGAGAGCAGCATCGAGAAGCGCGCCGCGTCGGTGCGGGCGAGGCCGAGCGCGCGCGCCGCCGTCATCGTGACGCCGGCGCGGCTGGTGCCCGGCACCAGGGCCAGCACCTGGGCGCAGCCGATGGCGAGCGCGCCCGCCACGCCGAGGCCATCGAGCCGGCGGTCGGCGCGGCAGCGCTGATCGGCGAGCCAGAGCGCGACGCCGAAGACGAGCATGGTCCAGCCGATGACGTCGAGCCGGCGCAGGCCGTCGAGGACCCCGCTGACGGCCGCGCCGACCACCACGACCGGGACGGTGGCGATCGCGACGAGTACGACCAGACGGCGGCCGGGCGGTCCCATGAGGCCACCCCCGCCGCGGACGGTCCCGGTCAACATGTCGCGCAGGTCGCGGGCGAGATAGACGACGACGGCGCCGAGCGAGCCGACGTGGACGGCGACGTCGATCATCAGGCCCTGGTCGGGCCAGTCGGTGAGCTGCGGCACCAGCACGAGATGGCCGGAGGAGCTGATCGGCAGGAACTCGGTGACGCCCTGCACGACGGCGAGGACGACGAGCTGCAGGAAGTCCATCTACGCCTCTTTCGATCCGGCGCGTCGGCTAGCCCGCCGCGCCGCGCGGCGATGACCATCTCGACGTAAAAATCGTCCCGATGCGGGACCAACCGCGCACGGCGCCCTGGACGCGCGCGGACGCCGCCGCTATACACGGCGCCGTTCCGCGCATCATCGGGAAAACGCGGGTCGTGTCGCCGACAACGGCCCCTCCTTCGTCGACCCGCGCGGAGCCTTCCAACCGAGAGCAGCCGGGGGACGTGCCCATGGCCTCGAAGATGATGCGGTTCGTCTCGACGCCGCAGGCCATGCCGGACAAGCGCGGGGTCGACACCCGCCGCCGGGACTTCGACGAGATCTACGGCCGCTACCAGAAGGCGGCCGCCGAGGAGCAGGCCGGGCGCTGCGAGCAGTGCGGGGTACCGTTCTGTCAGGTGCACTGCCCGTTGCACAACAACATTCCCGACTGGCTCAAGGCCACCGCCGAGGATCGGCTGGAGGAGGCCTACGAGCTCGCCTCGGCGACCAACAACTTCCCGGAGATCTGCGGCCGCATCTGCCCGCAGGACCGGCTGTGCGAGGGCAACTGCGTCATCGAGCAGTCCGGCCACGGCACGGTGACGATCGGCGCGGTCGAAAAGCACATCACCGACACCGCCTTCGACATGGGTTGGGTCGAGCCCACCAAACCCACTCGCGAGCGCCCCGAGAGCGTCGGCATCGTCGGCGCCGGGCCGGCCGGGCTCGCCTGCGCCGACCAGCTCCGCAAGAAGGGCTATCAGGTCACCGTCTACGACCGCTACGACCGCGTCGGCGGGCTGATGATCTACGGCATCCCCGGCTTCAAGCTGGAAAAGCCGATCGTCCAGCGCCGCCACGAGCTCCTGGAGGCGAGCGGCATCCGTTTCGTGATGAACTGCGGCGTCGGCGAGGACGTGAGCTTCCACGAGCTGCGCGAGCGCCACGACGCGGTCTTCGTCGCCACCGGGGTCTACCAGGCGCGCGACGTGCAGGCGCCGGGCGTCGGCCAGGACGGCATCGTCCCGGCGCTGGAGTACCTCACCACCTCCAACCGCCAGGGTCTCGGCGACGCCGTGCCCGAGTTCGACAGCGGCCGCCTCGACGCCGCCGGCAAGAACGTCGTCGTCGTCGGTGGCGGCGACACCGCGATGGATTGCGTGCGGACCGCCGTCCGCCAGGGGGCCAGGTCGGTGCGCTGCCTCTACCGCCGCGACGAGGGCAACATGCCGGGCTCGGCGCGCGAGGTCGCCAACGCCAAGGAGGAGGGCGTCGAGTTCGTCTGGCTCTCCGCGCCCGAGGCGTTCCTCGGCGACGGCCATGTGACCGGCGTGCGCGCGGCGCGGATGCGCCTGGGCGCACCCGACGCCACCGGGCGCCAGACGCCCGAACCGATCCCGGGGGCCAGCTTCAACCTCGACGCCGACCTCGTCCTCAAGGCGCTCGGCTTCGATCCCGAGGACGTGGTGCACCTGTTCGAGGAGCCGCAGCTGCCGGTGACCCGCTGGGGCACGATCAAGGTGGACTGGACCACGATGATGACGCAACTCGACGGGGTCTTCGCCGGCGGCGACATCGTCCGCGGCGCCTCGCTCGTCGTCTGGGGCGTGCGCGACGGTCGCGACGCCGCCGCCGGCATCCACCACTATCTGCGGGCGAAGGCGCGGGGCGAGCACGACCGGCCCGCACCGCAGCACCAGTTCGCCGCTTCCTGACGAGAGGGTCGCCATGACCGAGATGGACCCCCGCGCCCACGCGGCGCGCGTCGACGCCCTCGTCCGCGCCGGCGTCTACGATCCCGCGTTCGAGCACGACGCCTGCGGCGTCGGCTTCGTCGCCGCCGTCGACGGGCGACCGCGCCGCGACGTCGTCCTCAAGGGCATCGACGCCCTCAAGGCGGTGTGGCACCGCGGCGCGGTCGACGCCGACGGCAAGACCGGCGACGGCGCCGGCATCCACGTCGCCATCCCGCAGGACTTCTTCCGCGCCCAGCTCAAGGGCTCGCGCCAGATCGAGGGTCCGATCGGCGTCGGCATGGTGTTCCTGCCGCGCACCGACTTCGCGGCGCAGGAGACCTGCCGGACCATCGTCGAGACCGAGATCCTCGCCTTCGGCTACGCCATCCTCGGCTGGCGCCAGGTCCCGGTCGACATCTCGGTCATCGGCGACAAGGCGATCGCCACCCGGCCCGAGATCGAGCAGATCATGATCGGCAACCCGCACGGGGTCGATCCCGAGGTCTTCGAGCGCGAGCTCTACGTCATCCGCCGCCGCATCGAAAAGCGCGTGCTCGCCGAGAACATCACCTCGTTCTACATCTGTTCGCTGAGCTCGCGCTCGCTGATCTACAAGGGGCTGTTCCTGGCGGAGCAGCTCTCCAACTTCTATCCGGACCTGATGGACGAGCGGTTCACGTCGAGCTTCGCGATCTTCCATCAGCGCTACTCGACCAACACTTGGCCGTCCTGGCAGCTGGCGCAGCCCTTCCGGGTCCTCGCCCACAACGGCGAGATCAACACGGTGCGCGGCAACACCAACTGGATGACGAGCCACGAGACGCGCATGGAGAGCGACCTCTTCGGCGCCCACAACGAGGACGTGAAGCCGATCATCCAGAAGGGCAGCTCCGACAGCGCCGCCCTCGACGCGGTGTTCGAGGGGCTGGTGCGCGGCGGCCGCGCCCTGCCCCTGGTGAAGACGCTGCTGATCCCGCCGGCCTATTCGCGCAAGATGGCGATGCCCGAGGCGCACCGCGATCTCTTCGCCTACTGCAACTGCGTGATGGAGCCGTGGGACGGCCCGGCCGCGGTGGTCGCGACCGACGGCCGCTGGGTCATTGCCGGCATGGACCGCAACGGCCTGCGGCCGATGCGCTACGCCCGCACCAACGACGGGCTCATCGTCGCCGGCTCGGAGACCGGCATGATCCCCCTCGCCGAGACCGGCATCGTCGAGAAGGGCCGGGTCGGGCCGGGTGAGTGCGTCGGCGTCGACATGCACGCCGGGGCCTTCTTCCGCGACCTGGAGCTCAAGGACCACCTCGCCGCGCAGAAGCCCTACTCGCGCTGGGTGCAGAACATCACCCATCTGGAGAGCCTCGGCGGCGAGCCGGGCGCCGCTCCCCTCACCCTCGACAAGACCGAGCTCCGCCGTCGCCAGAAGCTCTACGACTGGAGCGTCGAGGATCTCGAGCTGATCCTGGCGCCGATGGTGCTCGACGCCAAGGAGGCGGTGGGCTCGATGGGCGACGACACCCCGTTGGCGGTGCTGTCGTCGAAATATCGCGGCCTGCACCATTTCTTCCGCCAGCAGTTCAGTCAGGTCACCAATCCGCCGATCGACCCGCTGCGCGAATGGCGGGTGATGAGCCTCAACACGCGCTTCGGCAATCTCGGCAACATCTACGACGAGGCGCCGGAGCAGACGGCGATCCTGCAGCTCGAATCGCCGATCCTGCTGTCGTCGGAGTACGCCACGCTCACCGACTATTTCGGCGATCGGATCGTCGAGCTGGACTGCACGTTCCCGATCGACGGCGGGCCGACGGTGCTGCGGCGCGAGCTGGAGCGGCTCCGCCGCGAGGCCGAGGACGCGGTGCGCGGCGGCTGCGAGAACCTGGTGCTGACCGATCGCCGGATCGGCGCCGACCGCGCGCCGATGCCGATGATCCTCGCCACCGGCGCGGTCCACAGCCATCTGGTGCGCCAGCAGCTGCGCAGCTTCAGCTCGATCACGGTGCGCTCCGGCGAGTGCCTCGACGTCCACTACGCCGCCGTGCTGATCGGCGTCGGGGCGACGGCCGTGAACCCTTACCTCGCCGAGGCGTCGATCGCCGACCGCCACGCCCGCAAGTTGTTCCCGGGGCTGACCCTCGAGCAGTGCCTGGCGCGCTACAAGGAAGCCGTCGCCCAGGGCCTGCTCAAGATCATGTCCAAGATGGGCATCTCGATCATCAGCTCCTACCGCGGCGGCTACAACTTCGAGGCGGTGGGGCTGTCGCGCTCGCTCTGCGCCGAGTACTTCCCGGGCGTGACGACGCGGATCTCCGGGATCGGCCTGCGCGGGCTCACCAACAAGATCCTGCAGCTACACGACGAGGCCTACGACGAGGACAACGTCCTCTCGATCGGCGGCTTCTACCGGTACCGCCGCGGCGGCGAGACCCACGCGCTCGAGGCGCACGCGATCCACCAGCTGCAGAAGGCGGTGACCTCGAACTCCTACACCGCCTACCGGCAGTTCTCGGAGATGATGTACGAGGCGCAGCCGGTGACGATCCGCGACCTCGTCGACTTCGACCGCCCCGCCAAGGGCCTCACGGTCGACCAGGTCGAGAGCATCACCGAGATCCGCAAGCGCTTCGTCACCCCGGGCATGTCGCTCGGCGCGTTGAGCCCGGAGGCACACGAGACCCTCTCGATCGCGATGAACCGCATCGGCGCCAAGGCCGACAGCGGCGAGGGCGGCGAGGGCAACGAGCGCTTCCACCCGCGCGCCAACGGCGACAACGCGAACTCGGTCATCAAGCAGGTCGCCTCCGGCCGCTTCGGCGTCACCGCCGAGTACCTCAACGCCTGCCGTGAGATCGAGATCAAGGTCGCCCAGGGCGCCAAGCCCGGCGAGGGCGGCCAGTTGCCGGGCTTCAAGGTCACCGCCGAGATCGCGCGGCTGCGCCACGCCACCGAGGGCGTGACGCTGATCTCGCCGCCGCCGCACCACGACATCTACTCGATCGAGGATCTCGCCCAGCTCATCTACGACCTCAAGCAGATCAACCCGGACGCGCGGGTGTGCGTGAAGCTGGTCTCCGAGAGCGGCATCGGCACGGTCGCCGCCGGCGTCGCCAAGGCCAAGGCCGACGTCATCCTGGTCTCGGGCCATTCCGGCGGCACCGGTGCGAGCCCGCAGACCTCGATCAAGTACGCCGGCACGCCGTGGGAGATGGGCCTCTCCGAGGTCAACCAGCTCCTCACCTTGAACGACCTGCGCCACCGGGTGACGCTCAGGACCGACGGCGGCATCAAGACCGGCCGCGACGTCGTCATCGCCGCGCTGTTGGGCGCGGAGGAGTTCGGCGTCGGCACCGCCAGCCTGGTCGCCATGGGCTGCATCATGGTCCGGCAGTGCCACTCCAACACCTGCCCCGTCGGCGTCTGCACCCAGCGCCCCGACCTGCGCGACCACTTCACCGGCACGCCCGAGAAGGTGGTGAACCTGTTCACCTTCATCGCCGAGGAGGTGCGCGAGATCCTGGCGTCGCTGGGGCTCAAGTCGCTCGACGAGGCGATCGGTCGGACCGATCTCCTGAAGCAGGTGAGCCGCGGCTCGCCCGATCTGGACGACCTCGACCTCAACCCCATCCTGGCGCAGGTGGACAGCAGCCATCCCCGCTTCTGCGTGGTCGAGGGCCGCAACGAGGTGCCCGACACGCTCGACGCCCAGATGGTCAAGGACGCCGCGCCGATGCTCGAGGACGGCGAGAAGATGCAGCTCGCCTACAACGTCCGCAACGTCGACCGCGCCGTCGGCACCCGCCTCTCGGCCCACATCACCCGCAAGTTCGGCATGGACCGCTTGAAGCCGGGCCATCTCACCGTGCGCTTGCGCGGCTCGGCGGGGCAATCGCTCGGCGCCTGGGCGGTGCAGGGGCTCAACATCGAGCTCTTCGGCGACGCCAACGACTATGTCGGCAAGGGGCTCTCGGGCGGCACCATCGCCATCCGGCCCCTGGTCTCCTCGCCGATCGTCCCGCACGAGAACGTCATCATCGGCAACACCTGCCTCTACGGGGCGACGGGCGGCAAGCTCTTCGCCGCGGGCCAGGCCGGCGAGCGCTTCGCGGTCCGCAACTCGGGCGCCGTCACCGTGGTCGAGGGCTGCGGCGACAACGGCTGCGAGTACATGACCGGCGGGGTCGCGGTGATCCTCGGCGGCACCGGCGACAATTTCGCGGCCGGCATGTCGGGCGGCATGGCCTACGTCTACGACCCGGACGATCGCCTGTGGGATCCGGTCCGCAACCGCTCGATCCGGCTCAACGAGGACTTCGTCATCTGCCAGCGGCTCGAGGTGGCGCACTACGCCAAGATCCTGGAGGACCTGCTCACCGAGCACGTCGGGATGACGCAGTCGGCGCAGGCCCAGCGCATCCTCGCCGACTTCGAGACCGAAAAGCAGTTCTTCTGGCAGGTCGTCCCGAAGGAGATGCTCGACAAGCTCGACGTGCCGGTGACCGCCGGCACCGTCGCCGAGACGGCGTGAGGCGGCGGCGCCCGTGGCCAACCCCGACCTGATCGACGCCTACCGGGACGCCACGGGCGCCGCCACCCGCGGCTTCGAGCGCACCGTCGGCTACGTCGTCGAGATCGAGGGCGCGATCGCGCGCGTCCACCTCGACGTCGTCGAGCGCCACCTCAACCCCTATGGCGGTGCCCACGGCGGCGTCGTGCTGACGCTGCTGGACACCGTCGGCGGGGTGCAAGTCTACGTCCGCGCCCGGCCCGACCGCATGGCGACCATCAACATGGCGACGCAGTTCATCGACGCCGTCCCGCCCGGTCCGGTGGTCGCCGTCGCCCGCATCGACCGGCTCGGCCGCTCGGTCGCGCACACCACCTCCGAACTGCGCGCGGAGAGCGCCGGCGGTCCGCTGCTCGCGACCGCGGTCGCCAGCTACCGCCTGTTCGGGATCGGCGACACGCCGCCTTGAGGACCGGCCGCGCCGGCCGGCGCGGCGGTCACGGTCGAGGCGAGGCGGGG
>Ga0207797_1002342_pt1 | contig 13162 bp, 11 predicted proteins | sample PRCRCaboRojoPR_6_FD_187275 | JGI IMG/M metagenome (GOLD analysis project Ga0207797, IMG submission 187275) | Marine sediment microbial community from Cabo Rojo, Puerto Rico - PR CR 10% Liquid 1 (SPAdes) | ecosystem: Environmental > Aquatic > Marine > Coastal > Sediment | place: Cabo Rojo, Puerto... | reverse complement strand
AGTCTCGGACCAGAGAAGCGTCGTGTTCGAGAACACCGAGCGGACTGCGTTCGAGCGCGACTCCGCGCTCGACGTGCGCCGTCCCTCGGGGTTCGCGGGTGCGACGGAACTCGATCTCGAGTGATACTATGCAGGGTCAAGCGCAACAGCAGGCATACGACCGCGGCATCACGATATTCTCCCCCGACGGCCGACTCTACCAGGTCGAGTACGCGCGGGAGGCCGTGAAGCGAGGCACGGCGAGCATCGGCGTCCGGACGGCAGACGGCGTCGTGCTCGCGGCAGACAAGCGCTCTCGCTCCCCGCTGATGGAGCCGACGAGCGTCGAGAAGATCCACAAGGCCGACGACCACATCGGCATCGCGAGCGCCGGCCACGTCGCCGACGCCCGCCAGCTGATCGACTTCGCGCGCCGCCAGTCGCAGGTGAACCGACTCCGCTACGACGAACCCATCGGCATCGAGACGCTGACCAAGGAGGTCACGGACCACATCCAGCAGTACACGCAGGTCGGCGGCGCGCGTCCGTTCGGCGTCGCGCTGCTCATCGGCGGCGTCGAGGACGGCCAGCCCCGCCTCTACGAGACCGACCCCTCGGGGACCCCCTACGAGTGGAAGGCGGTCTCGATCGGCGCGAACCGGGGCGACCTCCAGGACTATCTCGAAGAGAACTACGACGACGAACTCGACCTCGACGCGGGCGTCGCGCTCGCGCTCAACGCCATCGCCGAGACCAACGAGGGCAGCCTCGAACCCAGCGGGGTCGACCTCGCGACGGTGGACGCGGAGACGGCCACATTCGACGAACTCTCGAACGACCGGATCGAGGAGTATCTCGCGGCGGAGGACCTGCTCCCCTCAGACGAGGACGAGGAGACCGACGCCGAGGAGTGACCGGCCGCTCACAGAGCGGCCGAGGGGTCGGCCGTCGCTGAACCTGCATCGGCTCTTCGCGAACTGTTCTCGGTCGTCCGCGGCGCTCGGTCGCCGCGTCGATTCGAAAAGGCGTCGTTCGGTCGCACGCCGGAGCGCTCCGTCCACTCGCCGGCGTGGCGGCCCGCTTCAGTACTCTTCGTAGGCGAGACTCATCAGCCACTGCGAGAACGCGTCGCTCCGGGCGTCGACCTCCTCTTCGCCGATGAACGGCGAGAGCATGTCGCCGGCCATCAGAAGCGAGAAGTCGAGGTCGCGCTTGCGGGGCTTGAGGTAGTAGGTGTTGTGACCGTTGTAGACCGTCTCCTCGCGTTCGATGAGTTCGGCCTCGGCGAGTTTCTCCGCGATGCGGCTCCCCTTCCGCGAGGAGATGTCGAGTTCCTTCCAGAAGTCGCTCTGGTGGATGCCGCCAGTCTCGCGGATGAGTTCGAGTCCCTGCCGCTCGTCCTCCGAGAGATCGGCTTCGGTTTCGGCCGCGCTCATAGCATAGAGACGTGCGCCAAACCGTTTAAAACTGACCTTCGACCTGCTCGTACCGCGTCTCGCAGGGCGGGCCGGGCGCGAACTCGTACCGGTTCTCTGTGCCGAGTGTAATGAGCGACGAGGACCGCGTGCCGTAGCCGTCGCCGTGGACGCAGACGCCGAACTCGTGGTCGCCGAGCACCGCGCGCGCTCGGTCGATCCACTCGTCTGCGGTCTCGCCGGGGGTCGGCGTCAGTTCGTCCCGGACCCGGCGGGCGTCGTCTGCCTGCTGTGCGCCGGCGTCGGGTCGACGCTCGGGGACGAAGAAGTCGTCGTCGACCGCGCCGCCGCCCCCGAGTGCGGCCCCCACGTTCACGACGACGTGGACGCCGGGCGCCAGGTTGCGCACCGACAGGCCGCCGTCCCACTCGACGAACAGCGCCGCGTTCTCGTCCGCGACGACGAGGTTGAACGCGTCGTACCGGTGGCGCTCGACCGCTCGCTCGACGACCCGGACCGCGTCCTCCGCGGTCGCCTCGTGGAGCGCGTCCAAGACGAGCAGTCCCCGGGAGCGCTCGCCGCCGCCCTCGACCTCGCGCCAGCGGTTCGTGATCCCGGCGAGGACGCCGCGTTCGTTGTAGCCGATCCACGTCCCGCCGGCTCTCGCGTCGCGGGGCGCGACGACCGCCGGGTCGTCTTCGACGCGCGCCGGCGGTTCGGACGGTCGGTCGACCGCCTCGTCGCGGTTCGCCGCGACGACGACCGGTGCGTCGGCGAACATCTGCCACGCGATCGTGAACGTACACACGACCGGTGGCTACGCGGGCGACCCGCTTAGCCCTTTGGCGGTTCGGCCGACGCGTCGCCGTCGGGTGTCGCCTCCGCGTCCCGGTCGTCGTCCTCGCGGAGGCGTTCGACTTCGGCTTCGAGTTCGTCGACGCGGCGTTCCAGCCGTCGGGTCCGTCCGTCGCCGGTCGCGACCGTCCGGTAGAGCAGGTAGGTCGCGGTCGCTCCGAAGACCAGCGGCGGGACCGCGAGACCGATCCAGCCGAGACGCCACGGGAGAGAGGGGAGCACGGTCGGAGCCCGAGTCGCCGACGGGAAAAGCGCTTCGGGGCGTCGTTCCGGAGGCGGGCTACTCGTCGACCGTCTCCGCGTCCATCGCCGCCTCGGCGACCCGGACGGCCGCGACGTTCTCCGCGACGTCGTGGACGCGGATCACGTCGACGCCGCGCTCTACGGCAAGCGAGGTCGCGGCGACCGTCGAGGCGAGTCGGTCGTCGGTGGGCGCGTCGAGCGCCCCGAACATCGACTTCCGGGAGTGACCGAGCAACACGGGACAGCCGAGGCCGCGCAGTTCGTCGAGTCGGTCCAGCAGTTCGAAGTTCTCGCTCGCGGACTTCCCGAACCCGAGGCCGGGGTCGACGACGACGTGCTCGCGGGGGACGCCCGCCTTCTCGGCCAGCAGGATCCGCTCTCTCAGTTCGTCGACGACGTCCCCGACCACGTCGTCGTAGGTGACCTCGCGCGTGGGGTCGACCGGCGCGTCCAGACTGTGCATCACGACGATGGGGACGTCGCGTTCGGCCGCCAGGAATCGCATCTCCGGGTCCGAGAGGCCGGACACGTCGTTCAGGACGTCGGCGCCGGCGTCGAGCGCGGCGCGTCCGACCTCGGCCCGTCTGGTGTCGATCGAGACGGCGACGTCGAGGTCGGCGATCCGTTCTATCACCGGTACGACGCGCTCTATCTCCTCCGCGACCGGGACCGGCTCTGCGCCCGGTCGGGTGCTCTCCCCGCCCACGTCGACGATGTCCGCGCCGGCCTCGACCATCGCATCGGCGCGGGCGACCGCGTCCTCGACGGCCTCGTACTCGCCGCCGTCGTAGAAGCTGTCCGGCGTGACGTTCAGCACTCCCATCACGGCCGTCCCGTCGGCCCACGGGTAGCTCTCCGCTCCGCTCGCCGACGCCTCGACCCGCCGCGGCTCGCCGTCCAGGTCGAGGACGGTCCGCACCTCGTCTGCCACGTCCGCGAGGCCGTGGCCCTCGGCGGGGAGTCGGTCGAGCAACGCGCGGAACTGCGCGTTCGTCCCCATCACCACGACGTCCAGAAGTTCGCCGCTCTCGACCCCGGAGACGCCGCACGACGCGCCGGCTTCGAGCGCGTGTTCGCGCACGATCGTCGCCTGTCGGGCTCCGAGGCGGGTCTTGAGCACCCGGTGGACGCCCTCCGGCGCGAGTTCGGTCACGTCGTGTTCGGGCACTTCGGCGTCGCGGAGCACCCGCTCGGCCTCGGACTCGTCGTCGACCGACGTGGGCAGTTTCTCTCGGGTCCACGTCGTTCGCGACTCGGCGACGCAGAACAGCGATCCGACGACGAGGACGAGGTCGTCGGTCGCCGCCCGCTCGCGCGCGGTCCGGAGCGCGTCCGGCACGGCGTCGCCGACCGTGATCGCGGCCGGGTCGACGCCGGCCTCCTCGAAGACCCGACCCAGCACTTCGGCGTCCTCGGCTCGTCCGATCGACGGACTGCAGGTGACGACGCTCTCGGGCGTCGGGAGCGCCGCGACCATCTCGTGGTGGTCCTTGTCGTGCATCGCACCGAAGACGAGATGGAGGTCCTCGTAGTCGAACTCGGCGAGGGTCTCGGCGACGGTCTCGCACGCACCGGGGTTGTGTGCGCCGTCGAGGACCACCGTCGGGTCGCGCTCCATCACCTCGAAGCGACCCGGCCAGTGGGCTTTCCGGAGCCCGCGTCCCAGCTGGTCTGCGCTCAGTTCGGGGGCGACCTGGCGAACCAGCGACAGCGCGATGCCCGCGTTCGAGGCCTGGTAGGAACCGAGCAGAGGGACGCGAGCCTCGACGCCGAGCCCGAGCGGGTCGCTCTCGACCGAGACGAGCGACTCGGTGTGGTTCACCCGCCCACCGTAGGTGACCGCCACGTCGGCGTCGCCGTCGGCGTCCGGGCCGCCGACGGTCACGACCTCTCCGGCCTGTGCGCGGACCGCTTCGAGCGCGTCGCCCGTCGCCCCGGTGACCAGCGGGTTCTCGTCGGGTGCGACGTGGGCCTTCGTCGTCGCGATCTCCTCGATCGTGTCGCCCAGCACCTTCGTGTGTTCGAGCGTGACGTTCGTCACGCAGGAGGCGGCCGGATCGACGACGCTGGTCGCGTCGAACTCGCCGCCCATGCCGACCTCGAGGACGCCGACGTCGACGTCCGCGCGGTCGAAGTGCCACAGCGCGAGGGCGGTCTGCACCTCGAAGAACGTCAGCGGGTCGCCGTCGGCCGCCCGGTCGACGAGCATCGGCTTCACGGTCTCGACGAACGCGGTCACGTCCGCGCGCGGAATCTTTCGCCCGTCGACGCGAATCCGCTCGCGCACGTCGTCGAGGTGGGGCGAGGTGAACAGGCCGACCCGCTGGTCGCCCTCTCTGAGCACCGACTCGACCATCCGAGCGGTGCTCCCCTTCCCGTTCGAGCCCGCGACCTGCACCCACGTGATGCCGTCCTGCGGGTCGCCGAGCTCCGCGAGCAGGTCCCGTACGGACTCGACGCCCGGACTCATCGAAAACCGGCGGAGATTGAAGAGGAAGTTCGCCGCCTCGTGGTATCGCATATCTCGGAATCACGGGGACACGGCTTATCAGTAACGAAGGGACCAGTCGCGGTCGTCACGCCTGCGTCCTCGCGCCCGCGTCCGGCTCGCTCGAATCGGCCGGATTTATGCCGTGTGAATCCACATCACGACGGCATGGACGAGGCTGACGCGTCAGACGACCCGCTCGCGTGGGCGCGCGACTACACCCCGGTTCTCGCGTCGCTGCGCGACGACCACGGCGAGACGAAACCGTTCGAGGGATACACCATCGCCCTCGCGACCCACATGGAGGCAAAGAGCGGCGTCCTCGTCGAGACGCTCCGGGCGGCCGGCGCAGAGGTGCTGTTCGCGCCGAGCGAACCCCAGAGCACCCACGGCGACGTCGTCGAGCACCTCGACGAGCAGGCGGGCATCACCGCCTTCGCGTGGGAGGGGATGACCGACGAGGAGTTCGACGCCGCCCAGCACGACCTGCTGGAGCACGAACCGGACTTCGTCCTCGACGACGGCTGTGAGCTCATCGCGAAGGTCCACGCCGAACACCCCGACGTGGCCGCCGGCGTGATCGGCGGCGGCGAGCAGACGACGGCGGGCATCCAGCGACTCGAAGCGATGGACGAGGAGGGCGTGCTCTCGTTCCCGGTCTACGGCGTCAACGACACGCCGATGAAGCACTTCTTCGACAACGTCCACGGCACGGGCGAGTCCGCCCTCTCGAACATCCAGATCCAGACGAACACCATCCTCTCGGGCAAGGACGTCGTCGTCGCCGGCTACGGCTACTGCGGCCGCGGCGTCGCCCGGAAGGCCCGCGGCATGGGCGCCCAGACCATCGTCACCGAGGTCGACCCGCGGAAGGCGCTGGAGGCGCACATGGACGGCCACCGCGTGATGTCGATGGACGAGGCGGCCCCGGTCGGCGACGTCTTCATCACCACCACGGGCAACCGCGACGTGATCCGCGGCGAGCACATGGAGCAGATGCGCGACGGCGCACAGCTCGCCAACGCCGGCCACTTCGACGTCGAGATCACACTCGACGACCTCGAAGAACTGGCCGCGGACGTCACCGAACCGAAAGAGGGCGTCACCCGGTATCACCTCCCCGACGGCCGCCGCCTGAACCTGCTGGCCGACGGTCGGCTGGTGAACCTCACCGGCCCCTACTCGCAGGGCCACCCCGCGGAGGTCATCGACACCACCCACGCGATGATGTTCACCGCCGCCTACGACATGCTCACCGCGGACGAACTCCCCGGTCCGGGGCTGTACGCCATCCCCGACCGACTGGACCGGGCCGTCGCCGAGCGCAAACTCGACACGCTCGGCGTCTCCATCGACGAGATGACCGAGAGCCAGAAGGAGTACGCGACCGACTGGGAGCACGAGGGCAGCAGTTTCTGAGTCGGCTCCGACCCCACGCCGTCCACCGCCGCCCCGACCGCGGTTCGGACGCTCGGTGAACCGAAGAAAGTATTTATCAGTTCGCTGTCGTCGTCGAGATATGGACCGACGGCCGTTCCTCGCCCTCCTCGTGGGACTCGTCGCCGTGTCGCTCGTCGGCTCGCCCGTCACGATGGCCGACTGGGGTCAACAGGCGTACCACCCCACCGAACGGATCGAGCAGTCCGATATCGACGCCGAGACACCGACACTCCGCTACGAGAACCTCTCGAACCCCGCGCAGAACGCGGTTCGGCGGGCCATCGAATCGCCCGACGGGGACCACACGGTCTACGGGCGTGAGGACTGGCCGGACCGATTCTTCTACAGCGACTACGTCGCACCCGGGCAGGGGCGGTACGCCGTCGTCTACGAGGGCCAGTACTACCGCCTCGAAACCTACGCGGGCGGTGGCTTCCCCTTCGTCTACTGGCTCTACGAACTCCCGTTCGTGGTCTACGGCCTCGTCCTCGGCTGGGTCGCCGCGAGGACGTACCGGGGCGAGATGACGACGCCGACCGCGGCGTCCGCCACCGTTCTCGGCGTCGCGTTCCACGCGCTCGGACCCGAGTTCGACTTCCCGCTTCTCGCTCCGATGCAGTTCGTCGCGCTCGGCGTGGCCGCGACGATAGCGGTCGCGGCGAGCCTCGTCTGGCTCTCCGCACGGGAGGCGGACGACACGGCGACGGAGTAGGCGGCCCTTCGGTGGCCGGTCGCGCTCTCAGACGCTCCCGGCGGTGGCGGCCGGTCGCGCTCTCAGACGCTCCCGGCGGTGGCGGCCGGTCGCGCTCTCAGACGCTCCCGGCGGTGGCGGCCGGTCGCGCTCTCAGACGCTCCCGAATCCCAGCGCCGCGAGCGCGACCGACCCGACGACGACGCCGAGCGAGACCAGCGTCACCGTCCAGTCGGTGCCGTCGTAGGACTCGTCGCCGTAGAACGTCCGTTCGCGCCGGGTGTCGAACCCGCGGGCCTCCAGCGCCATCGACTGGGTCTGGACGTTCCGGAACGCGGTCATGAACACCGGAATGAGAAGCGGCACGAACTGGCGGAGTCGTTCGACGGGGTTCGACGCCGAGACGTCGAAGCCGCGGGCCTCCTGGGCCTGTCGGACGGTGCCGGCCGCGTCGAGAAACGTCGGGAAGAGCCGAAGCGCCGTCCCGACGGCGAAGCAGAACGCGTAGGGAAAGCCGAGTTTGCGCATCCCGCGGACGATCTCCTCGTTTGACGTGCTCGTGACGAACACCAGTCCGCCGACGATGAACGCCGCGATGCGCATCGAGCGTCCGAGCGCGAACAGGAACTCCCGTTCGGTCACCGAGTAGAAGCCGAGGTCGAGAAGCGTCGGCCCGCCCGCCGCGGTGAAACTCGGCCAGACGATCAGCCCGACGACGAACAGCGCGAGCACGATGAAGCGCAGCCGCCAGAAGTTCCGGAGCCCGCCGGCGTAGAGCAGCGACGCGAAGGCGACCAGCAGCGGGACGGCGACCCAGAGCGGGTTGCCGAACGCGTAGGCGGGTACGAACAGCGCGAGCACGAACGCGAGCGTCGCCCGGGGGTCGACAGCGTGGAGCAGGGAGGACCTGTCGACGTAGAGGTCGCTTGCGGAACTCACCGGCCGTCACCTCCCGTCTCGGTTCCGGCCTCGGCGTCGACGCCGGCGGACGCCCCGACGGCGTCCTCGCCGCCCAGCGCCGCGACCAGTTCGTCGTCCGAGAGCGCCGGCAGGTCGTCCTCGTCGGCGAGCAGGTTCGCCGTCTCGACGACGTGGGGCGGGCGCAGGTCCCACCGTTCGAGCGCCGCCTCGTCGCCGAACAGTTCCCGGGTCGACCCGTCGTACTCCTTGCGGCCGTTCTTGAGCACGACGGTTCGCGGCGCGTACCGGGCGACCTTCTCCATGTCGTGGGTGACCATCGCCACGGTCACGCCCTCCTCGCGGTTGAGCCGTCCGACCAGTTCCATGAACTGGTCCTGCTGGGTCGCGTCGAGGCCGGTCGTCGGCTCGTCGAAGACGATCGCGTCCGGGTCGGTCGCGAGGATGCCCGCGAGCGCCACGCGCTGGCGCTGGCCCTTCGAGAGGTTGAACGGGTCGCGCTCCTCCATCCCGTCGAGGTCGACCGTCTCCAGGGCGTCCCGCACCCGGCGGTCGAGTTCCTCGCCCTCCAGTCCGAAGTTCTCCGGGCCGAAGGCGACCTCCTCCTCGACCGTGGCGGCGAATATCTGGTGGTCGGGATTCTGGAAGACGTAGCCGACCTCGCGGCCGATTTCGGACATCGAGCGCTCCGCGAGCGCCCGCCCGCGGAAGGTCGCGGTCCCCGCGTCGGGTTCGTGGAGGCCGTTGAGATGTTTCGCGAGCGTGGTCTTGCCCGAGCCGTTGTGTCCGACCAGCGCGACCACCTCGCCTTCGCGGATCGTCAGATCCACGCCGTCGACGGCCCGGACCGGACCCTGATCGGTCTCGTACTCGTAGACCACGTCGGACAGGTCGAAGAGCGCCTCGCCGAGGTCCGCGCCCGTTCCAGCGGGCGCGCCCGGCGGGTCGTCACCGCGGGTCGCCGGCGGCGTCCACGTCAGGTCGGTGTCGGCGACGAGGTCGGCGGCCTCCGAGGGCACCAGCGGGAGCCGCTCGTTCGGGACGCCGAGGCGGTCGAAGACGTCCACGAGCGGCGGGAGGGCGACGCGGGAGTCTCGGAGCGCCGACACGTCCGTGAACACCTCCCGGAGGTCGCCCTCGCGGTAGACCGTCCCGCCGCGCAGCAACACCGCCCGATCCGCGAGCAGCGCCTCCTCGATCTTGTGGGTCACCATGACGATGGTGTCGGGGCCGTGCCAGCCCTCGCCGCTCGAATCGCCGCGAGTGAGTTCGCCGACGACTTCGAGGATGTCGCGGGTTCCCTTCGGGTCGAGGTCGCTCGTCGGTTCGTCCAGCACGAGCAGTTCCGGATGCATCGCGGTGACGCCGCCGAAGACGAGGCGCTGTTTCTGGCCGCCGGAGAGCCCCGCCGGCTCCCGGCGTCGGTCGAGGTCTCCGAGTCCGACGAGGTGGAGCGACTCGTCGATGCGGTCGCCGATCTCGTCGGCCGGGACCGCGAGATTCTCGGGACCGAACGCGACTTCGGCCTCGACGCTCGTGCCGAACAGTTGCGCCTCGTAGTCCTGGAGCACCATCCCGACGCCGCGGGCCATCTCGCTGACCCGCGTCGCGGTCGCGTCCTGCCCGAGAACCGAGACGTCGCCGTCGAACGAGCCGTCGATGAAATCCGGGATGATCGCGTTGAGCGTGCGAAGGAGCGTCGACTTCCCGCCGCCGCTCGCACCCATCACGACGGTGAACGAGCCACTCGGGACCGACAGATCGACGCCACGGAGGACGGGTCCCTCGCGTGCGTCGGGATCGGCCGTCGTGTCTTCGGCCGCGAGTTCGGCGGCCGACGGGAGCATCGCGTCTCTGTCGTACGAGAATATCACGTCTTTCAGACGGGCCGCGACGCCCGCCGACGCGTCGTCGCTGTGATCGGGTGCCATTCACTCGGACGATGGGTCGAAAAGGCGTTTATCGGTTTCGACTGGCGGTCAGGCGCGGGACGCCTCGATCGCCGAGAGCCGTTCGCCGCCGGCGACGGAGGCGCCGGCCAGCAGCACGAAGCCGACCGCGGAGATGACGGCCAGACTCGTCGCGCCGGGCGCGGCCCCCACGAAGACGCCCAGACCGAGCCACGCCAGCGGGACGACGAGCATGACGTACGCGGCGATCGTGGCACGCGAGAGGGACGCCTCGCTGATGTCCTCGTCGCGCATCACGTCGGTGTAGAGCAGACCCATGTCCTTGATTCGCGGGTAGACGAGGTAGAGCAGCGGCGGCCCCAGCACCACAGCTGCGATGGTGTTGTTCGTGAGGATGAGCGGGCCGAGCACGGTGAACGGGACGAGTCCGAGGAAGTCCACCCATCCGGCGATGATGACCGCGCAGGCCGCGGACGCGGCGACGGCGATGACGGCGTACTCGACGATCTGGCGCGCGACGTCCGAACGCATGTCCGGTTCGTCGCCGCTCGAGAGCGGGCCGAGGTTCCCCCACATCTTGTAGCCGACGAAGCCGAAGGCGAAGTTACCGACGAACCCCCCGACGCTCCCGGGACCGAAGGTCCCCCCGACGAGGTCGCCGATGAGGTTCCCGATCGCCGCCCCCCACGCGGCAGCGGGACCGAACATGATCCCGAAGATGACGGGGAAGACGTTCGCCGGCCTGATGCTCGTGATGCCCGGGATGATGGTGAACAGTTTGAACGGGATCAGCACCGCCGCGTAGACGGCCGCCACCACCGCGACGAGCATGATCATCCGCGTGTCGCGCCACATCGTTAGTACTTCTCGCATACCAACCGAACCAGATTCGCAGAATGTCTAAAATATTGTGGTGTATGTTGGCGAAAAGCACATCTCGACGGGTCGCGCGTGCGCGAGGCGAAGACGTCTGGCGACTCTCGACGGCGGTCGGTCGCGGGCGGCGAGTGGAACGTCCCGGCCGAACGGGGGTCCCACTCAGTCGTGCCGGAACGACCGCGTGCCGGTGAAGACCATCGCGACGTCGTGTTCGTCCGCGGCGGCGATCACGTCGTCGTCGTTGACCGAGCCGCCGGGCTGGACGACCGCCTCGACGCCGGCCTCGGCGGCCTCCTCGATGCCGTCCGGGAACGGGAAGAACGCGTCCGAGGCCATCACCGCGCCCGCCGCGGACTTGCCCTCGGCGTGCTCTTCGGCCTTCATGGCGGCGAGTTTCACCGCGTCGACGCGGCTGACCTGCCCCATCCCGACGCCGACGGTCTCGGTGCCGGTGGCAAAGAGAATGCCGTTGGATTTGACGTGTTTGAGCACCTTCCACGCGAACAGCATCGTCTCCAGTTGCTCGTCGGTCGGTTCGCGCTCGGTGACGACTTCGAGGTCGTCGGCGGTGATCTCTTTCAGGTCGCGCTCCTGCACGAGTCGGCCGCCGACCAGGTCCTTCTCGGTGTAGCGCTCGCTCACCTCGCCCAGCTCGCCCACGTCGAGCACGCGGAGGTTGTCCTGCTCGGTGAGGACGTCGAGCGCGTCGTCGGTGTAGCCGGGCGCGACGACGACCTCCTTGAACGAGTCGACGATGGCCTCGGCGGTGTCTTCGTCGCACGCGCGGTTGAGCGCGACGATGCCGCCGAACGCGCTCATCGGGTCCGTCGAGAGCGCGTCGTCGTAGGCCGCCGCGAGGGTGTCTGCGGTGGCACAGCCCGCGGGATTGGTGTGTTTGATGACCGCGGCGGCCGGTTCGTCGAACTCCTTGATGAGGTTCAGCGCCCCGTCGGCGTCGTTGTAGTTGTTGTACGAGAGCGCCTTCGCGCCCTCGTTGAGCTGGTCGGCGTGGACGACGCTCGCCTCCTCGCAGGTCGGGTCGGCGTAGACCGCGGCGTCCTGGTGGGGGTTCTCGCCGTAGCGCAGGGTCGCCGAGCGCTCCTCGGAGGTCAGGCGGCGCTCCGGGAACGCGCCGTCGTCGTCGCCCTCGACGGTCACCCTGTCGTCGCCGACGGTCACGCGGTCCTGCGCGAACCACCGAACTGCGCGCGGGTAGGCCCGGAACTCCGCCTCGTAGAGGACCCGGTCTTTGAGGCTCGCCTCGTCGTCGTCCTCGTAGACCGGGACGGTCTCCTGGGTGACGACGGGTCCGCCGTCGAGGTCCTCGGTGACGACGTGGACCGTACAGCCGGTGACGCTGACGCCGGCGTCGAGCACCTGTTCGTGGGCGTTCTCGCCCTTGAACGAGGGCAGAAGCGAGGGGTGGACGTTGAGCGCCGTCGGCGCGTCGTCGAGGAACTCGTCGGTCAGGACCCGCATGTAGCCGTCCAGACAGACCAGGTCGACGTCGTAGCCTTCGAGCGCGTCGAGCACCCGGCGCTCGTGTGATTCGCGGGACTCGCCGTCTTCGCGGACGACCGTCTCGGTCGGTACGCCGCGCTCTTCCGCGCCGTCGAGCACGGGGGCGTCCTCGTGGTTCGCGAGGACGACTGCCAGTTCGGCCCCACCGGGCGCCCGGTCGGCGATGTTGAGGAGGTTCCGTCCGCGATTGCTCGCCATCCCAGCGATCTGGAGCATGGTTGAACCACCCGCGCGGGAGTGAAAAACACTTGCGGTTCGAGCGGCGCGAATATACACGTTCGTGGGATATATGACGGTGCGACCGCCGACTCCCGGCCGAAAGTATGCACGGTAGTGCTAATCACCATCGACACCCTTTTGCTTCGCCCGGGGCCACAGTCGGCCATGACCGACCTCCCACGGAACGACCCGCTCGCGGCCGTCTCACCGCTGGACGGACGATACGCCCGGCGCACCGAACCGCTCGTCCCCTACGCGAGCGAGTCGGCGCTCATGCGTGCGCGCGTGCGAGTCGAAGTAGAGTATCTGATCGCGCTCGCCGACCTCGACGTCACCTCCCTCTCGCTCACGGACGACGAGCGGGCCGACCTGCGGGACCTCTACGAGTCGTTCGACGAGGCAGACGCCCGCCTCGTGAAGCGACTGGAGACGGAGGGGGCCGCGGGGTACGCGGCGACCAACCACGACGTGAAGGCGGTCGAGTACTTCGTCCGGACGGAGACGCCCGAGTCGGTCCACCCGTGGATCCACTTCGGGCTGACCAGCGAGGACGTGAACAACCTCGCGCACCGTCTGCTGGTCAAGCCCGCCGTCGAGGAAGTGC
>Ga0207797_1002341_pt1 | contig 13164 bp, 11 predicted proteins | sample PRCRCaboRojoPR_6_FD_187275 | JGI IMG/M metagenome (GOLD analysis project Ga0207797, IMG submission 187275) | Marine sediment microbial community from Cabo Rojo, Puerto Rico - PR CR 10% Liquid 1 (SPAdes) | ecosystem: Environmental > Aquatic > Marine > Coastal > Sediment | place: Cabo Rojo, Puerto... | reverse complement strand
GAAGGCGATGTGGGGCAACGTACCCGTCATCGAACCGACCGGCGCCGCTGGAGTCGTCCGTAGCTCCCGTTTTTACAACAAGGAAGCTCGCACCGAATATAACTACGATCCGGAAAAATCAGAGCAACTGTTCGAGGAGATTGGGCTCGTAGATGAAGACGGAGATGGAGTTCGAGAATTCCCTGAAGATTCCGCCATGGCCGGCAAGGACTTTACCATCTACATTGAAGTGGGCACGGACAATAACGACGGTGCGATGCTTTCCCAACTGGTGGCGAGGGAGCTGCAGAAACTAGGTATCGACGCAAAGATGCGCCAGATGGAAAGCTCCTTGATCGGAAATCTCCACGACGCCAACCATTACGACATCGCCGTCGATCGCGGCGTAGACCAGACTACGCCGCTAGTCAACTTGGGAAGCATGGTGCCCATCGATGAGTACTCTCCGTGGTGGCATAGGGCCAGTCCCGAAGGCAAAAGGGAGCTGCTCCCCTTCGAGAAGAAGCTAAGGGACCTGGGTGAAGAGCTAACGACGACTGTAGGATTCGAAAAACAGTACGAACTGATGTCCGAAGTTCAGGAGATCTTTACGGAGAACGTCTATCTAATTGGACTACTGCACCGCAGTCGTCCCCACGCCGTGGCGAAGAGGTTCCGCAACGTCCATCCCTCAAACTACAAAGTCATAGTCGATGATAGACAGCAAAGCCTACCTTTCGCCATGTGGGTGCCCAAGGACTTGCAACTTAAATACGACATTTAAGCCTTTAGCCAAGCGGGGGAGGGTCCCGATCCTCCCCCGCTACTTCAAGGCCATTTTAAAATGACTTCTTACATTATTAGAAGAACCCTCTATATGATCCCGACGCTGATTTTGATCACCCTCATCTGTTTCACCATTCTCTATATTCCCCCGGGAGATTTCCTGACCTCTTACAAGCGAGCGCTCGTCAATCAAGAAGGGATGAATAGGACGCAGGCTCTAAAGCTGGTCGAGCGGCTAAGGGAGAAATATAACCTGGATGCCCCGTTTTTTGTCCAGTATTACGGCTGGATCAAAAACATCGTTCTGCATGGGAACTTTGGTCAGTCTTTTGACTACCGCGAACCCGTGACGAAAGTGATCATGGGACGCCTGGGAATGACTTTCGCCATCGCCTTTACCACCCTCGTCTTTACTTGGCTGGTGGCAATCCCAGTCGGCATTTATTCCGCTACTCACCAATACGGCATCGGGGATTACACATTTACCTTGCTCGCCTTTGTCGGAATATCAATCCCCAATTTCTTTTTTGCCCTAGTGATGATGTTCGTCATGGTCTTCTTCTTCAATTCCTCGGCGGTCGGCGGGTTATTCTCGCCGGAGTTTTTGGGCCAGCCGTGGAGTTGGCCCAAGTTCGTGGATATGTTAAAACACGTCTGGATAGTGATAATCGTAATCGGCACGGCGGGGATGGCCGGCACGATGAGAGTGATGCGGGGAAACCTTCTGGACGTGTTGCAGCAACAATACGTGCAAACGGCTCGCTCAAAGGGTTTAAGGGAATGGAACGTCGTCTATAAACATGCGGTAAGAAATGCGATCCAGCCCCTGATCATGCGTTTGGGGATGCTCCTGCCCCGTCTGATTCAGGGGGCCGTGGTCACCGGTATCGTGCTCAACTTGCCTACGGCGGGTCCCCTCTTTTACCGGGCAATCTCAAATCAGGACATGTACTTGGCAGCCACTTTCTTGTTGATGATGGCCGTATTGCTCTTGGTGGGCAACCTGGTCGCGGACATCCTGCTGGCTCTGATCGATCCCAGGATTAGGTATGAATAATAGATTCAGATTTGAGGTTTAGGGCTATGACTATTCAAAGCGAAAGGAAAGAACAAATAGTTGATGACGAGGAGCAGGAGAAGAAAGAAGTAAGATCGCAGTGGGAAATGGCCTGGACTAAATTTCGCCGCAACAAGATCGCCGTCATCGGTTCCTTCTTCCTACTCTTAATTGTCTTCTGCGCTTTTTTTGCGGGATTTATTTCTCCTCACAACTTCAAGAAGGACAACGCCCTGTTACTGCACGCCCCGCCGCAAAGGATCCATTTCTTGGATAAAGAGGGCAATTTCCATCTGCGACCTTTCACCTACGCCTTCAAGAAGGAATACGACCCCGTCACCTACGAGGCCAAGTATACCGAGGATACATCGAAGCGTTACCCGCTGAAGCTCCTCGCGAGAGGTGACAGTTACAAATTCCTCGGGGTCTGGAAGACGGACTTGCATCTTATCGGCAATGGCAAGGAAGCTTCGCTCCATCTTCTCGGCACCGACAAGTTAGGGAGAGACGTCTTCAGCCGTATCTTGCAGGGCGCGAGGGTTTCGCTGAGCGTGGCCCTGATCGGCGTCTTGATTACGGAAGTGATCGGAACTCTGCTCGGAGGGGTTTCCGGCTATTTTGGCGGTCTCGTCGACAATATAATCCAGAGGGCGGTGGAGTTGTTGCGCTCTTTCCCCCGCATTCCTCTCTGGATGGCGCTGACGGCGGCCCTCCCCAAAAGTTGGTCGCCCACGATGGTATTTTTGGGCATAGTGGTCTTGCTAGGCTTTATCAACTGGACCGGCCTATGTCGGGAGATAAGAGGCAAGGTGCTCTCATTTCGCGAAAGCGATTTCGTGGAGGCCGCCCGTGCGGCCGGAGCGACGGATACGCGCATCATCGTCAGGCACATTCTGCCTTCGGCGTTGAGTCACATCGTCGTGGTAGCCACTCTATCCGTTCCTCGACTCATTCTGGCCGAAAGCGCGCTCAGCTTTCTGGGGCTCGGCATTCAACCGCCGATGGTCAGCTGGGGGGTTCTGTTGAGGAGGGCGCAAAACCTCGAAGTACTGCAGATGGCTCCCTGGGTGCTGACTCCCGGAATCGCCATCGTATTGACCGTGCTCTCCTTTAATTTCGTCGGCGATGGCTTGCGGGATGCCGTCGATCCCTTTTCTAATAACTAAAAGAAGTGCGCTACGTTCATAACTCCCACTGCCAAGCCGGCCAGAACGATCAGCGACTGGGTGATCACGGCGAAGGAGGGGGAAGACTGCTGCTGTGGGAGCAGTCCGTTGTGGGTGGGAAAGATTGCACTCTCCTCGCTCAACAGGCCTTTCCAGCGCAGGACTATCTCCAGATCGGGCAGGGTGGAACCGAGGGCGGTGATCGCCACCGGCAGGGGCCTCCCGGCGGCGAAGGCCAGAGCTAAAAACGTCAGACTGCCCCAAAAGGTGGCCCATAGCTCGCCCCGGACGCCGAACAACTCGCGGTGGGGGAAAAGATCCATCAACGCGTGAGAGGCCAGGCCCAAAGCGAAGCCCAGGCCGGGACTGTTCACGACAAAGCCGATCGCCGCGCCGGCGGCGACGTGGGTGACGCCGGACATCTCCCACCACCTCAGACCCGAGTGATCCGCAACGCCTGGTAGGGCTTTCCCGGAAGCCCCAGCTCAACGCTCCCGGAAAACTCTCCCCCCAAAGGATCGACCGTCATCCCCCAGGTATCGATGACCTCTATCTCGTATCTATGACCCGAGGGTAGATCCAACTCTTTCCGCGCCGGTTGATCGATCCCAAAATAAAGCAGGTAAAAATCTTCCTCTATCCCTGCCGCAGAGGCATCCCAACCGCCCAGAGCGCAAGGCTTCAGTTTGGCCGGAGCCCGTTCAAAGATCTCTCTCAAAAAGGCGATCCTCTTCGGGCTCTCCCCTTTCAGTTTGCCGCCCTTGGACCACCAGAGCACGTCGTCCGGATCGAGGTAAGTCTCCCCGTGGGCGGCGGGGAAACCGCCAGTCGTCGCTACCTTCCATAGGCGCCGGATCAGCTCCTTCGGGGGCAAGCTACCCCAACCGTATCCGTTATTTCCTTCGTAGCCACATTCGTCGACGACGACGGGCTTGCCGTATTCTTCTCGCCAGTCGGTGACGTCGAATTTGTCCTGGCTTTGTACGCTCAGATGCGTCACCCAGGGCTTATTGTGGTCGTAAAACTCGCGGCAATTGTGGATCGAACGGAGATGTCCGACGGGATCGTTTTCCTGAATGATCTTGAAGAACCTATCCCAGTCCGCGGTAGATTTTTCTTCCAGCAGGTCGTACTCGTTTGCCAGCGACCACCAGACGTTGTGGTAGGAGTTCAGCCGGGCGACTACGTAGCGGAGGTAACGGTCGTCCGCCTCCTTTCCCATCTCGGCGTACCCCCAGCGATCGTAGGGGTGGAAGAGGATCAGGTCGAGCTGGATTCCGAGCTCACCCAATCGTTCGACTTGCTCCTCTAGATGACGGAAAAACTCGGGATTGGGACGGGAGAAATCCCGTTCTTCCCCCTCTCCTTTTTGAAAAGGGTGATAGAGCGGTTCGTTCTTGTTGAAGGCGTAATGTTTGGGAAAGACGCAGCTACGTATTTTGTTGAAGGGGGATTCTTTTAGCTCCTCCAGCGTCTCTTCCTGCAAGGACTCTTTCTGGTGAATCCAAGCGTAGCAAGTGGTGCCGACGGGATAGTAAGGGCTGCCGTCGGCGTAAGCGAAATGGACCTTATCTTCCACCCTCACGGGGCCGTGGTTACCTTCGGAGGGCTCGACGCAGCGGAACTTTCCCCATCGTCCGTCTAGCTCCTCTCGGTCGCTTATCGTCTCGTAGCACCACTTCCCCAAGCGGTCGGGAGTGAAGCGAAGCTTATAGCTTCCGTCTCCGTCGTAGAAACCCTCCACCTCGACCTCTCGGTTCTTCCGCCTGAACTTTCCCTTCAGCGAAACTTCCCGGTAGGGGTTGCCCTCCCGTGGTCCGTCCAGTTCCAGCTCGAATCGGCCCCACTTCTCTATCTTCTTTAGTTCTTCAGCGGACATGTTTAGACCTCCATGTGGGAAACTCAGTAGGGCTGTTCCTCGAACCAGCCTTCCTCGTAGGCCTGCCAGGAATGTTTCTTGCCTCCGACGTATTCGTAATTGTCAAAGACGTCCCCCTCCCCAAAAACCCGCGGATCGCCGGTTTCTTTAAGTTTCTCCCTTAATTCCTCCCAAAGTTCTTCCTTCAACTCCCCGTAGTCAGGGTCGTAGGCCAAGTTGTCCATACATTCCGGATCCTCCACTATGTCGTACAGTTCTTCTTCGGGCCTTTTGCCGAAGGCCAGATCGAAGTAGTCGTCGCCCCCTTTCTCGTGCCGGCCCAAGATGAGGGATTTGGTGGGAGAACTGTCACAATTGGTAAATCCGGTCTCCGGGTTACCCGCCGGCCAGCGGTCGGGTTTAAAGTTTCGGACGTAAAGATACTTCTCCGTCCTGATGCAGCGAACGGGATAGCCGTTATCCCCCTTCCTACCCACATCGTGACGCTCCCGGGCCATATAAGCCCGGTCTCGGCCTTCGATCAGGCCCGATCCGGTCGATTCGATGATATCGAGCAGGCTTTTCCCTTCCATCCCCGGGCGAACCTCCAGACCGGCGGCCTCCAGAAAAGTAGGAGCCAGATCGACGAAACTGACCAGGTCCTCCACCCGCCTACCCCCCGCCGTTCCATCCTTCCAGCGGAGAGCCAGCGGCAGATGGAAATCCCGCTCATACATCTGCCCCTTTACTCGAGGGAAGGGCATCCCGTTATCGGACGTGACTACGACTAAGGTATTGTCCAATTCGCCTATCTCGTCAAGCTTCTCCAAAATCAGGCCCAGCTGCCTGTCAAACCACTCGATCTCCAGAGCGTAATCCAATATATCGCCTCTCACTACCTCATCATCGGGCCAGTAAGGGGGCACCTCGACCTTTTCCGCCCTTTTACCCGCCCTCTGCCCTTCCCCCTCCACGTAAGGGCGATGAGGTTCGAAGCCGCCGTACCAAAAACAGAATGGTTTATCTTCCGACTTTTGGGCCAAGAAATCATCGAAATTGGCGGCGTAGTCAGTATCGCGGATGCCCGTATCTTCCGGCGGCGGGGAAGTGCGCTCATTGAATTCTTCGCCGGCCGGGTTGTGTTCGAAGCCGCCTTTCTCCCAACTGCCCGGAGCCCAGCCCTTGCCCGTGTAGCCGACGGCATAACCCGCATCCTCCAGTATCTCGGGATATACCTCGAACTTGGAAGGAAAGACTCCGAAATGATTGCAGGCTTCTTCCAGCTGCCAGGTATGCAGGCCCGTAAGCAGCGTCGCCCTTGAAGGCGCACACTTGGGGTTGCTGGTGAAGGAGTTTTCGAACAATATTCCCTCTTCGGCCACCCGATCGAAATTGGGGCTGTCGACAAAATCGTGTCCGTAAGCGCCCATATGAGAGGCATCATCGGCAATCGCCAGTAAAATGTTTGGTCTTTCTTCTTTTGGCATGGATACCAACCGCCTTGCGCTTGGATAAAATTCCGCAAAATTTGGCCTTTATGGAGGACAAACTGAGAAAACCTTTAAGAGGTTTCCCATCAATCCTATTAAAATTCCATTTTCGACTCAACTCCGGATCGCGACCAAAAATTAGCCAGCAGAGTTCCGAAATCGATAATTTCTCAACTAGTAGGTTGAAGCTAAAACTTGGAAGCTGAAGACAAGCGAAGATGGGGGCTACTCCGGGGCGATCCCTTTGGAGTAGCCCCCCTTTTATGTTATAGTCTTTCGGGAAGTCCTGCGCCTTCGGTATAGGTAGTGTAAGGATCATCATTCTTGACTCTCAAAATCAACCCCAGTGAGTTGGAAGGTTCTACACAAAACTACGAGTAACGAATTAAGAGGATAGGGGAAATCAAATGCAAGAAAAATATCATCGGGCTGATCTATGCGTAGTGGGCGGCGGTCTGGCCGGTATGGCGACCGCGATTGCCGCCGCCCGACACGGCCTGGAAGTGGTGCTGATGCAGGACAGGCCCGTCCTGGGAGGGAATGCCTCTTCCGAAATCAGGATGTGGGTCTGCGGCGCCAGAGGGAAACACAACCGCGAGACCGGGATCATCGAAGAAATTCTGCTGGAAAACCTCTACCGCAACCCGGACAAGAATTGGTCCATCTGGGACAGCTTGCTTTACGAGAAGGTTAAATACCAAGAGGGACTAACTCTTCTATTAAACTGCAGCTGCAATGACCTGGAGATGGAAGGTGAACGAATCAAATCGATCAAGGGCTGGGGGTTGACGACCGAAACTTGGCACACGGTTGAAGCCAAGCTTTTCGCCGACTGCTCCGGGGACAGCATTTTGGCTCCCCTATCCGGGGCAAAGTTTCGCCTGGGAAGGGAAGCCCGATCCGAATTCGACGAATCGATTGAGCCGGAGGAGGCCGACGGCAAGACGATGGGCATGAGCTGCCTCATTCAGGCCCGGGAAACGGGAGAAAAGCAGGACTTCATCCCTCCCCCTTGGGCCTACAGTTACGAAAGCGACCGCGACCTTCCCAATCGAGCCCACGATCTCCTTGAAACCAACTTTTGGTGGATAGAGCTGAGCGGGGAAGGCGAGGGAGCGATCCACGACACGGAGAAACTGCGCGACGAACTGCTGAAGATAGCGTTTGGTATCTGGGATCATATCAAGAACCAGGGTGAACATGGAGCCGACAACTGGAAACTGGAATGGGTGGGTTTCCTACCCGGCAAACGGGAGAGCCGCCGTTACGTGGGCGATCACATTCTGAATCAAAACGAAGTGCGAGCGGGGGGAGAGTTCGAAGACGTAATCGCCTACGGCGGATGGCCGATGGACGACCATCATCCGGATGGCTTCAAATACCCCGGTCAGCCGACGATCTTTCACAAGGCACCTTCTCCATTTGGCATTCCCTACCGCTCCATCTATTCGGAGAACGTGGACAACCTCTTCTTCGCCGGAAGAAATATCAGTACGACACACGCGGCAATTAGTTCTACAAGGGTAATGGCCACCTGCGCCACTTTGGGGCAGGCCGCGGGCACGGCGGCGGCCGTCGCCGCTAAAAAGGGGCTTTCTCCGCGGGAGGTCTACGAGGAGGAAATGAATACCCTGCAGGAAGCCCTGCTGGAAGACGACTGCTATCTGCCCGGTCTAAGGCGTAAAATTCCGCAATTGTCGCGGGAAGCCGAACTTTCCTCCTCCGGCGGCGACCCCCAACCGTTGAGAAACGGAATCGATAGACCGGAAGAAGGTAGTTACAGTGGCTGGCAAGGTGGGTTGGGTTCCTGGGTGGAATACCGGTTTAAAGAACCGAAAAAGATTACGGAGTTCAGGTTCGCCTTCGATAGCGACTTGAGCAGGCCGAATATAGGAGACGAGCTGATGAGCATGCCTTGTCGCTATCGGCTGGAAGAAGAAAAGGACGCCCCGCCCCCGGAGCTTTTAAAAGGTTTCGAAATAAGGTACTTACAAGATGACGAATGGGTAACGCTCGTTGAAAGAAGCGAAAACCATCAACGGTTAGTCCGTCTGGAGGAGGAAGTGACGACGAAAGCGGTCAGGTTCGTCCCCCAGGAGACCTGGGGTGCGGAGAAGGGCAAGCTCTTTGCCTGGGACGTCAGGTAAGCGTAAACGGGTATATATGCATATATGAAAGAAAAGATCTTATTGACGTTGGCGGCCGCAGTCGCTCTCTCTTTGGCCGTCTATTACGTTGCCGACCTAACTTACACTTCCTTCGGTCGGGACGAGGAAGCTCTTACCCCTTCCGAGAGGAGTTTTGTGGTCTACGGCGATACCAGAACTAGATTGGAAAAACACCGCAAGATAGTGGAGCTTATCAGATCCCTCCGTCCCGATTTCATAATCAATACGGGAGATCTGGTAGAGAGAGGGGCGGACCCGAAGGACTGGTCCCAGTTTTCACGCATCATTGAACCTCTAGAGGCAGAATACCTCCCGGCGGTGGGCAATCACGAGCAATGGAACGGAGGGGGAAAGGAGAACTTCAGGGAAGCATTTCCCCAAGTCCCCCAATCCGGATACTACTCCCGGCGGAGATGGGGAATTCATTTCATCTTTCTCAACCAGTACCTCCCTTACTCCCAGGGCTCCTCGCAGCACGACTGGCTCCAGGGGGAGCTTGAGAAGACCGGCCCCACTATAGTCGTAATGCATGAACCCCACTTCAGAGCCAACCATAGCGCAAACTTGAAAACGGCGAGAGTATTAGTCCCGCTGCTTAAAAAACACGATGTAGACGCCGTCTTCTATGGCCATTCTCATATGTTTGGCCTAAAGAGGGAGGAAGGGATCACCTACGTGGTCACCGGCGGGGGAGGGGCCCCTCTTTATGAGCCTAATCCCCACACCTTGGACGTCTATCATAAAAAGAACCATTTCATCTATTTCCAGAGGAGGGAAGAAGGACTACTAGGTCAGGTGATAGGGATAGACGGAAACGTCCTACATCAGTTCTCCGTGGACCTGGCCGCCGAACCGATCCCGCTTCCCAACTATTAGTTAACGTTACAAAGATTACCGAATCACCTTCCAACTTTTGAATAGTCTCTCCATAAACGGGAGTGGTTATCGTCATGGATAAAATGAAATTTGCCGTAATCGGATGTGGATTCTGGTCTCAATTTCAAATAGCAGCCTGGAAGGAATTGAAAGGCGTCGAACTGCTGGCCCTTTACAATCGGACCAGATCCAAAGCCGCAAGATTAGGGGAAAGGTTCGACGTTCCCCGGATCTACGATTCGGCAAGAGAAATGTTGGAAAATGAGGAGCTGGATTTCGTCGATATCATCACCAACGTAGGTACACATGAGAAGTTCGTCTCCATGGCCGCCGCACACGAGCTGCCCGTCATCTGTCAAAAACCGATGGCTCCTGACTACGAAACGGCGCAGAGGATGGTAGAGACCTGTCAGGAAGCGGAGGTGCCCTTCATGGTTCACGAAAACTGGAGATGGCAAAAGCCGATCCGGGCCACCAAGGAAAAGCTGGCATCGGGGGTCATCGGCAGACCTTTCCGGGCCCGAATCTCCTATTGCAACAGCTTCCCCGTCTTTGAGAACCAACCGTTTTTGGCCGAGCTCGAGCAGTTCATCATCGCCGACATGGGCTCCCATATCTTGGACGTGGCTCGCTTTCTGTTGGGAGAAGCGAAAAGTATCTACTGCCAAACGGCTACGGTACACGAGGGGATCGCAGGGGAGGACGTCGCCTCGATATCGATGGAGATGGAAGGGGGAATTCATTGCAACGTGGAACTGTCTTACGCCTCAAAGTTGGAACAGGACCGCTTCCCGGAGACCTACATTTTGATAGAAGGGGCGAAGGGCTCAATAAAACTGGCTCCGGACTACTGGTTAAGGACGACCACCGAAGAGGGCACTCACTCCAAGCGGCTTGAACCCCAACTATATGACTGGGCCGATCCGCAGTACAAATTGATCCATGCCTCCATAGTGGAGGCCAATAGAGATTTCTTGCACGCCCTGAAGGGGGCAAAGGAAGCGGAGACGAAGGGACAAGATAATCTGAAAACCGTGGAACTCGTCTACGGGGCCTACGAATCCGCCGAAAGGGGGGAAGTCTTGGAATTGTAGAAATTCACTCCCCTCTAAGGATCGGTCATTAAAGCGCCCTTTTGATCTCATCAATGGTCTTGAAGCTAGCTGCCCCTTCGCTTGCCCAATTGCCAACGTTGTAGATCTTCTCGTTATTCTCCTCGGAGACGTGGGCGGCGACCAGTTCGCCTGAGAAGATCGTATGATCTCCTGTATCCAGCGAACCTCTTTTCTTGCATTCGAAACAGGCCACTGAGTCTTCGATCAGGGGAACTTCCACCTGAGATGGGGGAGCGGTCTCTAACCCCGTCTCTTCGAACTTATTTACTTCTCTCCCCGACTTGGTACCGCAGTAGAGGACGTCCTCCTTTTGAGATTTTCCGGGGAAGGCCAACACGAATTCTTTCGAGTTTTCCAATAGCTCGTGAGTATAACGTTGGAAACCTATACTAACGGCCATCATGGTGGGATCGTGGGAGGTGAACATACACCAACCGGCAGGCATAGCGTCCGGCACCCCTTCTTCGTCCAGAGTTACGACCATCACCATCCACTCCGGATATTTACGATTTATCGCTCGATTTAGCTCTACCTCTTTCATGATATCACCCAAAAATTTGGATTTGTAAAAATAATGAGAAGAACTTCTCTCCATTGCACCCGCTTTAGGCTTTGTACTTTCTCCCCCTTGCCAGGATAATTATATCAAATTAGGAAAGAATTTATCCAACCGGGTAGTCCTGCCAATTGAGTGGCAAAAGGCCGGAATGAGAGATCGCTACGTCAGGGGGAGGTAATCGCTCCGTGAGAAGCGGGCCGAGACTCGCCCGCCTTCCTACTGTCAGTGACGACAACGGGGTGGTCAGTTTCCGTTTTACTCCCTATAATCTAAAAAGAGGAATCAATTTTATAAGATTTAGTCCAAATAGAGGTGTTAACGATGACCGAAGTGCTAAAAAAAGAACTACAACTTCCTTTCCAAGCTGCCGTAGAAAAAGTGGAAGAAGAAGTTTCCAAGAAGTTTTCTATCCTAATGGTCAAATCGATCGACGAGATTATCCGGAAAAAATTGGATCTGCCTGATTATCCCTTGAAATACACTACGATCTTGGCCTGCGGTCCCGATCTGGCCAAGATGGCCCTGGACGTATCGGTCGACATAGGGACGCTGATGCCCTGTTCATTTACCGTTTACGAAAAAGAGGGACGCGTTTTCGTCAGCCACATATCCATAATGAAGATCGGGGCGGAGTTGGGCTTGGGTGAAGAAGAGAAAATGAAACCCGTCATTGAAGAGACCGGTGAAAGAGTTGAGCAGGTATGGGAGAATATCTGAGAAGCAATTTCGTCATATCAGTTGCCGAACTTGTCAAAAACTAGCGGAGGTATAAAAATGGTAGACCGGATAGCAGCGGAAAAACTAAAGGAGAAGATGGATCGCGACGAAGATTTCTTTCTGATAGATACACGGCAGCCCTTCGACTTTCAGGGATGGCATATCAAGGACGCGATCAATTTCCCCTACATTCCTTCCGAGGGGTTTAACTCGGATAAATTTCGCTCTTTGGCCAATAGAGAAGGAATATCTGAAGAAGAGGAAATCTTAACGATCTGTGCCAAGGGGATAAGCTCCCATCAATTAGCGGAGAAACTGGAAGAAGAGGGCTATTCAAAGGCAAAGGCGGTCGATGGAGGGATGCAAGCCTGGAGCGGCGTCTACGACACGGTAAATATCTCCACAAAAAATGAAGACATTAAGATTACGCAGCTACAGAGAAGAGCCAAAGGCTGTCTGGGTTACCTGGTCGGATCCAAAAGCGGGGGGGAAGCGGCGGCCATAGACGTCTCTCGCTACACCCACAAATTCGTAGAAGCGGCCTCCGCCGCCGGCTTTAAGATCACGGCCGTTTTCGACACTCATATTCACGCCGATCATATATCCGGAGGCAGGAAGTTGGCCGATAAATTGGAGGTTCCCTATTTTCTGGGCAGCGAAGCACTGGAACGGACCGATGAACTGGACTTCCGCCCCGTGGATAGAAACCAGGTGGTGACCGTAGGTGGAGTGAAGATAAAGGCGATCCATACCCCCGGACACACCAGCGAAATGACCAGCTGGCTGATCGAGGACGAGGCGCTGATCAGCGGCGATTCTCTATTCGTGGACTCCGTCGGCCGAACTGAACTGGAGTTTCAAGAAGAGGGGGGCAAACGGGGAGCGCGCCTGCAGTACGATTCGCTAAAAAACAGAGTCATGTCGCTACCGGATACCGTCAAAGTGCTGCCCGGCCATTTCTCCCTCGCAGATAGCGGAGAGACCCCCGGCGTTACGCCAGGTACGCCCATCTTCTCCACCATCGGCAACCTGAGGGGAAGTAACGAAGCATTGAAGATGGGAGAGGAAGAATTCATCGCCTTTCTGACGGGCAAGCTCCCCACCAAGCCACCCAACTACGAAGAGATAATCGAGCTCAATTTGGGGGAGGCAGAAGCTGAAGAAGAAAAAGCCATCGAGTTGGAGCTTGGTCCCAACAGATGTGCGGCGACTGAAGAGAGCATGACCGCTTGAAGTAGACTTAAATTTTCACCCCTCGTGTTGCTAAGTTTTCTATTTACGCTAAATTTGCCATTTGAACTTCTTCGAGAATCCCAAGGCGAAGAACTTCGCCCTTCGTCAGCGTCTGACTGTCGGACAACATTATTAGTCACGCTTAGAGAGGAAACTCGTA
>Ga0207797_1002340_pt1 | contig 13167 bp, 14 predicted proteins | sample PRCRCaboRojoPR_6_FD_187275 | JGI IMG/M metagenome (GOLD analysis project Ga0207797, IMG submission 187275) | Marine sediment microbial community from Cabo Rojo, Puerto Rico - PR CR 10% Liquid 1 (SPAdes) | ecosystem: Environmental > Aquatic > Marine > Coastal > Sediment | place: Cabo Rojo, Puerto... | reverse complement strand
CGCCTCAGGCCACCTCACCGCCCAGGTAGGCCTTCTGCATCATCTCGTTGCCGAGGAGGTTCGCGGCCGTGTCCGCGAGGACAATGGAGCCGGTCTGGAGGACGTAGCCCCGGTCGGCGATGGAGAGCGCCATGCTGGCGTTCTGCTCCACCACGAGCACGGCTGTTCCCCGGCGGTTCACGTCCTGGATGAGGTCGAACTGCTGGTCCACGAGCAGGGGCGCCAGGCCCATGGAGGGCTCGTCCATGAGGAGGACCCGGGGGTTGCTCAGGAGCGCCCGGGCCATGGCGAGCATCTGCTGTTCGCCGCCGCTCAGGGTCATGCCCGGGTTGTGAAGCCGGGCCTTGAGCGCCGGGAAGAGCTCCAGCATGCGTTCGATGTCCCGCTGGACGCCGTCGGCGTCCTTGCGGAGAAACGCCCCCATCTCCATGTTCTCCAGGACCGAGAGCCGCGGGAAGATCCGGCGGTTCTCCGGGACGATGGCCACGCCCCGGGCGATGATCTGCTTGGTGGCCATGGCGTCGATGCGCTCGCCGTCGAGGCGCACCTCCCCGCGCTTGATGTGGCAGACGCCGAGGATGGTCTTGAGGGTCGTGGACTTGCCCGAGGCGTTGCCCCCGAGAAGACAGACGAGCTCCCCGTCGCGGACCTCCAGATGGATGTCGTACAGGGCCTGGATGTTTCCGTAGAAGGTGTCCACCCCCACAAGCTCCAGGATGGGGCGCCGGGTGCCTGCCGTTTCTCTCTGGCGTTCCGTTTCCATACCTATTATGCCTGCTCGGGTTCCTCGGTCTGCGTCTTCTTCCGGCCCAGGTAGGCCTCGATGACCCGCTCGTCGCCCGCCACCTCGTCGTAGGTGCCCTCGGCGATCTTCCGGCCGTAGTCCAGGGCGATCACCCGGTCCGAGATGGTCTTGACCAGGTTGAGCTTGTGCTCGATCAGGAGGATGGTGTAGCCGTGGACGTCCCGCAGCTCCTTGATGAAGCCGGTGATCTCCAGGGTCTCCTGGGGGTTCATGCCCGCCGAGGGCTCGTCCAGCATGAGGACCTTGGCGTCCGTGGCCAGGGCCCGGGCGATCTCCAGCCGCCTGCGGTTGGCGTAGGAGAGGAACTGGGCCTCCTGGTCGAACCGGTACCCGGTGAGCCGCGCCCCGAAGAGTGCGAGGATCTCCCGCACCCGCTCCTCGGTCTCGGCCTCCTCCCGCTTGAACCGCGGGAGGTGGAACAGGATGGAGAGCACCCCGGCCCGGGTGCGGCAGAACTGCCCCACCTTGGCGTTGTCCAGGACGGTCATCTTCGTGAAGAGCCGGAGGTTCTGGAAGGTGCGCGCGATACCAGCCCGGGCCACCTGGTGGGGCTTGAGCCCGTTGATCCCCCGCCCTTCGTACCGGATCGCGCCTTCCGTGGGCGGGTAGATCCCGGAGATCATGTTGAAGACCGTGGACTTGCCCGCGCCGTTGGGACCGATGACGCTCAGGATCTCCCGCTCCCGCAGCCGGAGGTCCAGGTCCTGGACCGCGGTGAGCCCGCCGAAGGCCATGGTGACCCGTTCGAGCTCCAGCACCACGCGGTGTCCGGCGGAGTGGAGGGGGCTGGTTTCGTCCTCCTTCCGCTCCTCTCCGTAGTACAGGTCGGTGGACGCCCGCAGCACGCCGGTCTCGTCCTTGTCCGGCCGGCGCTGCCCCTTCACCAGGAACCGGACCGAGCCGAGCAGGCCCTGGGGCCGGATGGCCATGAGCACCACCAGGATGAGGCCGTAGGACATCATCCGGTAGGCCCCGTACTCCCGGAGGAACTCGGGCAGGACGGTCAGGAGGACGGCGCCGAGGATCACGCCGGGGATGTTGCCGAGGCCCCCCAGGATCACCATGCAGTAGACGATCACCAGCTGGGGGAAGTCGAAGTTGTTGGGGAAGACCGAGTCCTGGAAGGAGGCGAAGATCGCGCCGGTGGCCCCCGCCACGAAGGCGCCCCCCGCGAAGGCCTTGAGCTTCATCCAGGTGGTGCTCACGCCCAGGGCCTCGGCCGCCAGCTCGTCCTCCCGGATGGCCTCCCACCCGCGGCCGAAGCGGGACTTCTTCAGACGCCAGCTGGCGACGATGGCCAGGAGCGCCGCGCCCCAGATGAGGTAGCTGTAGGCCACCGGCGACATGAGCCGCCAGCCGAGGATCACGATGGGGTCGAAGCCGAAGATGCCGTTCACGCCGCCGGTGATGTTTACGGGCTGGTCCAGGTTGAGGAGCAGGAGCTTGAAGATCTGGGCAAAGGCCAGGGTCACGATGGCCAGGTAGTCCCCGCTCAGCCGGATGCTGGTGGAGCCCAGGGCCAGGCCGAACCCCATGGTGATGAAGGCGGCCGCGGGAAGGGCGATCAGAAACGGCAAGTGCACGTCGAACTGGGCCGAGGAGACCAGGGCGAAGGTGTAGGCCCCGATGCCGAAAAAGGCCACGTAGGAGAGATCCAGGAGGCCGGTGAAGCCCGCCACCACGTTGAGCCCCAGGGCCAGCATGACGTAGACGCCCGTCATGCTGTAGATGCGGAGCCAGTAGTTGTCGGGCATGACGTGGGGAAGGGCGATCAGCAGGCCGACCGCCGCCGCGTAGAACGTGACGCGGTGGCTGCGCCGGGTTCCCCACTCCAGGAAGACGTTGGCCATCACACCTTCTCGCGCATCGGTTCGCCCAGCAGCCCGCTCGGCTTGAAGATGAGCACCACGATCAGCACGGCGAACGCCACCACGTCCTTGTAGGCCGAGGGGAAGAGACTGGTGGCCAGGGCCTCGAGGAGCCCCAGGATGATCCCGCCCAGCATGGCCCCGAAGATGTTGCCGATTCCGCCCAGGACCGCGGCGGTGAACCCCTTGATTCCGGCCTGGAACCCGACGTAGTAGTCCACCTGGGTGAAGAGCATTCCCACCAGCGTGCCGGCCGCGCCTCCCAAGGCCGATCCGATCAGGAACACCATCACGATGATCCGGTCGGTGTCGATGCCCATGAAGTTGGCCGCCTCGATGTCCTGGGCGGTGGCGCGCATGGCCTTGCCCATCTTGGTCTTCTTGACCACGTAAGTGAGGACCCCCATGAACAGGAAGCTGACCGAGATCACCAGCCCCCGCATGAAGGAGAAGACCACCCCCCCGACCTCGATGACCCGCAGGCCTTCGGGAATCAGGGCCGAGACGTGAAAGAAGCGGGGCTTGGCCCCCTGGAAGTTCAACACCAGGTTCTGCAGGAAGATGGAGACGCCCAAGGCGCTCAGGAGGGCGTTCATTCGGGGGGCCTGCCGGAGCGGACGGTAGGCGAACCGCTCCGAGAGCACCCCCACCAGGCCGGAGACCGCCATGGCCCCCACGATCATCAGGGCGATCACCAGGGCGGCGTGCATCACCAGCCGGTTCCCCGAGCTGAGCAGGTGCAGGACCCACCAGCCGGCGAACCCGCCGATCATGTAGATCTCGCCGTGGGCGAAGTTCAGCATGAACAGGATGCCGTACACCATGGTGTAGCCGATGGCGATGAGCGCGTACACCCCGCCCAGGGTGAGACCGTTGATGAGCTGCTGGGGCAGCTGGGAGAGGATGTCCATAGGGTCGGACCAGCCGAAGCGAAGAGCGCCGGGGGCGGCGGTGCGAGATCGGAGAACCCCGGCCGGGGTCCGGCCGGGGTTCTGATTTCAGGATCCTACATGTTGCCGCTCATGACGCCGACCTGCTTGAAGTCGCCGTCCACCACCTTGAAGAAGTAGGTGGCCCCGCCGGCGAGGTCCCCCTTTTTGTTGAAGGTGATGGGAAAGCCGAGGATGCCCTCGTAGCCGTCGATCCGGTGGAGCTCCTCGATGACCTCCTTGCGGGTGATGTCGCCGTCCTCGGCCGCCCGGTTCATGGCCAGGAGCAGGATGTTCATGGCCTCGTAAGCCGGGGGGCCGAACCCGCTGATGCTGCCGTACTGCTTCTCGTACTTCTCGATGTAGCCCTTGGCCTCGGGGATGGCGTAGATGTCCGGGGAGAAGTGGTAGATGTAGGCCCCCTCGGCCGCTCCCTCGGCCGCCTCGATGAAGTCCTTCTTGTCCCGGCCTCCCTCGGTGGCGAAGTAGTGGGCGTCGATGCCGAACTCCTTCATCTGCCGCACGGCGATGGCGTGGTCCGGGGCCGCCGTGGCCATGAAGAACAAAACGTCCGGGTCGTAGGACTTCACCTTGGTCATCACCGCGGAGTAGTCCTTGGCCCCGCCCACGATGGTGTCCTGCATGATGTCCGTGACGCCGAGCTCCTTCAGGGCCTTGATGGTCTGGGTGGCCAGGTTCACGGTGTAGGCCACCTTCTCGTTCAGGATGGCCACCTTCTCGGCGCCGAGCTCCTCGACGATGTAGCGGGCGCAGTTGGGGCCGTGGGCGTCGTTCCGCGCGTTCACGCGGAAGAAGTGGGTGTAGCCCTGCTCGGTGAGCTCCGGCTTGGACGCGGCCGTGGTGATGCAGGCCAGGTCGTTGGTGCCGTAGATCTTGAGGGTGGCCTGGGCGGTGTGGCTCATGGGAGGGCCGATGACGCCGTACATCAGGTCGTCCGCGACGAACTTGTGGGCCACGTTCACGGCCTGGGCCGGGTCCATGGCATCGTCCCCCATGACGTGCTCGATCTTGGCCCCCTGGATGCCGCCCTTGGCGTTCCACTCGTCCACGGCGATCTGGGCCGAGTTGAAGATCTCCATGCAGGGCGCGGCGGCGTCCCCGGTGAAGGCCCCGGCGTCGCCCACGTGGATGCTGTCCTTCACGTCATCGGCCGTCGCCGTTCCGACGAAGAACGGCAGAACGGCCATCAGGGTAAACATCACGGCAAACGTTCTCTTCATCATGGTCTCCCTCCCCGGTTTCCGCCGGTCGCGGCACGCCCTGCGAGAAAGGGCAGGCCTTCCCGGTCCGGAAAACCCGCTCGTGCCCGCGGCCCTTTCGGGCCGGGCACTTGTCGCGTTGATGTGTACGGATGAGTGTCCTGAAACGCTTCCAACCGGCTCCGGCGCGACCGGTTCGGCCGCGTGTCGTGCCGATGCCTACCCTTCCTTGGACGGCGGGGAGCCGTCGGGTCCCCAGCCGCGCAGCTCGTAGTACTCCTTGACCATCTTCTTCACCGGCACCACCTGGCCCTTGGAGGGGCCCTCCTCAAGCGGTTCGTCGGTGAACCGGTAGGGCAGGGTGTCCATGGAGGCGTCGATGCCCAGGTCGATGTTCAAGCGGCGGTCGGCGTCGATGATGCCCCGAAGGCTCTTGGTCATGCGGTCGGGGGTGAAGTCGAGCCCCGTTCCCGCCTGGAGGAGCCGGGCTGCGAACTCGAAGTCCAGCACGTCCATGGACAGGCCGATGTTCTTGCACATGGTCATGCAGTCCGTGAGGAGGGCCTGTCGCTCGGTGTGCTCCACCAGGACGGCCTTGCCGTTGTTGGAGAGACGGTCCGCGATGTCCCGGACGCCCCAGCGTCGCTCGGCCTCGTCGTAACGCCCGGTCAGCTCGAAAAACGGCTCGGCCCTGAGATGGTCACCGCCCCGGGAGGCGATGGCGTAAGTCAGACCGAAGGCCTTGATGCCCCGGGGGTCGCCGCAGATCACGTCGAGCCCCTTGACGTGCAGGGCCCACTTCTCGGTGCCGCGGCCGAAGCGCTGTGCCAGGGAGCGCGTCCCTTCGGCGAAGGCGTCCCCGATGCCTTCGCGCCGGACGATCATGTCGAGGACCTTCTCCACAGTTTCCTTGTTGCCCCAGGTAAAGTCAAGCCCGTCCACGTCCTCGGGACCCAGGAGCCCCCGCTGGAAGCACTCCATGGTCCATCCGATGGTCTCCCCGCTGCTGAGGGAGTCCATGCCCATGCGGTTGAGGAAGGAGGCCATGCGCAGGGCGAAGCGCAGGTCGTCCACCCCGATGCGGGAGGTGTAGCTGCACAGGGTCTCGAACTCCGGCCCCTCGGCCTCCCCCTCGGGGGTGACGTAGTACCGGGAGCAGTGGACGTTGCAGTTGAAGCAGCTCTTGTTCTTGACCTTGTGGGTCGCGGCCAGGGTCTCGCCGCTGACCCGGTCCACGTAGTCGCAGACGCCCTTCTGGAAGTGGTTCGTGGGGAGGATCCCGATGCCGTTGAGCGCGTTCATGAGGAGGGGGGATCCCAGATCGTGGCGTTTCTGCCACTCGGGGTGATCCAGGATGCGGCGGTCCAGCTCCCTGGAAAGGTCCAGAAAGGCCAGGGAATCGGCCATGGTGACCACGTTCGTCCCCCGCACGGCCACGGCCTTGAGCTGCTTGGAGCCGAAGAGGCACCCCATGCCCGTTCGGCCGCACATGCGCCCGTTGTTGCAGGCCACGGTGGCGAACTTGACCAGGTTCTCCCCGGCGGGCCCGATGGCGGCCACCTGGAAGGCATTGTCCCCGAGCTCTTTGCGGATGGCGGACGTGGCCTGCCACAGGTCCGTGCCCCAGAGGTGGGAGGCGTCCCGGATCTCCACCCGGTCGTCCGCGATCACCAGGTAGCAGGGTGTCTCGGAGCGTCCCGTGATCACCAGCTGGTCGTACCCCGCCTGCTTCAGCTCCGGGCCGAAGAACCCCCCGGCCGCCGAGTCCCCCAGGATCCCCGTGAGGGGGGACCGGCCCGAGATGGTCATGTAGGCCGACGAGCTGAGAAGGGATCCGGTGAGGGGGCCCACCCCGATGAGGAGCATGTTCTCCGGGCCGAGAGGATCCACGTCCCGCGGGAGCTCGTCGTGGAGCCTCCACGAGTTGAGGCCCCTTCCTCCGATCGCCTTCCTCAGGTAGGCGGGATCGCTCTTCTCCCGAACCGTTGATCCGCGGCTCAGGTCCACGCGCAGGATGTGTCCGCCGTAGCCGTACAGCATGTCTTACTCTCCTACCGAGGCCTTCCAGGCCTCCCGCAGCTCCCGGGTCCGGTCCAGGGCGAAGCGCACGCGCTTTTCCTCCGGGTCCAGGCCCCGGCTCTCCTTCTTGAAGGAGGCGAGGCTCACGGTCTCGGTCTCCCCGGGCACGTACTCGACGGCGCCCATGTTGCACTGGGCCACGCAGCGGGGGTCGCCCCCGCACAGGTCGCACACGTAGGGGAGGTCGTTGTGGAGCTCGATGGCGCCGATGGGGCAGAGGGTCTCGCAGGTGCCGCAGGCGGTGCACAGGGTGGGCGAGGCCACGATCTGCCCCAGAGGTCCCACCTCCAGGGCCGACTCGGGGCAGCGCGTGCAGTAACGCTCCTTGCACTGCCGGCAGATCACCGGGTAGTCGATCCCGAGCCGCTCGATCTTCACCACCTTTACGCGGGAGCGGCTGCGCCCCACCGCTCCGGAGTGAAAGAATGAGCAGTTGACCTGGCAGCGCTCGCAGCCGGAGCAGAGCTCCGGGTGGATCACGATCATGATTCATCGATCCTTTCGATGCGGTAGTGCACCTTGCCCTTGGGGTCGGGACAGCAGAAGAGGTTCACCTTGCTGGTCCAGTCGCCTCTCTCGCCGCCCCCGGAACGCTGGAGCAGCGGGAAGATGGGCATCATGCTCTGGAGGGCGAACATGCAGACGTGCTTGCCGTCCGGGATCCGGATCTTGCCCCCCTCGACCGTGAAGCTGTCGCCCACCAGCATGGGCTGGTTGCAGTACCCCTCGATGTGCTCGACCGTCACCTTGAGATGCATCACGGGAGCCTCGCGGCGTGTGGGTTGGACTTGCGGATGGGTTGAAAAAAAACTACCATTCTTGTGGTATATATAGCAAGAACATTTTACTATATCTAAAATGACCGAACTTCGCGGGCGCCGGCGTTCCCGGGAGACGGGGCCCGGTGTGCAGCTCGGCACGGGGCGTCTGGACCCGATGCGGGTCGCTCTCTGCGCACGCCTTTCGATATAGTTGAAGTTCGCTTTCAGAGGAGTGGGCCATGAAGCAGCGGGGAAAGGCGGACGACCTTCGGCTGGGGGAAGGCGTGCGGCAGGTGCGAAAGGAGCGGCGGATCTCCCTGGAGCAGCTGGCGGCCGGGACAGAGCTGAGCGTGGGCTTCCTGAGCCAGTTCGAGTGCGGCAAGGCCAACATCTCCGTGGAGAACCTGAAGAAGATCACGGATTTTCTCGACATCGACATGGTGCGTCTCTTCGAGGTGAACGGCGGGCGAATGCTGGGCACGATCACCCGGAAGGGAGAAGGCATGCCCTTCACCGTGGAGGCGTCCACGGCCTACTGCGAGGCCCTCGTCCGCAAGAGCAGCTCCAACCTCCAGGCCACCCTCTACGTCAACCCACCCGGGGAAGGACGCAAGGTCCCCATGGCGCACGTGGGGGACGAGTTGGTCTACGTCATCCGCGGCGAGGTCCTGTTCTCCCTGAACGATCAGCAGTATCACCTGCACGAAGGGGACGTCATGCACTACCGGAGCGAGGCCCTCCACAGCTGGGTGAACCCGGGCAGGTGGGAGTGCGTGCTGCTCATCGTGAACTCCCCGCCCAACTGGTAGCTTCCCGCCGGGAAAGGGCCCCCGGCCGAGCTAACGCTCGACGGCCCTGCAGCGGAGCCCCTGTGAACGCAGCTCGACGCACACCTCCTCGGCCCCGGGCTCGGTGTAGAACGCCCCGGCATAGAGGCGGCGCGTGCCGTCGGGAGCCTCGATCGTGTAAGGGCACCATCCGAGGGAGCGCACCCGCTCCTCGAGCGTTTCGGCCTCGGCTCCGGCCCGAAAGACCCCGACCAGGGCGGCGAAGCGTGTGGGCTTCACAAGAGCGTCCTCGAGGCCTTCTCCCTCGAGGTGGGATGAAGCCGCGGCCTTCGACGGGAAGTGTCCAGTGAAGACCCGGTACCAGACACCTTTTTCCTCCAGGTCCACCCGCACCCAGTAGGCCGGTATGCCTTGTTCTGCGTAGACCTCCAGAGCCTGATCGGCCCTGTCCCGGGCCTTGAAAGAGGCAAGGAGCACGCTCCACGGGTAACGCGTTTCGGCGGGCCGGAGATCGGGAGCCGGGCTCCCGGGCGGGGCGTCGGTTCTCGGATGCTCATCCACCGCCCGGGGCGCGGCGGCCGTTTCAGGCCCGAACCCGGGGCCGGGCGACGCTTCCGGCGAGGGAGGCGCGGGCGGTTCGGCCGCCCCCGGAACCGCCGGACCCGCAGCTTCCTCCGGGGACGGGGGAGGGGAGGTTTCGCTGGTGGGAGCGCCGGGCTGGGGATTCGGGCCGGGGGAGGGCGAGGTCGGGGGGGCGCCGCGTTCGGGGGCCAGGTGCGGTGTGAGGTCCACAAGGCCCAGGACGAGGATCCCTGCGGCGGTCACGGCGATCAGGAGCCCGGTCAGCATGTGCCTTGCTCGAGCCATCTCGTCCCTTCCCGCTGATCCCGCCTTTCAATCCACAAGCATGAGACAGTAGATGTTCTGGGTCTCGCTTTTCTCCCTGAGGGGCTCGATGAAGAAGCCGCTGTTTCTGGCGGTCCGGTACACGTCGATGCCGCAGGCCTCCATGGAGGGGCGCGCCCGGAAACCGAGCTGGCAGGGCTCCCCGTTCAGCTTCCCGCACTCCCGGCAGAGGTGACAGGGGCCCGACAGGAAGACGAACGCCTTGTAGTACCCCTTCTTGAACAGCTCTCCCTCCAGCGTGACCAGTGTATCATACAACCGGTGCCGCCGCTCTCTTCTCGACCCGTCGGGTCTGCTCGGAGCCTCCAGGTGAAACAGGATGGCCCGCTGATATCCGTCCAGGATGGCCCGCGTCTGCTCCGGGGTCGGGGTGTCCGGAGGACAGCCATAGGACCGTCCGTAGCCGGGACATCCGAACTGGCACTTGAGCCGGACCCAGGGAGCGGTCACCACCGTGGAAGGGTTGATCACCCGGGCGTGGGTGGCGCCCCCTCTGTCGACCGCGCGCGCAGCGCAGCGTTCGATGGACGGGTCGTTCATGTCTTTCCGGGCCTCCCGATACGGCCCGTGCTGAAAAAAGCCCGAAGCTTCGAGATCTGACTCTGAAGTCTCATGGCGATCGCGTTTCCAAGAGCGGGTGAGCGGGTTCTTGCGCATCCGTCAATGCCGGCTGACCCGCACGGGGCCCTCGTCCTTCCGCCGCATGGCTTCGAGGAGAATCCCCTGAAGGTCTCCTTCGATCCTCTTTTCCGTCTTCGCGCAGCTGTTTTGAATGGAAAAGCTGACCTCTTCCCAGGAGAGGATCTCGTATGCCGCGTCCAGACCGGTGAGGCTGCTGATCCGTGCGTCGAGCAGCTCGCCTCTTCGGAAAAACAGGACGCCTCTCTCTCCGGAGCCCCGGTCCGTCACCCGAATGGTGCAGGTTTTCTCCTCGGCCTCGACCAGCTGCACGAAGGCACCGATGGCGAAACCGTGAAGCGCCCCTCCTTCGGATTCCCTGCGCCACGTTGCCATCATTCTCCGGGCCAGGTCCTCGATCAGGAAAGGCTTTTGGATGTATGCCACCGCTCCGTTCCTCTCGGCCTGCTGCTCCAGGTGCGTCGTGCCGAACCCTGTCATGACAATGACGGGAATGTCCGGGTAGTGCTCGTTGATGTGGGCCAGGAGACCGAAACCGTCCATCCGGGGCATCTTGAGGTCGGTCAGCACCAGGGAGACCGGGGTTCGTCGAAGCGTCTCCACGGCCGCCTCGCCGTCCTCCGCGGTGATGACGGAGAAGGTCTCCGCGTAGCTCTCCAGCCCTTCGCTGCTCATGAGGAGCAGATCGGGATCGTCGTCCACGATGAGTACGTTTCGAGTCTCGTCTTGCGCCATTCGCCCAGCTCCACCGGGTGTGGGGCAACCTGCCGATTGCGTCGAGGATGGGTCGGGTCCCCGCTCGGGGTTCCTGCCTGCCGACCTCCCACATGATGCAAAAAAGGTGCCGATCCCGTCGTCAAGCCCGTTTCGTCATTCTGGCCTCGATCTCGCCTTTCCTCTGCCGAATGCGGGGATCCGGGAAGCCCACGGCCTCGATCATCGAGACGGCCTGCCCGCGGCTGTATCCCCTTCCGGGGTCGACCTTGGCGAAGATCAGGAAGAGGCCGTACAGCCTCCACTCCCCAGAAGCGAAGGAGCCCTTCCATTTCTGCACATCGATCTGCGAAGAGACCCTGGCCTGGTTGTAGATCCAGACATCGCCGCCCGGTTTCAGGACACGATGGCTCTCCCTCAGGACCCGGACCGGATCTCTCAAGATGTGCGGCGTGCCCGTGCTGATGGCCCTGTCGCGGGTGCCCTCGAGCCATCTCAACCCGGCGGCGTCTCCGACCTCGAGCCGTGCCCTCCCGCTCACCCGGGCGCTCGCTGCATTGCGCCTCGCAAACTCGATGAGGCGCCTGCTCGGATCAACGCCGTCCACCCGGACCCGCACTTCTCCATCGCTCCTCTCGTGTCGTCACGGTGGGTTCGGTCCGTCCATGGAGCGTTCAGCCCCACGCCCCGCGCGTTTGAGGCTGGGGGATCATGCAGGACATGAGCCTCTCGATGTAGCGGTCGAACCCGCCCGGGTGGCCCTGTTCCAGCTTTTGGATTTCGGGCAGGACGTCTTTCACGACCTTCTCGTCCTGGACCACCTCGACGGGGTGGTTCATCGAGCTGGTCCGCCGGATCAGGGAGTAGACCCTTTTCTGCTCAGGGCTGAGGGCGAGAAACCGGTCGAGCTCGGCGAGCATCTCGTCCCTGCTCTCGTCCAGGTACCCGTTTACCTCCATGAGGAGGTTGGGGCTGTAGTCCCCGCAGGAGAGGTAGCTGTGGATCCCGTCCAGGCTTGCGACGAGGAGCCGGATCTCGGCGACGATCTCCTCGTCGTTCATGGGTACGAACGTGCCTTCGTCCACCATCTCCCTCATGGGAGACCGGGGGTGGAGCGCAAAGGTGCGGACCCGGATGAAGTCCGGTTCGACCCGGTTGAGAAGGCGCGCGGTCTCCCGGGCGTGCTCATCGCTCAGCTCGCGGCCGCCGACGCCGGGCATGATGTACTCGGAGAGCGAGATGCCGGCCGACATCACCTTCCGGCCCCCTTCGACGATGTCCTGGGGCGTGATCCCCTTTCTGATCATCGCGAGCACCCGCTCGGAACCGCTCTCCAGGCCCGTGTGAATCCTGGTGAGCCCCGCTTCCCTCAGCTGGACGAGCTCCTCTACGCTCCTGCGCTTCAGGGTGGTCGCCCGTGCGTAGGTCGTGACCCGCTCGAGAGCGGGAAACCGGAGCTTGATGTGCCGGAGGATCTCGAGGACCCGCTCCGTCTTCAGGATCAGGCTGTCGGCGTCTTGGAGAAACGCGGTTTTGACCACCTGCGCGCGGCCCCCGCGCTCCTCGGCCATGGCATCGATGTCGGCCTTGACCTCCTCCACGCTGCGTTTCGAGAAGTTCACGCCCTTGTAGGCCGGGCAGAAGAGACACCGGTTCCAGGGACAGTTCCTGGTGACCCGTACGAGGAGGCTTCCGGCCTCGCTCGGCGGCCGGATGACGCCCTGTTCATACATGAAGGATCTCCATCGGTTCACCTTCCCGGGCCGATCAGGGGCAACTGCTTGTCGATGCGGAAGTAGACCAGGAACTCGGCCTCCTTTTGCCCCTCCTCGTCCTCTGCATAGAGTCGCCTGCGGAGCCGATCGATCTTTTCGGCATCCTGCTCCTCCCCCACCTTGGTCAGGAAGAAGCGTTTCCCCTTGTACCCCGGCCCTTCCTCCTTGAAGAGGTAGGCCGCCTTGGGGTTGGACTGCAGGTTGTGGTGGGACAGGCGGTCACGCATGATCAGGGCGAGCGTACCGTCCTCCATGACGTGAGGCCGCGCGTAGACGGCGGCGTCCACGTTCCCGTCGCCGTCCGCCGTGGACAGGACGCCCAACCCCTTCGTGCCTTCAAAGTAGCTCTTGAGATCCATGTTCCGACTCCTTCTCCGAGTCTCCCAGGAGGTGTGAGTGTGGCGTGGTGCCATCGAACCCGCTTCTGCCGCTCGAGTACAGGATACGTCTGTCCTGCCTCGTGCGTCAATCCGGAATGGCCCGGGCGATGTCGCAGCCCCCGGCGATCTCCCGAACGTGGGCCAATGGTCCCTCGGGGGGGGAGGACCCGGCTGAACCGGCAGGGTCCGGATTCCTGAAAAGGATGACGGCTCTCTCCCGATCGGCGATGAGGTTTGACGGATTCGCAAAAACCCGCTCACTCGCCGCTGGAAACGCTATAACCTCTAGATATTCCTAGGGCA
>Ga0207797_1002339_pt1 | contig 13167 bp, 14 predicted proteins | sample PRCRCaboRojoPR_6_FD_187275 | JGI IMG/M metagenome (GOLD analysis project Ga0207797, IMG submission 187275) | Marine sediment microbial community from Cabo Rojo, Puerto Rico - PR CR 10% Liquid 1 (SPAdes) | ecosystem: Environmental > Aquatic > Marine > Coastal > Sediment | place: Cabo Rojo, Puerto... | reverse complement strand
CCCAGGCGGTCCCCTCGATGCCGAGCACCCGGCGAACGCCGTCCGTGGCCATGTGGCTGGCCATTCTCGACGGGCCGGGGAAAAGACGACTTCGGTCCGTTACTCCCACTCGGTGTAGCCACAGCGGCCACAGTGCAGCCGGTCACCGTGGTCCGCCAGGAACGTGTCGCCACACCGCGGGCACATCTCCCGGTCCGTCGTGCCGTCCTCCGCGTAGAGTTCGTGACGGGCCATCTCAGGCCTCCTCGGCCTCGGCGGCGTCCTCGTCAGCCTCCTCCGCGGCCTCCTCGTCCGCCTCGGCCTCGCCGTCGTCGTCTTCGGCCGCTTCGTCCTCGTCCTCGCTCTCGGCCTCACCCTCGTCGGCCGCCTCGTCCTCGTCGGCGGGTTCGGCCTCGACCTCGCCGTCGGCGGTGATCTTGTTGCGCTGGAGCATGTGGTCCTGCTCGACGTCCTGGGCGTGCTCGGGCGTCTCGTAGACCTTCGCGTAGCCGACGGTCGTGCGCATGCCGAACTTCGTGTCCAGTTCGTGGACGACCACCTCGGCGGCGTCCTTGTTGAGCATCGCGGCGAGACTGTCCCGGACGGAGAGCCGGGAGGGGGTGGCCTCCTCGTGGGTCACCTCGAACCGGACGTCGGTCCGGTGTAACATCGGGTTCTCCTCTTCCTCGATGATGTCGATGTCCATGTTGGCTGTATCTCCCGTCGAACCGCGTAAAAGGATTTCGAGACGGCCGCCCGCGAGGGCGAGGCGCCCTCGTTCGCCGAAATCCGGCCCCCGGCCGCCGCCGTTAACCGTCTGCCGCCCGAGATTCGACCATGCGGAACCTGACCATCGGCAGCGTCTGGGGCATCCCCATCCGCCTCAACGTCTCGCTGCTCGTCTTCCTGCCGATCCTGGCCTGGCTGCTCGGGAGCGGCGAGCAGATCGGCGTCTACGTCGGCGTCATCAACGGCCTCTGGCCGGGCTCGCTCGACCCGGCCACGTTCCAGGTCGGCGCCCGGTCCTGGACGATCGGCCTTCTCGGCGCCGCGGGCCTGTTCGTCAGCGTCGCCGTCCACGAGCTCGGCCACGCCTGGGCGGCCCTGCGCTATGGCATCCGGACGGAGTCGATCACGCTGTGGCTGCTCGGCGGGCTCGCGAGCCTCGAGTCGATGCCCAAGGAGTGGAATCGGGAGCTGTGGATCGCGCTCGCCGGCCCGGCGACGAGCCTCCTCCTGGCCGGGCTCTTCGCCCTCGCCCTCCAGGCCGTCCCCGCCGGCGCGCCCGTGGTGATCTTCACGCTGGGCTTCCTCGCGGTCGTCAACGTCGTCCTCGCGGCCTTCAACCTCCTGCCGGCCTTCCCGATGGACGGCGGCCGCGTCCTCCGGGCACTCCTGGCCCGCAAGCGCCCCTACGCCAGCGCGACCCACGTGGCCGCCCGCGTGGGCACCCTCTTCGCCCTCGCCTTCGTCCTCCTGGGCGTCCTCTCCCTCCAGATCGTCCTCCTCCTCGTCGGCCTGTTCATCTACGTCGCGGCGACCTCGGAGTCCCGCACCGTCCTCACGGAGGAACTCCTCGAGGGGCTCACGGTCCGCATGCTCGCCACCACGGAGCCGTCGGTCGACGTCGACGAGCCCGCCTCGCAGCTACTCGACCGCCTGCTTTCGGCCCGCCGGACCGACCTCCTGGTCCGGGATGGCGAGGCGATCGTCGGCGTCGTCCGTGCCGGGGCACTCCGCCAGCTCGCGCCGGCCGAGTTCGAGTCCACCCCGGTGTCAGCGCTCGTCGCGACGGACCTCCCCCGGCTCGACGCCGACCTCGGGGCCTTCGACGCGCTGGTGGCGATGAACCAGGCAGGCGGCGACGTGGCCCTCGTCGAGGAGGCCGGCCGCGTCGTCGGTGCCATCTCGGCGGAGGACTTCGCGGCCGCCCTGGCGCTGCAGCGCGGCACCAGGGAGTTCTGAGCCGTCAGGCCGCGCCGGTGGCCCGGCCCAGTTCCGCGAGCAGGTGCGAGAGGTGCAGCCGATCGCTGGTCCCCTCGGCCATGTCCAGGTCGACCTCGCCGGCCAGCGCGTGGACGGCCGCGAGGCGGTCGCCGCTGTAGCGGGAGCGGGCCACGTCGAGGACGTCCGCGAGCACCTCCTCGCCGCTGTAGCCCTCCTCGACCAGCAACTCGTCGAGCGTCGAGCGCGCGTCGGTGAACTCGCCGGCCTCCGCGGCCGCGAGCATCTCGGCGACGCGCTCGTCGGCGTCGACGCTCTGGAGGGTCTCGTAGGCGGCGTTCATCGTGATCTCGTCGGCCCCGACCGCGGTCGCCTGGGCGCTCAGGATCGCGTTCCGGAGGTCCCCGCCGGCCGCGCCGGCGACGAACTCCAGGCCCTCCTCGTCGTATTCGACGCCCTCGGCCTCGGCGATCCCCCGGAGCACGTCGACGATCTCTCCCTGGGTCGGGGCCCGCACCGGGACGGGGAAGCCCCGCGAGCGGATCGCGGGGATCAGCGCCGCGGGCTGGCGGGTCGCGACGACGAACTGGGTCGTCTCGTGGTACCGCTCCATGATCCGGCGGAGCGCCTGCTGGAAGTCCTCGCGGGCCGCCTCGGCGTTGTCAAGCAGGACCGTCTTGAACGCACCGCTCGCCGGCTCGTAGCCGGCCATCTCCTTGAGGACGTGGCCGAGCATGGCCGTCTTCGACCAGTCGCGCTTGTACCGGTTGGCCTGGTCGCCGCTCCGGCGGTACTGCTTGGAGAACTCGGTCTGGCCCTGGAGGAACCGCGAAAAGCGGGGGTCATCGCGGATCTCGGATTTCGTCCGGTCGAAGAAGTCCGCGACGTTGATCTCCACCAGGTCCGCGTCGGGCTCGTCGTGGAGTTCCCGGGCCAGCGCGCGGACGGCGGCCGTCTTGCCGACGCCCTTCGGCCCGTGGACGACGAGGTTCATCGGCTCGGCGAGCGCCCGCTCCAGGTGGTCCCGGACCGACGGCTGGGGCAGGTCCCCGAGCGCCGGCGCGTGGCGGTCCGTCCAGAGGGGCGGCTCCATCGCCGCGGCCTAGGCGCGGCCGCCGTACAAACCTTCCCATCGCCCTCGCCACCGACCGGTCCCGGCCAGCCGCGACAGGAAGCCCTATCCGCCCGCGGCACCGAGGGACGGCAATGGAATCGCGGGCCCTCGACACCGAGGACGTCGCCGCCATCTACGACGAGCTCATCGAGGTCTACGAGCGCGAGTGGGACCGCCAGGACCACCGCAGCCTCCACCTGGCCTACTACGACGACGAGCACACCGAGCCCGCTGCGGCGTCGATCAACACGATGCGCGTCCTCGCGGAGGCCGCCGGCGTCGCCGAGGGCGACCGCGTCCTCAACGTGGGCTGTGGCGCGGGCGCGGACTCCGTCTACCTCGCCCGCGCCCACGGGGCTCGCGTCGACGGGGTGAACATCAGCGAGTCCCAGCTCGAACTGGCCCGCGAACACGCCCGCGAGGCGGGCGTCGCCGACCTGACGACCTTCCGCTACGACGACTTCCACGAGCTGGCGACCGTCGACGAGAACGCCGTCGACGTCTACTGGGGCCTCGAGGCCCTCTCGCACGCCGACGACCTGCCCGCGGCCCTGGCCGGGGCCCGCCGCGTCCTCGCCCCCGACGGCCGGCTGGCGCTGACGGACCTCTTCGTCCGCGGTGACCCCACTCCCGCCGAGCGCGAGGACCTGCGAACGCTCGAGGACGGCCTCGGCGTGCGGCTCGGCCCCGTCGACGACCTCCGGGACGGCCTCGCCGACCTCGGCTTCCGGGCCGTCGCGGTCCGCGACGCGACCGACGCCGTCGAGCCGGCGACGAAGCGCCGCTACAGCTTCTCCCGCGTCGCCGGCTACGCCGGGCCGCTCCTCCGGAAGATCGGCTTCTTCTCGGAGACCCAGGTGGCGGCCATCAACGCCTCGAAGCTGCTCCACGAACTCGTCACCGGCGGGACGCTCGGCTACGACGTCGTGACGGCCGACGCGCCGGCCGAGTGAGGCCCGCGCAATAACTTTGGATGTCGAAGTATTGGCGGAGCGGGCCGCACGCCCAATACTTCAGTTTTCGAAGTAACGGCGCGGGGCCGGTCGCGACCGGCGACCATTAAGGGCCCGCTGGCCGAACCCCGGCCCATGGCGCTGCGCAGCACCCCCGAGAGCGCGTTCGCGGCCGTGCCGGACTACGACTACGAGCCCCGCGCGGTGACCGTCGACGCGCCGGGTGACCCCGAGATGGCCTACGTCGACACCGCCCCCGACGGCGACGCCGCGGAGACGTTCCTCTGTCTCCACGGCGAGCCAACCTGGGGCTTCCTCTACCGGAAGATGATCCCCACGCTCGCCGAGCGCGGCCGCGTCGTGGTCCCGGACTTCCTCGGCTTCGGCCGCTCGGACAAGTACACCACCCGCGAGGAGTACGACTACCGGCTCCACTACGACGCCCTCGTGGACTTCGTCGAGACGCTCGACCTGACGGACGTCACGCTGATCGGCCAGGACTGGGGCGGCATCCTCGGCCTGCCCGTCGCCGTCAACCACCCCGAGCGGTTCGCCCGGCTCGTCCCGATGAACACCGACTGTCCCACCGGCGAGGCGGAGATGGCCGAGGAGTGGTACGAGTTCCGGGACTTCGTCGAGCGCGTCGACGAACTGCCGATCGCGATGCTGATCGACAACGCCACGGCGACCGAGCTGAGCGACGAGGTGCTGGGGGCCTACGAGGCGCCCTTCCCCGAGGAGGAACTCAAGGCGGGCGCCCGCGAGTGGCCCGACATGGTGCCCCGCGCGGACGGCGGCGACGGCGCCGAGATCACGAGCGCCGCCCGGGAGAAACTCGGCGAGTGGGACAAACCCGCGTTCGTCCTGTTCGGCGACGCCGACCCGATCACGCGGGGCGCTCGCGATCCGCTCCGGGAGCTCATCCCGACCGCGAGCGAGCAGCCCGACGTCTGGATCGAGGGCGCCATGCACTTCCTCCAGGAGGACGCCGGCGCGGAGATCGCCCGCGAGATCGTCGCCTTCGTGGACCGGACCTGACCGCTAGGCCGCCCCCTCCTCGGCGACCACGCCGGCCAGGGCACCGCCGATCCCGCCGAAGGCGACCGGGTACACGAGGCCGGCGACGACCAGCGCCCGCAGGAGGCTCGGCTGGACGTTGGCGTGCCGGAGCAACACCGCGAAGATCACTGCCATCGGGAGATAGCCGACGGCGACGGCCATTCCCCGGTTCAGCCCGTCCCGCGGCGTGGTGCTGCCCGCGGCCCACGCGAGGACGCCACCGGCGAGCAGCAGGAGCAGGGGTGGAACGAGGTAGAGGAACTCGACGCTGCCCATGGCGACCATGTCGACGGTCCCGCCCGGATACGTCGTCCCGACGAAGTGCCCGTCCAGGAACGCCCAGCCGGCGGCCTTCCAGCCCGGGACGAACCGGCCGCCGGCCTCGGCGAGCGGCCGGAAGGCGCGAGCGACGCGCCGGACAACACTCGCGGCCGTCAGGAACGCCACGAGGTACCCGGCGAGGAAGGCGACGACGCCGATCGCCGCGCCGCGGACGGCCGTCGCGCGGCGTCCACGGGGCCCGTTGGTCGTGGCGGCCATGCCGACCTGTTGGCTCGCCAACGACTTAAACGAGCCCATCGGTCGGTATTGAGCGAAAACAACAATACTATACCCGCCGATCCGGTAGGGACACCCATGCGCGCCGTCTACGCGACCGACCTGTCAGACGCCATCGACGCGGCCATCGAGTCCCGGATCTGCCTGGAGTGTCTCGGCCGCTACGGCGTCACCGAGATCGACCTGCTCACGGTCACCAGCCCCAACGTCACGACCGGCATGGGCGGCAACGTCTCCGAGCGCACGAAGGCCGGCCTGGCCCGGCAGCGGGAACTCCTCGAGGCCGAGGGTTTCGCCGTCGAGACGCACGTCGCCCGGGGCACGCCCCACCGCCGGATCAACGGCCTCGCCGAGCAGGTCGACGCCGACCTGCTCATCGTCGGTTCGCGGGGCAAGAGCCCGCTGCAGGAGCGGTTCATCGGCAGCACCGCGCGGAACGTCGCCCGGACCGCCGTCCGGCCCGTCCTGGTCCAGCGGATCGTCGAGGGCGAGGCGGCCCTCGCCGTCGCCAACGAGCACCTCTTCGAGCGAGTCTTGTACGCGACGGACTTTTCCGACAACGCCCGGGCGGCCTTCGAGCAGTTCGACCACCTCGCCGGGGCGACCCAGGAGGCGACGCTGCTCCACGTCATGCCGCCCGAACGCCGCCCCGACGGGGAGACCGTCGAGGACGCCCGGGACCGCCTCGAGCACCTCGCGGGCAAACTGTCGGACCTCGACATCGACGTGACCACCGCGGTCCGGGAGGGCGAGACCGTCGGCGAGATTCTCGGCGCCGAGGCCGAGTTCGACCCGACGTCGATCCTCGTGGGCTCGCGGGGCCGGAGCCGGATTCGTCGCCTCCTCCTCGGGAGCACCTCCGAGTCGATCGTCCGGCGGGCCGACAGCAACGTCCTGCTCGTCCCGCCGGCCGGCGGGCGCTGAATCCGCGGGCCCGTCGCGTCACACCCGGTGTCCGGGCGAGCGGCGCGTGTCGCAGTCCGAGGAGAGATCAACGCCTGTATATCCCCGTCTCGCGTCAGTACCACTCAGACGAGAGAGTATGGCCGAGGTCACCATCATCGGAAGCGGGAATCTGGGAAGTGCCCTCATCAAGGGGCTCTCGAGGAGTGGCGATCACCGCGTGACTGCCTACGACGTCGACCCGGACGCGCTCGAGGCCGTCGAACCCTACTGCGCGGAGACGACGACGGACCTCGCGGCCGCGACGGCGGCGGACGTCCTCGTGCTCGCCGTGAAGCCCGACGTCGTCGGGGCCGTCCTCGAGGAACTGGACCTGTCGCCCGACCAGACGCTGGTCACCGTCGCCGCGGGCGTCCCGACGGCCTTCGTCGAGGCGCGCACCGACGCGGCCGTCGTCCGGGTCATGCCGAACCTCGCGGCCGAAACCGGCGACATGGCCGCCGCCGTCGCGTGGGACGCGGTCGACGAGGACGTGCGGGCGATCCTCGAGGACCTCGGCGAGTTCGTCGAGATCGAGGAGGAGCTGATGGACGTGGCCACCGCGCTCAACGGGAGCGGCCCCGCGTTCGTCTTCTACTTCATCCAGGCGCTCGGGAACGCGGGCGTCGCGGAGGGGCTGGCGCCCGCGCAGGCGGAGACGCTGGCGGCCCAGACCGCCAAGGGCGCCGCCGAGACCGTCCTCCGCTCGGATCGGAGCGTCGACGAACTCATCGACGCCGTCTGCTCGCCCGGCGGGACGACCATCGAGGGGATGGAGGTCCTCTGGGACAGCGACTTCGAGGCGATCGTCGCCGAGGCGCTTGGCGCGGCGGCCGACCGGTCACGCGAGATGGCCGAGGAGTTCGAGCATGAGTGAGGTCGTCGAGGCCGACGCCATCGAGCGCGCCCGACGGCTGGCGGCGTCGGCCGAGCGCGTGGTCGTCAAGGCGGGGACCAACTCGCTGACGGACGCGGAGTCGAACCTCGACGACGCGAAACTGGACAAGCTGGTCGACGACGTCGTCTCGTTGCTCGACCGGGACAAGGACGTCATCCTCGTCTCATCGGGGGCGATCGGCGCCGGCAAGGGCCGCCTCGACAGGCCCGGCGACACCGTCGAGGAGGCCCAGGCCCTCTCGACGGTCGGCCAGAGCCTCCTGATGCGGCGCTACACCGAGAGTTTCGAGCGCTACGACCGGCAGGTCGCCCAGATCCTCCTGACCGAGGAGGACCTCGAGAACCCCGAGCGGTTCACCAACTTCCGGAACACCATCGAGATGCTCCTCGAGTGGGGCGTCGTGCCCATCATCAACGAGAACGACGCCGTGGCGACCGAGGAGATCCAGATCGGCGACAACGACATGCTCGCCGCGTCGGTCGGCATCGGCGTCGACGTCGACCTGCTCGTCGTGCTGACGGACGTCGGCGGCGTCTACACCGGCAATCCCAAGGAGGACCCCGGGGCCGAGCGCATCGAGGCGGTCGGACGGAACTACGCCGAGGTCGAGGCCATGATCGACGAGACGGCGACCGGCGAGTTCGGCGGCATCCGGACGAAGGTCCAAGGGGCCCGGGACGTAAGCGAGTACGGGAGCCCGGCGATCATCGCCGGGTCGGCCGAGCCTGACGTCCTGACGAGGATCGCCGACGGCGAACCGGTCGGCACGATCTTCGTCCCCACGAACGGAGCCACCAATGACTGAGCAATCGACGGAACGGAAAGTCTCGGCGGCACGGACGGCCGCGCTGGACCTGGCGACCCTCTCGAATGCCGAGCGCAACGCGGCCCTGGCGGCCATCGCCGACGCGATCGAGGCCAACGAGGAGGCGATCCTCGAGGCGAACGAGGCCGACGTCCGGGAAGCCGAGGCCATGCTCGAACGCGGCGAGTACAGCCGGGCCCTGGTCGACCGCCTCGAGCTCTCGGCATCGAAACTCGAGAGCATCGCCGAGATGGTCCGCAGCGTCGCGGCCCAGGCCGACCCCCTGGGCAAGACGCTCACGGCGAGACAGCTCGACGAGGGCCTCGAACTCTACAAGGTGACGGTGCCGATCGGCGTCATCGGGACGGTCTTCGAGTCCCGGCCCGACGCCCTCGTGCAGATCGCCGCCCTCAGCCTGAAGTCGGGCAACGCCGTCATCCTGAAGGGCGGCAGCGAGGCCAGCGAGTCCAATCGGGTGCTGTACGAGCTCATCCGGGACGCGACGGGGGCCGTCCCCGACGGCTGGGCCCAGCTCGTCGAGGCCCGCGAGGACGTCGACAGGATGCTCGGGATGGACGACTCGATCGACCTGCTCATGCCCCGCGGGAGTTCGGCGTTCGTCAGCTACATCCAGGACAACACGAGCATCCCCGTGCTCGGTCACACCGAGGGGGTCTGTCACGTCTACGTCGACAGCGAGGCCGACCTCGGGATGGCCGAGGACATCGCCTTCGACGCGAAGGTCCAGTACCCCGCCGTCTGCAACGCCGTGGAGACGCTGCTGGTCCACGAGGACGTGGCCGAGGCCTTCCTGCCGGGGATGGTCGACCGGTATCGGGAGGCCGGCGTCGAGCTACGGGGCGACGAGGCGACCAGGGCCGTCGTGGACGTCGCCGCGGCGACCGCCGAGGACTGGTCGACGGAATACGGCGACCTCGTCCTCTCGATCGCCACCGTCGACTCCGTCGAGGCCGCCATCGACCACGTCAACACCTACGGGTCGAAACACACCGACTCGATCGTGACCGAGGACGCAGCGCGGGCGAGCGCCTTCATGCGGCGGATCGACTCGGCCAGCGTCTTCCACAACGCCTCGACCCGCTTTGCCGACGGGTACCGGTTCGGCCTCGGCGCGGAGGTCGGCATCAGCACGGGCAAGACCCACGCCAGGGGGCCCGTCGGCCTCGAGGGACTGACCACCTACAAGTGGCACCTCGAGGGCAGCGGGCAACTCGTCGCCACCTACGCCGGCCCGGACGCCCGGCCCTTCACCCACCAGGAGTTCGAGGGCGAGTGGCACCCCGGCCACCTCTCGGAGGACTAGGGCCAGGGATCGCCGCCTGCCCGGGCGGGCCGCCACCGCCGAGGGGCCGGGACTTACAATCCACCGCGGCGAACGCCACCGTATGCGAGGCTTCCGGATCGGCTCGGCGTTCGGCATCCCGGTCAGGCTCAACTGGACCTTCCTCATCGTCCTCCCGGTCTTTGCCGCGTTCATCGCCTGGGACCTCGCCGGGCTGGTCATGGTGCTCAACGAGGCCCTCGGCGCGGGCATCGATCCCGAGCCGCTCACGACCGGACTGATGCCGTGGGGCCTGGGACTGGCCTCGGCGATCGGGCTGTTCGCCGGCGTCGTCCTCCACGAGTTCGGGCACTCGCTGGTCGCGTTGCGCTACGGCTACGAGATCGACTCGATCACCCTCTGGTTGCTCGGGGGCGTCGCCAGCTTCGCCGAGTTCCCGGAGGACTGGCGCCACGAGCTGGTGATCGCGATCGCCGGGCCCGCCGTCAGCGTCGCCATCGGCCTGGGCTCCTACGCGGCCTTCCTCTCGACGCCGCCGGGCATCGGCCCGGCCCGGTTCGTCTTTGGCTATCTCGCGATGCTCAACGTCATCCTGGCCGCCTTCAACCTGCTTCCGGGCTTTCCGATGGACGGCGGACGGATCCTCCGGGCGCTCCTCGCCCGCAACCAGCCCCACGCGCAGGCGACCCAGCAGGCGGCCACCGTCGGCAAACTGTTCGCCTTCTTCCTCGGCCTGCTCGGCCTGTTCAGTAACTGGTTTCTCATCCTGCTCGCCTTCTTCATCTACATCGCCGCCTCCAGCGAGGCCCAGCAGACCACCATCAAGGCCGCCTTCGAGGGCGTCCGCGTCCGGGACGTCATGACCCCCAGGGCGGCCCTCGAGACCGTCGCCGAGGACGCCCCGATTTCGGCTCTCCTCTCGCGGATGTTCACCGAGCGCCACGTCGGCTATCCGGTCGTTCGGGACGACGACCTCGTGGGCATGATCACGCTGGAGGACGCGGCCGCCGTCCGGGAGGTCGAACGCGACGCCTACAACGTCGCGGACGTCATGTCGACCGACGTGATGACGGTCACGCCCGACGCGGACGCGATGGAGGCCTTCCAGCGGATGCAACAATACGACGTGGGCCGATTGCCGGTCGTCGACGAGTCGGGGACCCTCGTCGGGCTCGTCTCCCGCACCGACCTGATGCGGGCGTTCAACGTCATCCGCGAGAGCGGCCAGTCCCGCCGGGCGCCCCAGCCGCCGACGGAAGCCCGTCCCCGCTGAGGCCGGCCACGGCCGCCCGCCCCGCCCGGCCCGTCGTTCCAGGGCGCTGAGAATCGACGCCCGGCTCATACCGACGAGGGTGCAAAGGGACGTATGTACGAACGCATTCTGGTCCCGACCGACGGGAGCGAGCACGCCGCCCGTGGCGTCGAGCGCGGCATGACCATCGCCGAAGAGAACGACGCACAGCTGCACGTCCTGTTCGTCGTCGACGAAACGGTCTATGGCTCGACGCCGGCGCTCAGCAGCTACGAGGCCTACCTCGAGAAGATCGCCGAGGACGCGGAGGACCTCGCGGCGGACATCGTCGAGGAGGCGACCGAACGCGGGATCGAATCCACGATGGCGGTGCTGCGGGGCGTCCCCCACGAGGAGATCCTGGCCTACACCGACGAGCACGACGTCGACCTGATCGTCATGGGCAAGCGCGGCGCGACGGGCATCGAGCCACCACACGTGGGCTCGGTCACCGATCGCGTCCTCGGGGCCGCCGAGGTGCCCGTGATTCCGGTGTAGGCGCTTCTCACTGCTGTTCGTCACGGGGTTGCTCGCGGGTCACTTCGTTCCCCGCTCGCAATATCGAGGTTCTCACTTCGTTCGAACCTCGCATGCGCCGGCCGGGAATTGAACCCGGGCTATGAGCTTGGGAAGCTCATGTCCTACCACTAGACCACCGGCGCTCGTTCACTGCGTTCACTCACCCCGAGCCCCACGTCGCTTTGCTCCGTGGGACACCGGCGCACTGCACTACACTCCCTCGCGCCCCACATTCTGCCGGCGGCCCACTTCAACGTAGCGCTTCCCGGAATCCCACGAACGTCCAGGGCGATCCCGCGATGGCGTGGCTATTTGAGCCCCCAGGTCAAATCCGCCGCCATGTCAGAGATTGCGCGGGCCGAGCGCCCACTCGACCTCTCGCTGTCGGACGCCGAACTCGAGCGCGTCCGGGACCACGTCACGGCGTTCGTTCGCGAGCAGACCGACGCCGCCGGCGTCGACGAGGTCGTCCTGGGCCTCTCGGGCGGGATCGACAGCACGCTCACGGCCTACCTCGCCGTCGAGGCGCTGGGCGCCGACGGCGTCTACGGGCTCGTCATGCCCAGCCGGGTCAACCCCGAGGCGAGCATGAGCGACGCCGAGCGCGTCGCCTCGGAGCTCCTCGAGATCGAGTACGACGTGATCGCGATCGACCCGATCCTCGACGCCGTCCTGGCCCAGCTCCCGGGCGTCGAGTCCGCCGACGTGGACGACGCAACCATCCAGACGGCGGTCGGAAACGCCCGGGCGCGGATCCGGGCCGTCCTCTCGTACTTCGAGGCCAACCGCCGGTCGGCGCTGGTGCTCGGCACGGGCAACCGCTCGGAGGCCGCGGTGGGCTACTTCACCAAGTACGGCGACGGCGCGGTGGACTGCCACCCCATCGCCACCCTCTACAAGGGCCAGGTCCGCCAGCTCGCGGCCCACGTCGGCGTCCCGCAGCACTACGTCGAGAAGCCCGCCAGCGCCGAGCTGTGGGCCGACCACTCCGACGTGGGCGAGCTGGGTATCGACTACCCGACGCTCGACTCGATCCTCGCGTTGCACGTGGACGGGCCCCTCTCGCCATCGGCGACGGCCCGGGCCCTCGGCGTCGACCAGCCGGTCGTGGACCGCGTTCGCGGGATGTACGAGGCCAGCGCCCACAAGCGCGCCGCGCCACCCGGCCCGGCCCCCCTGTTCTAGGGGGAAGGACTGTCAGGTCAGGGCACTCAGTCGCTCTCCGGCGATCTGGACGGTCGCTCGAGGGCCGTCGCGGCCGAGCTGGCCATCGAACCTCGGGACGATGGGTCGGTCACGGGTTTCGGTTGGCGAGGTCCGAGGCGCCGACCAGCTCCGCGAAGGCCTTGGCCTCCCGCTCCTGGGCCACGTCCAGCGGCGAGCGATCCCGGACGAGCCCAGCGATCGTTCTGATCGTCTGGGGCTCGTGTGCGGCCAGCTCCCGAGCGACGTCCCGCGGGTCCTCGACGACGCGGCTGACCAGGCCCATTCGGCGGGCCTCCCGGGCGCCGATCGTCCGGCCCGAGAGGAGGACGTCCTGGGCGACGCCGACGCCCACGAGCTCCGGGAGGCGGGCCGTGCCGCCCCAGGCCCCGAACAGGCCCAGGCTGACGCCCGTCTCCGCCAGGGTGGCCTCTGGCGTCCCGACGCGGACGTCACAGGCAAGGGCCAGCTCGACGCCGCCACCCCGGGCCGCCCCGTCGATGCCGGCGATCGTCGCGCCGTCGTACTCGGCGATGGCGTCGGCGACGCGCTGGCCCCGCCGGGCGAACTCGTAGGCCGCCTGTCGGTCCAGGTCGGCG
>Ga0207797_1002338_pt1 | contig 13169 bp, 11 predicted proteins | sample PRCRCaboRojoPR_6_FD_187275 | JGI IMG/M metagenome (GOLD analysis project Ga0207797, IMG submission 187275) | Marine sediment microbial community from Cabo Rojo, Puerto Rico - PR CR 10% Liquid 1 (SPAdes) | ecosystem: Environmental > Aquatic > Marine > Coastal > Sediment | place: Cabo Rojo, Puerto... | reverse complement strand
ACGATCTCGAACTGCTCGTCCCCGTCGAACCGGCCGGGGTCGAACGCCGGAATCCCGTCACAGCCGAGCACCTGCGCCGCGAGTCGCTCGCCGACCGCCGGCGCCCGCATGAACCCGTGGCCCTGCCACCCGGTGGCGACAAACAGCCCGTCGTAGTCCGGGAGCGGTCCCGCGAGGGGGTGGCCGTCCGGCGTGGCCGTACACAGGCCCGCCCACGCTCGCTCGACCGGGTACGTCTCGCCGAGGGCTCGCGCCTCGTAGCCCGAACAGGCCTCGAGGAACCAGTCGTCCGCGTCGCGGTCCCAGTCGTCCGGGTCCCGTTCGACCGGCTCGGTCCCGTCCCCGACCAGCAGGCCGTCGCCGTGCGGCCGGAGGTAGTAGCCCCCGGTCGCGTCGTACAGCATCGGCGTCCCCTCGCCCGGACCGTCCGTGGTCGTGAGCGCCTGCACCCGGGATGGCTTGACCGGGAGCGCCGCGAGCGACTCGACGACACGCTTCGTGTGCGCCCCCGCGGCGACGAGGACGGCGGCGAAGGACTCGCTCCCCTCGGGCGTCTCGACACGGGGCCCCTCGCGCACGCTGGCGGGAACGCGGGTCCGGACGTCCACGCCCACACGCTCGGCCAGTCCCGCCACCGCCCGCGTGTACGCGGCGGGGTCGGCGTAGCCCGCGTCCTCGGCGACCGCGACTACCTCGACGTCCCCCGCCAGCGTCGGGAATCGCTCGCCGAACTCGCGCGCCGAGAGGAGCGAGACGGCCCGGTCGTGCTCGCGCATCCGCTCGACCCCTTCCCGGATGGCGCGCGCGTGCCGGTCGTCACCCGTCCGCACCAGCCACACGTACGGGCAGTCGGTGAACGTGAACCCGCCGGTGCCCGAGCGGTCACGGAAGCGCACGAGCGACCGGTCGGCCAGTTCGACGTCCACGCGGTCCGCGAAGGCGTCGTAGCAGATGCCCGCCGCGCGGCCCGAGGAGCCACCCGCAACCTCGTTCGCCTCGAACAACGTCACCTCGGCGCCCCGCTCGGCCAGTTCGAGGGCCGCCGTGACCCCCACGGCACCCCCGCCGACGACTGCGACTCGCATACCCACCCCTGTCGCGTCGCGGGCTTAGTCACCACCGGTCGCCGAACGGGAGCCTTTAGCCGCCCACGCGCCAAGCCCGAGCGAATGGCGACGAGGGAGGCCACCTGGGACTACCGCGACCGTTTCGGCGACCGCTTCGCCCGCACCTACTTCCGGGGGTTCGCCGGGAACGCGGTGTCGAGCATCGGCGTCGGCACGTACCTCGGCGACGCCACCGACGCGGCCGACGACCGGTACCGCGAGGCCATCGTCGAGGCGCTCGATTCGGGCGTCAACGTCGTCGACACGGCCCGGAACTACCGCCACGGCCGGTCCGAGCGCGTGGTCGGCGAGGCCATCAGCGAGAGCGACGTGGACCGTGAGGCCGTCCTCCTGTGTACGAAGGGCGGGTTCGTCGCGTTCGACGGCGAGCGTCCGGCCGACCCGGCGGGCTACGTCCGCGAGCGGTACGTCGACCCGGGCCTCGCGGAGCAGGACGACATCGTCTCCGGCAACTGCATCGCGCCCGCGTTCGTCTCGGCGCAACTGGACGAGTCGCTGGCGACGCTCGGCGTCGACACCGTGGACCTCTACTACGTCCACAACCCCGAGACACAGCTGGAGCGGTTCGACCGCGAGACGGTCTACGACCGGCTGGAGGAGACGTTCACCGTCCTCGAGAAGCGGGCGGCAGCGGGCGACATCCGACACTACGGTGTCGCCTCGTGGGAGGCGTTCCGGGTGCCCGAGGACCACCCGAACTACCTCGCGCTCCCCGAGGTGGTCCGGCGGGCGCGCGCGGCGGCCCGGCGGGCCGACAACGCCGCCACCCACCTCCGCGCGGTCCAGTTGCCGTTCAACGTCGGGATGGCCGACGCGTTCACCGTCGAGTCACACGTCGGCGCGGACGGTCCGCAGTCGGCGCTCTGGTTCGCGCAGGACGCCGGCCTGAACGTGTTCACCTCCGCCTCCATCCTCCAGGGGCGACTGGCGAGCGAGATGCCCGAGGCGGTGGCCGACCGACTGGCCGGGGACACGCTCGCACAGAAGGCCATCAACTTCGCCCGGTCGGGACCGGGTATCACCTCCTCGCTCGTCGGGATGGGGAGTCCGGACCACGTCCGGGAGGACGTGGCAGCCGGGACCTTCCAGCCGCTCGGTGCGAGCGCGTTCGACGAGGTGTTCGAGTAGCCCGAGCGGTCAGGGCCGGCGTGTCGGTACCTCCAGCGTCGCGGCCCCGTCCGCCGTGACGTACAGGTACTCGGGCGTCGCCGACTCGACGAACAGGTCGCTCTCGACACCCGGCACCGGCACGTCGACGAGTTCGCCGTCGCGGAGCGTCACGGTCACGCGGAGCGACGCCCCCGGCTGTAGCGTCGTCTCCACGGCCACGAGGTCCAGTTCCAGCGCCCCGTCGTTCTGCACGTTCCCGGCCGCAACCTGGTCTTTGAGGACGGTGGCGTTCCCGTCGGCGTCGACCTTCTCGAGAGCGGCGAACACGTTCGCCTGCCCGCCCGCCCCCCACGTCGGGAGCGTGAGTCGTGGGACGCCGACCACCTCCGTCGTCGTCTCGACGGGGAAGTCGAACGAGAGCGTCGGCTGTGCGAACCGGGTGCCGTTGCCGAGCATGAAGTACGGAGAGCCGACCTCCTCGCCCAGCGCGAACGTCTCCGACTCGAACCCCTCGGGCGGGAACGTCTCGGCCGACTCGAACGAGTCCGTCGCCTCGCGGTAGACGCTCACGGTGGGGAGGTCGCTCGCGCCGTCGCCGTCCCGGAGGTGCGTGTCGAGCCACGCGAGCACGCTCTCCTGGATGTACTCCTCCTGGACCGACGTGGAGGGTGCGCCCTCGAAGTCGTGGCCGCCGTCGTACAGCAGGAGGCGGCTGTCGACGTCGTTCTCGCGGATTCCAGACCAGTTCAACAGCGCCTCGTTCACCCAGAATAGCCGGTCGTGCCACCCCGAGATGGTCAGTGTGGGGGTGGTGATGTCCCCGATCTTCGAGACCGGAGAGCGCTCGCGGTAGTACGCGAGCAGTTCCTCGCTCGGCTGGCCGGACTGGAGGGCCGGGCCCGCGAGTTGCAGGAACTGCGGGTCGAGGTCGCCGTTCTGCCGCCCCGAGACGAACAGCGGCCCGGCCCACCCGGACTTGAGGACACCGTTGGGCGCGTTCGAGTACGCGAGGTCGTGCCACGCCCACCGGGGAATCAGCGCGTCGATACGGTCGTCCTCGGCCGCGGTGTTGAGCTGGATGCCACCCCCGTAGGAGAACCCGTCCATGGCCACGCGAGGGTCCTCCTCGCCGTCGGTGACGACAATCTCGCGCCCCGCGAGCCACGTCAGGAGCGCCTGCGCGTCGCCCACCTCGTTCGGGCCGTCGACGTCCACCTGCCCGCCGGATGCGCCGAACCCGCGGGAGTCGTACGCGAGGACGACGTAGCCGTGGCTGGCGTAGAACCGTGCGAGCGGTTCGCGGTCGGCACGGGTCCCGCCCCAGCCGTGGGTGGTGAGGACCGCCGGCTGTGGCTCCGAGACGTCCGGTTCGTACAGCGTGGCGACGATGGTCGTCCCGTCGAAGGACTCGATCTCGACCGGGTCCCTGACGGAGACCGAGTGGTCACCGTCACCGTGCGGGACGGTCTGCTGAACGGCCGCGAGCACCGGGTCGACACCGGCGAACAGTGCCGCACCGCCCACGCCGAGTCCCTTGAGCACGTCGCGTCGCGAGAATGTACGGTCTGCAGGCATGCGCGCACCTCCGTCTCGCCGACAATGAAGTTATCTCTCGATGACACTCCTCGGCGACGTGAAAGAAAAGTCGCCGACCGCGGCACGGTGGGTCAGCCGACCTGCTTCCACTCGCGACCACACTCCGGGCAGAAGCGCACCGACCCGACCTGGTCGGGGTCGTTGCGGGTCTTCAGCCGCTCCTTGCACTCCGCACACTCCAGGCGCTCGTAGGTGTCCTTCGTGATGGCCTTCGAGCGGAGACCCTTGCGGACTGATTCCATACCCGCACCTTGCACAGCGGGTACAAAAAGCCCGGCGGCCCCTCGCGCCCGGAGTCCTGCTGGCGGGACGCGCACCGAGCGTGTCACTCTCACCCGCCACGCGGCCGTTCCGGAACGCTTGAACGACCCCCACGCGAAACCCGGCCGTGACCGACACCCGCCGTCGACTGTTCCTCTCGCTGTGCTCGATGGTGTTCCTCGTCAACTTCGCGCGGGTCGTCTTCGCCTCGCTGCTCGACCCCATCGCGGTCGACTTCCAGGTGGACGAGGCCGCCCTCGGCGCCGTCGCAACCGCCGCGTGGCTCGGGTCGGCCCTCCCTCGGGTGCCCACCGGCTACCTGCTGACGAAGGTGCCCCGCCACCACGTCGTCATCGGCTCCGGCGGCCTGCTGGTCGGCGCAGCCGTCTTCACCTCGTTCTCGCCCACCCTCCCGCTCGTCACGCTCGGGGCGTTCCTGCTGGGGCTCTCCTCGGGCGCGTACTTCATCGCCGCGAACCCCCTGGTCTCTGAGCTGTTTCCGGAGGGGGTGGGCCGGGCGCTCGGCATCCACGGCACCGCCGCCCAACTCGCGGCCGTCGTCGCCCCCCTCCTCGTCGTCGCCGTCCTCCTCGTCGGGGACTGGCGACTCACGTTCCGCCTGCTGGCCGTCGCGGGCGTCCTCGCCACCGCCGGGCTCTACGGGACCGCCCGGCGGGCCGACCTGCCCGACGCGGGGAGCGAGGACCGCGACCTGCTCGGGGCGGCCCGCGCCCAGTGGCGCATCGTCCTCACCGGCGTCGTCGTCGTCGGCACCGTCGGCTTCCTCTGGAACGGCCTGTTCAACTTCTACGTCCGCTACCTGAGTCAGGTGAAGGGTATCCCGCCCGAGACCGGCAACCTCGTCCTCACCCTGCTGTTCGCTGCCGGGGTGCCGGCGTTCTTCGTCACCGGCCGCCTCGCCGACCGCTTTCCCAACGTGCCGCTCCTGCTGGGCGTGGTCGGCGGGTTCCTCGGCTGCGTGGTCCTCCTGACGCTGACGCAGGGACTGCTCCCCATCGTCGCCCTCACCGTCGTGATGGGGTACATCCTCCACTCGCTGTTCCCCGTCGCCGACACGTACCTGCTCGCGTCGCTCCCGGACCACCACCGGGCGTCGGCGTACACCGCCTACTCCGCCTCGATGATGATCGTACAGGCCGGCGGGAGCGTCACCATCGGGGAACTCGTCGCGTCCGGACTGGCGTTCGACACGGTGTTCCTCGGGCTCTGTGCGGTCGTCGGGACCGTCCTCGTCGCACTGGTCGCCCTCCACGTCACTGGCCGTCTCCCGGCGGGTCGGGTCCCCGGCGAGGCGGAGCCCTCGCCGCCAGGGGAAACCACTTGAGGCGACCGCCCCTCTCTCCAGTCGATGGAGTACGTCCAGGAGCGCGTGACCACGCTCCACGCCTTCACCGACCCCGTCCCCGACGCACCGGTCGGCGACGCGGCCGTCGTCATCCCGATGACCCAGCGCGAACACGCCAGCCTCGCCGCCGAGCGCGTGCTGACCGCGCTGGAGGACGTCGCCCCCGGCCGGGTCGTGGTGGCGCTGCAGGCAGACGCCTCGACGGTCGCCGACGTGGACCGCTGGCTCTCGACGTTCGACCTCGACGTGGAGACCTGCTGGTGTGACGGCCCCCGCCTCGGGTCGCTGCTCGAGGAGTCGGGCCTCAACGGGAGCCACGGGAAGGGCCGTGACGTCTGGCTGGCGCTCGGGCTGGCCGCCGAGTCGCCCTACGTCGCGGTCCACGACGCCGACGCAAAGACCTACTCGCGGGCGCACGTCCCCCGCCTGCTGTTCCCGCTCGAACACGGCTACGGCTTCTCGAAGGGCTACTACGCCCGCGTCGAGAACCGCCGGCTCTACGGTCGCCTGTTCCGCCTGTTCTACACCCCGATGGTCCGCACGCTCGCGGAGGCCCACGACGCCGAGATCCTGGACTACCTCGCCGCGTTCCGCTACGCGCTGGCCGGGGAGTTCGCCGCCACCAGCGACGTGGTTCGCTCGCTCCGCGTCCAGCGTGGCTGGGGGCTGGAGGTCGGCACCCTCGGCGACGCCTTCCACGCCGTCGGTGTCGACGGCTCCGCGCAGGTCGACCTCGGCATCCACGAGCACGACCACCGTGCCGTCGGCGGCCCGGAGGGGCTGGGGACGATGAGCGAGGAGGTGAGCGCGGCGCTCCTGCGTGCGGTCGAGGAGGGCGGCGTCTCGCCCGACTACGACACGCTGGCCGAGCGCTACCGCGAGACCGCGACCGGGTTCGTCCGGAAGTACGCCACTGACGCCGCGTTCAACGGCCTGGAGTACGACCGGGCGAGCGAGCGCGGCCAGGTCGAGGACTACGCCGCGGCCGTCTCACGGCCGGGAGAGGACACCCGCTTGCCGGCGTGGACCGACGCGCCGATAACCCCCGGCGAGGTACGGGCAGCCATCAAGGCCGACCTCGAGGAGGTCCGGTGACCATGACCGACACGGACGACGAGACGGACGGGAGCGAGACGCTGGACGTGGACCCCGACGACCTCGCGGGGGTGGTCGACCTGTTCGGCGCGCTCTCGCGGGCGGAACTCGACCGGGCGCTGGAGGAACTCGCGTACAAACAGGGCGTGGAGCCCCCGGGTCCGGCCGTGGTGGAGCTGGCGCTCCAGCGGTACGTCCTCGTCGCCTACGACCCCGACGAGGGGGCGGTGGAGTCGCCGCTGGACGGTGTCCCCGACCGACTGCTCGTACCGGGGCCGTCGGCGTTCCCGTCGCTCCCGGAGGGGGCCGCCGACCTCCCGCACATCCTGGAGGTCCCGACGCGCATCGCGGACCGCGAGGCCGTCGAGGAGGCCGCCGAGGCCCGCTTCCGTGGCGACGTGGCCCGTGCGGTGGCCGACGAGGACGAACAGCTCGTCCGGCGACTCCTCGACGTCTCCTACGACCTCGACGCGTGGGGGCTGGCGCTGGGCGACCTGCGGACCCGGCTGGACGCGGTGCTGGACTGACGACCAGACCGCTCAGCCGTCGAACTTCGGCAGCATCGCGATGTCGCTCCACGCGCTCGCCTCGTGGCGCGCGCTCATCACCTCGACGTACTCCTCGTCCTGCATGAAGTCGTACGCGTGCTCTTCGCTCGCGAACTCGATGAGGACCGTCCAGTTGCCGTCCCACTCCCCCTCGAGTTCCTCGGCCTCCTCGCTGGCGACGAGCACCTCGCCGCCGTGGGCGGTGATGCGTTCGAACGTCTTCGGGATGTACTCCGACCGGTAGGTGTCCCAGTCCTCGACCTGAATCTGTGCGGCGACGTAGACGGTATCCTCGCTCATCATCACCGACTGCGGCCGGGTACGCGATAAAGGTCCGCCGTGGCGCCGGCTTCAGGCCGTGGTGATCAGTTCGACCACGTCGCGCTCCGCCAGCTCGTGACTCGCGCCGACCTGCCGCTTGGTCCGGCAGTCGATGCCGTGCAGGAGGCCGTCGCCGATGTCGGTGTGCAGGAAGTACGCGAAGTCCTCGACCGTCGCCTCTGGCGGCAGGAGGAAACAGTCACGGAGCACCTTCCCCTCGTCCGTGACGATGCCGTTCGAACTCCCCGGGAACACCGGGACGACGCCGAGGACGTCGAACAGCGCCGTCTCAAGTGCCGACTGGACGCCCGTGCCGCCGAACGCCGAGACGAACTCGCGGATGGCCTCCAGCCCGCGTTTCTGCTCCATCGAGACGTCGCCGACCACCTCGAACCCGTCCGCACCGGGGTCGTACTCGACGACGCCACCCTCGTCGGCCTGCTTGAGCGCCTTCTCGGCGTGTGCGCTCACCGGCGTGAACGTCAGGTGGTCGTACGCCGGGTCCGCGATGATGCGCTCCCAGTTCGCGGCGGCGGCCGGGTGGTCCATCTTGTTTGCCGCGACGACCATCGGCTTCGTGCGGACGCGGAGTTCGCGCGCGAGTTCGAGTTCGTCGCTCTCCTCCCACGTCGCCGGGTCAAGGGCGAGCCCCTGCGCGAGGATGACCTGCTTCGCGAGGTCCGGCGAGACGCCGAACGCGTCCATCTGGGTGGCGACGTACGCCTCGATCTCCGGCTCGGCGCCCTCGTAGGCCCCCTCGTACTTCTCGACGGCCTTGCGGAGGATGCCGAGGTACCACTGGTCGAGTTCGCGCTCAAGGAAGTCGATGTCCTCGCGCGGGTCGTGGCCATCCGTCGACTCCCCCTCGATGTCCGTCGTCCCGGAGAAGTCGACGACGTGGACCAGCACGTCCGTCTCGTTCAGGTCCGAGAGGAACTGGTGCCCGAGGCCCTTGCCCTCGTGGGCGCCGGGGATGAGCCCGGCCACGTCGACGAGCTTGACGGGGACGTAGCGGGTGCCGTGGCGACAGAACCCCGTCTCGGGGGTGCAGGTCTCGCCGAACTCGGGGGCCGGACACTCCACGCGGACGTAGGCCTCGCCCACCGAGGGGTCGATGGTCGTGAAGGGGTAGGCGCCCTCGGGGACGTCGTCCATGGTCGCCGCGTTGAAGAGTGTGGACTTGCCCACGGAGGGCTTGCCCACCAGCCCGATGCGATAGCTCATTGTGCCGAGGTTCGGGGCGGTGGATTCAAGACTTGCGAAGCAGCCACCGGCGTGTGGTTGGGTGGCAGGAGTCGTGGGTCGGGCCGGTCCGTCAGTCCACGCTCTCCGGTCCCCTGAGAGCGGCCTTCGGCCGGAGCACACCGACGACGAGGCCCACCCCAACGAGCAGCAGGACCGGAGGTCCCGACCCCGACGGTGGGTATCCGCTCGCCGCCATCGCGAGGCCGACGAGTCCGATGGTGACGTAGAACAGCCGCATTCCGAGGACGATGATCCCTCCCACCATGTGATACGTAGCCAAGGACCACCGTCGGTGAAAAACCTTCTGTCAGTCGAGACTATCCGGAAGAGACGAGCGTCGGTCGTCCGCTCAGGCCGTGCCCTTCGCGTTCTGTTCGGCCTCCAGCAGTTCGTGGTACCGGTTCCGGATGGTGACCTCGCTGATGTCGGCCACCTCGCTCACCGCGGACTGCGTGGTCCGCTCGTTCGTGAGGAGGGCGGCGGCGTAGACGGCGGCCGCGGCCAGGCCGACCGGCGACTTCCCGCTGTGGACGCCCTGTTCCTTGGCGTTGACGAGGAGCTGGCGGGCGCGGATGTCCACCTCCTCCGAGAGCCCGAGTTCGGAGACGAACCGCGGGACGTAGCTCTCGGGGTCCGCGGGCGCGACCTCGAGGCCGAGTTCGCGGACGACGTAGCGGTAGGTGCGGGCGATCTCGCTCTTCTCGACGCGGGAGACGCCGGCCACCTCGTCGAGCGACCGTGGGACGCCGGCCTGCCGGGCCGCGGCGTAGACGGCGCTCGTGGCCACGCCCTCGATGGAGCGCCCGGGGAGGAGGTTCTCGCTCAGAGCACGGCGGTAGATGACGCTGGCCGTCTCGCGGACGCTCTTGGGCAGGCCCAGCGCCGAGGCCATGCGGTCGATCTCGCCGAGTGCCTGCTTCAGGTTCCGCTCGCGTGAGTCACGGGTGCGGAACCGCTCGTTCCACTTGCGCAGGCGTTGCATCTTCTGGCGCTGGCGGGAGCCGAGCGAGTTGCCGTAGGCGTCCCGGTCACGCCAGTCGATGTTGGTCGAGAGCCCCTTGTCGTGCATCATGTTCGTGGTCGGGGCGCCGACCCTCGATTTGCGGTCGCGCTCGCCGGCGTCGAACGCCCGCCACTCGGGGCCGCGGTCGATCTCGTCTTCCTCGACGACGAGACCACAGTCCTGACAGACGGTCTCGCCGTGTTCGGCGTCCGCGACCACGTCGCCGCCACACTCGGGGCAGCCCACGCGCTCGTCGTCCGCTTCCTGTTCCCGTTCGTCCGTCTCTCGTTCGCGTACGTTCTCGCTCATCGGTGAAGGCGGGTGCTACCAGGCGAGGATCGTCCCCGAAGAACCCGGTGTGTGTGCTCGCTACCCAATACTAGTCGCACGCGCTATTTCAACGTATCGTCCGGCTCACCGATTCAACCACGAGAACGCCGGTGCGGGCACTCTGGAGCCGCTACTCCCCTCTATTTATATATCAGTCTCGACGGCAATCCACAACTCGGCGGGCCGGCGACTGGGGGCATGGAACTGGCCGTCGGCAGCGAGAACCCGGTCAAGTACCGGGCCACGGAACGGGCCGCCCCGGACGGGGCCGGCCTCCGGGCCGTGAGTGTCGACTCGGGGGTGAGCGACCAGCCTCGAGGGCACGCCGAGTGTCGGGAGGGCGCGGAGCGACGGGCCCGACGGGCACTCACGGCGACGGACGCGACCCACGGCGTCGGCATCGAGGGGGGCGTCGCCACGTTCGAGGGCGCGTTCGCGACGGGCGACGGCGACGACGAACGACTCTGGCTGGTGATGTGGGCCGCCGTCACCGACGGCGAGCGGTGGGGCTACGGTACCGGCCCGTCGCTCGTCCTGCCCGAGCGGGTGGCTCGCCCCGTCCGCGAGGGCGGGGAGCTGGGACCCGTCCTCGACGCGTACCTCGGGACGGACGGCATCAAGCACGGCGAGGGCGCGGCGGGCGTGTTCACGGCCGGCGCGAGCGACCGGACCTCGGCGCTGGCACACGCCGTCGCGGGGGCGCTCGGACCGTTCGTGACCGAGCACTACGAGTAGAGGAGCGGAGGAGCGGTCAGTCGTCGCCGCGGACGACGTCCTCGTCGACCTCGCTCGCCTCACGGGTCGCTTCGCTCCCCGCTCGCCATCGAGGTCTCACGCCGCTCACGGCGCCTCGCGCCGTTCGCCCGAAGGACCACCGGTCCCTCGCTGTTCGACCTCGCTCGCCTCTTCAACCGCCTCGGTCAGCGAGACGTTGAGCGCCAGCGTCGAGACGACGCCCCCCGCCACCGTCACGAGGTTCTTCACCGCGTGGTCGACGATCGCCGCGGCGAGTGCGACGGGCCACGCGATGCCGGTCAGCGCGACGACGAGCAGGGTGAACGCGCCCTCGTAGAGCCCGATGCCGCCCGGCGACAGCGGGAGCACCTTGGCGAGGTTGCCGACCGAGACGGCGAAGAAGGAGATGCCGAGGAGCGCGAGCGGGGCGAGCCCCACGTCGAACGCCGCGAAGACGATGGCCGCCGTGACGACGTCGAGCGTCCAGACGACGAGGCTGGTCGCGCCGACGCGGGCGAACGCCTGCCGGTCGCTCGCCACCGCCTGCATGTCGCCGACGAACCGCTCGATGACGCCCGCGACGTAGTCGGCGTAGGAGTCGTCGGAGAGCCGTCCCACGAACCGTCGGACGCGGGTCCCGTCGCCCGTCCGGGCGCTCAGGACGAGCGCCACGAGGCCGAAGACTGCGACGCCGGCGACGAGCCCCGACACCTGCAACGCGGTCCGACCGCTCTGGCGGTACTCCGCCGGGAGCGCCTGCAGGCCACCGAAGTCGTAGCCGGAGAGCGAGAGCACCACGAGGGTGGCCCCGCCGAGCGCCGTGATGGTGAGCAGGTCGAACACCCGCTCGACGGCGAGCGACGCGAACCCGGAGGGATACGGCACGGCGCGGCGAGCCTTGACGACGTATGCTCGCACCGCGTCACCCGCTCTGGCGGGGAACACGAGGTTCCCGGTCTGCGAGATGAATATCGCGCCGGTGAGGAAGCCGACGCTCCCGTCGTGGCCCAGTTCCGCGAGGATGTCGCGGTACCGGGCCCCACGGACCGGCCACGAGAGGAGGTAGACGAGGGCGGCGCTGCCCACGAGTGTCGGGTCGGCGCCCTCCAGCGCCTCCAGCACGGCCGTCGGGTCGAGGTAGACCGTCATCAGCGCCAGCGCGACGAACACGAGGAGTGTTCCCGCTGCCAGCGTCACGCGGCGGGTGACCCGCGGCTGGACGGCGAACTCCCACCACGTCCGGAGTATCTGGCTCCCCATCCCGAGCACGTCGCGCACGAGGTCGACCTTCGTGTCCCCCTTCGGTTCCCAGTCGACGGCGAACTCCTTGACGCGGTAACCCTCGCGCTGGGCGCGCACCAGCACCTCCGTGTCCCAGAACCAGTGGTCGTCCGCCACGTCGGGGAGGATGGCGAACAGCGCGTCCCGGTCGAACGACTTGAACCCGCACTGGTGGTCGCGAACGTCCGAGTCGAGGAACAGGCGCGTCAGGATGTTGAACCCGCGGGACGGGACCCCCCGCCTGGCCGGTCGGTCGGCGACGTTCTCGGGCATCCAGCGCGACCCCGTGGCGACATCGTACCCCTCCGTCCGGACGGACTCGACCAGTTCCTCGAGGTGCTTCATGTCCGTCGCGAGGTCGGTGTCGAAGTAGACCAGCGTCTGGCCGTGGGCGGCCTCGAACGCACGTTCGAGCGCGCCCCCCCGCCCCAGTCGCTCGTCGCTGTGGAAGTGTCGCACCCGGTCGTCCTCGGCCGCGAGTCGGTCGGCGATCTCGGGCGTCCGGTCGTCGCAGCCGTCCTCGGCGACGATGACCTCGTAGCTACCCGCGGGGAGGAACTCGCCGAGCGTCTCCAGCGTCGTCCGGACCGTCGACTCGATGGTCCGTTCCTCGTTGTACGCCGGGAGGACGACGCTCACCGCCACGCTCATTGGAGGTGAGTCGTCGTCGCCCAGTAAGTGTCTTCCCTTCTCTCTCACCCCGATTCGGGGAGGGTGGAGCGACCGTCTCGTCGAGCGTGAATGACGCCGACCGGCCGACATCGAGCGACTCGCTCGCCACCACCGGTAACGGGCGCGACACCGTGCGCCCCCTCTGCCGTCACTCGCGGCCGGCGCTCCGGGTCCGGCTGTGAGTGCCTTCCTCTCCGGGTCGGCCCCCCGAGACCGCCCCAGCGGGAAGGCGCGGAAGGAATCGGTCGGCGGACTATACCTTGGCTGGTGAGGACTCGCCAGCCGTCGTGACCGAGGCACGGAAGTCGGCCTCGCGTGCCTCGAGCAACTCGATGCGGGCGAGCAGCGCACGGTAGTGTGCATCGGCATCCAGGCGTGACTCGGGATGTTCCGCCCGGAGGACGTTCCGGCAGACCCTGAGTTGCGAGAGTTCGTGCCAGAGCGAGTCGTAGGTCTCGGACGTCACCAGTCTGGACACC